>JAABUX010000359.1_pt1 | contig 78233 bp, 80 predicted proteins | sample 5561851 | NCBI WGS metagenome assembly JAABUX01 (sample SAMN10711883, study PRJNA513361) | rock metagenome | isolation source: Antarctica rocks | place: Antarctica: Victoria Land, Richard Nunatak red sandstone | collected 2016-01-03
GCCACCGGCGAACCGGCTGGCGCACGATCTGCCAATAGGCTTCCAGAAGGAGCCTGAGAGGGTGAGTGCTGACCAGCCGGCCGCTGCATCAGCCGAGCATCCCAGAATCCCCGGCTGACCTCATTAGGGAGGTGCGCCAGACCGGGAAGTCAGCGGCGAGCTGTTCCTTGCCGATCTGCCTGATCAAGTGATCATCGAGCATCAGGTGCTTGGCTCCGACCCGTATCTGATGGCGGCGGTGAGCTCCGCTGCGTATTATGCCGCTGCCGAGCGAGCCGTTCGATCCGGCTCGGCAGCTCGAAGCGCGGGTGGACAATCGGGCCCGGGTGTCGGTGCGGCAGTGGCTTTATTCTGTCCCGGCTTGTTACGCCAGCCGCAGGCTCCCGGTCCGGCTCGCGGCCCGGACGGTCGAGATCTACAACGGCGTGACGACGGCGTGAGGCTGGTCGCTCGCCACGAGCGGGCGGTCGGGCGTTACGTCGAGGTCCTTGCGCTGGACCACTACTCGAGGTGCTCAAGACGAAGCCGGTGGGCTGCCCGGCGCGACCGCGCTGGCGCAGGCGAGGGCAAGCAGGCCGTTCACGGCCTCGCATCAGGCCTACTGGGATGGCGCTCGGCAACACCGCCGGCATTCGGGCGCTGATTGAAACCCTGCTCGCCCACCGCACCATGCCCGCCGCCGCGTTGTCGCGGCGATGGACCGGGCCGTCGCCTCCGACTGCCTCGACTCGGCGTTGGTGTTGATCGACGCCCGCCGCGGCACTGGCCACGTCGCGCCGGTCGTTCCGATCGGTGCGCTGGCCCGCTACGACCGACCAGCGCCGACGCTGAGGAGGTGATGCAACAGCACCGAGACCGCGCACCGCGCTGTCCTAACCCCAGCGCGGGCACGCCAGTGCCACGTCGGCGGCGATGTCGCGTTCGAGGGCTCAGCCGGCGAGGCCGCGACGGGCTCGGCTCGAGGCGGGTAGTGGAGGCGGCCGAGACTGGGCACGGCCGGCGCTCTGGCCTTACCAGGCAAATGCCGCCGGCAGCACGTCGGCACCGGCGCCCGGCACGAGCCTCGTATGGCCGGTACGAAGATCGATCTGCAGCAACATGGTTCGGTAAACCGCGTCGGCGAGCTGATTGACGAGCACGTACCGGCCTGACGGCGCGACTGTGATCCCGCACGAGGTGCCGGGTTTGCGCGACCGGACGCCCAGCGGGGGTAGCTCTTTTCCGGTCGCGGCGTCATAACGGGCCAGCACCACGCGGTCCGGCTGCTCGGTGCAGGCCAGCAGGACGCGGCCGCCGTTAATGAGTGCGATGCTGTCGAAGGTGCTGACACCCCTGCCCGCGGGCAGCAGGACCCGGGCTTGCTGCGCCAGCCCGCCGGCGGGCGAGCTGGTCCGAAGCTGGAACACCGGGCCGGCCAGGCCGGCGTTCGTAGTCGTGACCAGGTCAAGCGTGCGCCCGTTGGCCGACATAGCCAGGCTGGTCACTCCGCCGCTATGGCCCCAGGTGCGGATCTGCCTGGTGGGCAGGCGGATTACCCCGACCGAGCCGGATGGCTCGTTCGTGACGCACGAGCCGGCGTCGTAGCCGATGACCTGGCCGTCAGCGCTGGCCGTCAGGGTTGCGGTCACCGCTCCGCTGACCCGCGGGACCGCTAGCGGGCTCAGGCTGGCCAGTGCTCCACGGGGGCTCAGCGTCAGCCGGTAGAAAAGCGTGTAGCAGCCCGTCAGCCCGACGGCCGAGACGAGGAAAGTCCGGGGCCTGCTGATGGCAGCCGCCCCGGAGAAGCTGCCCCCGGCCTGCGGGGTCTTGATCAGCTCGGTCAGCTGCCCGGTCCTGGCACTGAAGACGCCCAGGCCGTCGTCCCCGCGGTCGCTCCGGATGACCTTGATGAAGTACGGCGGCGGCCCCTCGGTCGCGGCCGCCGGGCGGGGCGGCCGCGACGGATGGGACGAGGGCTGGCCGCCGGGCAGCTGCGCGATTCCCGTGACGGCCACGACAATCGCCGCTACCGCCGCGGCCGCCGCCAGCGGGGCCAGCACCCGCAGGCCGGCCCGGTGCCGGGCGGCCCAGGACCGTCGCGCCGGCGCGAGGTCCAGCTCGGGCACGCTGTGCGGCCGCACGGTCCGGGCAGCCTCCTGGTAGGCGTCGCGGAGCTGCTCCTCCAGCGAGTTCATCGTTCGTCCTCCAGTTCGCGGTGCAGTGCGGCCAGCGCCCGCGACGCGGTCGAGCTCACCGTGCCCCGGCTGATCCCCAGGGCCACGGCGATCTCGTTGTCGTTCAGGTCGAGGTAGTAGCGGAGGGCGAGGACCTCGCGGGCCCGGCGCGGCAGCCTGGCCACGGCGGCCAGGATCTCCCGCCGCGCCTCGCCGGCCATCGCCGCTGACTCGGCGGACCACACGGCAGGCTCTGGCGGCAAGCCGCGCAGCGCGGCACGCTTGCGGGCGCGCAGTACCGACCGGGCCCCGTTCACGACGGCCGTGCGCAGGTAGGGCATGGCCTTGGCCGGGTCCCGCAGCCGCGGCAGCGCCCGGTACAGGCCGAGGAACGCCTCCTGGACGACGTCCTCGGCGCTTGGCTGATCGCCCAGCAGCAGCACGCCCACCCGCACGAGCCCGAGGGCATGGTCCCGGTGAAGCTGCCGGATGAGCTCCCCGGCCTGCGCGCCCTCAGCTGCCGGGGGACCGTTGCCTGCTGAGGCAGCGGCGGTGCGGCCGGCCAGCTGCCGGCCGTTAGCTGCCTTCGTCACCGCCGGTGCTCCCTGACCGAGCGCCGACCGGGGGGGCGCTGCATCAGCTGCGGGCGGATCTGGGCGCCGTACCCGGGCCGGTGCGGCCCGCGTGGTGCCTGGTGGTTCCTGCATACACTAATGACGCCGCCACGGGCGATGTGCTGAGTCGACGAGCTGTTCGTTACCCCGGAAAGTTTTTTGGAGCAAAACGGCGGGCTGACACTCCGAGCACGAAAGGTGCCGCGTTCCCCGGACGCGGGCCCCTGGTCGGCCCGCTGGATGGTCCGGCCGCACTGCGGGAAGGCCGCCCGCGGCCAGCAGCCGTCGTCACCGATTCGCCGACATCCGCGACACCCTGAGCTGGTCGGCGATGGTCTCCGATGGGCACGCTGTTGTCACTCATGTTCGAGACGAACGTGCGGCGGGTCTTGCGCGGCGTCCAGTCGTCGCCGATGCCGGCCGCCTTGGTGATGGCGCGGAACGCTCGGCGGGCGTTGCCGGCGGCTAGCTCGCTACCGGTGCGGGGCTGAGGACGAGGTTGCTGTCGTGCCAATCCTGCTCCTCGCGGCCGGTTGTTGGGGGGCCGGCCGTGGCCGGGTGTGGCTGCTGGCTCAGAAATCTGGTGGCTGGGCGATCTGCAGTGGCGCGGGCGGCTACTTACTGGTTGTGCGAAACATTCAGGGAGGCTGCGTTGAGTGATCATTATTTGGCCGGGGGGCCCCCTGGCCCTGGCCCGGGCCCCGGTGCGGGCTGCGGGGCTGCCGGGTGCCGGGAAGCCAGGCGGCGACGGCGATGATGCGGCGCTGCTGCGCCGGATCACGGGGGGCGATCAGGGGGCGATGGCCCAGTTCTACCGGCGGCATGCCGCGGTGGTGCTGGCGCAGGTCGTCCTGGTGGTCGGCGAGCGGGGGCTGGGCGAGGAGGTCTTGCAGGACACGATGCTGGCGGTGTGGCAGGGGGCGGGCTCTTTCCGGGGTGAGTCGGGGGTCCGGTCATGGGTGATCGCGATCGCGCGACGGAAGGCCCGGGACCGGCTGCGGCTGCGGCGGCTGCGGGTGGTCGGCGACGAGGTCCTGGCGGTCACGCCGGGTTCTGGTCCCGGCCCGGAGCTGGTGGTGCTGGACCGGGCGGAGGTCGCCGAGGTGGCGGCCGGGATCCGGGTGCTGTCCGAGGCGCACCGGGAGGTGCTCGGGCTGGCGTTCGGCGCCGGGCTGAGCCTCCCGGAGGTCGCCGGCGTGCTGGAGGTCCCGCTCGGGACCGTGAAGAGCCGCCTGGCCGCAGCGCGCACCGCGCTCGGCCGCGTACTGAGCGAGGCCACCGTAGTGAGCGACAACCCCGTAGGGAACAGGAACCGAGTAGCGGACGTGAAGGGACAGAGCTGATGAGGACCGAATCACTGCACCTGGGCATGGAGACGCTGATCGCGGAGGCCGGCGGGGAAGCAGGCGAGGGGGTGCAGGAGCACCTGGCGTCGTGCGCGGCTTGCCGCGCCGAGGCGGAGAGCTGGCGGGCGGTCGGCGGGGGGGTGCGCCACCTGGTGGCTGCCGCCCCGGTTCCGCCGGCCCTGCCCGGCGGTGTCCTTACCGGGGCCGGGCAGGGCCGGACGCGGCGGCGGGTCCTGGTCGCGGTCGCCGCGGCCGGGGTCCTGGCTGCGGGGGCCGTCTCTTACGGGCTCGCCGGCGGGGCGGGCGGTTCGGGCTATCCGGCGGCTGCTCCGGCGGCCGGCGGTCATACTGATGCGGTCACGGTGGCGTACGTGACCAGTCACGTAGAGGCGGCCCTGACGCAGGTTTCCGGCTACATCCTGCAGTCCAGGCAGTCATTTCACGGCGGCGGGACGGTGACGACCTGGACCGACCCGGTGACCCTGGCGAGCCGCCAGGTGGTCGGCAGCGGCGGCCGGGCGGGCGGCGAGACCTGGAGCAGGGTCAGCGACGTTGCGGGGACCTTGCACTGGCGCAACACCGTCGTGGACTTTGGGGACCGTACCTGGTTCGCGGACGAGGTCCGGGCGCCGGGGCCAGCGCCGGCGAGGCCGCGGACAACTCCGGGTGACGCGGTGCCGGGCGGGAGTCCTGCGCAGCTCCGGCGGGAGATCGGCACAGGCACGGTGACGATCGCCGGTCATGGCGTCGTTAACGGGCACCATGCCGTGGAACTGCGGATCGGGAGCCGGGACGGGGCCGTGAGCAGGCTGTGGGTCGACGCCCGCAGTTACCAGGCGGTCCGGCTGGTCGTCTCGGCCGGCGCGCGGATCCTGGTCATCAACGAGTCCTGGATTCCGAAGACCCCGGCCCTGGTCAGGCAGACCAGCACGCCCCAGATCCCGGCCGGATTCGCCCGGGTTACCCCCCCGTCCTTGTCCAGCTGACGACCCTGGCCGCGCCGGTGACGAGCCGGGCCGGATTGTCCGCGGGCAATCCAGCCCGGCCTGATCACTCTGGGTAACGCCGGGGGCCTTACCGGATACGCGCCGGTGCGGGGCATGTCCGTGCCGGCGTCCCTGGGCCGGGACGTCAGCACGGTCGTAGGCCTGGACGCCTACAGCTACCCGGCGCTGCCCGCGCCCGGCCCCGGCCACGCAACGTAGCGGGGAAGCCGTCGTGCTCGTCGTGGTGGGGGCAGCACTCCGTGCCATTCCCCGCGCTGCCGGCCGGAGCAGGGCCCCGGGCGCGGTGTGCGGGTATACCCCCGGCAGCTGCGGTCGGCTTACGGCGTGACGGCGGCCAGCGGGAGGGGCGTGACCATCGCGATCGTGCTGGACGGGCACCTGGCGTTGATGCGGGCGGACGCGGACTGGTTCTTCGCCGCGCATCACCAGCACAGCTGCGCCCCCGGCCAGCTCACTCAGAGCTTCGGCCCCGGCTTCGTCGCGTCCCGCGACCGCAATTACGCCGATGTGCCCGAGGAGCCCCTGGACGTCGAGACCGCCCACATCATCGCCCCCGCCGCGAGGATCATCTACGTCGCCGCTAACTGCTCCACCGGCAGGACTACCTTGACCCAAACGGAGGAGTACTTCCTCGACGCCCAGGCCCCGATCGTCGACCGGCACCTGGGCGACGTGGAGACCAACTCCTACAGCACCACCGAATCCTCCTGCGTCCCACCATGGCCGCAGCGTGGACCCAGGTGGCCGAGCAGGGCGCGGCCGAGGGGATCGGGTTCGACTTCAACTCCGGTGACGGCGGCAACAACGTCGGCGGCGGCTACGGGGCGTCCGTGAGCTTCCCCGGGTCCGACCCTTGGGCCGCCGGCGTCGACGGGACGACCCTGGAGATCGGGAACGCCGGGGCCGTGACGAGGAAGCTGGGCGGGGGGGACACCGGCGACCAGGAGAACATGGCGGGGACCGGCTGCCTCCAGCGCCTGCCCGGTACCTTCGGGGAAGGCTCGACCGGCGGGCGCAGCGATCTATTCGCCGATTCGTTAACCCGCTGCTGTATCGCCTGCGCCGCACCCCCGGCATCCGCGACATCCAGCCCTCCCGCCGCCCCGCCCTGGTCCTGGCCCCAACTGTTGGAACACCGAAAGACCGATATTAATGATATTATAACAAAAAGTGTAGTTCGTTCGGTTCGAACTAAAGGGGAAGAGAGTTGTGTCCCTCCGCCAGAGGGGCATCAGATGACGAGGGCTGATCGTAAGTTCAGTGCAACCTTTTTCGCCCGATGGCTGTCTTAGCACTCGTCGAAGCATGAAGGCCCCGGCGTTCGGATGCCCGGCCGGGACCACCCGAGTAAGGAGACAGACGCCCATGACCTCCCCCGCCCGTCAGCACCTGTCAGTGTTCTCAGCGTCTTGTCATCCTGGCAGGCAGGCGAGCCTGCTCGCCGCCGCGACCGCCGCTATCGCCGGCCTGGCCGCATGCGGCTCCCCGGCGCAATCACCGCCGGCTCATGCGGCGACTCACGCCGTCACGCCGCTGACGGCCCCCGCGCGCGCCTCGACGACCCCGGCCCCGGCCGGCGCGACGGCCTCCGCCGCCGGGTCTTCCCCGAGGCCGGCCGCGGGGCTGAGCGCATGCGCCACGTCGCAGCTGCAGGCCAGCCTCGGCGGCGGCCAAGGTGCGGGCATGTCCCAGGAGCGGACCGGCGTCCAGCTGCGCAACGCCGGGGATTCCGCCTGCACGCTTGACGGCTACCCCGGCGTGTCCTGGGTTGCGGGACCGGATGGTCACCAGGTCGGCCCGGCAGCCGCCCGGTCGGGTAACGGCGCCGGGCATGCCCGGGTTGTCACCCTGGCGCCGGGCGCGCTGGCGTCGGCGCCGCTGAACATCGTCGAGGGCGATGGCGGGCTGCCCCGGTCGCTGTGCCACCCCGTGCCGGTGCGGGGCCTGCGGGTCTACCCGCCCGGACAGCGGGCTGCCCTGTTCATTCCCGCCCCCTCCCGGGGAGCAGGAGAGTGCTCGGTGCCTACCCGCGCGGCGATGCTGGGGGTCGGCTTCCTGCGGGCAGGCGCCCAGCCAGGCGGGGGCGGCGCAGGGTGAGGAAGCCCGCCGGCTAACGGCCAGGGCCGCCGGCCGGCGAGCCGGGATGCGCCCGTCTGGCCGGCCGGCGGCGGGACGCCACCCGGCCGCGATTTCTGCGTCCGGGGGCGAGCCCCTGAACGGGCGGCTCAGCGACGAGCATCAGGACAGGCTAATCATGGACAAAGGCGGTCAGGGCAGCGCGCGGCGCCGGTGGTTATCGTCCGACGAGGCCGCTGATCAGCCGGCGCGGTCGATCGTGATCCGATCCCTGTCCAACGTGTGGACCACCCGGTAGGAGCCGGCACGGAGGCGGTGAGGGTCCACCCCGGTGAAAGCCCTCTGCCGGGTACGGTTCATTGGCGACGGCGTCCAGGACAGCAACCAGCGCGGTCATCCCGGCTGTGTCGTTCACGAACCGGTAAGCCATCCTGACAGCCTCCGGGGACCACTCAACCGTCATCCGGCGTCGAGGCCGAGCAGGATCCGCCGCACCTCAGCGTGTGGTCGAGCTCCCGGCCTGCCTGCGGTAACCCACTCCTGGTGCGCCGCGAGGGTCGCCTCGATTTCAGCCTCTTGTAGTTCCTGCGGGAACGCTAGGCGCTCCAGCGCCCGCAGCCGTCGGTACTCCGCCAGCGGCACTGCGACGGCGTCCTCCCCGCGGACCTGGATCACCTCGGTAACGGGAAGCTCCCCGGCAGGCTCTGCGGTCATGCCCGGAGCCTAGCGCCAGGTACGGACGCCAGGCGGTATCAAGCGGTTACGAGTCGCGCTTAAGCCGAGGGTGCTGCGGATGTGGTGGCCTGCGCTTGATGGGCTCGAATGCTCGATCGTTACGGTGACCTGCGGTTTCTCGTCGCGGCCTTAGGCTGTCAGCTGGCGATCTGGTACTCGCTCCTGAGCCCGTCGAGGACTTGTTTTCGGTGGGTCCGGTGCTCGTCGCGGCCGATCTTCGCTGGCCGGGCGGGAGCTTGAGCGGGTGCGAGCTGGCCCAGGGCGCGGTGCGACCAGGCTGCATTGAAGCGCAGCAGGGACTCTGTCAGCGCCCGGCGCAGATGGTGCTCATTGACTATCAGCAGCCGGTCGAGGAGCTCGCGGCGTAGCGTGCCGACGCCCCTCTCGCAGATGGCATTCGCTCTGGGTGCCTGCGGCGGGCTGGCAAGAATCCGGATGCTGTCTGCCGTAAATACGGCGTCGAAGGAGACGGTGAACTGGCTGCGCGATCCCTGATCAGGAACTTGAATGGAGCCGCGCGCTGGCCGAGGTCCAGGTCGTGCCGCGCATAAATCGCGCCGCTCACCGGCAGCGGACGATGTCGCGACGCCAGCGCAGGATCGTCTCCGGGGTGACCAGCAGCCGCAGCCCCTGGCGCCGCGCTTTCGGAATCACGCCGAGCAGGGCCCGGTCCGCCCAGCGGCCCACGGCGCTGCGCCATCGGCCCGGCGCTCCGGGTCTGTCCTGCGCATGATGTCGGCGCTGATGCGGTCGCGCTCAACCGGGCGTCCTGCTCGGGCAATCACGATCTCTTCACCGGCGGCAGCGCGGTCCAGTAGCTGTGACAAGTGAGTCTTAGCCTCGTAGACGTTCACGCTTAGGTGAAAGCCGTGGAAGCAAGCACATTGCGCACTAAGGGGCCGACGCTGACGAACGAGGCCGGACTGCTCGCCGTGCTGACGGCAGTGGCCAACCCGCAGCGGATGCGGGTGGTGGCCGAGCTGACGGGCGGCCGGGTGCACGTCAGTGAGCTGGCCCGCAGGCTCGGGATGTCCCGGCCGCTCCTCTACATGCACCTGGATCGGCTGGAGAAGGCGGGCCTGGTGGTCGGCCAGCTGGAGCTATCGGGGGACGGGAAGGCGATGAAGTACTTCGAGCTGGCTCCTTTCGATGTCCGGCTCACCGCCGAGACGATCACCGAGGCGGTCCGGGCGGAAGCCGACGCCGGCGGACGCGACGCCCGCGCACAGGACGCCAGCACAGACTGACTGCCAGATCACTGGGGCCCGGACAGGGATCCCGCGAACACCGAGAAAGGCACGGCAACGATGGAAGCGAGCGGCAGATGACCGAGGTCCTGGCCAGCGGGGGAACGAACTACACGGTGATCACGATCGCGCTGGGCATTCCGGTAGCGGTCTGCGCGGCGATCGCGGTGATCGTCTGGTCCTACTTCCGGCTGCAGCAACACCGCGCCGATGCCGTCGCGATGGCGCACTACCGCAAGCTCGCCGAGGAGGCAGTCGCCAACCAGCAGGAGCTACGCGTCCAGCTGGCGCAGCTCACCGAGCACGTGCGGGCGGTCGAGCAGTTGATGCGGGAAGTGGGATGAACACCGGACCGCTCCAGGCGGCCGCCGGGCCAGCCCCGCGGGCGAACGGCCCGAACCAGCCGAACACCCGGCTGTCTGTTAAGCGCAACCCGCTGCGGCTCGCGCTATCGGGAAGCCCGTGGCGCAGCGCCTGGTACCTGGCGGGCTACGTGCTCGTCACGGGCTGGCTGCTGTTCGCCGCGGCGTTCCTCGCGGTCGGTACGGCCGCCCTGTTCGCGGTGACCATAGCCGGGATTCCGCTGCTCATAGCGGTGGCCGGGGTGCTGCGCGGCTGCGCGAACGTCGAGCGCGCCCGGCTGGGGCAGGTGCTCACCGAGCCCGTGCACAGTTATTACCAGCCCGTGACCGGGCGGGGTGTCATCGCGCAGGCGAGGAGCCGCTGGCAGGACCGTGCTACCTGGCGCGACGTGCCGTACCTGCTCGGTCTGTGGGTACCGCTGGCGACGCTGGACACCGTCGTCCTGTCGGTGTGGCTGACGTTCCTCGCCGGAGTCACGCTGCCGATCTGGTACTGGACGCCGAGGGGGACCGGCGCATTCGGGTACACCAGCGGGACCGAGGCGCACGGCCTGGCGTTCGGCTACTTCCCGCACGGGCCGCACGGCCCCGGTGCAGAGGGGATCTTCGTCGACACGCTGCCCAAGGCGCTGCTCATGGCGGCCATCTTCCTGATCCTGTTCCTGATCTTCAACTACGTGCTGGTGGCCACGGCCCGCGCCCACGCCCAGGTCGCCCGTGCCCTGCTGCGGTCACCGGCCGACCCGCTAGCTGCGGCCAGGGAGGTGCTCACCACTCCCGGCCCGCTGAGCCCACCGAGGATCCAGCCGCGAAACGCGGCTCTCCGGGGCGGCCCTGGCTGAACCGGCCCTGAGCTGCTCCAGCCCACCGATTACTACACCCGCCTAGCCATACCAGCCACTAACCGAGGGCAGCACATGCGCCACTCGTTCGGCTTCGTATTGCCCAAAACCGGTGCCGGCGGCCAGACGGGCTGACCAGCGGTCGGCGACCGCAGCCGGCATTCACTGCAGACACACCGCTCAAGCCTAAGACACACCACTGAGAGGGCACGATGAGTCAAGAGCTGAGTTCAGCACGGCCGGAAACCGGCCATCGAGACAATCACGGGCGAGACGATCAGGCGCACCGGCCGCCGGGGCAGGCGCCGGTCGTTGAGCGCATCGCCGGCTGGAGCGTCCGGCACCGCAAGACCGCCGTGCTCGGCTGGCTCGCCATGGTCGCCGTGGTGTTCTTTGCCGGGCAGCAGATTGGTACCAGCAACGTAAAATCCTACGACCCCGGTCAGGCCGGTCAAGCTGAGCAGACGCTGAACCGGCTGCACATTGGCGGTCAGCCACCCGCCGAGAGCGTGCTCATTCAGGCGCGCGGGGGAGGGCGCGCCTTCGCCGCCGACCCGCAGCTGCGGCGGGCCGCACGGCAGGTGGCCAGCGCGCTGCGCGGCCTGCCCCCGTCCGCGGCCTCGGACATCCGCTCGCCGCTAGGCCCGGGCGGCGGGCCGCTGGTGTCCGCCGACGGCCGGTCCGCGCTGGTCACCTTTCATGTCACCGGGACCGAGACCAGTGCGGTATTGCCGGCGCTGCGCGCCGTGGCGGCCCTTCAGGCCAGTCATCCTCGCCTGCGCATCGCCGAAGCTGGTGACGCCAGCGTCAACAGGGAGGCGAACGCGCAGCTCAGTTACTACTTCCGCCGGGCCGAGAACACGTCGCTGCCGGTCACCCTCATCTTGCTGCTCGCGGTCTTCGGCGCCCTGATCGCAGCCGGCATTCCCCTGTTGCTGGCCGTTACTGCGGTGGTCACCGCCATCTTGCTGTCGTCCGTCGTCGGTCAGTGGCTGCCGATCGGCCAGAGCGCCGCGGAAGTCGTGCTGATCATCGGCATGGCGGTCGGCGTGGACTATTCGCTGTTCTACCTGCGCCGAGAGCGCGAGGAGCGGGCCAGGGGCCGTGGCACCGGCGAGGCGCTCCGGATCGCCGCCAGTACCTCGGGCCGAGCGATCGTGATCTCCGGGCTCACCGTGATGATCGCGCTGGCGGGACTGTTCCTCACCGGGTACTCGGAGTTCACCGGCATCGCCGTCGGCGCCATCGCGGTCGTCGGCGTCGCGGTGGGCGGCTCGCTGACCGCGCTCCCCGCGCTGCTGTCCTGGCTGGGCAGCTGGGCAGCTGGGCGGACCGCGGCCGGATCCCGTTCCTCGGCCGTCGCCGCACCGCCTCCCGGCCGTCGAAGCTGTGGGCCGCGCTGGTCCGCCGGGTGGTGCGCCGTCCGGCCGTGTGGGGCGGCATCGCGGCGGTCGCGATGCTCGCGCTGGCCGCGCCCGCTCTCGGCCTGCGCCTGGGCAACCCGCCCAATAGCGGATTCTCCGCCAGCCTGCCCGTGGTGCAGACCCTGAACAAGATCCACCAGGCGTTCCCGCAGGCGCCTTCGCCGGCCCAGGTAGTGGTCACCGGCAATGGCCTGGCCAGTCCGGCAGTTCGCGGGGCGGTGGCCGCCCTGGAGCGCTCGGCATCAGCTCACGGCCCGATCCGCGAGCCGGTCACGGCCGCCGCCGCGGCTGGCGGCCGGGCGCTGCTAGTCAGCGTCCCGCTGGCGGGCGGCGGGACCAACGCCATCTCGAACCACGCCCTGGTCACCTTGCGCGACCAGGTACTACCCGCGACGCTGGGCAAGATCTCCGGGATCAGCTACGCCGTGACCGGGGACACCGCGGGCAATTATGACATCATCGCGACACTGCACTCGCGCACTCCGCTGGTGCTCGCGGTCGTCGCCGCGCTGGCCTTCCTGGTCCTGCTGGTGGCGTTCCGGTCACTGCTCATCCCGCTGGTCTCGGTCGGCCTGAACCTGCTGTCGGTGGGCGCGGCCTACGGCCTGGTCACGCTGATCTTCCAGGACGGCCGGCTGCAAGGGCCGCTGGGCTTCACTGGCTTCGGCGCGATTGTGTCGTGGGTCCCGCTGTTCATGTTCGTGTTCTTGTTCGGGCTGAGCATGGACTACCACGTGTTCATCCTGAGCCGGATCCGCGAACTGCGAGCGCGCGGCGAGACCACCCGCGACGCCGTCGTGGACGGCATCGCCAGCAGTGCGGGTGTGGTGACCAGCGCGGCCGTGATCATGGTGGCGGTGTTCTCCATCCTGGCCACGCTGTCGAACATTCAGCTGAAGATGCGGGGCACGGGCCTGGCCGTGGCGGTGCTGATCGACGCGACGGTCGTCCGCGGCATCCTCCTGCCGGCCGCGCTGGCGCTGCTCGGCGAGCGCACCTGGTACCTGCCGGGCTGGCTGTCCCGGCTGCTCCCGCGCGCGGGTTTGCGGTAGAGGCGGACGGTGATCGCGCACAGCGCATATGTGGTCGGCCGGTGGTTCGCCGCAGTAACGTCCGCGAGCAGTAGACGAGCCAGTCTCCGGCTTGCAGGCCCGGTCAGGCACGGGCATGCCCTGCCGGTTGCGTTCCTGTGCTTCGCGCATCCGGTCGGCGGCTGCCGGGATTTGCCGTGACAGTGACGCGTCTACGAGTGCCGTTGCTGGCCCGGACGTAGTAGCGCCGTATCTACCGGCCATCGGACCGCCTGGTGATGGAGCCGTCGCCGTGGACGGGGCGGTTGTGCTGTCCGTTCCATCAGGCGGCCTTGTCGGCCTGGTCCTCAAGCTGGCGGACATAGTCGCAGGGCATCGAGGGTGATTAACCGCATGCCGCCGTCTTTTACGGAATGCATCTTTCCAGCATGCATGAAGTCGCAGAGCGTGGCCGGCCAATGCCGGGTACCTGCGCGGCTTCGGCGCCAGCCTCGGCCGGCCACCCGCGGGACGCCGGGCCGGGTCACAGTAAGTTGGGCGCAGCCGGTTCAGTGGCCGCTACCTAAATGGCTGGCTGATCACCGGCATAGAGGCCACCATGTCATCATGAATCTGACAGACCAGATCGCCGAGCGGTACGTACCGGAAGTATTTGAGCTCGATCCGGTCTGGGGCACGCTGGCGGGCATCAGCGGACACGACGACCGGATGGCGGACCTGAGCCCGGGCGGCTTCGAAGCGCGGGCTGACCTCGACCGGCGCACGATCGCCGCCGTCCGCGCGGTGGCTCCTGCCAGTGAGCCAGAGCAGGTCGCCACGGCCGCGATGCTAGAGCGCCTCGGCCTGGCAGTGGAGCAGTACGACGCCGGCGACACAACCAGCGACATCAACGTGATCGCCAGTTGGATGCACTCGGTTCGCTGGGTCTTCGACCTGATGCCCGTCGATGGCGAGCAGGCGCAGCGCGACCTCGCGGTGCGGATGGCCGCAGTGCCGCAGGCATATGCGGGCTTGAGCCGCACCTATGCCGCCGCCGCCGCGCAGGGCCGGGTGGCGGCCCGCCGCCAGGTCGAGGGGTGCGCGCAGCAGTGCGCCAGCTGGTCGTCCGGCGGCGGCTTCTACGCCGGCCTGGTCGAGCGCACCCGGGCCACGGGGGCGCTGCGCGCGCAACTGGATAAGGCAGCGCAGGACGCCAGCGCGGCGACCGCCGAGTTCGGCAGGTTCCTGCGGACCGATCTGCTGCCGCTGGCGCCGGAGCGCGACGCGGTCGGCCGCGAACGATACGACCGTGCGTCGCGCAGCTCCCTCGGTGCCGCCGTTGACCTGGACGAGGCGTACGCGTGGGCTGGGCGGAGATACGACGGGTCGAAGCGGAAATGGCACGAGTCGCGGGCCGGATCGTTCCCGGCGGGACCGTGGAGCAGGCTGTCGCCGCGCTCGAGGCCGACCCGGCGCGGCGGATCACAGGCCGGGAGAACCTGCGGTCCTGGATGCAGGACTACGCCGATGCCACCATCGCGCAGCTGCACGGCGCGCACTTTGACATTCCCGAGCCAGCCCGCCGGATCGAGTGCATGATCGCCCCGACCAACCATGGCGGTGTCTACTACACGGGCCCGAGCGAGGACTGGTCCAGGCCAGGCCGGATGTGGTGGTCAGTGCCCGACGGCACCGAGGAGTTCTCCACCTGGCTGGAAATCTCCACGATCCACCACGAGGGGGTGCCCGGCCATCACCTGCAGATTTCCGAGGTGAAGTTCCGTAAGGACCGGCTCAACCGCTGGCAGCGCACGCTGTCCTTCGTCTACGGTCACGCCGAGGGCTGGGCGCTGTACGCAGAGCGGCTCATGGACGAGCTGGGCTACCTCGACGACCCCGGTAACCGGCTCGGGATGCTAGACCAGCAGATGCTGCACGCCGCGCAGGTCGTCATCGATCTCGGCGTGCACCTGGAGCTGCCGGTGCCGCCGGGCACCGGCTGGCACGACGGCGAGACCTGGAACGCCGAGCTGGCGTGGGATTTCCTGCGCTCGCACTCCCACATTCCAGACGCCAACCTGCGATTCGAGCTGGACAGGTATCTCGGCTGGCCAGGCCAAGCCCCCTCCTACAAGCTCGGCGAGAGGATCTGGCTGCTGGCCCGGGAAGACGCCCGCCAGCGCAAGGGCGCGAGCTTCGACCTGACGGAGTTCTACAGTCAGGCCCTGGCCCTGGGCTCCCTCGGCCTGGACCCGCTGCGGGAGGCACTCGCCCGGCTGTAGGCGCGCCATCGTGTATGCCAGCGCCGGCGATCGCGCAGGCAGCGTGGTTGACTCGCTGTTCATTTCAGTTGGGTGAACCTGGTCGCGCGCGCCCGTGCGATCAAAGGAGAGGGCTCAGAGCCGGGCTGCGGCGGATGCGCGCGGGCTGAAATTTCACCGGTCCGCCCTGCGCCTAAAGCCTTCGGCGACGACCAGAACGGGACACAGGACAGCGGATCAGCGCGCCAATGCTTCGGGTTTCGATGGAGCCATCTTGCGCGCTAGCGACTCAGCCCGGTGAGCCGTCCGGCCATCGGGCCTAAGCCTGTGTCGGCCGGGCGCGGCCAGGCTCAGCTCCACCCTTGCTGTAGCTGTCGGGCAGCGGCGTGACCGGGCCAGTGGGGTCATCGCCCGAGGATAGGCGAAGGTCGGGCTGCCGTTGAGGGTTCGTGGACTGGTCAAAGCGCGCGGGCCGCGCTCAAGTGGCGGAGGATTCCACGTCTGGGCTGAGGATCGCGCGTCAGGTGCGGGCGATGGTGACGGCGCGCGAGGTGTGCTGGGCGAGGGCGGTGAGGTCGCGAGGGTCGGCGGTGAGGATGAGGGGGTCGTGGCAGGTGGTGGCGAACGCGGTAACGATGGCGTCGGTGGCGGTGATGGTGGCGGCGCGGCCGGTGGCGGTGCGCAGGCGGGCGGCTTCGCGGGCGTGGGGCTCGGTGATGTCGCGGACCTGGCAGGTGCGCAGGAGGCGGTTGGCGTGGTAGTCGCGGCGGTGATCTCCGGTAAGGGACTCGGCCAGGACGGCTGCGGGGACCTGGGGCGGCCACAGTCCGCGGCGGCGCAGTTCCATGAGGCGGGCGCGCTGGCCGGCCAGCGCGCTGATCCCGCCGGAGTCCAGGATGAGCGTCATGCGCTGGCCGCGGCCGGGCCATGGCTGGCGGGCAGGACGGCGTCGGCCCAGTCCTGCGCGGCCCGGATCTCGTGCTGGGGGACCGGCCCGAGCTGCGCGCCGAGGTCGGCGAGGTAGGCGTCCAGCTCGCGGATCTTGGCCTGCCGGTCGATTTCGTCGGCCAGGGCCAGCGAGGCGACCCGGGACACGTTCAGGCCGGCGGCCCTGGCCTGGTCGAGAAGATCGTCGGGCACTGTGATGTTCACCCTTGCCATGCGCATAGTATACACATGAAGTACTGCAAACGACGCACTGACGGCCCGGGCTACGGGCGGAGGTGGCTGACCGTCCGCCAGTTCAGGAGCGCCAATGCATCAGGAGAGTACCGCAACTGACCCGGATACTAACGGGCGCGAAAACACGGTCCAGGATGGCGACCTGCACTTATGTACCCCACGCACGTTCTGCGTGCATGCGGATCTCCTTGCCGGGGTCTGAACTGGGTCGCGGCTGGCGGGCCGGGTCACCAGGCACTCCACCCGTTGTCTATGGGGAGGACGTGCCCGGTGATCATGCGAGCCGCCTGGTCGCTGGCGAGGAAGCACACCGCGGCTGCGACATCGTCGGGTTCGGGCAATCCGCTGCCAAGCGCCCGGTCCTGGATGTCGAGCCCGTCGGCGAGGAGCTGCTCGGTGAGGGGAGTACGCACGAACGACGGGGCGACCGCGTTGACCCGGATATGCAGCGGATACCACTCGACGGCGAGGCAGCGGGTCAAGTTGACCAGGCCAGCTTTGCTGGCCGCGTAGGCAGCCCGATTGGCTGCGCCGAGCAATCCGAAAATTGAGGCGATGTTGACAATGCTGCCACCGCCGGAGTGCCGCATTGCCCGGGCGGCCGTCTGAGCGCAGAAGAAGGCACCACGCAGGTTGACGTCGAGAACGCTGTCCCAGTCCTCCTGGGTCAGGTCCAGGGCTGGCCGGCGAACTACTCGGCCTGCCCCGTTGACCCAGATGCTCAGCGACCCGAAATGCTCGAGCATCGTCTGGACTGCCCGTTCAATGCTCTCGGTGATGGTGACGTCCGCGGAAAGGTAGGTCACCTTGCTGCCTTGTGCTGCGCCCAGCCGGATCGTTTCCTCGGCGGCTTCGCGCCGGTCCGGGAGGTCGATGATGGCCGTGTTGCAGCCGCTACGGGCAAGCGCCAGCACGGTGGCCCGGCCGATACCCGATGCGCCTCCCGTTACTATGGCGCCTCGGCCTTTAAGGTCCTCGTATCTTGCATCGGCGCGCACAATACTGATGTCTCTAGCGACGTCCTGGCCTGCTGACGATGTCATTTCTGGCCGCCTGTGGTGTGAAGATGGCTGAACGCTTGAATTAGGTTACGAGATACTGCTGACGGCTTGCCGGCAACTGGCGTGCTCAATTGCGCCACAGTTCTGCGGGTATTTCTGTGAGGATGGCCGTTAGCGTGGAAAAGTTAATATTGCCGCCGGAGATTATGCAAACGATCTTGCCGTCTCCCGCCTGGCCGGATAGCGCAACCGCCAAGGCAACGGCCGCTGCTCCTTCCGCGATAATTCGGTGCCGTTCGGCGAGTAGCCTAACCGCTGCCGTCGTCTCCGCCAGCGAAGCGACTAGAGCGCCGTTGAGGAGCCGACTGGCGAGCGGCCACATTTCTGGGAGCAGTCCGCCGGTACCGATTCCGTCGACGAAGCTAGACGTGTAGCTAATTCTGGCCGGAAAGCCAGCTGAGAGAGATGCTGAGAGGGGGGCAGCAGTGGTCACTTCCGCGCCGTACACTTTCATGTCAGGTTTAGCGGCACGTAGGGCTGTGGCAATTCCGCAGGCCAGGCCGCCGGCGCCGTAGGGAACGACGGTCGTATTCACGTCGGGCAGGTCTTCGAGGACTTCAAGGCCGATCGTGCCGTTGCCGGCCATAACGAGGTCGTCACATGCCGGGTGAATGAAGAACTGGTCCTCGAGCGGTCCGTACTGGTGAGCGGCCACGACCTGCCACCACTCGTCGAACGGGAGGGGCACCAGCTTGGCTCCCAGCCGCCGGATGGCGGCCAGTTTGACTTCCGGGGCGGTGTCAGGCACCACAGCCGTGCAGGGAATGCGCAGTTCCCGGGCGCTCCAGGCGAGCGCCTGGGCCATGTTTCCGGCGCTCGCGGTGTAGACACCAGAGCGCAAATCTTGCGGCGCAAGTGCGGCCAGGGCGTTGCGGGCGCCACGTACTTTGAACGACCCGGTTGGCTGAAGGTTTTCCAATTTCAGGTAGATGTCCGCAGGAGAGTCCTCTGTGAACAACCGGACCAGCGGAGTACGGACGACGACTCCGGCGAGTCGTCTCTGTGCCGTTTCGATCATGGCCGAGTTGACATGGAGCGTCTTGGGCATGTGCCTCCTCCTGGTGCGTTGGGCCGGCAAGGCGCCTCTTACGGATAAGGTGCCAGCGCCGTGAGCCGCAGCACCGTGCTGTGGCCAGCTCACGGCGTTGATTCGCGGTCAGAATCGGCGCGAAACCGAGCGGGGTCGAAGATGCCTGTCGGGTGCTTGGTAGATCCGCTGGTCGCCAAGTCCGCGAGGATTTCACCGACCACGGGCGCGAACTTGAACCCGTGGCCGGAGAATCCGGCTGCCACACTGACCTGCGGGTGTTGCGGGTGAACTGTCAGCACGAAGTTCAGGTCCGGGGTGCTGGTGTACATGCAGGCGCTTGCTCGGAGCACCGGCCCGTGCAGGGCCGGAATCAGGTTGCCGAGGTAGTCCCGCATGCGCTCAAGATCCATGGGTGTCACGTTCCGGTGCAGCGCGTCGGGGTCGCAAAGCTGATTACTCCCGCCTACTGCCACCTTGACGCCGCCGCCGGGCCCGTCGACTGCCGGAAATCCGTACATGGGGAATTCATAGCCCGCGGGCGTCCAGACGTGCACCGGACAGCGTGGCTCAGCGAAGTTCTCCGTCCCTCCGATGGGGTCGAGCCAGAAAAGCACCTGTCGAGTCACTCGCAGCGGTAGGGCGAGGTCCGCAAGGACGGCTGGTGCCCACGCGCCGGGGCATAGCACGAGGCTTGCCGCCGCATAGCTGGCCGCCGCGGTCTCCACCACTACTCCGTCTCCGCCCGGCGCCGCGGTCCAGCCGGTAATCGGTTCCTCGAACCGCAGCTGGGCGCCAAAGCGCTCCGCTTCCTTGAGGTGAGCAAGGACGGACACTTCGGCCCGCACATATCCCGCGTTCAGGTCGTTGACGGCAACCATGCCCGGTGCCGGATGAAATACGGGAAAGCGCCGCGCGATTTCCGGGCCGTCGAGCAGTTCATGCGGCAGATCGTGCGTTCTTGCGCTGTGCAGGCTTCCGGTGATGAGCTCGCTCGTCGGCTCGCCTATCATCAGGCCGCCGGTGACATGCAGAAGATCCGTGCCGGTGTCCCTTGCCAGTTGCCGCCATAGCTCATAGGCGCGCCGCACAAGCGGAACATAGGCCGGATGCTCGTAGTAGCACTGGCGGATCATCCGCGTATCGCCGTGCGACGAACCCCGGTTGTGGCCCGGAGTGAAGCGTTCCAGGCCAAGTACCCGGCGGCCTCGCGCGGCCAGGTGAAACGCCGCGGCACTACCCATGGCACCCAGGCCAACGACAATGGTGTCGTAGGTTTCTATCATTCCGACAAGTCCCCGTCCTGCCAGGCAACATGCGCAGGCCCCCTGCGGCGCGGGATCCTTCGAGTTGCCAGGGCTATCAGCTTTCGGCGGCTGAGTAGGCGGTGCCGGGCAAAGCTCCGCTCATGCTGTAACCGCCATCGATGGTCAGCGTCGTCCCGGTTGAGTACCGCGAGTCATCCGATGCGAAATACAGGACTCCAGCGGCTATCCATTCCGGTTCCGCGATCTGCCTTTGCGGGATTCGCGCCCGCAGGGACTCCTCGACCTGCGGCGTGTAAAGCGGGAGCGTCATGCCGGTCCAGGTCGCTCCGGGCCGGACGCAGTTGACGGTAATGTGGTGAGCGGCCAGCTCGTCGGCCAGCGTGCGCGAGAAGGCCTCGATTCCGCCTTTGGAGGCCGAATAGGCGCCGGCGTTCGGCTCGGAGAGCATCGCGTGTATCGACGAAATGCTGACGATGCGCCCCCCGTTCCCCTGGGCGATCATCTGGCGGGCCGCTGCCTGCGAGCACAAGAACACGCCTTTGAGGTTGGTGGCGATCACCCGGTCCCATACCTCTTCGGGGGTGTCGACGATGGCGTGGATGGGAGCGATGCCGGCCGCGTTGACCAGGACGTCGACTCGGCCGAAGGCAGTGACGGCGAACCGCAGCAGCGCCTGGACTTCCGGCGCCCGGCCGACGTCGGTCCGCTGAAACAATACCGTGCCTGTGTCACTGTCGCAGGAGGCGACGGCTGCGGCGGCGGCGCCTTCGTCGATGTCGGCCAGGACGACGCTCGCTCCCTCCGCGGCGAGACCGTGAGCCACGGCCCGTCCGATGCCGGATGCGCCGCCGGTCACAATAGCTGTTTTCCCTTCGTACCTCATCATGACTTCTCCGGTTCTGCGAACGAGGCTGCCGGGACGTACCCGGGTACCGCGGGTTGCGTACGTGGTGAATCCCGGCGGCTCGTACCCGTCATGTGTAGTAGCCATCCGGGCTCTTGCGCAGGGCGGCGAACTGCTCGGGGTCATGGCCGAACCACAACTGCGCCTTATGCCGTCTTACCAGCATACGGAGCCGGTCGATCGTGTGCAGCATGCCGACGCTGTCGTAGATTGACGGCGCTCCGGGCAGCACCGTCGGCGGCCCGAAATTTGCGCTGCCGTAGCACGCGTCTGAAGCAAGCAAAACGGCCCCGAAGTCGGGCAGCGCGATGAGGACGCCCAGCATTCCCTCGGTGTGCCCGGGACCGAGGTTGAGCACGGTCACCCCGTCGTACAAAGTCATCTCGGGAGTACTCGCGTCGAGTGCGTTCCAGTTCACGCCGGCTTGCAGCCACGCACTGATGTCAGCCTTTACGTACCCGCCGGTGTAGCCCGGTGTCGCGTAATGCTCGAGGGCGGACCTTAGCTCGGTGCGATGGACGATCACTTCTGCCCCGGTAAAGTACTCGAGGCAGCCGCTGTGGTCCATGTGCAAGTGCGATGCGATGACTACGTCGATGTCCGCTGGACGCAGGTCGAGCTGCTGGAGCCGGCTTAGAAGGTGCTGATCAGGTCGTGCTGCCCAGACTTCGTGGTTCCGCAGTCCTTCTGGCCAGCGGGTGGCGGCATCGGGATGGCAGCCGGTGTCGAAGAGGACTCGCCCTTCCGGGTGCTCAAGGAGCACGGAGTAGCTCGGCACGGCCACCCAGTCAGCGGGGGCCTGCTGATCCGCGACGCTGGCAATGCCGTATCCGCTGATCAGCAGGGACCGGTCGAGGGAGATGGTGCCGTGATCGAGAACATGGAGACGGGGTGCCACCGGGCGTCTCACCGTGAGGACTCCGCGGCGGGGCTGTTCTCAGCGCTGGCGGTTTGCCCGGCGAACACCGGCGAGGAGGCCAGCTGCCTGCGCAGTGACGGCGATACGGCAAGAACCACGATCCCCGCCGCGATCGTCGCCCCGGCCAGGTACATGCAGATGTTGAACGGTGAGGCGGGTACCGGGTACACGCTGTTCTTGATGACGTAGCCCAGCACGATTGCCCCGATTGCGAGGATCGCCAGGCTGATGACCGGCGGAGCGCCGCTCCGGTGACGCAGCGACCAGACGAAGGCAGCGACAACCGTAAGAAGGTAGGCGACCAGGATCAGGTCGGCTGCGTAAGTCGCGAATTCGAAGGTAGCGTTGATGGCGGTGGCGTGGAAGAGCACGATGAGCCCGACCATGCTGAGGCCGGCGGTGAGGTACAAGGCGCCGCTGGGCGAGCGGTGCACCTTATGGGTAGTAGCCAACCACCGGGCTCCGAAGCCGTCGCGGCTCAAGGCGAAGAGCAGCCGTGTGACGCCGTTAACTCCCGCGAGGGTGGCGCCGTAGCCGCTGATGATAATCGCGATATTGATAATAACTGCCAGCGTCGGGTTTAGGTACAGGCGCGTTATGTCGAGCAGCGGCACCGATGACGCGGCCAGCTGCTTTTCCGGGATCGCGATGGTCTCGATCCAGGCAAATACAGTGTAGATGAGACCCGACACGATCAGCGAGCCGAAGATGGCTGCGGTGATCATCCGGGTAGCTTTTGCCGATTCCTCGCCAAAAGTGGCGGCTACCTCGAACCCCGCAAAACCAGAGAAGGCGAATACCACGCCGAGGGCGATGGTGGACAGGCCAGCTCCGGCGTTGGTAAGCGGGGTCCACGATGGCCCGGTGCCCCCGTGACCGCCTTTGACGACGACTGCGACGGCGACGATGGCGATGAGCACGACTGCCACGCCCTCGAGGATGAAAATTATCTCGGAGGAAACTGTCACCGACCGGTGCGCCAAGAGCATCGCGACACCCCACAGGCCGACGGCGATGACAGGCCAGGGGAAGTTGTGAATTCCGGCTGAATCCAGCAGCTGCTGGCAGAAGTCAGCAGTGATCGCCGTGGACTCGCAGACGAAACCGAGGTAGACAAAGGACAGGATCCAGGCTGACACGAATCCGTAATTCGAGCCGAGGGCGCGCCCGTTGAATGCGTACACCGATCCGGCTGAGGCGAACTGGCGCGTGAAGATGCTGAAAGCGAAAGCCACAAAGAGCATCAGGATAACCGACACTCCGAACGTGAATGGTCCGGCCGTGCCGACTATGGCCGCCATCAGTGCGGGCGCGAAAGCAACGCTCGCTGATGGCGCTTGCAGGCCGATCGAGTTAGCGATCGTGCCAACGAACCGAAGCGCGTTCGATTTGAGGGAGTGCTCCGCGTCGTCGGGGAGGTTAGCCGATCCGACAGTTCTGTCACTCATGTGTAAGCCTCGCTTCTCCGACGGCCACCTCGGCCTGTTCGGCTCGCTACAATTGACGAAGATCTCAGGCATCCTCAGCCCCAGGGCAACGCAGCTCCGGCTTTGGCGACGCGTTCAGCAGCGGCCTTTACGATGTAGCCAGTACGGGTGACGTCACTCTCATCCCAGGCGCTGTGAAAACTCGTAACTGACAAAGCCGCTGGCACGCCTCCCTGCAGCCCCAAGATGGGCGCGGCAACGCACAGAACTCCCTGGGCAAATTCGGCCCGATCGGCGGCGAAGCCCGCAGATCGAACGCCTACGAGAGCCAGCTCTAGCAGTTCTATTGTAGAGATCGAATACTCGGTGCGGGTTTCCAAAGGCCCTGAGCCAAAAATGCTATTGAGGCTCCCCGGCTGAAACGCAAGGATAGCTTTCCCCATTGCCGTGCAGTTGGCCGGAACCCGACTGCCGAGGGTAAGATTGAGGACCACGACGGAGTCAGAGCCCGTCTGGGCCACGTAGACCACATCTCGGCCTGAAAGAATGCCCAGGTTAACAGCCAGGCCAGTCTCCTGCGAAAGATGTTCCATCTCTACGAGAGCAAGGTCCCGCACAGTAGTTCGAGTTGCAATTTTGTTTCCAAGTTCGAAAACCTTGAGCGTCATTCGATAACGGCGGGAATCTGGCAACTGCTCAACATAACCCAGGGCGACCAGAGCGCGAAGCAAGCGATGCGTAGTGGGCGGCGATATATGAGTTGCGCGCGCCAGTCCAGTAACAGAGGCACTCTGCTCCGAACTCAGGCGCTCGACGAGCGCGAAGAGGTTCGCGGCGACGCTCGGGACGTGGGCACTGGCGTCAGTTAGCGCCGCGCCGGAGGGAGTGCTGGCTCGCACCGCAGCCTCAGACCGGATGTCCACTTGCGTCACCTGCGTTCCTCGCCAGCCGTCACTACGCTATATTCCAAAATGCGGAATGATAGTCCGTATTCTGGAACAGGACTACTTTTTACCACGCAGAAGGCAGATGTACAAGAGGTGACAGAACGACGTAAGCTGTTACGCTGTTTGCGCTGGGTAACGAGCGCCGATCCGGCAGGTGGGTGCATGGTCTGGTGGGCGCCATGGCGTGCTGGTCATGACGGTGCGCAGGCTGTCCGTGACGTTGTGGCCGTGCTAGCTGCGGCGTCAATGTAGCTGCGGATATCCAGCCCGTTCCGGCGGCGTTCTCGCTGGTCAGCCTGCCCGGCATCGTCCGGTGGGACCTGACGGTTCGGCCGCCGCGCTCGGCGATGTTCGCGGGTCAGATCCAGGTGTCGTGAAAGATACCGGGTCACGTCGGCGTGGTGGTCGCGGCAGAATTCCAGCAGGTCCCGCCCTCTGCGCGCTCGGCGGCGGAGCCCTTCGGACCGGGATGCGGAGAACATCGGAGCACCCGGCCAGCATGGAGTGGCGGAACCGCAGCAGCGGGTCGCTGACGGCCGGGATCTCGGGGCTGCCCGGCGTTGGGGGCGGACCGGTCGAGGACTTGCGGCATGAGTGCCATGTCGATCTCACTGCTGGGACGCAGGTCTACGCTGGATGCATGCCTATGCCGCGCAGTTTCACCGCGGCCCTGCGCCGGGAAGAGGACTGGTACGTCGCGCAGTGCCTTGAGGTCGACGTCGCCAGCCAGGGACCCACGATCGATGAGGCCCTGGCCAATCTCGGTGAGGCTGTTGAGCTGTACCTGATAGAGGTCGACGACGCGGCCCGGTTCGTCACGAGCACGCCTCTGGTCACATCGTTTCAGCTACCCGGCGCCGCGTGAGCCCAGCCTGCCGGTCCGTAAAGTCACGCGCGCCCTGCAATCCGCAGTTTTCATCTACGTGCGGACCAAGGACAGTCACGCCACCTACAGCCGCTCCGACGGCCGCGGCCTGTCCGGCCTGGAACTCGTGGGGGAGGGACTGGAATTTAAGGTCTTCCGCTCCATTGACACTGCGGGCGAGCCGGTCGTCTTGCGTGTTCCGGTCGGCCCGCGTTTCGTGTCCAATGCCAACGATCCCGTCGTGGATACCCGCGAGCTGCTGCGCTGGGAATACTCGTTCGCCCGGCACCTGGAATCGCTTGGCTTTCCCGTGGCTGGCGCGCGCGAGCTCCTGCTCGCCGAGCCGGACGTGCTGATCAGCAGGTACGTCCCCGACGACGGGCAAGGTGCCGAGCAGGTCCGGCTAGGCGGGTTGCTGCGACTGCTGCACGGCCTGCCGCCACCGTCGCTGCCGCCGCCGGCGGCGCAGCGATCAGCAATCGCGGCGTTCATTGCCCAGCGCATTACCCGGCGGTGGGGGGAACTGGCCGCGGTGATTGAAGACCTGCCTGGCTGCGTGCCGGAGGTCCGGATGGCTGCGGTCCTCGCGGCGCGGCCATCGGGCAGCCTGCTGCATCTGGACGTGCGGGCGCCGAACTTGCGCTGCGCCGGCGGAGCCGTGCTGGCATTTCTCGACTGGTCTAACGCCCTGATCGGAGACCCCGAGATGGAACTCGGGCGACTGACGGAGTTCGCACAGCTCGCAGGCAACGGCATTGACATCTCGGCGGTATTCGCCGGCTACGGAGTGCCGGCCGACACCTCATCCCCGGCCTTCCTCATCTACCGGCTCGATGCCGCGGTGATGCTGGCAGCCGTATTCATCTTCGAGGCCCCAGATGAGGCCCTGGGTGCGCTGGCCGTGGACAGCATGCTCAGCATCCGGCACGAGCTCATGGCCATGTCATGAATAACGTGCTCGGTCTCGATGCCCTGATCGCGGCCGCTGATCCGGGTGGATCGCCGGCCGGCACGGCCGCGGGTGCTGGTCATCTTGGCCATGTCATCAGCCCTCAGGGATCGCGGCTCGATCGCGGTGACTGGGGTACGCGGGTCTCGCGGAGCTGGACGTGGATGCTGCTGCTGACCGCGGCGCTGCCGCGCTGGAAAACCCGATGTTGGGCGCGCCTGCCCGTGGTCAGCGGGCGAGGTGCCGGTAGAACCAGAACATCATGCCTTTGCGTCGCGCGCCCGTCTCGCGCTCGGCCTGCCGGGCAGCCTCGACGGCTGCGTAGCCGTAGTCGCGCATCTTCTCCTCGTATTCGCCGATCGCCTGAACCGGATCGGCTGCCTGGGACGCCCCGGTCCGGGCCAGTGCACGGCACAGCTCGGCGGCGTCCTGCAGGGCGGTGTTGGCCCCGGACCCGCGAGCCGGGCTCATGGCGTGGATCGCGTCGCCCAGCACAGTGACGCGGGTCGGCGGCCAGGGCGGCCCGGGCACCGAGGACCGGATGTGCACCAGGAACGTCTCATCAATGTCGGCGAGAGCCTGGAGCCTGCGCAGGCCGGGATGCCAGGAACGGATCATCGTCGCGGCAACGGCGTGCAGTTCCGCCGGAGTCATCGCGCCCAGCTCGCTGTCCGGCGCGCCGAACCGCTCTTGGCCGGCGGAGACAGCCCACATCAGGTAGTCCCCGGCCGGGCGGAGACGGGCTCCGGGGGCGATCCTCGCAGCGGCCTGGTCGGGACGCTGCCGGAAGCAGACCAGCCCGGTCGCCATGCCTACCCGGCCCCCGACGACGGCCATGAAGCCCTCCCGCAGCGGCGCAGGTACGATCCGGCGCGCCTCTTCGCTCAGCGGGGTCTTGCCGTAGACAACCCTGGATCTGGTGTCGACGACCTGGGCTTCCGGCAGGTACTGCCGGCGCACGGCCGAGTTGACACCGTCCGCTCCGACCAGGACGTCCGCGTTGGCCTCCCGGCCGTCCGCGAAATACAGGCGGACTCCGTCGCCGTCCGCCTCGTAGCGGGCGAGCTCGCTGCCGTACAGAATCCGGTCGCCCAGCCCCGATGCCAGTATCTCGCGCAGGGTGCGCCGGTCGGCCGAAGTGGCCAGGGTCTGCGGGTCAAACGGGTCGGCGGCCGGGTCGTATGGCACCTCGTAAAGCACCTTCAAGTGCTCCGTCACTACCGTGAAGCGGCGGCCGGGGTTGCCGCAGGTGGCCAGGAACAGCTCGAACAGCTCCGGCGGCAGGCAGTGCTGCAACGCCCGCCCGGCCCTGGCGTCGACATGCAGGCGATAGCCCTGGCGGCGCTCCGACAATGCCGGGTCCCGCTCGTAGACCGCGGCGTCGAGGCCCTCTTTCACCAGGCCCTGAGCCAGGCAGAGCCCGCCTAATCCGCCGCCCACCACAGCCACTCGCAGTCCCATGCTGCCCCTATGCCGAGTCGGGCGTACACCATTTCGGTCAAAAGTACCGGCTACGCGCTGCGTTGTCCGGGCTGTGCGGGAGCGGCCCTTCTTCCGCGCGTAGCCGCACTCTGAGTGGACCAATGTGACGCGTACTTGGAAGCAGTCCGAGCGCCTCGCCTCCGTCGCGCATCGGCAGTATCCGGCACTCACCGCCAACGATATTCACACGGTTCGCATGGCCGCCGCCGCATCGGACGCGTGACCGTGCCGCGAAGCCTGTCCGGGGCCGGCGGATCGACGCTCAGCCCGGCGGACCGGTCATTCGGCGAACGCCCGGGAGTTGCGCAGGGCCAGCGCGACCAGGGTGAGGGTGGGTCCATAGCCTGAGCCCGTCGGAAACAGAGAGGAGTCGGCGATCAAGACGTTCGGCGCTTCCCAGAGACGACCCCACGGGTCGCAGGCACTCGACGACGGATCCAAGCCGAAGCGGGCCGTCCCGGCCACATGACGCGAGATGGGCACCTGGCTGATCTCCGAGTGCGAGGTGGCTAGATCCCCGGTTGTCTTCGGAGATGTTGCCGTCATGATCCGCTCCGCGCCAGCCGCCTTCATGATCTCCGTCAGCTTGGCCCCATGGTGCCTTGAGGCGACTAGTTCGTGGGTGTGCGGCTGGTAGGTCGTCCTGGCGACGGGCAGACCCCAGATGTCGGTAACAGCAGGGTCGAGGTCGACCGTGTTCGTGACCTGGGGCAGGTCGTCGCCTTGCATGCAGAACCCCAGAAGGCGGTCTCTCATCGGGGATTCGCGCATCATTATCTTGTGCTGCGTGCCCCACGGGTACTGCTTCGCCTCCGCGATCACGTGGGATGGACTGCAGTGCTCGACCAACCCTCCCTTTATCCACGGCAGACCTGCCTCTGCGGCAGCTACCCGCGCCGCGTCGTCAACGAGGATGTGGTCATCGTGAACATGCGTGACCGATCGGCCAATGTGCCCGTGGACAAGAAAAGGCATGATCCCGAAGACGAATGTTTGCATATGGAACATCACGTTCCGGCCAATTTCTGGATTAGTCAGGCCGGACAGCAAGAGCAGGCGCGGCGTCTCCATCGCCCCGCATGCGACGACAATCCGCTCAGCACGCTCGATGTGGCGTTCACCGCGTGCATCGATCCACTCGACGCCGGTCGCCTTGCCATTCTCGATCAGGATGCGTGACACGTGGCTTTGGGGGCGCAGCTGTGCCCGGCCGGTGACGAGGGCGCGGCGCAGCGGTGCGACCGGGTCACCCTTAGCCTGGATGGGACAGCCGAAGTAGGCACAGAAACCGCAGTTGTTGCAGGCCGGTCGCCCGTCGTATTCAACGGAGTTGACGCCGGTTGGCGCCGGGTAGGGGTGGTAGCCAAGCTTCTGCGCCGCGGCTGAGGTCACAAGAGCGCCATACATTGCCGGACCTGGGGGCATCGGGTACTCGCCCGATCGCCATGCGGCGAACGGGTTCGCCCCGGCGAGGCCCGCGACGCCGACGAGCCGCTCAGCCTCGGCGTAGTACGGCTCCATTTCGTCGTAGGTGACCGGCCAGTCGGCGATGCTCGCGCCCTCGACCGGCCCGAGCTCGGACTCGACGAGGAAGTCATCCGCGCGGAACCTGGGGAGCTTACCGTCGGCGTGAACACCGCCGCCGCCGACAGTGGCGGGGAGATTGTTGACCTCCCCGACCACCTGGCGATCACCACCGGCGATGGACGTCCGAAACGTACGTGGCTCCGCCCAGGGGTCGGGCCCGAGAAAGTGCCGGGTCATGTACTTGAGCTCGTCGCTGGAGAAGCGCTGCGGGAGGATTGCAGGATTGTCGAGGTCAATTAGATGGTTGCGCCCGCGCTCGAAGATCAGCACGGAGAGCCCGGCCTCGGTCAAGACCTCCGCGGCTGTTGACCCGGCGGGTCCTGACCCGATGATGATTGCGTCGAAGTCCCTCCTCATGCTCCGCTGACCTCCGCATCGGTGAATCCACGGGGTTGTACATCCCCCTCGTAGTTCAGGTAGTTCCATCCAGCAAGGCCCCGGTTGCCCCCGTACTCGGGTGCTCCGTAAAGCCCCTCGCAGACGTGTCCATAGACCAGGTGAATAAAGTCACCGACCTCCCTCAGCCGGTCATCCCGTGGCGCCGGATCAAGGGTGAGAAACTTCTCGCCCAGTTCAGCGAGACCCTGGGTGTAGATCTCCTGAAGTCCGGTGACTGGCCCGAGCCGCTCTCTTTCCGGGATTCCCAGGGAGCCCTCGATGCGGGTGCGCCATGCCAGCTCCTCGGCAGGACTGAGCTCCTCAAAGTCCGAGAATGAGCTCTCTCCGCCAAAGCGTCCGGAGAACGGCCCACCTGCCCAGATGCGGGGCGGCATGAAGGTAAATGCTCCGAGAAGCGTGTCGATGTAGTTAACAGCTCCCATCTCGCTGCCGTCGGGTGCGCCATCGGCGGGAACGAGCCGTGCGCACACTGCCTCGAGAATTGAGTACTGGAGTGAAGTGAGAAACGCGGGCATCAGACCGCCCACCTCTGGCGCGGCGTAAGCGTCATGGCTGCGATCTGGACAGTACCCACGATACGCCGCCACCGAGGTGCCGCACGAAATCGACGTTCTCGTACGCGGCCCCGAAGTGTCCAAGTGCCGTATAGAAGGTACGCATGGGACCCCTTTCAATGCACCAGGCCAGAGGCAGGACATGGCCTCCGGTCCCGTCGCTGCTATGCCCGAACTCGAGCCCGAGCAGATCGTGGCGATCCTCGGCGAGATCACTGAACAAGTAGAATTCTTCGTTGAAAGGCCATCGGGGCGGCAGATGGCGCGTCGCCGGATGGTCGTGATCGATGACACGCACCGGGAGAACCCCGGTGACGGGATGGCCGGCGAACCTGGCGCCTAGGAACTCCCCGTAGGCCGGCCACCTGTAGGCCGAGTCGCTGGCGGAATGCATGCCGACGAATCCGAGGTCGCCCTTACGAACCCTGTGCTCGATGACTGAACGCTGCTCGTCGGACCAGTCGGTCTCGCCAATTGTGAAAAGCACCAGCAGCCGCGTTCGCTCGAGTTCCGATACAGTCAGGTCTGTTACCCGTGTTACATGTCGGAAGCTCAGCATGTGCAGTTGCGCGATCTGCGCTGCGGTAGTCACTGCCGACGGCAGACTGTGGTGGACGCCCGCGAGGCTGGCCATACCGGCGACGTCCCTGTATGGCGAGACATCGGTGACGAACACGAACTCGCTCATGAGGGCATCACCGCGACGACGCTAATCTCGACCAGGATGTTCTTCAGCGCCGCGCCGGTAGTCGCCCGAGCGGGATAAGGCGGTGTCAGGAATGTGCCGTAAACACGATCGAAGCCTGCCCAGTCCCTTAGCAGATGCTCAAGGTACGCGGTGGTGTTCACGACGTGTGACCAGTCAAGGCCAGCACCGCGCAGGATCGCCTCGATGTTGCGCATCGTGCGGTCCGTCTGCACCTCGATCGTCTCGCCGACGACTTCGCGGGTCGCGGGATCGTAGGGGCCGTTGCCGGCGACGAATACCAGACCTCCGGCGTCAATGGCCTGTGAGTAGTTGCCCGAAGCCACCGGAGCATCAGTAACCGCGATCGCCCGATGAGACATGTGAAGTTCCTCCATGACGGTGATAAAGATTAGAGTTTGCTCTTTACATACATCGGCCTGTTAGTGTGTTGACCATGACAAAGCAGCCTTCGACAGATGCGACCGTGCCTGCCACCCTCCTGATTCTGGGAAGCGCGACGCTCGGCGAAAGCGGCGGCCAAGGCCTGAATACCCGCATCCACGCCATGTGGCCGGGTGCACGCTTCGCCGGTCCCGCATTTGCTGTCCGTTGTCCCGTCGGGGACAACCTCGCCGTGCATGCTGGCGTTGCGCAGGCGCCGCGCGGAAGCGTGCTTGCCGTCACCGTGGCCGGCGACGTCTCGCGTGGGTACTGGGGCGAGGTCCTCGCCACGGCGGCACAGGCGGCAGGCATCGTCGCGCTCGTCATTGATGGCAACGTTCGGGACGTGGACAAGCTCGCAGCCTCGGAGTTTCCCGTCTTCGCTCGCGGCCGCTCGCTTCCGGGGGCGAGCAAGGCTGGTCCGGGGGAGATAGGCGGCACGATCGCCCTAGGGGACGTGACGGTGCGCACTGGCGACTGGCTTGTCGGAGACACGGACGGCATCGTGGCCATTACCCCGGAAACGCTTGACGACGTCATCGCCGCGGCACGAGCCCGAGAGGCCAAAGAACTAGGAATGTTCGCCCGCCTGAAGGCGGGCGCTACTACCGTCGAGCTGCTCGGCCTCGACGTCAGCTCGATCCGGGGAGCGTAAGTCCCGGTCATCGCGCCGTGACCAGATTGGCGGGCATCCGCCCGGCTAGCACGTCCACAACACCATGGCAGGCCATCCGCGTCATAGCTTCCCGGGTGCCCCAGGTGGCGCTTCCGATATGGGGCAGAAGTGTCAGCCCCGGCGCGGACAGCAGGCGCGGGCTGACGTTCGGTTCGCCGTCGAAGACGTCGAGCCCAGCTCCGGCCAGATGACCGGAGGTCAGGGCGTCGACGAGGGCATCCTCGTCGAGGATTCCCCCTCGGGCGGTGTTGACCAGCACGCTGCCACGTGGCATGCGGTTAATACGGTCTGCGCCGATCAGGCCGATGGTTATCGGTGACCGGGGTACATGGATGCTCACCACGTCCGAGTCCGACAGCAGCCTGTCGAGGTCGGGAACGTAGCCCGGTTTGCCGGTGGGCCGGCGCGCGTGGTGGGCTACCTGCATGTCGAAGGCAGCTGCGCGCGCTGCGACGGCCTGGCCGATGCCCCCGAATCCGACGAGTCCGAGGCGAGAGCCAGAAAGGTCCTTGCCCAGGTAGCCAGTGAGTTCCCAGCCGTGCCATCCCCCTTGACGCAGGGATTCCTGGGCTGCGGTGGCACCCCGGCACGCCGCAAGGATCAAGAGCATGGCGACATCCGCGGTCGCCGAGTCCAGCACTCCCGGCGTGTTGCATACCGCCACGTGGTGCCTGCGCGCCGCCGCCACGTCGATGTTGTCGCAGCCGACGGCGATATTGGCGACGACGCGCAGCCTGCCGAGCGCCCCCGCCGAGAGCACCTCGGCGTCGACGGGGACGCTCAGCAGGCTGACGATTGCGTCAGTACCGGCTGCCGCCGCGCACAGTGCAGCGTGATCCCCGGCCAGTTCCGGCGCCAGGTGGATGTCTAGGCCGGCCGCCTGCAACGGCTCAAGCCATTCGGTGGGCAGCTGTGCCACCACCAGAACGCGGGGGACCATAGCGACTAGTGCTCCGTGTAGTTGATGTCTCCCGCGCCCGGCTCAGCGACGGCGAAGCAGAAGCAGCGAATGGGGGAGTGCGGGCTCGAAGCAACCAGGCTGTGAACCTTGTTCGGCGGGATGTACACGAGGTCGCCCTGGGAAACGTCCCGCTCCTCGCCGTCTATGACCATCAGGCCTTTGCCGTAGAGCACGTAGTAGAACTCGTGGGTCGGGTGGGTGTGGGGATCGACGGCGCCACCGCCGATGATCTCAAACTCGTTGACCAGTTCGAGGGAACCACCTTTCGTGAGGTCGCGCATCGTGCCCGGGGGGAACATGTACCAGACCGGGGTGGATCCGTTGTGCTCGGCGACCGGCGCGATGTCATTGATGTTTCGGACGTCCATGTGCCTCTCCTTTTCGTGTTTGCCGGATGGGTCTCTTACGCTTGCGGGAATACTTCAACGGTTTTCGGGATAGTCGCCAGGTCGCAGCATTCGTTGTCGTCCGCGTAACGCATGCCCTGGACGTTATAGAGGGTGACCTCGTCCGCCGTCACGGGGAAGGGCCCCCAGTGCCAGGTACCCCGGTGCAGGACGAATGCGTCCTTCACCTTGAGGCGGAATGCGCGCAGCGCACTCAGGTCGGCGGGCGATGCGAGGCGGGTACCCGGCTCGGCGACGACTATGAGGGCGTCATTGTCCAGGACCATGATGGCTTGGGTGTGCGTAAGGTGGCGAAAGAGTGTCTGGCAGACCAGCCCGCCGTCTACATGAGGGACCTCGTCCCTGAAGTGGGCGATAACGTTCAGGTGCACGTCATCCCAGGCGAACTCCAGGCGGGACTGCCCGTCACGGGGATCGGTGTCTCGCACGGGCAGCCAGCCGAAGGGCGCCCACCGTTCCGCCGTCAGGGGCTCGGCCTTAATGGTATGAACGCTTGATGTCATATCATTCCTCACTGCTATTGGCGGATGCCTGCAAGAGAGCCTTCGCTGTGCTCGCATCCGTGATCAGGACGTTGTGCAGGCCGCGCTGCATGGCCGCCAGCAAAGGTTCGACCTTGGTTGGCCCGGCTGCTACGACCACGCGCGTCGGGATGGCGGCGAACTGATCCAGAGTCAGGCCGATCACCCTGTGGTTGATCTCGTGGTCGATCAGCTTCCCGTCCCGGTCGAAGAACCGGCCGGCGATGTCGCCGACCATGCCGGCGGCGACAAGCTCGGCCCATTGCGAGCCAGGAACGTCTGCCGCCCATCCCAGGTCAGCCCGATCCTCGATGCCACCGATTCCGACGAAAGCCGCGTCGGCGCCAGCGGCCCGCGCGAGCGGCTCGGCGACGGACGGTTCGAGGATGAGTTCCTCCGCCATCGACCGGCTGCGGACGATAACCGGCGCGTGTAGATGTTCGGCCGTTCCGCAGTATGCGGTCGCGAGGGCGTCTGTAGCGAGATAGGGACTACGGGTGCCGCCGCCGACGGAACGCGAGGCGCCGACCATTGAGACAAAGCGGACGCGAGTCGGAGTGACGACGCCGAGCCAGCGCGGGATCTCGGCGATAGTGCGGCTGAGGCCGACGGCTACCACAACATTGTCGTTCACGATCTGGTTGAGGAATGAGGCCCCGCCGCGGGCCACGGCGCTTAGCGGCCCCCGTTCGTGGCTAACCGAGTCAGGAACCACGACGGCCCGTGCCAGGCCGAATCTGGAGCACAGTTGCTCCTCCATCGTCATGAAAAGGCTTAGTTCGGTCAGGACCGTAATCTGCACAAGGCCGATCTGGCGTGCTTTCTTGAGCATTCTGGTGACCTTGACCCGGGAAAGGCCAAGAGCGGCAGCAACTTGCTGGTGTGTCAGGTCGAACTCGTAGTGCAGTCGAGCAGCCCTGGCCATCAGGTCGTCCTCGCTTATCACTTCGTCCTTTCCCTGTAATGCCGACCACCCTGGGTGCCTGCGATGTCAGGAGGTCCCAGGCAGCCAGGATGGCCCGTGTGTTACGGCAGTTTCTCCACGCTGCTCGGCCCGAGTTGCTGGGTCACCAGACTAGAGAGCTTAGCCAGTTCCGCGTTCATGCTCGCGTTCGGATTCTGCGCGAAGTCACCTGTTACGGTATTGAGCGCGCGTGCGTATACCGGGAAGTTGACGTTGTTGGGCAGGGCCACGCCGTATTTCGCGTATGTGTTGAAGTCCGCCTGGAACGGCGGCGCGAAGTTGATGAACAAGGGACGCTCCCCCACGGGCGTGGACGGAGGCACGAAGCCTGACCACACAGCGGTAGTCAGCTGATTCGCAGGTGAGGACGCCAGCGCGATGAAGTCCTCAGCGCCCGGAGCGTTCTTAGACGCCTTGGAGACCGCATACGCCCACCCGCCAAGGGTGGATGCCGCGCCAGGAGCCTGGCCATTCTCGGTCGGGAAGGGCGCCGAGCCGACTGCGGTCTTCGCGGCCGCCCATGGTGCAGCGGACTTGGGAGCCGCCCAGACCGACGGGTACCAGTTTGAGCCGATGGCGATGGCGAGCTTGCCCTGCTTCAGCAGCAGCGGAGGCTGGCCCACCGCGTCGGCGCGGAACAACTGGGACGTCGGAGCGCCCAGGCCCTGCTGGAACATCTTCTGGTAAAAATCAAGCGTTGCCCGGATTCCGGCGGAATCCACAACCCACTTCTTAGTCTTGGTGTCGAACATTGTGGTGTTCGAGGAACCGAAGAGCAGGTTGCCGCTGCCCTGGAGCACATTCGTCGGCCCGGCAGCCACGCCGGCGGCGACCCACAGCGGCCAGACGCCTGGATTTGCGGCCTTTATCTTGGTCGCGACCTGGAGGATCTGCTGCCAGTTGGTCGGGTTCCATGGCATCTTGACGCCAGCCTTGATCAGCATCGCCTTGTTATAGAGCAGTCCTGTGTTGTTATTTCCGGCGTTGATCGAGTATACGCTACCGCCGATCGCGCTCATGGCCTGCACACCGGCGGGCATTGTTGGCCAGAAGCTCGCCGCCAGGGACGAATGGACGAAGCTGTCGAGAGGCTTCAGGTAGTTCGACCCCGCGAACTGCGCTACATATGTTGTGGGCATCTGGATGACGTCAGGCGTCGTCGAGGACGAGCGAAATAGGATGGCCGCCTTGTTCATAAGGTCGGTGTCCGTCCCGCCAGTGCCTTCGAGGACGAGCTTGGTGTGGGGATACTTGGCTTTCCACTGCTTCGCAATGCCGTTCCACCACTGAGTGGCCAGCGCGTCGGAGTTGAATACGTAGTTATTGGAGTAGAGCACCGTGACTGTGCCGCTGGAGGCAGAGCCGGGTGAACCTGATCCCGAGCTTGCGGGAGTGCTGGAGCAGGCCGCTGCTGTGACCAGAAGTGCTGCCCCGACTGCAGGCGCTATGACTCGCCTAGAACCATTCATACCGCTTCCCTTCTGCTGTGTCTGTGACGAATTAACTGCGATTAGCGCCAGGTCCTACTGCGCCGCGAGTCTTGCTGGCCGACCTCAGCTAGCAAATGCGCAGGCCGCTCGTTCCGTCGAAAATGGTTGCCTGCGCGATGTCAAAGGAGAGGCTAACCGTGGAACCCACCTCCAGTCCCGAGCGCGGCGGAGTCCGGCAGGTGAGCATCTCGTCACCGACGCGGACGGCAATGTGCGTCTCGGCTCCGAGCGGCTCAATTACCTCGACGCTGCCGGAGATGACAGCGCGCCCGGGGGCATCGTCCAGCGGCGATCGCGGAAGGATGTCCTCCGGGCGAATTCCGATAGTGACGGACTCGCTCTGCGATGAGCGGAGACGATCACCGATCTCGGTCGTCACGGGGATAGTCGCCGCCAGGCAGCGCAGCGCGCTGCCCCCGCCGGAATGGTCGACCTGACCGGAAATAAGATTGATCTTCGGGCTGCCGATGAAGCCGGCGGCGAAGACATTCACTGGCTCCGCGTAGAGGGTCTCTGGTGGCGCGACCTGCTGAAGCTCGCCGTGGTTCATCAGCACGATCCGGTCGGCCATCGTCATGGCCTCTACCTGGTCGTGGGTCACGTAGACGGTCGTCACCGGAAACTGCGCGTGGATGCGCTTGAGCTCGAAGCGCATCTGGGTGCGCAGCGCCGCGTCAAGGTTGGACAGCGGCTCGTCGAGCAGGAACGCCTGCGGCTTGCGCAGCAGCGCCCTCCCGAGGGCGACGCGCTGACGCTCGCCGCCGGAGAGCTGCGATGGCTTGCGGTCCAGCAGTGCGCAGACGCCGAGCATCTCAGCGATCTCATGGACCTGAGAGTTAATTTCTTTCTTCGATGCGTGCCGGATGCGCAGGCCGAAGGAGAGATTCCGCGCCACGGACATGTGCGGGAACAGGGCATAATTCTGGAACACCATCGCGAGATTGCGATCCTTCGGCGGAACGTGGTTCATGAGGGTTCCCCCGATGTGCAAGGTGCCCATGTTAGGAGTCTCGAACCCGGCAATCATGCGCAATGTGGTCGTCTTGCCGCAGCCCGAGGGCCCGACAACGATCACGAACTCGCCGTCCTCGACCTCAAGATTCAGATCGTCTACGGCGACCTTTGCGCCGAAGGACTTGGTTACCTTGCGCAGCACGATTCTCGCCATGGATACCCCGCTCCTATCGTAGTCAGCTGGCTCAGCTTCGGCATCAGCCCTTCACCCCGCCGGCAAAGGAGAACCCACCGCTGAGCCAGCGGGAGCTAATCAGATAGAGGATTATGACAGGCACGGAAAACAGCACCGAATACGCGGCCAGCTGGCCGAACTGGACTTGGCCGTTCGCGCTCATGAATTGGTAAATGCCGACGGCACCCGGCGTGTCCGACGGATTAGCGTCTAGGACGAGGGGGATCAGGAAAGAACCCCATGAGTTGATGAAGGTCAAGATCGCTGTGACGAGGATCCCGGGAATAATCAGTGGCATCACGATACGGAAGAGGATAGTGATTTCACTCGCGCCCTCGATCGCCGCGGCTTCCTCGAACTCACCAGGTACCTGGCCGATGAAATTCTTCAGGAGCCAGATGGAGAACGGCACTGACATGGAGGCCAGGACGATGGAGGTGTAGAACTTCGAATTCAGCCAGTTCAGGTTGACGAAGAGCTGGTAAGTGGGAATCAGCAGCAGGGTGACGGGGAGCCCGGTGAGGAAGAGGACCAGGATGAGAATGAGTCCCTTGAAGCGGATCTTCCGTCGGGCCAGCATGAATCCGGCCATGGTGGACACCGCCGTGGCGATGACCGTAGACACGCCTGCCAGGTAGAGGCTGTTCCTGACCGCGGCCCCCGCTCCCGCGCGGAGGATGAGGTGATAGTTCACCAGCGAGAAGGGGTGCGGCAGGGACAGCGTGCCATCGGCACCGGGATTGAACGAGGCGAGGATCAGCCAGAGCAGCGGCAGCAGGAACACCAGGCCGATGACGACCATGAGGACGTTGAGGACCGGGCGTGCCAGGGACCGTCGCTTGCGGACAACGGCGGGCGCGGCAACCTCACGTCCGGTCGTGACGATCAGGTCAGCGGACATCTCGGCCACCTTTCAGCGAGCGGGCCTGGCGGGTCATGACGCGGAGTCCTGCAGTTCAGGCCGCAGCTGGCGGATATAGGCGATGGACAGGATGGCTCCGATAAGGACGAGGGTCAGCGCGATCGCCGTGCCGTAGCCGAGCTGGTTGAACTGGAAGGCCTCGATGTACATGTAGACGGGCAGGATGGCTGTCTGATTGCCGGGGCCACCCTGGGTCATGGCGAAGATCAGGGTGAAGTCGGAGATGGTGGCCAGCGTGATCAGAAGCAGGTTGACCATCAGGGTTGGCCGCATGATCGGGAGCGTCACAGTGAACAACCGCCGCCAGTAGCCGGCCCCCTCGAGCTGCGCGGCCTCATCGACCTCGCCCGGAACATTGCGCAGACCCGCGCTGAGCAGCAGCATGGAGAAGGCGGTGCCACGCCAGGCGTTGGCCATGCAGACGACCAGCATGGGCGCGGTGGAAAGCAGGTCACTGCCGGGGACGCCGAAGAGGTGGCTGAGCGTGCCGCCGGCCTGGCTGAAGGAGTACCAGACGAAAGCGACCGTGATCTCCGGCAGGACCCAGGCGAGGATGACGATCGCTCCCACGCTGGAGCGGACAACGACGTTGACCCGTTGGCCGAGCAGTGCGAGCGCGAGGCCCAGTACTGTCTGGGCGACGATTCCCGAGCCGATGACGAAGATCAGAGTCAGCTTGACGCTGAACCAGAACGTCGGATCGTGGATCATCCGCTTCAGGTTGGCGAGCCCGGTGAAGTTGAAGTGCTGCGCGTACTGGCCGAGGAGTTCCAGGTTCGTGAAGCCCAGGTAGACGGCATAGCACGTCGGAATGATGAAAAGGCCGATTAGCAGCGCGGCACTGGGGAGCAGCCAGACGGTAGTAACGACATGGCGGATCGAGGACCGCAGGCGCGGCTCGGCGACGACGTTGTCGTCGCCGGTCGGAAGCTTGGCGACGGCGCTCATGCGGCACCGCCGATTGACGATGCAAACAGCGGCAGATAGCGGGCGTTGGCCTCGAGGAGCTCGTTTGTAAGGGCCTCAGCCTCGTGCGGCTCGAGGGTCGCAGCTACCAGAGGGTCCGTGAGGATGACTTGGCGCAGCAGCCCGCGGTCACCGGTCACGGCGCACTGCATCGTCATCGACTGGACCTGCGCGTGCAGGCTGAGCGTTGCTGCCAGCCCGGGCGGCAGATCCGGGATGCCCAGCGGGTGTATTCCCTGACCGTCAATGACGGCAGGAACCTCTACGGCGGCGCTGGCAGGAAGGTTGCCGATCAGGCCGCCACGGTTCAGAACGTTCACTACGAAGAGATTCTTGCGGTCGTCTACGACGGATTGCATGACCTCCGCGACGACTATTCCCTCGTCCTCAGGGCCGTGCGGCAGGTCGGCGAGGTGGCGGGTGCCGCCCGCCGCCGACCAGGCGCTGGCCAGTTCCTCCCAGGTCCGCATCCGCTGGAGCTGGGAGTCCATGTCGTAGATGCGACGGCCGTATCGCATCGCCAGACCCTGTGCCCTGTCCGCGTACGGCTCTTCAAGGCGTTGCAGCTGGGGGAAGAACTCAACCCAGTGGGCCCAGCAGTACGGGATCACGCCGAACGTATCGATGGCCCACCGCGTGATCTCATCGTCCGTCCGCTCTCGCACTAGCGGGATCGCATCGCGACCGTCAGTTAGGCGGAGTGAGAAGATGCCCGTGCAGTGGTTGATTCCGCCGACTTCGAGCGGCAGGGAGATCAGGTCCTTGCTGACACCGACCTGCTCGGCCAGCCAGTCATGGTTGAACGGCAGGGGTGAGCATGAGCACAGCGAGAGCGAGTGCACTGTGTCGACCTGTGCCATCGCCATGGCATTCGCGCTAGCCGGATTGGTATAGTTCAGGAGGATCGCATCCGGTGCGACCTCCGCGACATCTCGGGCTACCGCGGCGACGATCGGCGTGTTGCGCAGCGACCGCATGATTCCGCCGGGCCCCACGCTATCGGCAATGTGCATGAATATGCCGTGCCGAGCCGGGACTTCGATGTCGGATGCCCAGGCTGCCATTCCGCCGACGCTGATCGCGACGATCACGAAGTCCGCGCCCGTGAGGGCTTCCCGCTGGTTAGTGGTGGCTACCACGTTGAGCGGCCGACCGCTGCTTCCCGCCAGATGGCTGGAGAGCACGTGCATAGTGGCCAGGCGCCCCCCGTCGATGTCCATCAGCCGGAGCTCGGCACCGTCGAAACACGGCAGATCTACTAGCCGCCGGACCAGGCCGGGAACGAACATGGAGCTGCCACCACCGATGACGGCTATCTTGACGGTCATTGCCCACCTGCTCGCTGAGTTGAGGCCTGCGGGGTCCTGCCAGATGCGAGGGCGTGAGTCCAGGCCCGCTGGACTTGCCGATTCCGAACGGCGACCTCCGTCCAGTCGGCCCGGTGGTAGATGTCTGTCAGGGCCTGAAGTGCAATGTCGTACATGCGTCCGCTGACTTCCTCGGTTGCGCCGGCCAGGTGGGGTGTGAGGGTGAGGCCAGGAGCTGAGAGCAGAGGGCTTGTCCGCGGGAGCGGTTCCTCGGGGTACACGTCGAGGGCTGCGCCGCGAAGATGGCCGCCGTGCAGCGCCCGTAGGAGTGCCTCGTAGTCGAGCACTGTCGCCCGTGCTGTGTTGATGAGGTACGAGCCAGGGCGCATGAGCGAGATTTCGGGTTCGCCGATGATCACCGAGGCGCTACGCGCGTGCACGGTCACGACATCTGCCCGGGTCAGCATCGACGTAAGGTCTGCGGCGGTGAAGCCAGCAGCGGCGATCAAATTCTCGGGCACTACGGGGTCGACGACTATCACCTCGCGAACCAGCGGGAGGAATCGGCGGGCCACGGCTCGGCCGACGGCCCCGTAGCCGATGATGCCGATGACGAGACTGGATAGTTCCCGTCCCTTGTATGCGATATAAGGGATTGGCTCGGCTGGATCATCGGGTCGCCAGATCACATCGGAAGTGCGGCCGATCTCAGGTGCTTTCGAATCGGCTCGTGTGATTTCGCCGCTGACAATGCTGTGATGAGTGATAGCGATGCTCCGCAACATCGCCAGCGTCAGCCCAAGAGTAAAGTCCGCTACTGACTCGGCGTTGCGACCTGGCGTATGGATGACGGGGAGGGCGCGCTCGGTGGCAGCGGTGATGTCAACGTTAACGGGCTCTGAACGCATGACAGCGATTACTTCCAGGTTCGGAAGAGCGTCCATCAGCTCAGCAGTCACCGGCTCGGTCTCAACCAGGATGGCGCGCACGGCTGCCCGGTCGTCCGCGGATAGGCCCGCCGTCGCTATACTGATGCTGTCAACGGTGTCTACCTGCCAGCGCCACTGAGTCTCGAGCGCCTGCACCAGGGTTGCGTTCAGTGCGCAACTAGTGAGGGCCCGCATAAACGTTCACCTCATTTCGGGACAGCTGGTTCTCTCGGGATCGCGCCTGGCCCGCGGAGTACAGGCGGCGGTAGCTCTCGGCGCTGCGCTGCAGGTCGGCATATCTGGTTGGGTCTGGGGTGTACCGCGCGGGTTCCAGGTGGCGGAGGGCCGACTCAACGCTGACGCCGGCGACGAGCGCCGCCCCCGCTAGTCCGCACACCTGATCCGGTTCACGGACGAGCACGCTGCGGCCGGTCACGTCTGCCAGCGCCTGGCTCCACGTGGCGCTGCGACTCATGCCGCCGGTCGCGATAACCATGTCACCGCGAAACTCGAACGCGCTGGAAAGCTGGTTGAGGACCTCGCTAAATGCGAGGCCTGTGCCGGACCTGGCGGCGTCCAGGAGGTCGCCGCCCGTGTGCCGGGGAGCGAGGCCGAAGACGGCGGGCGCAGGCCAGACACGCCAGCCACTCGGCCCGAAAAAAGGATTGCCGGCGAGGACAGTCAGGGGCTCGGAACGGTCCCCGGCATAATCGACGGCAAATCCGCGTGCTGCCAGCGCGGCCTGAAGGCTCGTACCGCTCAGCTCTGTCAGGTCATTGAGCCGGTCGACGATCTCCCCGGTCGGACCTGCATTTGATTCCAGGGCCCATCCCGTCGTTCCGGGCAGGGAACTGACGAGGAGCGGGAACCAGGCATCTAGATCGGCGGCAGACTCGACTGACAGCTGAGTTGGGCCGGTGGTTCCGGCGACCACGACCGGGCAACCCGAAGTTTGACCCCCGGCAGCGAGTGCGGACATGTGCGTATCGCCTGCACCGAGGTGGACGGGCAGGCCCGCGGGGAGTCCAGCTTGGTCGGCGACCGTCCGGAGGAGTCCGCCAGCCTGCGTCCCGGCTGCCGCGAACTCGGGCATCATCTCGCCTCGGACCCCGCACTCAGATGCAAGGAGGTCGTACGCCCATGTACCAGCTGAGATGTCCATCATCTGGCTCATCGCGGCGGATGAGGCCTCGCTAGCGATGGCTCCGCAGAGTCGGAAGATAAACCAGTCGTGTAGCTGGATGATGGTGCGCACCTGCTCCCAGGCAGCGGGATAGGTGCGCTGGATCCAGGCCAGCTTAGGTAGGCCGAACTCCGGCGCTCCCCAGTGTCCAGTCGTCGAGTGGAGCTTTCGATGGCCGATGGAGGTGACGAGATCGTTCACGATCGGTAGCGCGCGCCGGTCCCGGTTCAGCAGGGAGGGGCCAACGACCCGCTGGTCGGCGTCGAGAAGCACAAAGGGAATGCGGATCGCGCTGACTGTGATGCCCAGGTAGTGGTGTGGCAGCGCAGAACAGCGGGCAACGAGCTGCGCAAGGGCGTTTATCGCGGTCTCGGCCCACACGTTGGGATCGAACGTGCCCTCTTCCTGAGTGCCTGCGGAGGGGTAGCGCACCACGGTGGCCGTCGTCGCGACGCCTCCGTCCAAATCGAAACAACCGGCTTTGACACCCGAACCACCGATGTCAAGTGTGACGACGATCTCGGGCATCGGGTTCTCCCTTCTGGTGTCGTGGCTGAGGCGGAAAGTCAGTACGCGGTGCTGGCGTTCGCGGGCTTGCGCTGGTACTTGGCGAATACCTCGTCCAGCTGACTGGTGGTCAAGACGTTCGGCCGTCCAACCGTCAGCCCGCGGTAGTAGTAGCCGGCCAGGAGCTCCGTCGTCTCCGCACCGTCGGCGGCCTGCTTCAAGGTCCGCCCACCGGCGACCACGCCGTGGTTGGCGATCAATACAGCCATGCAGGGAGCCTGGAAGGTATCCCGGACGCTTGCCGCGAGTTCCGGCGTCCCGTAGGTGGCGTACGGGGCCACCGGGATTATCGTGGTGTTAAGGCTGGCGATGATGTAGTGCACGGCAGGGATCGGCATGCCCAGGATGGCCAAGGTGGTGGCGTGGCCTGAATGCGTGTGCACGATCGCGCTGATGTCGTCGCGGTGCTGGTAGACGGCCGCGTGCAGGGGCATCTCGGATGATGGCGCTTTGGCGCCCTTAAGAACAGTGCCGTCCAAGCCGCATACGACGATGTCGTCGGGCTTCATCTTGTCGTACTCGATGGATGTCGGCGTGATCGCTATTGCTTCCGGCGAAAGACGGATGCTGAGGTTGCCGGACGTCTGGTTCAGGATCCCTTTGCCGAGAAGGCGGACGCAGCAGTCGACGAGCCCTTCCCTAGCGGACTGCAGGTCCGCGCCGTACGTCGCATCAGTCATCGAAGCCGCCGCTCGCCCCGGCTACGATCCCGGTGGCCGGCCTGCAGTGACCCTGGTCCTTCATGCATCGCGTTCGCGCCGTCCTCATCGTGCCACTAGCCAGTGATCAACATGGGTGAACAATTGTTCATTAAATGAACTACTGTGCACTTGATGCTGGACTCCGCCGACGAGGCTGTCAATGATCGTGATCAAATCGATATATTCGTCGGCTAGGTGTCACTCGTGACGCTTAGTGCACAGGTGTGGGGAAGCTGGCTGCGCTGGCGGAAGGAGTCGGCCAGGTACCCCGACTGGCCGGACGCGAGGCACGCGCATCGCAGGCTGCCACCAGGCTGCATGGCGTGGTCGCGGGCGACGCGGACGGTCACGCTAAATGAGACTCGGTCAGGCTCGTCAGATCGAGGTCGATCGTGCTGACCGGATGCGTACGTCGGGCTTCAAGGTGCAGTGAACAATTGTACAACCTTGTGGCGAGCGCTTTGTGGTGCGAGGATCACGCTGACAGGCGTGCGTCAAGTCGCAATTGGCGAGGCCATTACATTAGAGGAGCGTCTATGCTCGACCTGACCATGACTATTGCGGCCAAGCCCGAAGGGTCCAAGCGCACGTTTCCGGTCCTCAATCCGGCGAATGGTGAGGTGGTCGCTTATGCTCCGGAGTGCACTCCGGAGCTCCTGAATGCAGCAGTAATGAGTGCGAATGAGGCACGCGAGCCTTGGCTAGCGGACCCGGAAGCGCGATCATCGGCACTGCTGGATATTGCGGCGAAGGTCGAGAGCAACCTTGAGGAACTCGCTGTGCTTATCACTAAAGAGCAGGGAAAGCCGCTGCATGAAGCCAGGGATGAACTGGGTGGTGCCGTGGGAGATCTGCGCTATTACGCCGGGTTGCATATGCCTGTCGATACTGTCGCGGACACCCACGACCTAGTCGTTCAGGTGCTACGCCGGCCGATGGGAGCTGTCGCGGCTATTACGCCGTGGAACTTCCCCCTGGGAACTGCCATATCCAAGCTGGCCCCTGCTCTTGCGGCGGGATGCACGGTCGTGCTCAAGCCATCGCCGTATACACCACTGTCGAGCCTGCGCTTCGGGGAGCTGGTCAGAGACGCGCTGCCGCCAGGGGTGCTCAATGTTGTCAGTGGCGACGATTCCCTCGGTTCGCTGATGACAAGCCATCCCCTCGTGCGCATGATCAGCTTCACCGGTTCTGTCGCCACAGGCAAGAAGATCGCGACAGCCGCGGCTGCAGACCTCAAGCGAGTCCTCCTCGAACTTGGAGGCAACGATCCGGCGATAGTGCTGGATGATGCAGACGTAGATGCCGTTGCCGACGGCGTGTTTGCGAACGCGTTCGCAAACTGCGGTCAGATCTGCGTCGCTATAAAGCGGGTGTACGCGCCCAGGGCGCTCTACGGCCAGCTTGTCGACGCCCTGACTGACCGGGCACTGATGGCTCGGCTTGGGGATGGGCAGGCGCCCGGGACTGTAATCGGTCCGCTGTCCAATCTAGCACAGCGCGACCGCATTGAGGAACTTGTTAACGACGCACTCGGATCCGGAGTCAGGGTCGCAACTGGTGGTTCAGTGGCAGACGGGTCTGGGTATTTCTACGAACCTACTGTTCTCGCCGGATTGAATGGTAACGAACGCATTGTCGTCGAAGAGCAGTTCGGGCCGGCGTTGCCTGTCATTGAGTATTCAGACGTTGAGGAGGCGATCGCTCAGGCAAACGACAGCCACTATGGACTCGGGGCTTCTGTGTGGACCTCAAACCCGGAGCGAGGGCGGACTCTAGCCCCGCAGGTGGAGTCAGGCACGGTCTGGGTGAATACCCATCAGTGTGGAATCCCTGGACAGCCATTCGGGGGTCTCAAGTGGAGTGGAATAGGTGTCGAAGGTGGACCCTGGGGGATGTTGGCCTATACCGAACTGCAAGCCATCCACACGAATAGGGTAGACCTTTCCTGAGGACGCACAAGGGAGGCGGCGCAGTTGTGATGGACCACCCGTTGGTAGGAAAATCTAGGTCAGCGCGGCTGCCGCTTCTGTTCGGCGAAGTGGCGTCGTGGCCTGACTGCGTGCTCATCTGCCCGGAGCAGACCTATCCTCAATCGCCCGGCCTGTGTTGATCGTGTCCGTTGTGGTCCGGTGGTCGAGTGTCGGATGCAGGTCCGCTTCTTCCCGGTGGGTGCGGCAGTGTGCCCGAGGTCGTCTCGAAGATGCCGGTTCCGATGGCTGTCATCCGCCAGCGTCCTGGGACCAGGTTGAGGGGTTTCCGCCATGAGGATGAGACCACCCGGTCGCCAGTAGCTAGACCAGTGGCGTGATGTGCTGGTTGTCCGGGTTCATCCCGGTGTGATCATTTCCAGTCGAGCGACTGGAGGTCGCCGGGATGATGTGCCGGGAGGTGTCTGTGATTGAGGTTCGTGAGGTGCCGCGGGCCTGGCTCGCGGGGAAGAGCGAGCGGGCGGTGGCCGCGCAGGCCGGGGTGGACCGTAAGACCAGCAGGTCGCGAACAGCTCCGGCGGCAGGCGGCCAAAGTACCGGTTGCGAGGTGATCCGCGCCTGCGGTAAGGACGACGCGGTGGACCTCGACACCGACGTCCCCGACTGGGACATCTCCGATCTCGGGTACGACTCTCTCGCCGTGCTGCAGATCATCGCCGTCGCCTAAGTGAGCCTGGGCACGCGACGATATATGTGGTGTGCTGCGGCCTGAGGCCAGCCTGGGAGCGCCGTGTCAGTGATATGGTAAATGGTATGGTAACAAGGAAGGTGACAATCACGCTCGACGAGGCGCAGCTCGACCAGATCCGCTCGCTGGTGCAGGCAGGGAGCGCGCGGAGCGTCTCCGGGTTCGTGCAGCATGCCGTGGCGGTCGCCCTGGATGACGTTGCAGGCTGGGGCGCGATGCTCGCCGAGGCGCTGCGGCAGACCGGCGGCGCTCTGACCGACGACGAGCGCACCTGGGCCGATAATGCGCTCGGCGCCAGTAGCCGGCCAGCCGCCTGATGCCGGGAGTGACCCTGGACGCGGGCGGCCTGATAGCCCTGGACCGTGACGACCGCCGCGTGGTGGTACTCCTGGCCCGCGCCAGGGAAACAGGTGCCCGTATTACGGTGCCAGCGTCCGCCCTGGCTCAGGCCATCCGCAGGCCGGACAGGCAGGCCCGGCTGGCGCGGCTCATCCGCCAGCCGACGACCGACCTCATCGACCTGGGCCGGGTGGACGCGACGGGCGTCGGCAGGATGCTGGCCGCCAGTGGGACTTCTGACATCGCCGACGCTCACGTGGTCATCTGCGCCCGCCGCGCTGAGCAGCCTGTCGTCACCTCCGATCCGGGTGACCTGCGCCATCTTGACCATGCCCTCCGGCTGATCGCGCTCTAACAGCCCGGCTGGCCGCATGCCTGCGACGCCCCATCGGCGCATTCGCGCCGCATGGGCGAGTGCGCTTGACTCTGAACGCGGTGGCCTTCGCTGGCTCAGCGGTGGCCCGGTGCACGGCCGCCGCCAGAATGCAGGCAGCCTGCCGGCTCAGCTCAGACTGGAGTCGATGATGACCGGGTGACCGCGGCCAAGGAAGAAGATGCCGGGGTAGCCGGCCGTGAAGAATCCCGCGCTGGGATTGTGGCGTAGCTCCGAGTGCGCAATGCGCAGGGTACCTGAGCGGTCGTTGCTGACGAAGAAGACGGCGCCGCCGCCTGCCCTGGCGTGGTTGCCCGAAATGACTGTGCCGGAAATCTGCACGCTGTACTGGTTGCCATCGGTGTAAACCGCTCCGCCGCTGCCGCCCCCCGGCGTGGCCTGGCGGGCCGGGTTCGCGCCCCAGCCGACGGCCGAGTTGCGCGCCATGACGCTGTTAAGCACGATCCACGAGACCCCGATGCTGCTTACTGCGCCGCCGTTGGAGCACGCCCCGCCGCGGAACGTGCTGTGCACGACGTAGACCGGCAGGCCGCGGTACTCGCTGAGCGCCCGGATGGCAGCTCCGCCGAGGTCCGGGCCGGTAGCATCACAGCGGTTGCCCAGGAACCGCGAGTTGACGACCTTAAGCCGGCCGCCGCGGGCGAAGATGGCCCCGCCGCCGCCGCCGTCGAAAAGCTGATGGGCGGAATTACCATCGGCAAAAGTCAGGTTCTGCACAGTGAGTTGCGGCGTGGCCTGGTCCTGGCAGTGTGACGTGGTCCATTCCTGCCGTGGATCGCAAGTGTCCATATACAGGATGCGCCGGACACCTGCACCGCTGAGGGTTACCTTGCCGCCGCCGTCCAGGACTACCCGGCGGCTGGTGTTGCGCACCTTCGCCGTGGCTTTCATCCTGATCACCACTGGTCGCGGGCCGCAAGAGAACCTGATGACGCCGCCAGCCGCGACCGCCGCGACGACTGCCCGCGACGTGCAGCTGGCCGCAGTGCCGTGGCCGACAACGCGCGCCGCACGGGAGGTGTCGGCCACCCGCGCGGCAGCAGGCACCGGTGCGCGCCCGGCCGGGTTGCCCGCGGCCGGAAGCGGCGGCGCGCCCGGCTCCCGACGGTGTCCGGGGCGGCCCCGCGACAGCGACGGCGGATCAGCTCGCGCCAGGTGCGCCGCCGAGCCCAGCGTCACCGGCTGCGGTGCGGCCCTGGCGTAAGCCGGCAGCGCCGCAGTTGCCACCAGCGCGGCCAGTGCCGCGGCAGCGCCCATCAAGGTTCGCATGGGGCTACGGTAGCGGCTGGAAGTTGTCCCATTGCGGGATTCGCTCGGAACAGGCTCCAGGATGACCACGGGATGGTGCCCGTCTCGACTTGCAGCTGTTGCGTTCTGCCTGGCTATGAGCATAATAGAGTTGTCGTCACGGATCCGCCTAGAAGTCTCGCGGTTGCCCGTAACGTCGATGCTAGTCATCGCGCCCCCTGGCACTGAGCCAGAGCGGCCCCTCCTGACAGCAGTCGGCTGACTCATCTCTAGCTGCCGTCGGCCAGGAGGTCCAGTGATCGTTCTCCGCTTTGCCCATGCGCTCCGCACCTGCCGCACCTCTATCGTGATTTCGCGGGGGCGTTCACGATCGTGGTACTGGTCGGCGTTGCCCTGTTGCGAGCCCGGGGCGGCGATCCGGCAATTTACGCGTTCCCCCGGCCGGCGGCACGGCGGTCTTCGCGCCGGGAACGGGTGATAGTCCATGGTGCCCGCAACCATTCTTGCCATCGGCGCGGCGGCGCTCGCGGCGCTCGCTGCGCTGGTCCGCGTGCTGACGGCGCTGCGACGGCGACGGCGATTTCGGCTGCTTTTCGGTCCGGAGTACGAGCGGCTGGCAGGTGAGCACGACAGATTTCTGCAGGCGGGAGCTGAATCAGCTGGGTACAAGCGGTGGGCCGGCGGCTTCGACATTCGCCCGCTGGGGGCTCGGCGCATGAAACCGCAGCGGCCAGACCGCCCCGTAATGCCTGGCTGACGCGCCGGGCCGAGCCTGCCAGTGACCGCGGAATATCGTCCTGACCGGCCGGCAATGTGCCGGTAACCGCGGGCGCAACCCGCTGACGCTACTCACAAAGTCCTTGCGAAGAAATGCGGTAGGTAGCCCGAACTTAGGATAATTTGCAGTCAATGGAAGATGTCACTCAGCCCATGCGCGTCCTGGTTGGGCGTTATCGCCTCATTAGGGCCCTCGGTAGCGGCGGCATGGGGACGGTCTGGCTGGCGCTGGATGAGTTGCTCGACAGGCAAGTGGCGGTGAAAGAGGTTTCTCCGCTCCTTGATGTCACCGAAAATGAACGCGAAATGCTCCGTGAGCGCACCCTTCGCGAGGCCCGCATTGCAGCGCGGCTGCGGCACCCGAACGTCGTAACCATTTACGACGTGATCGAGGACGGCGGCCGCCCCTGGATCGTCATGGAGCTAGTCCCGGCACGGTCGCTGCGTGACGTCGTGCAGCAGAACGGGCCGCTGACACCCCGGCAGGCGGCGGCAATCGGCCTGCAGGTACTGGCGGCGCTACGGGCAGCTCACGCTACCGGGGTCATGCACCGGGACGTCACGCCAGGTAACGTGCTGGTCGGCACCGACGGCCGGGCGGTGCTCGCAGACTTCGGCATCGCCCGCGCGCTGGACAACCCCACCGTTACCAGGTCCGGAATGCTCGTCGGGTCGCCGTCATACATTGCTCCCGAACGTGCCCGCGGCGATCGGGGCGGCCCCGAGTCGGACCTGTGGTCACTGGGAGCCACGCTTTACTCCGCGGTCGAGGGAAGGCCTCCTTACGACCGTGGTAGCGCCTTGGCGACGCTTATGGCGGTAGTCACCGAGGAACCAGATCCGCCGCTCCGCGCCGGGTCGTTGTGGCCGGTCATCAGCGGATTGCTGTGCCGAGATGAGGCGAGACGCCTTGGCGCATCCGCCGCCGAACGGATGCTGCGCCGCATCGCCGAACCTGGCGACACCGTGCACGCCACCTGGCCCGCCGTGCGTGCCACGCCGGCAGGTGCCGCCGGGACGATCCGCGACCGGGGCAAACGAGGGGGCAGACTCCAGCACGCTGAGCAGACCCGGGCATTCCGTCTTGACGCACTGCTAATGGCTCCGCCGCCTGCGACGGACACCGCGCATCTAGCAGTTAGGGAGGTCTGGCGGCCGGAAGGCCCGGCGGGATCGCTATCCGCCGCTGCTCCGGTCGCCAGCGCGCCGGCGGTCGGGCAGCCCGCGGGCGGGCGCCCGCCCGCGCCGAAAGTCGCGGCGGAACGTGCCGCGGCATCGTCAGCTGAGCGTGGGCCGACGGCGTCCGGCGCCACTGGCCATCCGTTCGCAGCCGGGCCCGTACCGAAAAGCTCGGAGCTGTACGTTGCCGGGCGACGCAGGCCGACGTGGGTGATCGCCGCATTCGCGGCCGCTGCCGTCGTAGTGGTCACGCTGCTGCTCACCATGAGCGCGCCGGACAGTCACCTTGCACAGTCGCGGCGGCACGGTAGCGCCAGCACAACTACCGCTGCGGCCACCCGGCCAGCAGCGGCTCCGGCCAGTAAGCCGGTTTCGCGGCGTGCCACGCCCGCAGCGACGCTCGCTCCGGCATCCGTTCCGGTCTCAGTGCCAGGCGACGCGCGAGCGGCCGTACCAAAGCCGGGAGCCGGGGACGCCCCGCTTATTCCGGCCGGCTATTACGCCTATCACGACCCGAGCGGTTTCTCGATCGCAGTGCCCAACGGCTGGAACGTGGCGCACGAGGGTGGCTACGTCTACATCAGGGATCCGTCAGCGGCGAGATTCCTTCTCATCGACCAGTCCGACCACCCCAAGCCTGACCCGCTGGCTGACTGGCGGCAGCAGGAAGCCAACCGGATCTCCACCTATCCGGGTTACCAGCGAGTCCGGCTCGCTGCTGTCAGCTATCCGCAGGCGGAAAAGGCCGCCGACTGGGAATTCACCTATGACGCCCAGGGTGGCCGCATCCACGTCCTGAGCCGCAACGTGCTCGCGAATTCCCGGCATGCCTACGCCTTGTACTGGTCCGCGCTGGACGGCTCCTGGGCCGGGAGCTTTCACTTTTTCCAGGTCTTCGCCGCGACGTTCCAGCCGGCCCGGGCGTAGGGAGCCGGGGCTTACCCGGGGCGTGCCCCACGCATCATGGCGCTGATGCGTCGCCGCCTCGCTGCAGGCGGACCCTGCTCCTACCCGCCGTCCTTGCCGAATGCCCGGCGGCGCGCCGCCCCGGACCGGGGTGCGTATCCTTGCCGGATGCGCTTGGTTTCGATGCTGCCCTCGGCGACCGAGATTGTGTACGCGCTCGGCCTGGACGAGGATCTGGTCGGGGTAACGTTCGAATGCGACGAGCCGCCGGCGGCCCGTTCGGACAAGACGGTGGTCGTGGGCGGCCGGGACACTCGCGGGATGACGCCCGCCGAGATTGACAGTTATGTCAATGCGCAGCTCGCCGGGGGTGCGGACCTCTACACCCTGGACGCGCAGGCGCTGGCCGGCCTGCGACCGGACCTGATCTTGACCCAGGACCTGTGCCGGGTATGCGCGCTGCCGTCCGGTCACGTCGAAGAAGCGCTGGGCTACCTGGGCTGCCAGGCGGACGTGCTGTCACTTGACCCGCACACCCTCGATGATGTGCTGGAGTCCATTGTAACTGTCGGGCAGCGGGCCGGCGTTCCCGATCGCGCCGCGCGGCTAGTGGCTGAACTGAGGGGCCGGCTGAGCCGCGTTGCGGCGAGCGTCGCAGGTCAGGGCCGCCCCAAGGTGGCGATTGTCGAGTGGGTAGATCCGCCGTTCAACGCCGGGCACTGGATACCCGACCTCGTCGTAGCGGCCGGCGGCGAGCCGGTCGCCGCCCTGCCCGGAGTTCCTTCGGTTGCTGTCAGCTGGGCTGACATCGCCGCCCAGGCGCCCGACGTCGTCATCGTCGCGCCCTGCGGCTATCACCTTGCCGGTGCGGTCGAGCAGGCGCAGTCCGCAGTCCGGTCGCTGCCCGGCGTACCGATCTGGGCGATCGATGCCGACGGCATCGTGGTCCGGCCGGGGCCCCGCCTGGTCGATGGCGTGGAGGCGATCGCCTCGATACTGCATCCCGGTGCTGTCCCGGCCGCGCAGGCTGCGGCCGTTCAGCAGATCACGGCCGGGGGACGGCACCGCCCGGCTCGACGGTGATGACAACGCGGCGGTTGAGCTGGCGCCCGGAGGCGGTGTAGTTGGAAGCTACGGGTGCGGCGCGCCCGCGGGCTATCAGCCGGTACTGGATTCTCGTGCCGTCGAGTTCCTGCCGCAGCGCCCCTAGTACTGTCTGGGCCCGCCGCTGCGATAGCTGCATGTTAAATGCTTCCGTGCCCAGGGCGTCGGTGTATCCGGTCGCCGTGACAACCGCGGCCTGGCGGTCCCGGATCCCCTGCGCCGCGGTGACGATGACTTCCTGGGCCCAGTGATTGATGACCGCGCTGTTCTCAGCGAACAGTACGTCCCCCACGGACCCGACGGCAGACAGCCTGCCGCTGATACGGCGGGCGGCTACGGTGCCGCCGCCGATCAGGCCGGACGGCGGATGCGCAACGGCCGCCGTCCTGGCAGCGGGGGGGTGCCGCGACGGGCTGCCGGCCTGGGCGATTCCTACCACGCTGCCCAGGATGATCATGGCGACGGACAGGATTAGTGCTACCAGCCGCCGCCTGTTGTCCTCGTCATCTGTGACGAGGACATAGCTCGTAGTCCTGCGGGCCGGCGGCCGGCTGGCAGTACCCGGCCGTGCCGGTTCGCTCATGTATCGCCCCCCGGACTCCTCCGGTCGCTGCCGGCGACCAGCCCCGGCAGGCAGGCCGGTGCGCTGCGCGCCGACTGAGCGCCGGCCGTCAGTAATGAAACGACCGCGGACCGCAGGCGTTACGTACCAGCTCGACCGTACTAGGCGGGGACCACGTCCGGGATGATGTGCTGGCTGCTCTTCGGCGGCCGGACGTAATCATGGGAGACAGGCGGCCGCGGCGGCAGCTCCTGCACCGGTGGCGTGAGGTCTTCGTAGGGGAACTGGCTGAGCAGGTGATGCATCACGTTCAGCCTGGCCCGCTTCTTGACCTCGGCCTCGACGACCCACCAGGGCGCCTCGGGAATGTCGGTCGCGGCGAACATGACGTCTTTCGCCTTGGAGTAGTCCTCCCACCTAGCGCGAGATTCGAGGTCCATCGGGCTGAGCTTCCATTGCTTGGTAGGGTCGGCGAGCCGGCTCGTGAACCGGCGCTCCTGCTCGCTGTCACTGACCGAGAACCAGTACTTCACCACGGTGATGCCCGAGCGGACCAGCATCCGCTCGAATTCGGGCGCGGTTCGCAGGAAGTCCTGGTACTCCACGTCAGTGCAGAAACTCATGACGTGCTCGACTCCCGCGCGGTTGTACCAGCTGCGGTCGAACAGCACTATCTCCCCGGCGGCGGGCAGGTGGGCGGCATAGCGCTGGAAGTACCACTGGGTTTTCTCCCGTTCTGTCGGCGTCCCCAGCGCCACCACCCGGGCGAACCGGGGGTTCATGCTCTCGGTGATGCGCTGGATTGCGCCGCCTTTGCCCGCGGCGTCGCGGCCCTCGAACAGCAGCACCACTTTCAGTTTCCGTGCCCGCACCCACTCCTGCAGCTTGACCATCTCGATGTCGAGCCGGGCAAGTTCCCGCTCGTATACCTTGGCGGGTACCTTCGCCGTTGCCGTAGGCGCGTCGTCGCGGGCATGTGCCGGGACGGCGTCCGCCAGTCCGTTACTGCGGCCCTGCTGGCTGTGGCCCTTCTTGTTACCGTGCACTTTGTCATGGTTTGACTTTAGCACGTCTTTTGCCACGTTGCCTCCTAGGAACCGCGCGCAAGCCAGTCCGGCGCCGATCGCCTGATGCGACCGTCACGGCCTGAAACTACCACTGAAGGATTCGGCAGAGAAGCCGGGAATTAGCCAGATATTATTTTGCCGGCAATCTTTTACCGGCATTCAGCCGTCCGCTGACGTGCGGTGACCGCGGCTGGTCACGACGCAGCCGCCGGGCCGCTCCGCCCGGCAGTGGCCGCCGGGCTCGGGAGGTGACCCCGGCGGCCGTCCTGGCCGTCCCGGCTGCCGGCCATGCTGCGACGGCCTGACGGGGGTAGAGTCAGGGGAATGAGCAGTGGCCTGGTGGTTGTCGGCAGCGGACCGGCCGGACTGGCTGCGGCGACGGCTTACCGGGAGCATTGCGCTGATGACGACATCGTCATCGTCAGCGCCGACGAAGCGGCCCCGTATAACCGGCCGCCGTTGTCCAAGGACTATCTGCGCGGCGAAGCGGGCGAGGACACCCTGCCGCTGCAGGAACCGTCGTTCTACCCGCAGAACCGGATCGCGCTGCGGCTGAACTGCGAGGTCACGGGGATCGACGTAGCGGGCAGGCTACTTCGGCTGGCCGGCGGCGCGCAAGTGCCCTACGCCGCCCTGGTGCTGGCCACTGGTGCCCGTCCCAAGGTGCTGCCGGTGCCCGGCGCCGCTGACGGGCGCGTGCATCAGCTGCGTTCGCTGGCGCAAGCGCGGTCGCTGCGGTCCGCCGCCGCGAACGCGTCGCGGGCGATCGTGATCGGCTCGGGTTTCATCGGCTGCGAGGCCGCCGCGTCGCTGGCCCTGCGCGGGGTCGACGTCACCCTGATTACCAACGAGGACCGGCCGCAGGAAGCCCGGCTCGGTGATTTCGCGGGGCAGCGGATTATCGGCTGGCTGACAGCCTTCGGGGTTAGCATGATCACCGGCGCCGAGATCACGAACATCACGGACGGCCGGTCGGTGCAGCTCAAGGGCCGCGGCGCAGCCCACGCTGAGCTGATACTCGTTGCCGGCGGCATCGAGGCCGCCACCGAGCTGGCAGCCGGGGCCGGCCTGGCAATGTCAGCGGGGCGCATCGTCGTGGACGCTTCCATGCGCACGAGCGCGCCGGGCATCCTGGCCGCCGGTGACGCCGTGCAGGCACGGAACCCGGCGGCCGGCCGGGCGCTGACCGTCGAGCACTGGGGTGATGCGGCGGCCATGGGCCGGGTCGCCGGGATCACCGCCGCGGGGGAGCGGGCGGCGTGGGACTCGGTGCCCGGCTTCTGGTCGGAGATCGGCGACCGCACCCTGAAATACGCGGCCTGGGGTGACGGCTTCGATAACACCCACGCCGTCGATCACGGCGACGGCGCTTTCACCGTCTGGTACTCCCGCGCCGGGATAATCGTCGGGGTACTGACCCATGACGCTGACGATGACTTCGAACGCGGCAACGACCTGGTGTCCGGGCAAGCACCGGCCAGCGCCGTTCAGGCCAGCTGAGCTGCCCCGGCGACCGCGGCGGCAACGGGCGCGGCGGCCGGTCAGCCAGTCACTCAGTCAGCCAAGTCAATCGGCCAGGCGCTGCACGGTCAGCTCCCCGGCGGCCAGCCGGGCTCGCAGCTCCTTCTTGTCATACTTTCCCACGGTGGTCTTGGGTATCTCGGCAACAAAAGCCCAGTTCTCCGGAACCTGCCATCGGGCTACCTTGCCGGCCAGGTAGCCGGCCAGCTGAGCCGGCTGGACGTCGGCGCCGTCGTTGACCACCACGCAGGCCAGCGGCCGCTCGGTCCACTTCTCGTCCGCGACCGCGATGACGGCGGCCTCGAGCACGTCCGGGCTGCCGGCCAGCAGGTTCTCCATTTCTACCGAGGAGATCCACTCACCGCCGGACTTGATGACGTCCTTGACCCGGTCGGTGATCTGGAAATAACCCCGGTCGTCGATGGTGCCGATATCGCCGGTACGCAGCCACCCGTCGTGGAACTTCGCCGCGGCCGGGTCCTGGTGATAGGACCGTGTCACCCACGGCCCGCGCACCTCGATCTCGCCGACAGACGCGCCGTCCCACGGCAGCTCCGCGCCGCTGTCGTCGGTGATCCGCATCTCGACACCGGCCGTGACCCGGCCGGATTTCATCCGCCAGTCCATCTCCGCCGCGGTGCCGAGCTCGACCCCCGCAGGCGGGTGGGCCATGCCGCCGACCGGCGAGGTCTCGGTCATTCCCCATCCCTGGATGATCCGCAGGCCGTGCTGGTCCTCGAAGGCCTCGGCGAGGGACCGCGGTATCGCCGCGCCGCCGGTTGTCGCCATCCGCAGCGAGGTCAGGTCGATCTTGGCGGCCTGCCCGTGCTGCAGGATGCCCTGCCAGATGGTGGGAACGGCGGCTGCCAGGGTAGAGCGCTCCGCAGCGATGAACGCGCAGATCGGTTCCGCTGCCATGTAGGGCCCGGGCATGTGCAGCGTTGCCCCGGACATGAACGCGCCGTACGGGATTCCCCAGGCGTTAACGTGGAACATCGGCACGAACGTCAGGATCTTGTCGGCGTCGGTAGCGCCGGTCAGCGTGGCCGCCTGACCCGCAAGGGCATGCAGGAAGGTCGACCGGTGCGAGTACACCACGCCCTTCGGATCGCCGGTCGTGCCGCTGGTGTAACACATCAGCGCGGCCGATTTCTCATCGATCTCCGGCCAGGCGAAACCGGGCTCGTGGGCCGCCAGTAGCTCGTCATAATGCAGCACGCGGGTGTCCCGCAGCACTGAAGTGTCGCCCGGCCCGACGACGATTACCGCCTCGACGGTCGTCAGCCCTGGCAGCACGCGGGCCAGCAGCGGCAGCAGCGTCCCGTCCGCGATGATCATCCGGTCCCCGGCATGGCTGACGATGTGCGCGACCTGCGCTGCGGGCAGCCGGATGTTCAGCGTGTGCAGCACCGCGCCCATGCACGGCACGGCGTAATACGCTTCCAGGTGCTCCTGGTTGTTCCAGCAGAAGGTGCCGATCCGGTCCCCGGCCCTGATCCCCAGCGCAGTGAGCGCGGCCGCCAGCCGCTGCGCGTTGCGGCCGATCTGCGCGTAGCTGGTATGCCGCCCCCGGTCGCCCAGCCAGGTCACGCATTCGCTCCGGCCGTTCACCGACGCGCCGTGACGCAAGATCGCGGTGATGGTGAGCGGGAAGTCGTCCTGCATCGTGCTGGCGATCGGATAGCTGGCAGTCAACGCATGTCCTTCCCAGATGACTTACCGGACAGTATCGCAGAGTGACCTGATCGCAGGGTGACCTGATCGCAGGGTGACCTGATCCGGGTCGGTCAGTCGACACGCAACCGGTATCGAACATACGTTTGACAACGCGGCGTCCCCGGGGCAACCTGAGCCAGGTGCTACACCGATACATGGGAGGCATGGCCAGTGGGTCAGAAAACAGTCCGGTTCAGTGACCTCAGCGGTGCGATCATCGGCCGGGACGACGACGCGGCGCGCATCGTGATCCGCGAGCATCCCGAGCTGGGCGACAGCCCGGTCGAGATCGACGTCCTCGCTGACGAGGCCGCGGCAATCGAGAAGGCCGCGTTGCGGGTGGCAGTCGTTGATCTCTATCTGCCGGGCGAGGACGAGCCGCGCCGGGTAGCGGTCGACGCGGATTCCTTCGACGAGCTGGCCACCGATACGGCGATGAGCGAATTGCTCACCCGTGCCCGGCCGGCCAGGCGCAGCTCCCGCACCAGCGCGGCCAGCCCGCCCCGCGGTGATCGCGGCAGCTACGCAAGCCTGGAGCAGGCGGGAAATCCGCACCGGGGCGCGGTGACGGACACCGAGAAACAGCTCGTCCGTGAGCACTTCGACAATATCAACGAAAGGCTGGCCGCAGCCGGACAGCGGACCATCAGCCTTGCCGACCGTGAGCATGTCGAGCGTTACGGCCTGGCGGACCTCGCACGGCAGCGCAACGTCGACCCCGGGTAGCCGTGCCCGCCCGGGTAGCCGACCCCGGGTAGCCGAGCCGGGGCAGCCGACCCCGGGTGCAGGCCGGTGCGCTGCTAGCCCTTGGGCTTGAGCAGCGCGTGCGGGTAATCCGGTGCGCGGTCCTGGAAGGACAGGATGCGCGGGTTCTGGATGACTCCGTCGCGGATCTCGATGGCCCGCCGGATCGTCTCGCTGGCCGCCCACGCCTGGCTGCCACCCAGCACCGGCCGCAGCTGCGGCAGCAGGGCCTCGCTGATTTCCCAGCTGGCGGAGTCCCACAGATGCGACGGGCTGTGATCGACGCCGTAGTAACGGACGTTGCTGCCGACAGTGAGCATCGGCTCGGCGAAGGATGTCGGCCGTGCCCAGGCGAAGCCCATGCCCTCGTCGCAGGAGACGTCCACGATCAGGCTGCCGGGAGCAAAAAGGCCCAGCTCGTCAGTGCGCACGAACATCAGCGGCGCGTCAGTGTCCTGCAGCACGCAGTTGACCACGATATCGTGCTCGGCGAGGAACGCGGCCAGCGGCACCAGGCTGCCGTCGCTGCGGATCTGGCAGCGGCCGGTGTCATCGGCTGCCTGCTCGAAGCGCACCATCCGCGCCGAGTGGATCGGCGAGCCAATCGCGCTGATGTCACGGTGAGTGAGGACGTCCACGTCGTTCACGCCATGGGCGTTCAGGGCCGTCACCGCGCCGCGGCCGGTCGCACCGAAGCTGATCACGGCCGCCCGGAGCCGCCGACCATAGTCTCCCGTCGTCCCGATGAGCTCCAGGGCATGCAGGACGGAGCAGTAGCCGGCCAGCTCGTTGTTCTTGTGAAACACGTGCAGGCTGAACGAGCCGTCCGCCGACCAGTGGTTCATGGCCTCGAAGGCGATCAGCGTCAGCCGCCGGTCAATGCTCAGCTGGGTGATTTCCTGGTCCTGGACGCAATGCGGCCAGCCCCACAGCACCTGACCCGCGTGCAGCTGCGCGACGTCCCGGGGCTGCGGCTTAGGCAGTAGCACCACATCGGATTCCGCGAGGAGCTGGGCGCGGGGACGGAACCCGGCGACATACGGCGCCAGCTGCTCGTCCGGCACGCCGAAACGCTCGCCGTAGTCGCGCTCGAGATAGACCTGCGACCGTAGATCAGCCTCGATCCGCTCGATGTGCAGCGGATGAATCGCCAGCCGGCGCTCGTCGTCTTTCACCGACCGGGAGATGACTCCGAGGCTCAGCTGATCCATGCACGCTCCCTTGCTCGGCTCCTTGTGTAGCACAGCTGGCACGTGCAGTGCTGGATGGCATCATGACCTTTATGGCTACGACCCATGCATCGATAGACGATCGGCTGGCTGCCTGGATGCGCAAGCAGCCTGTGTTTTTCGTCGCGACCGCGCCGCTGGCTGCCTCAGGTCGCGTCAACGTGTCACCGAAGGGCATGGACGGCACGTTCGCCGTCCTCGATGAGCATCGTGTTGCTTACCTCGACTACAGCGGCTCCGGCGCAGAGACGATTGCGCACCTGCGTGAGAACGGGCGGATCGTCGTCATGTTCTGCGCGTTCGACGGCAAGCCGAACATCGTCAGGGTGCACGGGCGCGGCCACGTCGTCACCGAGGGCGACGCTGACTTCGCCGGCTTGCGGCACCGATTTGCCAAGCAGCGCACTGTCGGTCAGCGTTCCGTCATCGTGATCGAGGTCGAGCGGGTCGCCGACTCATGCGGCTACTCGGTGCCGCTGATGGACTACGTCGCCGACCGGGACGTGCTGGACCGGTCCCAGGAGCGTCACGATGACGCCTATTACGCGGCGTACTGGCGTGAGAAGAACGCGGCGAGCATCGACGGGCTGCCGGCTATGCCCGCGTCCTGACGCCGCCGCGCCGCAAACGAGGGCGCATTGAGCGTCGATGGAACATCGCAGCTACTAGAGCAATAGCAAAGTTCCACCGAAGCTAATCGCGGCCCGCCGTCGCCTAGCCGCTCCCCGCCGCCGCCGGCCTCAGCTAGCAGCAGGCGGGTCGCCGAGCAGATGCGCGCCGAGGTCGCGCAGCTCGCCGAGCGCGGCCCGGGTGGTCGCGGCGCTGACCCCCGCGGTCAGGCCCAGCAGCACCCGGACGTCGAACCCGGCCGCGATCGCGTCCGCGGCGGTGGCCCGCACGCAGTAGTCCGTGGCGATCCCGGTCACGTCGACACTGGTGACGTCCCGGTCCCGGAGCCAGCGCTCGAGTGACTCGCCATCGGCGGCCGCGCCCTCGAATCCGCTGTAAGCAGCAGCATGCGCGCCCTTGCGAAATACCTGTCCAACCCGGCTGATGTCCAGCCCCTGATGAAAATCCGCGCCGGGCGTCCCGGCGACGCAGTGCGGCGGCCACGTCACCGCGAAATCCGGCTCAGCCGAGAAATGAGCGCCGGGATCGACGTGCCAGTCCTGGGTCGCGGCGACCGCGCCGTAGCCGCGGCCCTCCGGGCCGGCCAGCAGCGCGCTGATTCCCCTGGCCACGGCGGCGCCACCGGGCACTGCGAGGGAGCCACCTTCGCAGAAGTCGTTTTGCACGTCCACGATGACCAGAGCGCGCACGCCTGCTCCCCTCAGCCGATCGGCACTGCGGCCGGACTGCGCCGCCGCCGGGCAGCGCGGCCGGCTGCCGCCGATACCGGCATGATAGCCGTCATGATCGACATGCTCCTGCGCAATGCCCGCCTGGCCGGCACCGACACGCTGACCGACCTCAGCATCGAGAACGGCAGTATCGTCGCCGTCGACCCCGCCGCGACCGAGACCGCGCCCGCGCCCGCGCCCGCGACCGTGCCCGTGCCCGCGACCGAGATCATCGATCTTGCCGGGCGGCTGGTCACGCCGCCGCTGGTCGAGCCGCACATCCACCTGGACGCGGCCCTCACCGCCGGCCAGCCGCGGCCGAACATCTCCGGCTCGCTGTTCGAGGGTATCGCCGTGTGGGCCGAGCGGGTGGCCACCCTGACGCACCGCGACGTGCAGGCACGCGCCCGCCAGGTGCTGCGCTGGCAGCTCGCCTGCGGTGTCCAGCACGTGCGCAGCCACGTGGACGTCTGCGACCCGAAGCTGACCGCGCTGCGGGCGCTGGCCGACCTGCGGGCGGAGACACGCGGCCTGATCGACCTGCAGCTCGTCGCGTTCCCGCAGCAGGGCATCCTGTCTTTCGACGGCGGCCGGGAGCTGATGCGGCGCGCCGTGCAGCTGGGCGCGGATGTCGTCGGCGCTATCCCGCACTTCGAGCTGACCCGCGAGGACGGCGTCGAGTCCGTCAGATTCGCGATGGCGCTCGCCGCGGAGCACGGTCTGCGCGTCGACATTCACTGCGACGAAACCGACGACGACCAGTCCCGCTTCATCGAGGTGATGGCGGCTGAGACCATCCGGCGGGGGATGTCCGGCCGGGTGACGGCGAGCCACACGACCGCGATGCACTCCTACAACAACGCGTACGCGCACCGGCTAATCGCCAACATTGCCCGGGCTGGCCTGCACATGGTGACGAACCCGCTGGATAACGCCGTCCTGCAGGGCCGTTTCGATACCGGGCCGATCCGGCGCGGCCACACCCGGGTAAAGGCGCTGCTCGAGGCGGGCGTCAACGTCTGCGTCGGGCACGACTCGGTGCTGGACCCATGGTACCCGCTCGGGTACGGCGATCCGCTGCAGGCCGCTTTCGTGCTGGTGCATCTGGGCCAGATGTCCGGCGACGGCGAGCTGCGGCAGCTGATTGACATGATCACGACGAATCCGGCCGCGGCGCTCGGCCTTTCCGGTTACGGCCTGCGGCCCGGCGGGCCGGCCGACCTGGTCGTCTTCGACGCGCCGTCGGAGGCGGACGCGCTGCGGCTGATAGCGCCGCGGACGCTCGTTCTGCGCGCCGGAAAGGTGGTCGCACGGTCGGAGCCCGCCCGCCATACGGTCGTCTGGGGCGGCGCCGAGGAGCCGGTAACGTTCCTGCGGTAAAGATCAAGGATGCCGAAAATTATCCGGGCGCCCGTCAGCGGGCCGTATGAGCGGCCGCATGTCTCACCCCGCATTCCCGGCCGGGGCCGTTGCCCCGCCGGGGATGACAAGTGACTCTTCCCGGCTGCTGTCGCCGCGCAGCCGGAAGAAGAGCGCGTAGAGCAGCGCCGCGAGCACGAAACCGACTTCGAACGTGATGTCGCCGAAGCGTGGGTAACGGGCGGGCAGGACGCCGATGTAGTCGGTCTGGTTGGCGAACAAGTAGATCGACACCGCCATCGCGATGGCCATCGCGGCGAAGCCGGCCCACGGGTTGTGCTTGCGGTCGAAGAGGAACCCGTCGACTCGCTTGCCGCGCCGCAGCAGCTGATCGGCGAAGAACACGCCGAGCCAGGGCCCGATCCAGTAGGCGATGACCAGCAGGAAGTTGTTGTACTTGGTGCCGGCGTCGGACAGTCCGGACAGCGCGACGAAGAAGCCGGCCACGCCGAGCACGAGCGCGACGATGGCCCGGCGCAGCGCCAGCGGCGCCCTGATGCCGAGCGCGAGGAACGACATCGAGCCGGAGTACACGTTGAGCGCGTTGGCGCAGACGGCACCGAGGGCGATCGCGAGCAGCGTGCTGTCGGCGATCCAGGGTGGCAGGTGACTGGTGAATCCGGCCGTCGGGTTGGCGCCGTACTTGGTGCTGCTCGTGATCGTGGCGGCGGCCGCGCCGACGATTTCCAGCAGGGTGCAGGACAGGAACACGCCGAGGCCGGCCCACAGGCCGGTGGCGGTGCGGTCCGTCTCCCGCGGCAGGTAGCGGGTGTAGTCGCTGGCGTACGGGTTCCAGCCGGCCGCGTAGCCGAACGCCGCCCCGAACGTGATCAGGAAACCGCCCGGGACGCCGGCGATGTGCGCGCCCGGATGCGACTTCGATACGAGCACGACCGACGCGATGGCAAAGATGATCACCAGCACCGGGAAGGCCCAGCGCTCGAATGTATGTACCAGGTTATGACCGAAGAAGGCGACCGCGAGTTCCGCGAGCACGATGATCACCAGGCAGAGCCTGGTGTTCCAGCCGAGCAGCGCGTTCAGCGCGAAGGCGCCGCTGACGCTGTTGACCGCGAACCAGCCCACGCCGGCGACGAGCGCGTTGATGCCAGCGGGAAGCATATTGCCGAGAAAGCCGAACCCGATCCGGGACAGCACCATCTGCGGCACGCCGAACAGCGGCCCGCGGGCGGCCAGCGCGGCCATCGACGCTGATCCGAGCGCGCTGCCAGCGACGATCGCGAGGGCGGCCAGCCAGAACGACTGGCCGAAGAACCAGACGCTGATGATGCCGACGAAGATGGTCGCGAACTCCATGTTCGGCGACACCCATGTCCAGAACTGCTGCAGGGGCGTCCCGTGCCGTTCACTGGCCGGGATGAACCCGGCCCCGCCCGGCTCGACCGCCGCGACTTTCGCACCGTAAGTGCCCTCGCGAACGTCGGTCTCGACGACAGCGGCGCTGCCCGCGCCCCGTGAATCGGTCACTTGCCATGCACCCCTCAGTAAGACGTGAGCGTCGGCGCCGCGCGCTCAGCTCGGCGGACGGAGCGCACCCTGCGTCCGGATATCCCCTGGCAAATTGTGGCTCATGATTGTTTCGGTCATGCTTCGGATCGCGAACCGAAGCCGCGGGCCGGGCCGCAGCGCGCTGTAACCGGCGGCGCGGCCCATAATGACGATGTGCCTGCTGCCCCGGACAACCTGCCAGACTCGGAGCTGGAGCAGGCCATCCTCCGGCTGCTCGCTGCCCGCTCGCCGGGCGCGACCATCTGCCCGTCCGAAGCGGCGCGCGCCGTGGCGGCCGGCGGCAGCTGGCGGCAGCTGATGGCCGCGGCCCGCGCCGCCGCCGGGCGCCTGGCCGGCCGGGGCGACGTGCAGATCACCCAGGCTGGCCGGGTAGTAGAGCTTGCCAGCGCCCGCGGTCCGATCAGGATCCGCCGCAGTCATTAGCCGGGGCAATTCAGGAACGCGTCGGCTGGGCCGTTCTGCGCCCCGGCAGATTGCTTTTTGCGCCGCTGCAGCAGGATGATCCTGCGTTCCGCGACCTGCTGGGTGTGATAGCTGAGCCATAGGCAGACCGACGCCAGCGGCAGCTCGACCGCAAGGCACAGCACGATCGACTGAAGGCGTTCGGAAGCTGGCGTGGTCATGACGTCAAACCAGGCGTCGACAATAAGCAGGGCGGCTGTCGCGGCGGCGGCGGAAGCGAGATACCGGGACCGGCGCAGCGCGTAATACGCCGTGCTGACCAGCCCGGCGAACAGCAGGACGTCGAAGCCTGCCCACGCTATGTCATAATTTGGCGCCAGCTGTCGGGCGGGCAGGGTAATGGCGATGTAGCCGATCCAGGGCAGCAGGATCACCGAGAACAGGCCGAACAGCGGCCCGGTCCAGCGCACGAGGCGCGTCTGGTCGGTCAGGACCGCGTTCTCCGGCTCCGCCGCCGGCTCGACGAGCAGATCCAGCTTGTCAACCAGGCCGGCCGGTGCGGCTTCAGGTTGCCGCCCCGCTTCGGGCGGCTGCGGGCTCCCGCCCGGTGCCGGCGTTGTCATGCCGCGCGCACCGGGCAGTCGGCCGATCCGGCGGCTGGGCGCCGGCCCGGGCAGGAGATGTGCGGCGCGCCGGCTGGCCGCGCGGGGCGCCATGGCGATGCAGTCCGGCAGCAGGACGGTACGGCGGATAAGCACGCGATCTCCCGGTCAGCAGGCGAACCTAGAGTTCAGCCGACCGCTGCCGGAAGGGGCGCTGGGGCACGGGGCCGACGCGCATATGACGAGAGTCGACGTGACGGGCAGCCGCGAGACTCTTGGCGGCGCCGTTACGGCATCTCCCAGTATGCCCGCAACTCGCCGCTGAGGCAAGGCATCCGGCATTGGGCGTCCGGCTCCCGGCGGCCTGCTCCCGGCCTGCTCCCGGAGACAGACCGGCATAACTGCGTAACGCAGTCGGCTGTGGGTCGTTTCAGTAACGGCAGCCACGGCCAGGACCGCCGCCCGGGACGCCCCTGTGACGTCGCTACGGGGGACGTCACAGGGGCCCCCTGGCCGGAACTGCGGCCCGTTGGCCCGCAGTAGGCTGCTCAGCCGATTCGCGAAAGGGAAAGCCAGCAATGACAACTATCGATCAGTTTGAGAGCCTGATGGGCTCGACCGCCGTCGACGCCGAAGGGCAGAAGATCGGCAAGGTCGGCCAGGTGTACGTCAGTGATGAGACAGGTCAGCCGGAATGGGTGACGCTGAACACCGGCCTGTTCGGAACCAGCGAGAGCTTTGCGCCGCTCTACAATTCGCGGATTGACGGCAGCCAGCTGGTGCTGGCTGTTTCGAAGCAGCTTGTCAAGGACGCGCCGCACCCCGACCTGGGCGCCGCAGGTCACCTGCCGGAAGACGAGGTCGACGCCCTGTACCAGCACTACTCCGGGTACCTGGCGGCCGGCCAGGGGACAACTGGCCGCGGTGTTGCCGGCGAGGACGAGGTCAGCGGACGGCTCGGTGACCGGGCGGACTACGAGGCGGGCCGCGACACGTCCGGCCCGGTCACCGACGGCACCACCACCCGCTCGGAAGAGCGGCTGCGCGTCGGTACCGAGACTGTGGAGACGGGCCGGGCGCGGCTGCGCAAGTACATCGTCACCGAGCAGGTCACCACCACCGTGCCGGTGTCACGCGAGGAAGTGCGGATCGTGCGGGAGCCGATCACGGACGCCAACCGCGATGCGGCGCTGGCTGGCGGCGACCTGACCGAGGAGCAGCACGAGGTCATCCTGCACGCTGAGCGGCCGGTGGTGCAGAAGGAAACCGTGGCGGTCGAGCGGGTCCGGCTTGCCACCGAGACGGTGACCGAGGAGCAGCAGGTGACCGGGGAGGTCCGCAAGGAGCAGATCGAGGTCGCCTCGGACGATGACGCCATGGGCAGCGGGCTTGGCCGCTAACGTCGCGGTCAACGTCCGTTCGTCCAGGTCGCAGCGCCACTCTCGAACCTGGCACTAACAGGAGAATAATATGCCGCTAGCTATCAATTACGGCACGGGCATCTCGAATGCCTGGGCCAACGTGGCGACCTTCGTACCGAAGCTCGTCGTCTTCCTGATTATCGTGATCATCGGTTACATCATCGCCAAGGCTATAGCCAAGATCATCTCGAAGGTGCTGACCAAGCTGGGGTTCGACCGGCTTGTCGAGCGCGGCGGGGTCAAGAAGGCGCTGGACCGCAGTAAGTACGACGCGTCGGACATCCTGGCGAAGATCGTTTATTACGCGATCATGCTATTCGTCCTGTCCGCGGCGTTCGGCGTCTTCGGCACCAACCCGATCAGCGCTTACCTGCACGCGGTAATCGCCTACCTGCCGCTGGTCTTCATCGCCATCGTCATCGTCATCATCGCCGCGGCCATCGCGGCAGCGGCCAAGGCCCTCATCCAGAACAGCCTCGGCGGCCTGTCGTACGCGAAGGTCCTGGCCAACACCGCCTCCGGCTTCATCCTCGCCCTGGGCGTGATCGCCGCGCTTGACCAGCTGCACATAGCCCCCAACGTCGTGAACGCCGTCCTGTACGCCGCGCTTGCCGCGGCGGTCGGCGTCGTCGTCGTCGCGGTGGGCGGCGGCGGCATCAAGACGATGTCCGAGCGCTGGGAATCCGTGGCAACCAAGTACGACGACGAGAAGCCGCGGATCGCCGAGGCCGTCCGCAACGCCCCGAGCGTGTCCGACCAGGCGCGCCAGGCTCAGCAGCAGGCACGGCAGTCCGCCCAGGACGGCTCCGCCGGCCGGGCGGCCGCGCACGCCGCGAGCACCCGCCCGTATGACCCGCAGCAGGGCGGGCGGTCGCGGTAATCCTGTGCAGCTACTGACCGCAGGGCCAGCGGGGCTCCCGAGTCTGGCCGTCCCTCGTTAGCTCGCTATCGGCCTGGCTGAGTCTTCGCCAGCGGACCGGCGGAACGGAAGGTACCGCCGGCGCCACCCAGCTCCCCTGTCCCTGGTGAGCGGCCCGCAGCGGGCCGTTCACCGGGGACGGGCTTTTTGCCGCGCCGCGCGGACTGCGGCCGGCGGCGGCTATCTGCGTCTGCCCGCGTGCGCCACCGGGATGTATTGTGCGGTAGCGTCCGGTAAAGCAGCGGCGACTGTGCGTGCGCCCCTACGGGCTGCGGTCCGACGTGCGGCGGCCGTGAGTCAGCGGGCGGCAGGGAGGAGACCGGGCCCGTGCCAGAATCAGCGGTCGCATCGTCGGAAGCTGACGTGCTGGCAACCGAGCCTGCCATCCGTCGCGTGATTAACGCGCGGGTCGCCAACCCGTCAGACGTCGATGACCTTGTGCAGGACTGCCTGGAACGGCTCCTCGGCGTCCGCGGCCGTCTCGAACCCGGCACGATCTTGCCATTCGGTATTGTCACCGCACGCAACCTGGCGATCTCGCATGCGCGGACCGCGGCCCGGCGGGCGACGGCCGCGCCGCGCATCGTCGACATCCGCGAGCCTGCCCGGCCGGAGGATCTGCTCCTTGGCGACGAGACCCGGACTGCGATGAAAACCGCGCTTACCCGGCTGTCACCGCAGGAACGCTCGGACATCCTGGCTTATTACCAGGACGGTGCGCGGCTGTCAGCCGCCCGGTTGGCCGGATCAGCCCCGGCGGAGTCACCGGGGGCGCTGCGGGTCCGGATGGCGCGCACGCGCGCGAAGCTGCGGCTGGAGTACCTGCTGGCGTTCCGGCATACGGAGCTGGCCTCGCCGCAATGCCGCCGGGTGCTGCAGGCCATATCAGCGGGCGATACTCGCCGTCAGCGAGAGCTGGATGCCGGCCAGCATCTTCTCGACTGCGAGACCTGCGCGGCGCTCAGCGAGCCGCTGGACCGGCGCAGCGTCGCGCTGACCGCCATCACGTTTCCCGCGGTCCTGGCAGCCTGGGGCCTGTCGAAGGCGAAGGCCTACCCGCTGCAGGCCGCCGCGTCCGCCGCCGCGGGAACGGCGGCGGTCGCGGTCGCGGTGACCGCAGGTCCTGCCCTGCTGGCGGCCGGGCCCGCGCCGGGCCGCCTGCAGCCCGCCGTCTCGCCGCCGGTGTCCCGGTCCGTCTCGCCGTCCGTCTCGCCGCCGGTGTCCCGGTCCGTCTCGCCAGCCGTCGCCGTGCGCCGTCCGAGACCTGCCCCGGCCGCCGGTGTGATCCACGGGCTGATGCTTGGCGGCCGGTCACTGGATATGCGCCGCCCCATCACCGGGGCGATCGGCCGTCCCGCGGTGGCCGATGGCGTCACCGTCGCGGCCGTGGTAACCCGAAACGGTTTCTGGATCGGCTCCGGCACGGCGCGCGCCTGGGTAGAGCTGGTGGGACCGCTTGAGCCGCTGCGCATCTGCGTCGGCGAGCGGCTGGGGTTCGACGGCCGCGTGGTGGCGAACGGCCCGTCCTATCCTAGCCGTGCTGGTGTCACCACCCGGCCCGGCGCGGCACTGCTGACTATGCAGGGTGCTCACCTAGCCGTCCGGACCACCAGCATCCGGGCGCAGCGCCAGCCGTGACCAGTGACCGGCGCAACCCAGGAACGTGACCGGCACAATCCAAGAACGTGACCGGCACAACCAAAGAAAAGGACAGGGATCCTCATGTGGATGCTGCTTTCCGCCCGGCTCCGGGCGTGGCTGCTGCTCGTGATCGCGCTGCCGGCCGCCCGGCTGGCTGTGCGCCGCCTCGCCGCCGTAGCCGAGCGGCGCGATCCAGCCGCCGTCAGCACCAGGCTAATCCGCGGCGCCGACTCGGCCCTGGCCGTCACGTCCCGCCGGGCCGCCCGGCGCCGACGGCGCTGACAGCGCGCCGACGGCGCTGACAGCGCGCGGCCAGGGCAATGTCATGCCGCCGGTATGCCGGTGGCGGTCAGCTGGCATACTGCCAGCATGTGGATATCGCTGCTTTTTCGGTTCCTGCGGCAGCGGCGGCGGCGCGCTCAGCAAGGCGGCTCCCAGCCGGGGCGCCGGTCCGGGCGCCGGCGCCGTCGCTCCTGACGATCAGCCCGGCTAGGCTTTAGCCGGTCGGCTCGAGTGCCTGGCGCGTTGCTGGTGGAGACGCCGCACCCGGGCCACGCCAGCAATAGCCGCCCGGCGTTTCTCGGCGGCCGGTGAATTGTAAAGAGCCGTCTGCTGGGCCAGGCCTCGCGTCATCCAGCTGAGCATCGGCGGCAGCAGCTGGCGCCAGGTCGACATGGCGTGGCCACCGGCAACGAGCCGGATCGTCACTGCAGGCTGGCGAAGCTGCACTAGCTGACCGAAGTACTGGGCGTTGCGCACGTCGGCTGGGGTATTGACGCCGGCGCCGAGCCAGAACTGGGGCACCGGATGCCCGGCAGGCATTGCCTGGACGAAGTCAAACGGGGTATTCAGCCGGGCTAGCTGGGCGTTGCCGCCGAACGGGCTGATGCGGCGGGCCGGATTTTTCAGCCGGTTGGTGGATGGCTGGAAGTAACCGCTCAGGACGCCGGCATAGCTGAAAACCCGGCTGTCCTGGAGGCCCAGGTTGGCCGCGCAGAAGCCACCTTCGGAATATCCCGCGACGCCCCAGCCAGTGCCCGGCTGCTGCACCCGCAACGCGGCGGCGATGTAACCGGGCAGGTCACGGCCCAGGAAAGTAGCATCTTGCGGCCCCCGGACCTGGTTAAGGCACTGCAAGGACACGCCGCGGCCGCCGTTGGTGTCGGGCATGACGAGGACCGCCGGCCGCGCGGCTCGCCGCCCTACCAGTGAGTTGAGTGTCGAGTTCACTCCGAGCACGGTAATCCAGTCCTGCGGCTGGCCGGGATAGCCGTGCAGCAGCTCGATGGCAGGAAACGGGTGCTGCTGGTAAGGCCCCGGCCAGAAGTACTGGGGCGGCAAGAAAACGTACACGGTCCGGGTGATCTTGCTCAACTGCCCGCGGACCGTTAGCCGCAGTGTCAAGCCGAGCTGCCGGGCCAGCCCACTGTTAATATACCGGCCGGTCAGCCGACTCAGGCCAGCGCCCGGAGTGGCCCCAGCCCGCGGATGACCCGCGGCACTGGCGATTGCGGGCGCCACTGACACGGCGGGCACACCCTGGTTGGTGACATCCTCGATCGCCGCGTTCCAGGTCTGATAGTAGTCGAAATACTTGTTGACCGCCGCGACGCCGAACACCATCGCCGGAACGAAGGCAAGGCACGCCGCGATGATCCGCAGCGCAAGCAGCCGACTCCTGAGCTGCCACCACATCAGCGCGCCGAACACGGCTAGGAGCAGGCCGAAGAACACCATGCTCTGCGGTCCGGGCATTCGTCGCTCCTGTAATCGTGTGGTCCGGTCAGATCTTCAGCTGCTGACAGCTTGTCGCCCAGCCTATGCGGGCCGGTTCCGGGCTTGCTGCGGTCGGCGGGGCAATCGTGCGGACATGACGGGGCCGTCCTGGCGTGGTGCCCGGCCGGGGGACAATCGGCTTATGGGTTCCGTGTCAGCGCAGGCCGCCGCAGATAGCCCCCGGGAGTGGCTGGCCCTGCCCGGCGGCCGGATTCGGCATGTTGTCTCGGTTCCGGCCACCGACGGTAGCTCTGAGCTGCTGGCACACGCCGCCTGGCTGGCGCGCCTGCGGCCTGCCTGCGGGTGCGGCCGGCCGCGGCTGGGCTCGGGGCGGACCTGCGGCAGCGCGCACTGCGTGACGGAGCTCCGCGAGCAGGAAGCCAGCCGCTAGCTCGGGAGCAGGACGGCCGGGACGGCCGGGACGGCCATTCATGGCAGGGTCCCGGGCTGAGCAGAGGAATCGCAGAAATCCGCAGCGCACGCTTTAGGTAGCCGATAAAGCGACCTACGGAGGCTTACAATGAACTGGTTCTGGATGAATATTCCATTCGCGACGGTAATCTTCCTGGCAATGACAATGATCCCGCTCTGGATCGTGATCAAGCATCCCGATGTCAGGAAGGGCACGCCCGGCCCCGCCCGGCCAGCTTCAGCCCGGCCAGTCTCAGCCCGGCCAGTTTCAGCCCGGCCACGCACAGCCCGCGGTGCCGCGGTGCCCGTCGCGGTAAGGGTGCCGAGTGCCGGCGCGGCGGCGGCTCACCCGGAAGCAGTTCGTGCTGACCATGCCGGCCGGCGGTTCGGCCTGGCCGACAGCCCTCAGCGCTGAGACGGCGAGCCGGCGTTGCCAGCAGGCCCGACGCCGGTCGGCCTGCACGGGCCGGCCCGCACGGGTCGGCCCGCACGGGTCGGCCCGCTCCGGCCGGCCTGCGCCGGAAATGCCGGCCGGTGCCGAGAATGGCCGCCAGGGTAGGGGTAAGCAGGGTAGGAGCAAGCACGGCCCGGCTGGTAACGCGAGCGGCAGGCACCGATGCTTGCAGCGCTGCGACGAGGTCTTGCGAGCCAATCCGGCTCCGGTTTGCGTCTGTCACCTAGGCAACACCTAGGCAACGTCGGGCGGCAGCGATCGGGACCCGGATTTAGCACCAGCGATCGGGACCCGGGTCAATGGTGGTCAAGCCGAGCGGCGTACCGTGCGCCAGCCACGGCGGTCAATCTACCGACGGCCGGCTACGGCCGAGACCGCTCACGGCATGGTTTCCGGGAACCCGCGCCCAGCCGCGTGCTGCCGCGCGCCAGCCGGTGATGTGCTCGCGCGCCCGCAGGTTCGGCGATGATAGAGAGCAATGTCTGCCAGCCTGAGGTACCTGCACACCATCACTCTGTCGCCGACGGCCAGCACTCTGTCGCCGACGGCCAGCCTGGACATGTGGGCGCGGACCAAGGGCCTGGAGATCGTGCTGCTGGTGACCGGCGCGATGCTGGCGACCCGGCTGGCGACGTGGCTCGGCCGCCGGATTACGGAGCGGATTGACGCCAACGCGAGGGAGACGGACGCGCTGGTGCGTTCTGAGGCGTCCAAGCACCGGCACGCGCTGGCGCAGGTAGTCACCTGGGTGACGCTGGTGGTGATCTACTGCGCGACGGGGGTTGCGGTCGCGGCGAAACTCGGAGTCCCCGTTACGAGTCTGGTGGCTCCGGCCGCTGTCGTGGCAGTGGCGCTGGGGTTCGGTGCCCAGCGCATTGTCCAGGACCTGCTGGCCGGATTTTTCATCATCACCGAGCGCCAGTACGGCTTCGGAGACCTCGTCCGCCTGACGGTCCCGAACCTGATTGACCCCGCGATCGGCACGGTGGAGGACGTGACGCTGCGGGTGACCACGGTGCGCACCATCGACGGCGAGGTAGTTATTACCCCTAACGGTCAGATCACCCAGGTGACCAACCTGTCGCGGGACTGGGCTCGCGCCGTGGTGGACGTGCCGGTGCCCGCGGCCGCCGACGTCAACCGGGTCAGTGACGTGCTGCGGCTGATCGGTTCCGAGGCTTACAAGGACGAGGAAATGCGCTCGCTGCTGCTGGACGCCCCGGCCGTAATGGGGGTGCAGAGCATCGACGTAGATCATTTTCAGGTCCGGCTGGTTGCCCGGACGCTGCCCGGCAAGCAGTTCGACGTCGGGCGGATGCTCCGCGCCCGGATCGCAGACGGCTTGCGGCGCGCGGGCATTAACCTGCCGGCCAGCCTGGAAACCGCGGACCCGGCCGGGACGCCGTGATGCGGCGAGTGCGGACCTCTACCTGGATCCTGATCGCGGTCTTCCTTTTCGCCCTGGTCTCTTATGCCAGGCTCAATCCGACTCCTGTCAGTGTCTCCACCCACGCGCCGGCCCCGACGCCATCCGCCGGCCCGGCGTCCCCGGCCGTCCCGGCCCGGACTGCACGGATCACGCCGACGCGTGCGGCGACACCGGCGGCGTCACGGTCCCCGTCGCCCGCGCCGCGGCTGTCCAGCACGCCGCACCCGGCCCCTGACGCTACCCCTGCCGCCAGGCCCCCCACGGCTACGCCCTCGGCGCGGGCGACTCCGGCGCCGTCCGGCACCCGGCACTCACCCGGACCGGCAGGGTAGTTCCTGATGGCCGGATCACGCCCGTGCCGGCTGGCAGTCATCTCAGCGGCCGGCGGGATGTTCCCGGAAAAAGCGCACGAATTCCGCGCTGGCGTCCGGCCCGAGGGGGTCCGTGTAGGAGCCGCCCGCCGTGCCGCCGGACCACGCATGGCCGCCCTGCTGGATGGTCCACCGCTCGGCGACGGGTTTTCCGGAAGGCCCCCGGTAGGTGCTGCGGGTAAAGGCGCGGCCGCCGGGCACCCGGCCGGAGACCGTCTCGGCCGCCGGCCGGCCAGCTGGCCCCAGCACGTGGTCGATCAGGCCCGCGGCGTTAGCGTGGGCCACAGTCGAATCCCGGTCGCCGTGAAAGACGATCAGCGGCAGCGGGCGCGCCAGCGCCCGGATGCGGCGCGGCGGCCCTTGCCGCATCGCCGTAAGTCCCGAGGCCAGATCACCGGCGGCGGCATAGGCGAGACCGGAATGCACGCCGACGGCGGCGTAAAGGTCAGGGTAGACGGCGGCCATCACCGCGGCCATCGCGCCGCCGGCGGAGAACCCGGCCACGTACACCCGGCTGGAATCTGCCCCGTAGCGCTCTATCACCTGCCGGGTAATCCCGGCGATCAGGGACGGCTCCCCGGCGTCCCGGCGCTGATGGCCGGGCTCGAACCAGTTCCAGTACAGGCCGGCGTTCGCCGAGCGGGGCTGTTCGGGGTAGGCGACAAGAAAGCCGTCGCGCTCGGCGAGGTCGTTCATGCCGGTGGCGGCGGCGAAGGCGGCGGCGTCCTGGGTGCCGCCGTGCAGCATGACGAGCAGCGGCAGCGGCCTGCCGTCGGCCTGGGCGTCCGGGACGTACAGCCGGTAGGTGCGGGTGCCGGCCGGGCCGGCGTAAGAGGACGCTTCGAAACGGGCCGCCGGGCGTTTCGACGCCGGGACTACGGCGGCGGCCAAAGTGGGCTGCGGCCGGGCCGCCGCGGCTGTGCTGCGCGCGGGCGTCGCGGCCGGACCGGGCGGACGGCCGCCCAGGGTCTGCTGGATCAGTGCCGTTGCCTCGGACAGGCGGCCCTGGCGGGTCAGGCGGGTGGCTGCTGCCATCGCGGTCAGCTGGCGTGTGCTCATTGGGCATCCGTCCTAGTGGCGTGTCGTAGGTCAGGCGATACGAGAGGCTAGAGCGGTCTTCACGGCGGCGGGCGCGCGGAAAGCGCCGAGCACCTCCACCGAGGCAATCGTCGCCAGGGCCAGCTCCGGGGTTACGTCAGCGGCGATGCTGGCCAGCCCTAGCACCCGGATGTGGACCGGCTGCCCGCAGTCGCGTATCTGCTCCAGATCACGACGGGTGTAGTGGCAGCTGCCGAGTGTCAGCGTGCGCCGGGCGGCGCTCTGGTCCAGCGCGTCGCCCCGGCTGACGAGCTGGGCCCGGATGGCGGTGCGGATGAAGTCGGTCCTGTTCGTGTAAAAGCCCTCCTGAACCAGCAGGTCTATCTGCCCCAGATCTACCCACCCCAGATTGATGGTGATCTTCTCGGTTCGCTCATTCTCCGCTGCTGCCATCCGACCAACATCTCCTCACCATCTACTGGGATGGTATCCGCCTAGTGCCTGCTGTGCAACCGCGCCGGGAGGCAGTCCTGATTCTCCGGCCCGCTGCTCCTGACAGGAGAATTCCGCCGGTTCGCGCAACCCCGGCACGGCTTGCCCAGTCGAAGAAGGCAAGCGGGCGATCAGGCGCGCTACGACGGAAGAGGTAAGCAGTGAGCATTATCGGAAGCATCACCCGGCGGCCACTTGCCGCCGTGGCCATGGCGGCCGCCGCGTCCGCCGTCACGGTAGTCAGCCTTGCCGCACCTGGCGATGCCGCGCAAGTGGCAGCCAGGACCGCCGCGCCGCAGTGCCAGCCGGGAGGCGCGGTCGTCTGGCTGGACACTCAGTCCAACGGAGCCGCGGGAACGATTTACTACTCTCTGAAGATCACCAATCTGTCCGGGCGCAGCTGCCGCATGTTCGGGTATCCCGGTGTATCCGCCGTCAGCCTCCGCGGCACGCAGCTTGGCGCCCCGGCGAGCCGCGCCCTCAGTTCCGTGCCCGAGCGGACAATCACGCTGCGTACTGGCCAGACGGCTACGGCCTATCTCGGCATTCACTCGGTAATTAACGTCCCGCGCGCCAGCTGCCGCCCAGTCACCGCGGCCGGCCTGCGCGTCTACCTGCCTGGCCGGACCGTGTCGAAGATCGTGCCGTACCCGTTCCAGACGTGCTCGGCGCGCGGCCAGGGTTCCCTCTCCATTTCCCCGGTGATTAGGTAACGACGGCGCCCGGCCAGCCTGCCTCGCCAGCGCGACATCGGCCTGCCGGGCGTACCGGGCCCCGACCCCGTCGATGCCACTTTCATGGGCACCTGACCCGCTCGAGGTGCCATCGACGGGGTTGCGTTGCGGCGGCTTCGCGTTGCTAGCCGGCATCATGGCGTCCGCCTGCGACTGCATCGCTGCTGCGTGGCGTCCGGGCCGCGGCCGCCGGACCGCAACGCAGATCTGGCGGCATGGCGTAACTGTCTGATTTCAGCGAGCTATCGGCATACAGTGAGTATTGCCGGATGCACGTTGCATTGCGCACGCCGACCTGAGCCGGGTGCGCGTGCAGTGACAGGACAGTTACAGGGAGAATATGTCATGGTCAGCCGTCACTCCACGCAGAGCCGCCTCGACGCAGCGCGAGAAAGATTCCTGTCGGCATCGCCAAGCGCCGTGGACAGGATGCTCGCCCAGCACCGCGCCGTGTTAGCCGATGAGTTCGCCCTGGCGCTCCTCGGCTCGATGTGCTCCGCAGGCACGCACCGGGCCGGCAGCAGCAGTCACTGCATTCAGTGCGGCCAGGTACGGGCGGACGCCGCGGTTGTCCGCCAGCTCGGCGGCACGCGGTAGCTAGGCCCGCCGGCCTGCCGCCTGGCTCTTATACCTCGCCGCCCTGGCGCGGCGTACGCGGCTGCGGCGCCGGTAGCCGCCGTCCTTCGGGCGCTACCCGGCGCGCACTCGTCCTCCATGAGCCGGAGCTGTCATCTGCGCGGTGCCGCCCGTTCATGAACACGTAGCCAAATTAATCTTGCGCTAATTTTGCACTGTAACCCGGGTACGCCGGTCACCCGTCTAACAGCCATAAGTCGCAGGTGCCGGTCGCGCTATAGCGATGTGCACAACTAAAGTACGATTGAGTATTTATTACTTCTGTGCAATTATCGCCGAGCCGCCGCATGAGCCGGCGCTGCCGGGAGGGTAGATGCACGGGGCCGCCATCACTGCTGCCGCGAGCCTGGCCGCGTCTCACCGGTTCACCCCGCGGGAGCTGGGGAAGCTGTGGCGCTACCGGCTGGTAGCCGCCGGCTTCACTGCCCGGCAACGGTGGTGGTGCCCGCGTTCCGCGAGGCTCCGGACATCCTGGAACGCTGCCTGGATTCGTGGCTGTCGCAGGACCCGGCTGAGATCATCGTCGTACCGGACCTTCGCGGACGAGGAAGTCATCGGCCGCCTGAGCACCTCGAGGACGAGTTTTTCCTCGGCCGCCGTGCGTGTCCGGCGATGACGGGCGGCTGACCTGGCTCGTGCTGGCATCGGGCTACCAGACCGTCTACCAGTCACCTGCCCCCGGTGAGCGCGATGCCCGCCGTGCCGGCGTACCCGGGTAGCGATATAAAGGAGCCTGACCCGACGGACCGGAACGTTACGACCCGGCCGCTGCGCAGAATACTGTGATCGCACGCGGGCGCGGCTGACTGGCCCAGTTCGGACAGCTATCACGGCCGGTTGCTGGCCTGCGCCGCCGCGGCCGGCTAAGTTACTGCGGCTCCGGCGCGGTTGCCGTAAGAACTGAGTTACCGTAAGACCTCCTGAGTTACGTTAAGACCTGCTGAGTTTGACCATAGGCGAACGAGTTAATGAGGAGAGGCACCGATGAGCGTTCCCGAGTCAAGTCTCCGGCTGACAGTTATTGGTGTCGGTTATCTCGGGCTTACCCATGCCGTCTGCATGGCCGATCTCGGTCACGACGTGATGGCGATCGACATTGACGCAGAGAAGCTGAAACTGGCCGCCGCAGGAGAGACACCGTTCTTCGAGCCGGGCCTGCAGCCGCTGCTGCGCAAGAACCTCGACGCGGGCAGGCTTCGTTTTACCACTTCTTATGCCGACGCGGCTGATTTCGGGGATATCCACTTCCTGTGCGTCGGGACGCCATCAGCTGCCGACGGCTCGGCCGACCTGACTTACGTATACGCCGCCATGGACGCGCTGGCGCCGCATCTGCGCCGCAGCTGCCTTATCGCCGGAAAGTCCACTGTGCCGGTCGGAACCGCCCGGGCACTGGCGGCGCGGATTGCGGCGCTGGCACCCGCCGGGGCCGCGGCGGAACTCGCCTGGAACCCGGAGTTCCTCCGCGAGGGATTCGCGGTCCAGGACAGCCTGACGCCAGACCGCCTGGTTTTCGGGGTCACCTCCGAGCGGTCCGCCGAGCTGCTGCGGTCGGTGTATTCCCGGCCTCTTGCCCAGGGCATTCCCGGACTGGTCATGGACCTGGAGACAGCCGAGCTCGTAAAGGTAGCGGCCAACGCCTTTCTGGCCACGAAGATTTCCTTTATCAACGCGATGGCGGAGGTCTGCGAGGCAGCGGGCGCCGATGTCACCCAGCTGGCGGCCGCGCTCGCGCACGACACCCGGATCGGCGGCCGCTTCCTGTCGCCCGGTCTTGGCTATGGCGGCGGCTGCCTGCCGAAAGACGTCCGGGCATTCCAGGCGACCGCGACGGAAATGGGACTGGTCTCACTTGCCGCGATTCTCGGCGAGGTCAACGTCATTAACCAGCGCCGCCGCAGCCGGGTCGTCGATCTTGCCCGGCAGGCACTCGGCGGCTCGGTATCGGGCCGGCGCATTGCCGTGCTGGGAGTCGCCTTCAAGCCCGGCAGTGACGACGTGCGCGATTCGGCCAGCCTGGACGTCTGCGGCCGCCTGGCCGGCGAGGGTGCGCTGGTCTGCGCGCACGATCCGGTCGCTACCGCCAACGCGGCCCGCATTCACCCGGAGCTGCAGTACGCCCAGTCGGTGCCGGACGCAGCCGCCGGCGCGGACCTCCTCCTGCACCTGACCGAATGGGACGAGTACCGGGCACTCGACCCGGTGATGCTTGCCGCGGTAGTCGGGCAGCCGCAGATCATTGACGCGCGCTGCGTCCTGGACGAGAAGCTGTGGCGGGCGGCCGGCTGGTCAGTGCGCATGCTCGGGCGGCCATGACCGCGGTGCCCGGACGACGGCCCGCGGCAGCGAGGCACGGAAGTGAGTCAGGCCGGGCAAATTTTCAGCAATCTTCTGCTAGCCCGAGTTTCCGACGATCATGGTCTTCTGGTGCCTGATCTCGAACTGGCCTGACGCGTTTTCGCTGATGACACGCTGTCCTGGTACTTGATCCGGTCTCCGTGATTGTGTATGACCTAATCTTATGGCGAGCCTGTACCCGAAGAAGTTCGGCGGGAAGACCTACTGGTACCTGCGGGAGATGGCCCGCGTGGAC
>JAABUX010000360.1_pt1 | contig 78128 bp, 71 predicted proteins | sample 5561851 | NCBI WGS metagenome assembly JAABUX01 (sample SAMN10711883, study PRJNA513361) | rock metagenome | isolation source: Antarctica rocks | place: Antarctica: Victoria Land, Richard Nunatak red sandstone | collected 2016-01-03
AGAAACAAGAGAACCGCCAGCTCTCGCGTGAACGCTTCGTGGTCGAGCATGTTATTCGTAGCCTGAAAATCTTCCGCATTCTCTCCGAGCGTTACCGCAACCGTCGGAAGCGTTTTGGCCTGCGCTTTAAAGCGTTTTGGCCTGCGCTTCAACTTGATTGCGGCCATTTACAATCATGGACTCGACCACTAACAATTACGCAAGAGGTCTAATCTAAATCAAGGGGCCTCCATGACGCTCGGATGGGTGAACAGAGGGCGCGGGGCGCGGATCGGCGGAGGAAACCGGCGGTGTGGGCGCGAACTAAGGCCGCATGACACCGACACGCGACTGGCCGGTCCTGGCCCGGTATGATGCAAACCACCTCGCCCGAATCGCCCTGCCGCTCGGCGGCATCGGGACCGGGACCGTTTCGCTCGGCGGGCGGGGCGACCTGCGCGATTGGGAGGTCGTCAACCGGCCCGCCAAAGGCTTTGCGCCGGGCCGCGCGTTCTTCGCCCTGTACGCCCGGCCCCAGGGCGGCGAGGCGGTCACGCGCTGCCTGGAAGGGTCGGTCGAGCCGGCGGCCTATGAGGGCGGCTTCGGCAGCCCCGCGCGCAACCACGGCCTGCCGCGCTTCCGGCACTGCGAATTCGAGGCGGCGTATCCGTTTGGGCAGGTCCTTCTGTCCGACTCGGACGTTCCCGTCGCGGTCCGCCTGCAAGCCTTTAACCCCTTGATCCCTGCCGACGCCGACCGCAGCGGCATCCCCGTCGCCGTCCTACGTTATGTCCTGACCAACACGTCTGAGCAAACTTTAGACGTGTCCGTCTGCGGCAGCCTGGAAAACTTCATCGGCAGCGACGGAACCGTGACCGCGCCGAAGCAGAACGTCAACCTGTTCCGGCAGCGGGACGGTCTGGCGGGGCTGTTCCTGCGCTCGGACGGCGTCCCGGCTGGGGCGGAGCAGTGGGGGACGCTGGCGCTGACGACGACCGCCCAAGACGGCATCTCCTCTCGAACGGCCTGGCCCAATCTCAGTTGGGGCGACACCCTGCTGGACTTCTGGGACGATTTTTCGGACGACGGCCGGTTGGAAGAGCGGTCCGGGACGGGCGACACGCCCACGGCCTCGCTCGCCGCGTCTTTGACGCTGCCGCCGGGCGAGACGCGGGACATCACGTTCCTGCTGACCTGGCATTTCCCCAACCGCATGATATGGAATCCGGCGGCAGCCTCGGAGGGCGATGCCTGCTGCGCGGACGGCGACTGCGGCGATCCGAACTGGGTCGGCAACCACTACGCGACGCAGTATCGGGACGCCTGGGACGTGGCGGCCCGCACAGGGGTCGCGCTGCCCGCGCTGGAAGCGGACACGCTGGCCTTCGTCCGCTCCTTCTGCGAGAGCGATCTGCCCCCGGTCGTCAAGGAGGCCGCGCTGTTCAACCTCAGCACCCTGCGGAGCCAGACCTCGTTTCGGATCGCCGACGGCCATTTCCTGGGCTGGGAGGGCTGCGGGGACAAGAGCGGCTGCTGCGAAGGGTCGTGTACGCATGTCTGGAACTACGAGCAGGCGACGGCATTTTTGTTTGGCGGCCTATCGCGCTCTATGCGCGATGTCGAGTTCCGCCATGCCACGCGGCCTGATGGCCTGATGTCGTTCCGGGCCTTTCTGCCCCTGGCGCGGGCGTCGGAGCAGGGCTTGGCAGCGGCGGACGGGCAGATGGGCTGTTTGATGAAGCTGTACCGGGACTGGCAGTTGTCGGGCGATGACGCCTGGCTGCGCGCCCTGTGGCCCTATGCTAAAAAGGCATTAGAGTTCTGCTGGATCGAAGGCGGCTGGGATGCCGATAAAGATGGGGTCATGGAAGGCTGCCAGCACAACACGATGGACGTGGAGTATTACGGCCCAAACCCGCAGATGGGCGGCTGGTATCTGGGGGCGCTCCGGGCGATGGAAGAAATGGCGCGGCATCTCGGTGAGGCGGACTTCGCCGCCACCTGCCGCGCCCTATTCGAGCGCGGGCGTCTCTGGATGGACGCGCACCTGTTCAATGGCGACTATTACGAGCACGAAATTCGCCCGATCCCCAGCGAGGCGGACATCGCCCCCGGCCTGCGGCTTGGGGCGGGCGCGGCCAACTTAGCCGACCCGGAATTGCAGCTTGGGGCGGGCTGCCTGATAGACCAACTCGTCGGGCCATACATGGCCCATATCTGCGGGCTGGGGCCGCTCCTGGACCCGGCACATGTCCGGCAGACACTGCACAGCCTGATGCGCTGGAACTTCCAACCCAGCCTGCACGGCCACTTCAACCACCTGCGGACGTTCGCCCTGGGCGACGAGGCGGCGATGCTGATGGCGACCTATCCCAAAGGCCACCGCCCCAAGCGCCCGTTCCCGTACTACAACGAGGTGATGACGGGTTTTGAATACACCGCCGCCGTCCACATGCTGTACGAAGGCATGACCGAGGACGGCCTGACGGTGATCAAGGCGATCCGCGCCCGCTACGACGGCCTGAAGCGCAGCCCGTTTGACGAGGCCGAGTGCGGCCACCATTACGCCCGCGCGATGGCAAGCTGGGCGGCGACCCTGGCGCTGACCGGCTTCCATTATTCCGCCGTCACTCAGACCCTGCGCTTTGCCGCGTCCCCCGAACCCTGCCGGTGGTTCTGGTCGTCTGGTTCCGCCTGGGGCACATGCCAGCAGACGCCGGGCGCGGGGGAAGTGCGGGTAACGCTGACCGTGACCCAGGGCAGCCTCACGTTCCAGACGCTGGCCCTGGACGGCTTCGGCACGCTGGCGCTCAGGGACGCGCAGACTCTCTCTGACGGCGAGGCACGAGAATACACGATCACGACACAAGGAAACGCGGAATGACGACCCCTGAGATGCCTTCCGCCTGGCCCGCGCCTGCCCTGGCGCCGCTGCCCCTGGGCGCGACCCGTCCGCTCGGCTGGCTTCGCGACCAGCTTCGCATTCAGGCCGATGGACTGAGCGGGCATTTGGATGAGTTCTGGCCGTCGGTCGCCCAGAGCAAATGGATCGGCGGGTCGGATGAAGGCTGGGAGCGCGGCCCCTACTGGCTCGACGGCGTCGTGCCGCTGGCCGTTCTTCTGGACGACGCGGCGCTGAGGGCCAAAGTACAGCGCTGGATGGACTACATCCTGGACCATCAGCACCCGGATGGCTGGCTGGGCGTGACCGAAGACAACCACGACGGGTCGGGGCAGCACGTTCTAGACCCGTGGCCGATCTTCGTGCTGCTGAAGGCGATGACGCAGTGGCAGGAGGCGACCGGGGACGCGCGCATCATCCCGGCCATGCAGCGCGTCCTGCGGCGCATTGACACGCTGCTCGACGAGCGGCCCCTGGAAAGCTGGGCCGCGATGCGCTGGTTCGAGCTAGCCGTCAGCCTCCAGTGGCTGTACGCGCGGACGGGCGAGCCGTGGCTGCTCGACCTGTCCCGCAAGGCGCAGGCGCAGGGGTACGACTGGCCCGCGCATTTCGCGGACTTCCGGTACACGGAAAAGCAGCCGCAGTGGACGTTGGAAAACCACGTCGTCAACCACGCCATGGCCCTGAAGGAGCCGGCCCTCCACCTTCCCCGTGACGCGGATGGCGCGGAAACGGCGAAGCAGTGGATCGCCGCCCTGGACCATTATCATGGGCAGGCGGCGGGCGTCTTTTCCGGCGATGAAAGCCTGGCGGGTTTGAACCCGTCCCAGGGGACCGAAACGTGCGCCGTCGTGGAGTACCTGTATTCGTTGGAACTGCTTCTGTCCGCCTTCGGCGATGCCGCCCTGGGCGACCGGCTGGAGCGGATCGCCTTTAATGCACTGCCGGCTCCGTTCAAATCGGACATGTGGGCGCGGCAGTACATCCAGCAGGCCAATCAGGTTGTCTGCAAACTCGCGCCGGACGGCGAGCGCATCTACACCAACAACGGACCCGACGCCAACCTGTTCAGCCTGGAAGGCCACTTCGGCTGCTGCACGGCCAACATGCACCAGGGCTGGCCGAAACTGGTCAGCCATTTGTGGATGGGAACACCGGACGGCGGCCTGGCCGCCATCGCCTACGGGCCGTGCGAGGTTCATGCCACGGTTGCGGGCGGCCACCCGGTCAAGATCGTCGAGGAGACCGACTATCCCTTTCGCGGGCAGATACGTTTCACCGTCAGCACCTCGGCTCCGGTCGCGTTCCCGTTACGCCTACGCATTCCCGATTGGGCGGCGGGGGCGACATTTCAGATCGACTCGGCAATGCACCTGCCTGCCGAGCCGGGCGCCTTCACGACGGTGTACGTTTGGCAGGGCATCACCCTGACCTTGAACCTGCCGATGATGATCCGCACCGAGCGCGGCTACCAGGACTCAGTGCGCCTCCTGCGCGGGCCGCTGGTCTTCTCGCTCCAGATGGGAGAAGAGTTCCGGCTGCTCAAAGGCGATGTTCCCCACGCCGACTGGGAGGTCTACCCGACGACGCCCTGGAATTATGGGCTGGCGCTGGGCGAGGGCGAAATCGCCGTCGGAGAAGCCCCAGTCGGCTCGGTTCCGTTTGCTCCCGACGCCGCGCCCGTGACGCTGACCGCCCCGGCCCGCCGTGTTTCCGTGTGGGAGATGCACCGCAACTGCGCCGCCCCGCCGCCCGACGGGGTCGTCGCGACGGTCAATCCCCTGGAGCGGGTCACGCTGATCCCCTATGGCAGTGGGCATCTGCGCGTGACAGACTTTCCCGAAGCCAGAGGAACAGAATGAGGGGAACGACCGACGCGCGGTGGAGCGCGGAGAAGGCGTGGGACTGGTACGGCAGCCATCCGTGGCTGTGCGGGTTCAATTACCTGCCCTCGACGGCGGTGAACTCGACGGAGATGTGGCAGCGGGAGACATTTGACCCGGAAACCATCAGGCGCGAGCTAGGCTGGGCGCAGGAGATCGGCCTCAACTGCTGCCGCGTTTTCGTGCAGTCTCTTGTTTGGGACGCCGACCCGGACGGTCTAGCGGATCGGCTGGATCAGCTCCTCGGCATCGCCGACGACCACGGCATTTCCACCCTTATCATACTCTTTGACGACTGCGCGTTTGCGGGCCGGGAGCCGTATCTCGGTCCGCAGGCCGCGCCCGTTCCAGGCGTCCACAACAGCGGGTGGACTCCCAGCCCCGGGCCGAAGCGCGCGGACGATCCCACTGCCTGGCCGCGCCTGCGGGAGTATGTGACGGCGCTCGTGTCGCGCTTCGGGCAGGACGACCGCGTACTGGGCTGGGACCTATACAACGAGCCGGGGAATGAGGGGCGCGGGGCGCGCAGCCTGCCGCTGCTCCGGGCGGCCTTCGAGTGGGCGCGGCAGGCCGACCCCGCCCAGCCGCTGATGTCCGGGGTCTGGGCATGGGACGAGGACCGGCGCGAGATCAACGACTTCCTTCTGGCCGCCGTTGACGTGGTCACGTTTCACGAGTACGCGGATGCCGGGCAGCTCGCACAGACGCTCGCGCGGCTGAAAGGTAATGGCAGGCCCGTCTTCTGCACGGAATGGATGAGCCGGACATTGGGCAGCCGGTTCGAGACGCATCTGCCCGTCTTCCGGCGCGAGAACGTCGGCTGCTTCTTCTGGGGGCTGGTCAACGGCCGGACGCAGACGCATTTCCCCTGGGGGTCGCCAGAGAACGCTCCCCCGCCCGCCCTCTGGTTCCACGACCTGTTGAACGGAGAGGGAAGGCCGTACAGCGAGGACGAAGTCGCACTGATCCGGCGGGTCATTGGGGCAAGGTCAGAGTGATCGGCGGGCCGTGTCTGCCCAGCGTCGCGGCGACTGTCCGGCTCCGGCCCGCCGCCGTGACGGTGATCCGGTAGTCGCCCAGGAAGCCCCGAACCGTGTACCGCCCAGCCCGGTCGGTCCTGCCGCCCGCTCGCGTCCACCACTGGTGATAAACCAGGTCCATCCAGGCTCGGCCGGACGGCTTCAGCCGCATGTCCCCGTCGTACAGCGGGGCGTGGTGCAGCCAGTGCATCGCGTCGCAGTAGCCCCACATCGTGAAGTCGGTGACGGCGGGGTGGCTGAAGGCGGCGAGGGTGAAGTCGCGGACGAAGTCGGCCTCATCCTGCGGGTCGCCGTACTCCCCAAACTTGGCGTCGAACTCGGTGACCGAGATCGGCAGGCCGAGCCGGGCGAAGCGGTCCCAAGTGGCGAGGGTGCGCGCGGGGTCGCGCGGGGCGTTGAAGTGGCACTGCATCCCGACCCCGCCGACCGGCGCCCCGCGCCCTTGCAGGTCGCGGATCAGGGCCTCATCGAAAGCCCGGTGCGCCTCATCCTTGGCGGTCTCGCCGCCTTCCGCCAGGCCGTAGTCGTTGACGTAGAGCCGGGCGCGCGGGTTGAGCCGGTGGGCGAGACGGAACCACTCGGCGATGACCGGCCGCCCGCCCAGGAGGTCAGTCATCTCGTGGTTGCCGGCGGCCTCGTTGAGCACGTCCCAGGCGTCGGCATAGGGCACCGTGCGGGTGACTACGTCGGTGATCTCGGCCCGCAGCGCTTCGTGCAGCATCTTCGGGTCGCCCTTGTACTTACGGAGCGGCTCGTTGTAGTCGAACGAGGGCCAGAACAGGACATGGGCGTGGACGGTCATGCCGTGGTCCTTGAGGACGCGCAGGCTCTGGAGGACGCGCCGCTTCTGCGCCTCCGAGTCGGTGTACCAGCCCGGCAGCTTCAGGTCCATGTCCACGGATGCCTGGTTGAACAGCCGGAACATGACCGGCAGCGCCTTCCGGCGCAGCGGGTCCTGGGAGGCGGGCGGCAGCAGGTCATACGAGGGGACGAGGGAGGTGCCCCAGCCGAAGGCGTGCCGGGTCATCGTGACCCGGACGGACGCGCCCGGAACCGGCCTGCCGCGCCCGTCCACCACGCGCACGACGAGGGGGGCCTTGCGGATGCGCTCGATCCTCGCCCGCGCCGCCTTGCGCCACGGGGCGTCCGGCGCCCGGCCCGCGTAGGTGAAGCGCTGGAAGGCGGGGCGCGGCAGGTCCGCTCGGCGGACGCCGGGGCCGAAGTCCAGCACGGAGGCCCCGCCGATCTCCACCTGCTGGCGCTGATAGCCGACCGAGGCCCCGAGTTGGAACTCGCCGGGCGCGCAGTCCTGCGGCGCGACGACCGGCAGGAAGAACCGCTGCCAGTGGTCGTTCGCCGTCAGGTGAATCGTGGTGAACTCCGGGTAAGGCGCGACCGCGCTTTTCACGAACACATCCATCTCCGCCTCGCTGCCGCCCATGTGGGGGACGCGCCCCCGGACCCAGAAGCACGCCAGCAGCGCGTCGCCTTTACGGACCGGGCGCGTGTTCAGTGCCTGGAACATGACGTGCCACCAGGTCGCGTCCGGCTCGGTGATGTCCGCCTGCACGGCCCGCGTGAACGGCTGGCCGTCCACCGGAATGATCCGCATCGCCGCGCGGGGCGCGGCGGGGCCAATCAGGTGGAACCCGCCTGCCACTTCTTGCTCCGTCTGCCCCAGCAGGTCCACGCCCGGCGGCAGCCTGTACTTCGCGGCCAGCTCTTGCCCCAGGGCGGCGCGGTAGGCGTCAGCGGGCGTCCCCTGTGCCTGGACGATGGGTGTCAGAAGGAGGAGCAGCGCGATCAGTAGCAATCTGTGAAGCGATTTCTGAGGCTGTGGCATCGGGTCGTCCTCTCGGGGGCCGTCACGGCTTGCTCAAGAGCAGCGTCTTCCAGCCGGACGTGTCGGCGTAGTTCGCACCGTTCGGGCTGCCATGCCAGCCGAAGACGTTCTTCCGGGCGGCGGCCTGGGGGTTGTCTTTGTCGTCCAGCAGGACAGACATCTTGAGGGGGCGGCCCGCGCGCAGGTCGCCGGCGGGGAAGTTCTGGGCCGTCAGCGGGATTCGCAGGGAGACGAAGTAGCCGCCGGGCGTCCGCCGTGACGCCGTTTGCAGCCCCGCCAGAGGAGTCTTGGACAGCACCCGCACGACCGGGGGATCGGCGGGGCTAATGCCGATCTGGTACACCCCCTCCGTCGGTTCCTTCTGGTACTGGAATGCGGCCCCGCGCCCGTCTATGCAGACTTCCACGGCGTCCGAGTCCCAGGGGGCGGCCCCCGGCGGGGCCGGGACGACGGCGTCGTCGGTCACGTCCACGCCGACCAGCAGGGCGTCAGGCGTCCAGGCCGCGTAGATCTTTGCGCTCAAGTCTAACGGCCCTTTCCAGGCCGACTTGTCGCCGGTCGCGAACTGGTCCGGGCTGGCGATGGTCCCGATGAGCGCTGTCCTGCCGAGCGCCTCCCACGCCTCGGGTCCGGCACCGAGGGCGGGCGGGGCTGCCGTGAAGGGGATCGCGCCGGCCCCCTCGCCGACAGTGAAAGCGGCGACGCGCGTGACCGTCTCCCCGTCTAGCTGGGCCTCCATCCGCACCTGGGCCGCGCCATGTACGGCCTCGCCCTGCGGGGTCAGCGTCACGACCGGCTCATAGCGCTCTCCCGGCCTGAGAATGTGTGACAGATGGGCAGGGGCGGCCGAGTAACCGGACGGGGCCTGAAAATCCGCCGTCACCGACTGCGGCGTTCGCCCGTCGTTGAGGAAATGGGCGGTGGCGATGACGGGTTGGCCGGGGAGGCTGAAGCCCGTCACGGTCACTGCCGTCGCGGGCAGGGCGGCAACCTGGGGACCGACGCCGCGCACATAGGTCGGCAGGAACCCGGCCATGAGGCTGACGGCCGCGCCCCGTGTGGGAGCGGCGCGCAGGTAGCCGTCTTCCACCACCACCTGCGCGCTGCCGGTGCGGACTCGCACGGGGCGTCGGGCGGCGACCTGCGTGGTCCAAAAGGCCAGAGTCCGCTGCCCTCCGACTGACAGCAGGTATGCCTTTATTTCCGGGTCGCCCATGTCGAAGGGCTGGATGTCCGGCGAGCGCATCAGCCGCCCGTTCAGCTCCGCCGCGCTCGGAGTCTTGACCAGGCCTAGGTTCAGGCCGGTGATCTCGTCCCAGGAGCGCATCTTCTTGGCCCAGAGCGGGCGGGACGCCGACGCCCAGGCGGGCGGCGGCGTGGACGGGTCGCGCGGGTCGGCGACGACGGTGCGCCCGTCCCGTCCCGAAGCCTTCCGCCAGGCGTCGAGGCTGGGGTAGGCGCCGTCGGAGTAGGTGAACAGGGCGTCTTGGGGCGTGCCGTAAAAGAGGTTGTCGTCGGAGGCGTTGGCGATGTCCGCGTCCACGGCTGAGGGCTTGCCGTAGTTGCGCCATTCGTAGTAGCCCCGGTTGTTGTCCAGGAACAGGTTTTGGGTAATCGTGTTGTCCTTGACCTGGTGAGCCTTCGGGACGATCCAATAGGTGTTGTATTCGCGGCTGATCGTGTCCAGGCGGGCCGGGTCGAGGCCGGGGATGTTGTCCGCGAGAAGCTTGCGGAAGCTGTCCACGCTCTGATAGCCGTACTCGGTGGCCGTTACGCGCCGGCCTGGTCGGTACGGCCCGTCTTATCCGTGCACCAATCGTGGAAGACCAGCCGCTCATAGGCCAGGGCAGCGGGCCGGGGCGTCCAGTCTTGGCGGTACATCGCGCCGCCCTCCTTGGCGAGCCAGTGCGCGCCCGCCCAGAAGCCCCACTGGACGAACGACGTGACCTGGGGGTGGGAGAAGATGGCGGTCATAAACTCGTCCTGGTAGCGACCGTGCGCGGCGTCGTTCTGGACGCTGGCGTCGTACTCGGTGATCTCGATGGGCAGTTTATAGGTCGCCCAGTGATCCAGGTTATGCAGCAGGACCGGGGCGGGGACGAGCGGGTTGCCGCCGAAGCCCATGTGGCTCTGAATGCCCAGCACGGACACGGGCGCGTGCTGCTCGTCAATCAGGTAGCGCAGGAGGGCGTCTACGTCCCTGTCGCGCGTCCCCTGAGGCCCGCCGCCGGTGTCGAAGATGGTATTGTCGTTGTAGGCCAGCTTGACCTTCGGGTCGGTCTCGTGCGCCCAGACGAAGGCTTGGGCAATGAGGTCCTTGCCGGCCTCGTCGGTGACGTCGCGGCTCGTCACGGCCTCGTTGACGACGTCCCAGACGACGATGCGGCCCCGCGTCTTCGCCACATAATCTAAAATGTGGTCATGGACGGCGTTCCGCATCGCCTTCCCGCGCAGGGGCTTCACGTCGTCCGGCAGCCACATGTAGCTCGGCCAGAACAGGTTGTGGCCGCGCACCGGCAGGTCGTGTGCCCGGCACCAGGTCAGCATCTTGTCGGAGGGCGTCCAGCCCTGACCGCCATACGACCCCCATTTGAGGGTGTTTTCCAGGACGACGTAGTTGAAGTCTCGCAGCAGGGTTTTCCGGTAGCTCTCGCCGTCGGTTGTCTGGGCGAACAGCGGCTCCGGCGCAATAGCAGTGCCGAAGTGGAAGGCGTGGCGCGTCTGCTGGACGTGGACGAGTGCCCCTGGAACGGGTTTGCCCCGCGCGTCCACGACGCGGACGATCAGGTTGCCCATGCGGTAGCGTCGGATGCGGGCGTTCGCCGCCGGCCGCCAGGAGTCGTCGTGCGGCTGGCCCCCGTACAGGTCCCGCCCGATGTCGGCGGGGCGCGGCTGGGGGCTGACGCCGTAGTATTCCAGCGTGACGCGGGCGAGTTCCACCGTCCCCGCCTGCTGCCCGACCACGAAATGCGCGTTCGCCCCGTTGGGGCCGTAGGCGGGCGTCGTGAAGGTGAAGGCGTACTCCTTCCACGCAGGCGTCAGCGCCAGGCTCTGTGCCAGCGCCTTGTCGTTGTTGGGCGCGGCCTTCTCGACGACGGCCCGGATGGGGCTGCGGGTGGGGGAGCGGCCCCAGAAATGCAGCCGCAGGGTGGAACCGTCCACCAAAGCATAGGGGACCGGCTGCGAAAGCTGCATGGTGTAGTCCGGCGAGGCGGGCGTCTGCACGGCGATGTGGAAGGCGTCCCCGCCGCCGGGCAGCCCGGACGCCGGAACGGTCGTCGTCTCGGCGTCGCCGGGGTGCGGCATCGTCAGGCCGAACGCGCCGCCCGCCAGCAGGTTGTGGTCGTCCCGGTCCGCCGCCCGGAGCGTGGGCGAGGTGAGGAGCAGGCAGAGCGCGAGAAGGAGAAGGGTCATGGTTTTCACTTACCTTTGGGGCTTGTGTGGGGTAGGGCGCGCAGGGTGAAGTCGTCTAGATCGCCCGCGTAGGCCCCGCCGCCATAGGGATTACCGCCAATCATCGGGTTGCCGCTGTCGTTGAGCGGCCCTGAGGGCGCCTCGGCGTCGAGACGGCCGTTAATCGAGATGCGGCTCGTGCGTCCATCGTTGGTGAACTCCAGCCGCGCCCATTCGCCCGCCTTCAGCGCCGTCCGTCCCGCGACGGGACGCCAGCCGTCTTTAGTCAGCAGGGAGAAGTTCAACGTGCCGTCCGGCCTGATCTCGCAGATCAGGCCGCCGCCGTCGCCGTAAAGAAAGCCGCCGAGTTTGGCCGGGCGAACCGCCATTGCGAGCGACATCGGCCCCGTTGGCGTCTTGGTGCCGCTGAGGAGAACGCGGGACGTGTCGCCGTTGAAGCGCAGGCAGGCGCCTGCGCCGCCGAACCCGGGCGTGACCCACGCCGCTTCCTGCAAATGTCCGGTTTTGCCATAGATTGAGGTGTCGTGGGCTGCCTCGCCCCGTCCCTCATCAAAGCCAAAGTGTTCCCACAGTGATACGTCGCCGACCGGGGCCGAATAAACCGGATCAGAGTAGCCCACGCGGAAGCCCTGGTCGGTGACGCGGGCGACGGTGAACCCCCACGGCGTCTCCCCGACCGTCTGCCCATCGACGTCCCGTGCAGGCAGAGGCGAGACGAACGGCGGGCGGGCGAAGAAGTTCCGGGCCAGGTCGCCATTGTGCAAAACTTCGACGAACCGGATGGACGCGCCTTCGGGCGGCGTAACCCTTGCCTGGCCGCTGGGGGAGTCACTGAGCGCCAGACGCACTCGCCCCCCCAGCGCCCTGTGAGCGGGAACCGAGTAGTAGGTCAGCCGGTAGCCCGGCTGCGAGGCTTCGTCCAAGACCAAGATCGGGGCGCTGAGGACGGAGGCGATCACTTTGCTCCCATCACGCAGGGTGGCGCGGGCGCGCAGGAAGCGCCCGGCCGGGAAGCGGGAGAGCCGGATGATTGCCGTTGCCGCCCCGTCACGGCCGGGCGGGACAACGGCTGTGACAGGCTTCCCGACGCGCCGGCCAGTGCCGTCCTGAACCTCCGTCGTGACCCGCACAGGCCGGGGTAGCGGGTTCAGCGCCAGCCCCTCAGCAGGGTATGTCTTATCCCGGTAAAGGGCTTTGGGCGTCGTGACGTACAACCGCGGCTGCGCCCAGGGTGCCTTTTCGCCCTTAAACCTGGCGCTGAACCAGCGCGTCAATTCCGAGCGGGTTACGTTCCAGTCGGAGTCAGGCAACAGCGCGGTGTTCTCGACTAGGTCATTCCAGGTCGAGATGCAGGCCCAAGCGGGGCGGGTCTGGAGGTGTCGGTGCCACTCCTCGCGGTAAGCCGCCGTCGCGCGGGCGTCAGCATAGCCGCCGTTGGGCGTCTCGCGATTGTAGCCGGGCATCATGCCGCCCGCCCACACCTTGCCGCTGTCTTTAACCAGCGCCGCCGTCTCGTTCCACCACGGGCCGGTGCTGCCGAACGAGTAGGCGGCCTCGAAGAGGGGCAGGTAGTTCGACATAGATTCGCGCGGGAACTTCGGCTCTACGCTCAGGTCGCCCTGTACCTCGACTGCGGCCACAAAATAGAACGGAAATCCGTCCGCCTTGAGTTTGGCGCGGACGCGGTTCCATCCGTCCGGCGAGATCATTCCGGTCCCGTAAACAAAGACCACGCTGGCGTCGCCGACGCGGGCAGCGGACGGGTGGCCCCGGCTGACCTTGCAGTTCGTCTCGATGATCCGCACCGCCTCGGCCTCTTTCTTGTCGTCGGGGATGCCGGAAAGATCTATGCAGGGGGCGATCAGGAAGCCGCCTACGCGGTCGGCTTGTTCCAAATACTCCTGATCGTCGCCGCCGAATACGTCCACCGAGAAGCCGTCAATGCCCGCCGCCTTGGCGTCCTCAATGTCTGTTGCCTCCCAAGCCGCCCCCGTCCGCCGCTCCAGCCCCCGCTCCTGTTCCAGCGGCGCGTTCCCGCCATACCCCCCCGGCAGCCATTTCAGTTCCAGTGGAAAACACGTCATGCTATGCACCCAGACCATCGGGCGGTTTGGGGACGCTTGGACGGTGGCGTCGGGGCGAGCCGGCAGTGTGGCTTGGGCCAGGGCGACGTAGCCGGGGAGTAGAGTCAGCACGCCGGCGAGCAAAATACGCTTAATCATAGTTCCCATAACTGCCTTAGACCTCTTGCATAAGGAGCGCGACTGCCGAAAGTTAATCGGCAATCATCTTAGGTCATGTCATCCTATGCGTCTTCCACCACTTAACCCGCCGTTTTGCTGCTCGGAGTGGTCGAATCTAATCGTTCGCCACACGCGGGTTGCCCTTCGGAGCAAGCACGGCGCCGACGCGGCTGGCGTCGGTTTCGACGATGATCTTGACCTGGGAGGGCGAGTTGCCGTCCTCGTCGAAGACCACCAGATTGTTTTTACCGGGCCGCAGAAGCGATTCGGGGAGGTAGATGCTGTCTATGGGCGCTTTTTCGGGGTAGCGGCCCAGGCAGCGTCCGTTGAGCCAGAAGAAGCCGCGCGAGAGGCCTGCGAAGGTGGCGCGCAGGATCGGGTGCGGGCCGAAGGGAGCAGGCGGTGTGGCTGTAAATGTCGTGCGGTAGAACGCGGGGACGTTCGGCCCACCGCTGCCGGAGAGGGGCTGCCAGACGGGGGCGGTCGGGGACGGCGGGGTGACGCCGCCACGCATTTTCCAGCCGTGGACTGCGATGCCGTCGGCGACGCCGCCGGTCAGCCTGACATCGCCGAGGATGCCGCCCGCGCCCGCCGTGTTTTGAACGGCAACGGCCAGCACATTCGGGGCGTTGTCCCGCCAGGCGTCGTCCAGCGAGATGTCTATGCCGGCGTTGATGCCCACGCCGTCGGCAAGCTTCTTGCCGTTGAGGTAGACCATGCCGTTGTCGTCAATGGAGTTGAAATGGACGCGCCGGTGCGGGCCGGGGACGCTGGGGAGGCTCGTGCGGAACCAGGCCCAGCCAACGCGGCCTTTGAAGGCGTCCGTCGCCGTGGTCGCGTCCTGCCAGTCCGCGCCGGTCGTAGGGAGATCGGGCGCGGCGAATTGGGCGGCGTCGTCCGGGGCCTTGTCGTCGGCCCGCCAGCGGAAGGAATTGATCGGAGTGGCCTGGGGAGCCGTCGTCGTGAGGCTGACGGACCCCGAAATGCCTTTGGCGTCAATCTCGTCGAGGGCGTCATAATAGTTGAACAGCTTGTTGCGCCCGTAATGCGCCGTCAAGAAGGCCAGGGTGTTCGGGCCGGCCTTTAGGTGGACCGTTAGGTTGCGCGGCGCCGGCGTCTTATAGCGGGTCTGCACGTCGCTGCTGTCCTGACGCTTGCCGTTGACGAAGCACGTCAGCCAGTCGCCGGCATCGCTGAGGCTCACCTGGTAGACGCCCGCCGTGGGCGCGTCCACTTTGGCCCGATACCAGGCATAGGCGCTGATGTCGCCGTCCGCGCCCATCGGCAGCGGCTGGTCGCTGGCTTTCCAGGCGGCGTCGTTGTAGCCCGGCTGCGCCAGCGGCTCCTGAGCGTCCATCTGCCAGGGTCCGAGCGCGGGCGGCGCGGCGGGGGCGGGCTTGACATTGGGAACCGGAACCGGCGCCAGCGGGGCGGGCGGGGCGAGTGAGGCCGTGTACAGAAGCTGGGGCAGGGAAGGGGCCGGCGCGTTCAGCCCGCGCCGCTCCGTCAGGAGGTGCGGAACGCCCGCCGTCTCTTCCACATCGCCGACGTAGTCCGGCCCGCAGGCGATCAGGCCGTTGTCCAGGAACCAGGTGCGGTCGGCCATGTCGGCGCTCATCGTCAGGACGCGGACCCTCCGGCTGCCGACCTGAAAGACGCTGACGGCGGGCGCGGCGTCAGGAATGCGCGTCTTCAGGATGACATGAGACGCAGTCACGGACAGCGCCTTTTCGCCCGCCGTCTGCCCGGCGAGTTTTGCGCCCGCCGCCGCGAAGTGCAGCTCCGCCGGCTCGCCGGGTGCGCCGTAGGCGACAAGCGTGGTCATGTCTCCGTGCGTCGCCGCGCCGAGCAGGTGGGCGGCGGCCAGTTCCAGATTGACGCCGGGCGCGAGCGGGTAGCCCTTGACCACCGGCATGATCTCACCGGCGTCCAGCGTAAACGGCCCTGCGCTGGGGAAGGTCTTGCCGCCCTTCGTCTTGATTTGGGTCTTGATCGGGCCGCCGTTGGCGTTGTCCAGGAACAGGACTTCGCCCGCCGTCCCCTTGCGATGCGTGATCCGAACGCCGCCTTCGGTCGGTACGACCCCGGCGCCGCCGCTTTTCGCCAGGGAGTTGGACAAGACGGCGGGAAAACTGGTCGCGAACATGGCCGCGCGCTTGCATCGGTAGTAGGCGTCCCGCAGGTCGCCGGCCTGGCCGATGGGCGAGCCGAAGTCATACGAGGACGCCTGCTGGTCGTTGTTCCAGGTGTCGAAGTCGGTGCCGCCGGCCATCGTGTAGTGGGTGTAGCCCGCCCCGCCATACGCGATCACCTTCCAGGTCGTCCGCTCCAGCTTCTTCGCCCGGTCGGCGTCCATGCCGTAGCGCCCGACCCAGCCCGTCCAGAACTCGGTGGAATACCAGGGGCTGGTGCGCCCGGAGATGTCGAATGGCGAGGCGCCGGCGGGGTCGTCGTCATGGTTTAGCCCGCTGAAGAACAGGGGCACTTCCAGCCCCGCCTTGCGCGCTTGGCTGTAGTAGCGCTTGTAGTAGGCGTTCGGCATGTCGGTGCCGCCGCCCCCCCCGCCGTCCATGACGTGCTCGTTTTCGAGCTGGACCATGAGGATCGGCCCACCGTGACCGATCTGGTTGGCGACTAAGATAGGATACAGCTTGGCGAGATACGGATCTACGGCCTGGTAGAACGGCTGGTTGTCGCTCATGGGCCGCAGGCCCGGCTTGAATCGGAGCCAGACGGGCAGGCCGCCCGTGTCCCATTCGGCGTTGACATACGGCCCCATGCGGACGATGGCGTACATGTCGAGCGAATGCACCAGCTTGAGGAAGGCGTCCAGGTCCTTCTCCCCCGTGAAGTCGAACTGGCCCTCGCGCGGCTCGTGGTAGTTCCAGAAGGCATAAGTCTGAATGGTGTTATAGCCCGCCCGTTTGATCCGAAGCAGCCGGTCGCGCCACATCGCGCGCGGCGTCCGGGGATATTGCAGCTCCCCGGCCACGATGTAGGTGCGCTTGCCGTTGACGAGGAAGCCCTTGCCGTCGAAGTTGATGTACGGCTTGGCGACGGCTTCGGGGGGGAAGATGCTGTCATTGCTGTTCGGCCAGCCTGCGGCATGGGCGCGAATCGGCAGCAGGCAGGGCAGAAGCGCCAGCAGCAGGGAGAGCAGGCGGGGGAATGGTTTCATAGTGGACACTCGGAAGGCGTGGACGTTCTTGAGAGACTTGCTTGAGAGACTTGCTTGAGAGACTTGCTATTGGGTCAATTATAGCAACCGCGCGTTCGGGTGTCAAGCAGGAGGGAGAAAAGAGAAGAGGGTAGGGACAAGCCCTACCCCTACGGGATGCTGGTAGGGGCGGGGCTTGCCCCCGCCCGCTTTTCCTTTAGCGGTCGAAGGTGACTGGCTGGCCGGTCTTGGCCGAGTCGTAGATGGCTTCCAGGATTTCGGAGACGACCAGGGCCTGTTCGGGCAGGACGATGGGGTCGGTGTCGTTGCGGACGGCATTGATCCAGGATTTGGCTTCTTCAAAGGCAAGGTCTACGCCCTTGCTGTCGAAGTAGGCGACGCCGCCGCCGTCGGTCTGGATGTTCTGGACGTACATCGTCCCCTTGTTTTCGCCGTTAATGCGAAGGCCGTTCTTCATGTCCGCGCCCGCCTTGGTTCCCGCCAGTGTGCAGTTCGCCTCGGTGGTGTCCAGCAGGTTGATGGCCCAGGAGGCTTCCAGGATGATGGTCGCGCCGTTCTTCATGGTGATGAAGCCGAAGGCCGAATCCTCCACGGTGAACTGCTTCGGGTCCCACGGCCCCCAGGCGTTGGCCGAACCCTCATTATCGCCCAGCTTGCGGTAGGTGTTGCCGACAACCGACTTCGGCTCGTAGTTGTCCATCATCCACAGGGTCAGGTCGAGCGCGTGGGTGCCGATGTCAATCAGCGGACCGCCGCCCTGCTTCTCGGCGTCCAGGAAGACGCCCCAGGTCGGGACGGCGCGGCGGCGCAGGGCATGGGCTTTGGCGAAGTAGATCTCCCCCAGATCGCCCGCCATGCAGATTTTTTTGAGGTACTGGCTTTCGGCGGACTGGCGCGTCTGGTAGCCGATGGAGAGCTTTTTGCCCGTGCGCCGGGCGGCCTCCAGCATCCGGCGGGCGTCGGCGGCCTTCTTCGCCATGGGCTTCTCGCACATGACGTGCTTGCCGGCTTCCAGGGCGGCGATGGTGATCTCGGCGTGCGAGTCGTTGGGGGTCAGGACGTGGACCACGTCAATCGTGGGGTCTTTGAGCAGCTCGCGGTAATCGGCATAGACCTTCGCCGTGGGCGTGCCGAACCGCTTGGCCGCCTGTTGGGCTTTGGCCTCCTCAATGTCGCAGAACGCGGTCATTTCGACGCCTTCCAGCTTGGACAGGGCGGGCATGTGCTTGCCGCCCGCGATGCCGCCGGTGCCGATGATGCCGACTAAAATGGTTTCTTTCACGGAATTTCGATAGCCTCCTCGATAATCGTCTCTGCGCGCTTACTTCCTCCCCGGCGGCGGAAAGTCCTGCCTGCGGGGAGAAAAATCTCAGGGTGATTGCCTATGAAGGGCAGGCGCGGTGAAAAAAGGGCAGGCACGGGGGCCTGCCCCTACGGGTAACGGGGCGCGTAGGGGCAACCCCCTGTGGTTGCCCTTCTGCCGTGGTTGCCCTTCTGCCGTGGTTGCCCTTCTGCCGTGGTTGCCCTTCTGCCGTGGTTGCTCCTATTTGACAATCGCCGACCGCCGTGCTATAACATCCGTATGAAGACACAGTTTCTCTGCCTGCTGCTCGCGCTGGCCTGCCTTCCATCGCTGCGCGCACAGGCGCTCAAAGACCCCGGCTTCGAGACGCCCGGCCCCGCCCTGGTCAGCGCGAGCGATGCGCCCAGCGGCAAAGCCCAGATCCGTGGCACGGTGGCCGAAGGCTGGGAGGACAATACGAATTGGGCGGACGTCAAGATCGCCTATTCGCTCGACTCGGCCGGCCCGCACGGCGGCAGGCTGTCCCAGCGGATCGAGGTAGGACGCGGATTCGCCCAATTCGTCCAGCCCGTCCGGTTCACGCCGGGCCGCTACCGGGTGAGCCTGTGGATGCGCGCCGAGCCGGCGCAGTGGGTCTCGCTGGGGCTGCGCGAGGCGGGCGGATCGTACACCGGCTATGCTTCCGCGCCCGCCAAAGTCGGGACGCGGTGGACATTGGTGGCGGCGGAGGGCGTGACGCCCGCCACGGCGGGCGTCGTCATCGTCAACACGTCGGGGGTGGGGACGCTGTGGCTCGACGACGCCTCGCTTTCCCGCCCCGCCCCCGGCTCCCAGGCGCAGACGCTCTCGCCGCCGAAAGGCATCATCCCGAGTGCCTTTTTCGGGCTGAACGCCAACCATATGCACGACGCGCCGGGCTACCCTTGGCCCGCCCTGGGCTTCGGCAGTTTCCGCACCTGGGATTCGGGCGTCATCTGGCCCTCCGTGGAGCCGCAGCGGGGCATGTACCACTGGGAGGAATTGGACAAAGACGTGGCCGAGGCCGAGCGGCATGGCGTCAACTTCCTGTTCACGCTGGGCCTGACGCCGCCGTGGGCGGCCCCCAAAGGCCCAAACACCTACGCCGGGACCAGCGCGCCGCCGGATGATCTGCAAGACCGGCGCGACTTTGTCCGCGCCGTGGCGACGCGCTACCGTGGCCGCATCGCGGCTTATGAGGTTTGGGACGAGCCGGACCTGACGCAGTTCTACAGCGGGACACCCGCCCAGCTGGCCGCGCTAGAGCGCGTGACGGCCGAGGCCGTTCACCAGGCCGACCCAGCCGCCGCCGTCGTCGCACCCCCGCCCTCGGGCGGGGCGGGGGTCGGGCAATTGAAGTGGTACGATGACTATCTCGCGGCGGGCGGCGGGCGGTACGCCGACGTGCTCGCCGTCCATTCCTACAGCAACCCCCCCGAAGGCGACGCCGAGGTCGTCCGGGCGTACCACGCGCTCCTGGCGGCACACGGGCTGAGGGGCAAGCCGCTCTGGAACACCGAGACGGGCATGGAACTGAAGGGGCACACGGAGACGGACGCAGGGGCATACCTCGCCCGTGAGTTCATCACGGACTGGGCGGCGGGACTGGGCCGGATGTACTTCTACGCCTACGACAACGGCCTGTATTTCGGGCTGGACCGGGAAACGCCGGACGGCAGAAACCGGAACCCCGCCGTGCTGGCCCCTTCGGGCATCGCCTACGAACAGGTGGAGGGCTGGCTGACTGGCGCACGGATGCTGTCCTGCGCGTCGGACGCGCACGGGACCTGGGCCTGCGCCCTGCTCCGGCCCGGCGGCAGGCGCGCCTGGATCGTCTGGAACACGGACGGCGCGCGGACGTTTTCCGTACCGAAGTCCTGGGGGGTGAGGCGCGTGCGGGGTCTGGCGGGCGACACGCAGAACTTTGACGCCGCGCTGACCCTCGCTACTATCTCGGCATCGCCCGTGCTGCTGGAGCCGTGACTGGAGCCGTGACGTGATGAAAGCCCTGCTGTGTGCTGTGTTGACCCTGATTCTGACTGTGCCTATACAGGCGCAGGGAAAGCCCGCCTCTCTCACCATCACCGTCCAGCCCGGCGCGCGGCAGACGTTCGCCGGGCTGGGCGCGAGCCTGTTCCGCTTCACGCCGTCGGCGGACTACAACCGGCAGCTCACGCGGGCGCAGCAGAGGGCGCTCCCGCGCCTGCTCTGGCACGACGCCCGTTTCCGCAGCGTCCGCCTGTGGATACACCCCGACGACTTCCTGCCCGCGCCGGACGCGCGGAACATCGCGCCCTACCTCGACGGCTGGATGAACACGCACAAGCTGCCGGATACCCTTGCGGCGGGGGCGACGCGGCTGAACCTCGCGCCGGACAACATCCCCGCCGCGATGGGAGACGGGCACGGGCTGATTCGGGACACCGAGATAGCGAACTATGCCGCCCTGCTGGCTGGGTTCGTCCGTGTCTTCCGGGGTCAGACGGGGATTCTGATCAACTACACCGCCGTGCTGAACGAGCCGAACGACCGGCCCGTGAAACTGTCGGACTCGCAGTGGCCGGTGATGATCAAAGCCTTGCGCCGGGCGCTGGACGTCCGGGGGCTGACGGCGGTACGGATCATCGCGCCCGAGTCTGCCAACTGCGGCGCGGACGCCTACGCCGTGGTGGACTCGATTAAGGCCGATGCGGAAGCCTGGCGCGACCTAAAAGGCGTTGCGACGCATTCGTATAACAACGCGGCGCGGGAGGAGATGGCGCAGCGGGCCGTCGGCAAGGAATACTGGATCACCGAGGCGGGCGGCATTACGGACGCCGACGAGGACGCCCACGACGGCCTGCAAGCGGCCAGCATTGCATCCCGGTTCCTGAACGACGTCAACCACCGGGTCACGGACTGGCAGTTCTTTATCGGGTACGAGCAGGCCGACCCGCATGGGAACACGGGCCGGATCATCAAGTACGACCCGGCTCCCTACAAGCCTACCATCCTCCAGAAGTACTACTATCTCAAGCAGTTGGCCGAGACGTTTGACGTGGGCGCAGCCTTCCGCCATTCCCGGAGCAGCCTGGACGGGGAGATGAACTACACTTACGGCAAGAAGCCGCGCGTCAACGCGGCGGCGGCGCGGAACCCGGACGGAACCTGGGGTATCGGCCTCTCGAACTACACCTCGCCGACATTCCGCGACGCCGACGATCCCCACGACTTCGCCCTGCACAACAGCGGCTACGCCGCCCAGGCGTTCCAAGTGACCGTGCGCGTGCCGGAACTGGCGAAGAGGGGTGCCGTGCGGTTCGTCGTCCGACGCAGCACGGCGACTGTCGGCGACCGGCCCGGCGGCTTCGTCCTCATGCACAACGGCGTGGTGACGGTGCCGCTCCTGCCGCTGGAACTGATCACGCTGCGCTTGATCCCAGTGACGCCGCCGCTTTCGCCCTAGCGCGATGCCTGCCACATCGTCCAATTCCCGTTGAACTCTTCCGTTCGTCCGCCCGGCTCGAAGACGAGCAGGCGGGTGGCGACTTTGTCCAGGAAAAAGCGGTCGTGGCTGACCACGACCACCGCGCCGGGGAAGTTGACCAGGGCGCGCTCCATGACCTGGGTGCTGGTCAGGTCCAGGTGGTTGGTCGGCTCATCCAGGATCAAGGTCTGCGCGCCGGACAGCAGGCACTTGGCGAGGGCGACGCGGGCGCGCTGGCCGCCGGAGAGGGTGCCGATCCGCTGGTTCAGGTCCATCTCGGCGAATTGGAGCAGGGACAGGAACTTGTTGACCTGCTTGCGCTGCGCGCCGAAGGCCAGGGCGCCCACCCCGCCCATCGTGTTGACGGCGTGGGTGACGGTGTCATTTAAATCCTGCTCGGCCAGGATCTGGTTGAAGTCGGCGAAGGACGTGCCGCCGGGCCAGACGATCTCGCCCGCGTCGGGCATTTCCTCCCCCGTCAGCAGGCGCAGCAGGGTGGACTTGCCGCTGCCGTTGGGGCCGACAATCGCCAGCCGCTCGCCCTTTTCGACCTCGAACGAGACGCCCGAGAACAGGGTCCGGCCGCCGTAGGACTTCGCCAGCCCTTCCGCCGCCAAGAGCTTGTCGGGGAGGCGGATGCCCTGGTAAATGGCGGTCACGACGGTGTCTACGGGGCGCGGCTCGCGCCGCTTCTTCAGGTCGGCCAGCTTGCGCTGTAGGCTCGGGCTGGGGTTGCGCCGCGCCTCGTCCCGGTCGGAGATGGCCTCGGCTTCAAACGTCAGCAGCTCCTCTTCGTGGAGAAACTGGCGCTCCAGGGTCTTGAACCGGAACTGCTTTTCGCGGATGTAATCCGTGAAGCTGCCGGCGTACTCCTGGAACCCGTAGTTTTCGACCTCGACGACGCGCGTCACGACGCCGTCCAAGAATTGCCGGTCGTGGGAGACCAGAAGGAGGCCGCCTCGGAACCCGTTCAGCCAGCCTTCCAGCCAGGCTAGGCCCTCCACATCGAGGTAGTTGGTCGGCTCATCCAGCAGGAGCACGTCCGGCGCTTCCAGCAGGATTTGGGCAAGCGCCGCCCGGTTGCGCCAGCCGCCGGACAACTGCTCGATGGGCCGGTCGCGGTCGTCTGCGCTGAAGCCTAACTTGGAGAGCACGGTGTCAATGTGCCGCCCGTATTCCCAGCCGTCCCGCCGCGTCATCTCGTCCAACCCCGCCGCCTGTCGCTCTAAAAGCCGCTCCATCTCGTCCGTGTCTTCGACCGTTTCTAGGGCGGTTGCGATCTGGTTTAGATCGTCTTCCAGGGCGCGGATGTCTGAGAAGATGTCTTCGAGCACCTGCTGAACCGAAAGCCGACCATCAAGTTCCGAAAACTGCGAGAAGTAGCCGACTTTCAAGCTCTGCTCCCGCTCGACCGCCCCCGCCGCCGGCTCGATCTGGTTCAGGATCAGCTTCAGGATGGTCGTCTTGCCCGCGCCGTTTTTCCCGATCAGGCCGACGCGCTCGCCCTCGTTCAGCTTGAAGAAGACATTGCGAAGGACCTGACGGTCCTCATACTTCACCGAAATGTTATTGAGTCGAATCAGGCTCATGCGTGTGTTTCCCTCGAACGACCAAAGACGCACCCTCCCTGCCTACAGACGCGCCCGAAGGCTGTCCGCTGACAGGACGAGCGCGTCTTTTCGGTCGCGGCTATCGTCCTAAAGGCTGCCCAAAAGAATTGATGAGCCGAGTTTACCTGAAGGGAGAACGGTTCGTCAAGGCTGGGCGAGAGGCTGTTTGAGTGCGGCGAAGACGGGGTACACAAATCACGACTTCAAGAGGTCTTTCCCATCTCTGCCGCGCCGTTTAGGAAGCCCCGCCCGCCATGTCCATCACATCTCTGCTGCCCGCGCGTTCCTCGGATCTGGAACCCGGAGCGCCCGCGCGCGACACGCTCTGGGAGCGCCTGAACCGGCCCGATTCGGCGGCCCTGCACGGCCTGATGTCGGGAGCGGCGTGGTTCGTCATCGCCACGCTGCTCGGGCTGGCGATGTCCGACGAGCTGACCACGCCGGACATCTTTGCCGGTGTCCCACAGCTTGTTTTCAGCCGCCTCCGGCCCGCGCACGTCAACATGGTGCTGTTCGGGTTTCTTTCGACCGCGTTCTTCGGGGCCTGGTACTTCATCGTGCCGCGCCTGTGCAAGACGCCGCTGCGCTCGGACCGGGCGGCGAACCTGCTGCTCCTTTTCTGGAACCTGGGCGTCGTCGCCGGCACACTCGCCGTCCTGTGGGGCGACACGAAGGGAAAGGAATACTGCGAGTACCCCATGTGGGTGGACTGGCCCATCCTGATGCTGATGTGCGTCAACGGGGTGATCATCTTCCAAACCATCGCCGCGCGCCGGGAGCCGAAGATGTACGTCTCGCTGTGGTACATCGGCGGCTCCCTGGTCTGGATCGCCATGATATTCTTCATCGGGCAGACCATGTGGCACCCATTCACGACGTACCTGACGGCGGACGGGCACCGGCACATCCTGTGGAACAACAACGCGGCGAACCTGCCGGACGGCGTGACGAACTTCCAGCGCACTGGGTCTCTGGTCGGCCTGGACGACGCCGTCTTCAACTGGTTCTACGGGCACAACGTCTTCGGACTATATATCACGACGGGCGGCATCGCCATCGTCTACTACCTGGTTCCTAAACTGGCGCGGCGTCCGCTCTACTCGCACATGCTGTCTCTGATCGGATTCTGGTCCATCGCCCTGTTTTATTCGAATACGGGAATGCACCACCTGCTGCAAGCGCCGATCCCGAACTGGCTCAAGGTGTTCGCCATCATCGGGTCCGTGGCACTGATCATCCCGGTCTTTTCGTTCAGCGTGAACATCTACATGACTATGCGCGGGCAGTGGGGGCAGATGCTGGAGAACATCCCGCTGCGCTTCACCCTGACCGGCGCGTTCTTCTATCTCGCCGCCTCGTTCCAGGGCACGGTCCAGTCGCTGATGTCGGTGAACCGCTTCGTGCATTTCTCGCAGTGGACCATCGCGCACGCGCACATCGCCCTGCTGGGGGCGTTCGGGTTTATCGCGTCGGGGGCGATGGTCTACATGGTGCCCCAGATCGTCCGCAAGCCGCTTTGGAGCCGGAACCTCGCCGGCACGCAGTACTGGCTGATGATGCTCGGTATTAACCTGTATTTCTGGTCCATCACGGCGGCGGGACTGGCGCAGGCCAGCGCCTGGGTGTCGCTGGGCGAGCAGGTGGTCAAGGCGTACCCGGTCGTGAAGCCGTATTTTTACCTGCGCTCGGTCGCCGGGGGCATGATCGTAGTTGCCGTCATCATGCAGCTCATCAACCTATGGATGACGATCCGCCAGCCCGCGCGGAGCAAGGCGGCAGCGCGGCGCAAGGAGATCGCGGACTTGCAGGAGCTTTCCGCGCCGCCCTCGCAGTTTGACGACCGCGTTGTCGTCGTAGATTAGAGAGTCGAACCCTTTCGCCATGAAAATGACCCCGCTGACAATTTTGTTCGGCTCGTTCCTGGTCGTGTTCAGCGTCGTAATCGCGATCACCATCGTGCCGAGCGTAGTTTTCAATCCGCCCCCGTCGCCGAACGCGCACCGGTACACGGCTCAGGAGCTGAAGGGGCGCGAGGTCTATGTCCAAAACGGCTGCGTCTACTGCCACTCGCAGGACACACGCCCGATGGACTGGGGCGAAGGCAGCGGCCTGGCCGCCCAGCCGGGGGATTACGCCTACGACTCGCCTCACTTAGTCGGCTCGTCGCGCAACGGGCCGGACCTGATGCGCGAGGGAGGCTACCACTCCGACGACTGGCATTGGGCGCACTTCCAGAACCCGCGCTACACGCGCCCGCAGTCGTTCATGCCCTCCTTCAGCTACATCCGGGGGGAAGACCGCACCAACCTGATCGCCTACATCCAGTGTCTGGGCGGCAAGGACGGCATCAAGCGGGCCGACCAGCAGCGCGCGTTGAAGGTCAACTTGATCAAGTATTACCAAAAAGGCCCGGCGGAAAATCTGCCGTACCTCAACTCGACGATGCCCAGCGCCTGGCTGGTCATGCCGAACCCGGAGCCGGTGACGGTCGGCTCGGTCGAGCGTGGACGGGTCTTGTATGTCGCTTACTGCGCCGGCTGTCATGGGGAGCATGGCGACGGGCGCGGGCCGTCCAAGCCCTACCTCAGCCCGCCGCCGATGGACTTCACCTTGGTGCAGGCGTCGGGGGCCAACCCACAGGGGGGGCAGCCGGGCTACCATTACGACTATCGCAAGAACGAAGTCAGCTCGATCTCCAACGGCGCGATTTATTACGCCGTCCTGTACGGTATCCCCGGCAGCGCGATGCCGCAGTTCAAGGGGCAGCTGCCGTCGGAAAAGATCTGGGACGTCGGCAATTACGTCGGCTGGGCGTTCATGGGCTGGAAGTTGGAGCCGGACAGCGGGCGGTATGAGGAATTGGCGCAGCGGCCCTGGGAGCACACTTGGGAGGTCGGGCAGAAGCGGGTGGCTTCTCGCTGAATTCTGGTACAATAAACTCATATGCCCAATGAGCAATACGGAAGCAGGTACAAACGAGGGGGATTAACATGGGGCAATCTTCTACAATCACCCCCCGCACGGGCGGGGAAAGCAACCAGGCGGCACATACCGAGCCGCCCGGCGGCGGAAAATCCTTTTCTCGCCTCGTTCCGCTTGCGATGACCTTTGAGGAATTGCTCGGCGGGGATGATGCGCCTGACGAGACAGCCGACGAAATGATCCAAGCCGTCCGGCAGTGGCGCGATACGCCACCGGGCGTGAGGCTAGGCTGATGGCCACCGTCATTGATACGGACATCGTCTCTTTCCTCTACAAAGGCGACACCCGCGCCGAGTTTTATCGCCCTCATCTGACAAGCCCACCGTTTATCTTGTCCTTTATGACGCTCGCCGAACTCAGAAGTTGGACGCGACAACGGAACTGGGGCGCGTCGCGACGGCATGCCCTGGAACTATACCTCTCGCGCTATGTGATTCTCTACGCCACTGACACTCTCTGTGATCATTGGGCTGAGGCGACCGACAGTGCGCGCCGAGCCGGGCGGCCAATCGCCTCGGCTGACGCTTGGATTGTTGCAACCGCCTTGCAGCAGGGCGTTCCGCTGGTAACGCACAATGGCATGCACTATTCGGGCGTCACCGGATTGACAGTGATTTCGGTGAGTGAAACGGCACCATGATTATTGCTGGGAGCGATCCATGCCTCACGAAAAATCGCCCCGGCCTCTTATTCAGAGGCCGGGGCTTCGCGGTCTTTAAAGCCCTCTCCTAACGGGGAAGGGGGCGGACTTTCCGCCGGGATGACTTCTTCCGGGACGCGACTTTGTTAGGAAGCTGGAGCCGGACAGCGGGCGGTATGAGGAACTGGCGCAGCGGCCCTGGGAGCACACGTGGGAGATCGGGCAGAAGCGAGTGGCGTCCAGACTGCTGCCGTAAACGTTGAGCATACAGTACTTACTCAGGCCTTGCCAGCCATTGTTCTACCGATGTAATAAGCCGCTCTGCGCGCGGTGCATCTTGTTCAGAAAGCGCATGTTCCAAAAAGCCCACCGCTTTCTGAGCCGCATAATAGGCGACAATGCGGTGTTGCTGCTCGGTCAGGTTCCAGCAGCGACACAACTCTTGGATGTAGAAGAGTTCTTGCCGACCAATGTCGTTCACGATACACCCGGCGGCAAGGCCGATCATCCACAAAGGGTCTCCAAAGCAGACGCAATCAAAATCTATCAAACCTTGAAGCTCTCCGTGTTTCAGAAGAACATTTTTCGTAGTCAGGTCTTCCAAGAAGCAAATGGGTTTAAGGTCTTGGAAATAGGGCTGAAACCGGAGACGCTGCTGATGGAGGCGGAATTTATAGTCTGAAAGCGGCCCTCCGTCTGATACCGGAGGCAGTCGCTCGGTTTCCGATTGAAAAACATCAAACCAGGCAGGGTCCCTACCGCCTTCGACGATGTGTCCCCAGCCGAAACCGGTTCCCTGCGGCAGCCTTGCTACGGCCTGTTGAACAGACACGATCCGTTCGGCCAATTGCGTCATTTGCGCCCGTGTCATGCTCGCCAATTCGTACAGCAGATCACGTCCTGGAATCTTTTCTAAAATGATGTAGCAGAAGGGGTAATGTGTCAGCGAGGTATCTTCAGCCAAGACACGGGGCACAGGCAAGCCGAGTTCGGCGAGGGCGCGGATGTTCTGCGCGGTTTTCGAGAAGGCGTTTTTATCCGTTCCTCGGAGGCGAACAATGACATGGCTCTCCGGCAGGGTCACGTCATATACCGTATTGCCGCTATGGGTTAAGGTCATGCGCTCTGCCGATAGCAGTTTTATCCCTAACGTTTGCGTCACCAGTTCCATCACCTGTTGTTCGTCCATACCAAGTTATCGTCCCCAAAAGTCCAGTTGCTAAAGAAAAAAAGCCCCCGGCGCCATGCCGGGGGCTTTTTGCTTTCTACAGGCCGGACTGCTCGAACCGCTTGCTCACGGCGTCCCAGTTGACCGTGTTCCACCAGGCGGCCAGGTAGTCGGGCCGCTTGTTCTGATACTTGAGGTAGTAGGCGTGCTCCCAGACATCGTTGCCGAGGATCGGGAAGTGGCCTTCGCTCATCGGGTTGTCCTGGTTGGCGGTGCTGATCACGGCCAGCTTGCCGTCGGCGGTCTTGACCAGCCAGGTCCAGCCGCTGCCAAAGCGCTTGACGCCGGCATCGTTGACGGCGGCTTTGAGAGCGTCGAAACTGCCGAAGGTCGAAGTGATGGCCTCGGCCAGCGCGCCGGTCGGCTCGCCGCCGCCGCCAGGTTTCATGATCTCCCAGAACATGGTGTGGTTGACGTGCCCGCCGCCGTTGTTGCGGACGGCCGCCTTGATGTCTTCGGGGACGGCGTTCAGGTCTTTGAGCAGTTCCTCGGCGGACTTGCTCGACAGCTCCGGGTGCTTCTCGATGGCGGCGTTAAGATTGGTGACATACGCCTGATGGTGCTTGTCATGGTGCAGGTGCATGGTCTGGTCGTCAATGTGCGGCTCCAGCGCGTCATATGGATACGGGAGCGGGGGGACTTCAAATGCCATGGGGTGACTCCTTCTTCGGTGATTGTCGTGGCTTACCCGCGAAAATGCGGGGACTAAACGACTAGGCGACTATTTCGCCTCCGACATGGGAGAGTCCTCCTCGCGAAAAAACGCTTCCACTTCGGCGATGTCGAAGACGCGGCGGGCGGGGGGCAGGAAGCGCAGGAACCGCTCACCATAGGTCTTGCGGACCAGCCGCGTGTCCAGGATGGCGACGACGCCCCGGTCCTGGCTCGTGCGGATGAGCCGGCCAAAGCCCTGCTTGAGCTTAAGCTGCGCCTGGGGCAAGGCGAAGTCGCCGAACCAGTCCCCGCCCGAGTGGGTGATCTCGTCCACGCGGGCCTTGTGCAAAGGGCTGTCCGGCACGGCGAAGGGCAGCCGGTCAATGATGACCATCCGCAGGTCCGCGCCGGGAACGTCCACGCCCTCCCAAAAGGACTGCGTGCCGAGCAGGACGGCGTTCTTCTCGTCCTTGAATGTCTGGACAAGGCGCGGGTTCGGCATCTCGCCCTGGCGAAGCAGGGGGTAGGGGAGATCGGACTGCGTCAGGTGCTCGTAGGCGGCGTTGAGGGCGCGGTAAGAGGTAAACAAGAGGAACGCGCCGCCGCGCGAGGCTTCGAGCAGGGCCAGCATTTCATTCGCCGAATCGTAGGCGTAGCCGGGATCGTCCGAGGGGATGGGCAGGTGGCGTGGGACATACAGCAGGCAGCGCCGGGCATAGTCGAAGGGCGAGCCGACAATTGTCTCTGTGGTTTTGGGATCGGCGTCGGGGATGCCCAGCCGCTTGCGGACGTAGCCGAAGCCGCCATCGGTGGACAATGTGGCCGAGACCAGGGCCGCGCCGACCGCGCGCGGCTCTTTCCACAGGGCGGCCTGCAAGATGGGCGCGACCGAGATCGGCGTCCAGTGGATCGTCGCCATCGGGCCGCGCCGCCCGGCCCGGCCGAGGGACCCCCAGCGGACGAAGTTCGGGTCGTCGCCGCCGAAAGCCAGCGTCAGTTCCTCCTTGGCACGAACGCACTGCCGACGCAGACCGTCAATGCGGTCTTTGAGGGCGGGCTGGCCGCCCGCGTCCTGTTTAAGCAGTTCGAGGGCGACGCCGTCCAGCAGCAGGCTGACAGCGGCGGTCTGGAACCGCGCAGACTGCAAAGCCTCCTCCCCTCGGAGGATGTCGGCGACGAAGAATTCCGCGCGGTTCCCGCGCAGAAATGGGTCGAAGAGCGACTGGGATTGGGACTCAATAGCCTTCAGCCGGTCCAGGTTCATGTCAAGCTGGCGGGCCACGCGGCGGAGCTTATCCACCAGGGCCGGAAGGCGCGAGGACGAAAAGGCGATGCCAAAGGCGGCGGCGGCCGCCGTCTCCAGGTGGTGCGCCTCATCGAAGACCACGAAGTCGTAATCCGGCAGCAGCTTGGCGTCCGGCTCGCCGCTGCGACGGACCGCCAGATCGCTGAAAAAGAGGGCGTGGTTGACCAGCAAGAGGCGGGCTTCCTGCGCCTCGCGGCGCATCCGGTAGTAGAAGCAGCGGTCGAAGAAGCGGCACTCCTGCTTCTTGCAGGTGTCCGGGTTGGCGCGGATGTCGGCCCAGCCGGGATAGGTGAAGTCTAGTTCTGCCACGTCTCCCCGTTCCGAGGTGCGGCTCCAGGCGGCGACGCGGGCGAACTCCGGGTCTCCCACCGTCCACAGGTCGGCCCGCGCGGCGTCCATGTCCTGGAGGCACAGGTAGTTGCCGCGCCCTTTGACCACGGCGGCGTCCACGGGGGCTTTCCAGACGGACTGAACGAGGGGAACGTCCTTTTCGGCGAGCTGCGCTTGCAGGGCGAGCGTGTGAGTCGAAACCACGATGCGGCAGTCCGGCTTGGCGCGCTGCAAGGCGGGGATCAGATACGCCAGCGTCTTTCCGACACCCGTTCCGGCCTCGATGAGCGCGATCCCGCCACGGGTCGCCAGAGCGGTGTCCACCGCCGCCGCGACGGTCTGCTGCTGGGGCCGGACCGCGAAGCCAGGCAGGGCGCGTTTGAGAAGGCCCTGCTCGCCGAAATAACGCGAAAGGTAAGTGCGCGTCGCCATGATGTTCCTTGTATAAATTTTTGCTTGCGAAGCAAGGGCCGCGTTTATTTTAGGCACGACCGAGGTATAACGAAGCGGACGATGCCGATACCGCATGAGTCCTGCCTCTCGCTGTGCCTTTATAACGAGGGGAGGACCAGGATCGGTTCATTCTGTGAAAAGGAGCATTCTCTTCCATGCAAACCCGAAAAACCACGCGCAACTGGGCCGTCGCCGGTGCGGTCGCCGCTATGCTGGCGGCCTCCACCGCTGGTGTACGCGCTCAGGACGCGAACGCCAACCCGACGACCTCGCCCGGCACGACGACAACGACCCCCGATACTTCCGCGACCGGGGCGGCCACGCCTCCCGGAACCTCCGGCGCTCCCGGCACCGGCAGTACCACGCCCGCGGCTCCAGCACCCGGCACGACGGACAGCTCCACCAGCACTTCCGGCACCGGTGCTTCCGGCACCAGCACTTCCGGCGGCATGTCCACCGGTACGTCCGGCAGTATGGGTTCGGGTTCCACTTCCGGCAACATGAGTTCCGGTAACATGAGTTCGGGTAACATGAGTTCCGGTTCAATGTCCGGCGGCATGATGTCCGGCTCCATGATGCCGGACTACTCGATCCTGAGCAACCCGATCTACGACTATGTAGATTTGCAGCAGGCGAAGGCCCGCGGCCTGTCGGACAGCCAGATCGCGACGATCGCCAAGATCGGCAAAGAGACCGGCATTCCGTTCCGCACGGTTTCCGCCGCTGTCGAGCGCGGTGAAACATTCCCGTCTCTGGCCACCCAGTACAACCTGCGCCTGGGCGACGTCTACAGCAACGACAAAGAGAAGCAGGAGGTCTCGAACTACATCTCCACCTATGAATCCATCGGCACCAAGAATGGTTCCGGCGGCATGTCCATGAGCGGCGGCATGGATTCGGGCGGCATGAGCGGCGGCTCGTCCTCTGGCATGAGTGGCGGCTCGTCCTCCGGCATGAGCGGCGGGATGCCGGGCGGCGGCTCGTCCTCCGGCATGAGCGGCGGGATGCCCGGCGCGGGCGGCATGAGCGGCGGCATGTCCTCCAACATGGCGACGATGGACATCGTGGACACCGCCATGGCGGCCAAGAACCTGACCACGCTGGTCAAGGCGCTGCAAGTTGCCAACCTGGTTGATACGCTGAAGGGCGCGGGGCCGTTCACTGTCTTCGCGCCGGATGACAAGGCGTTTTCCCGGTTGCCCGCCGGGCAGCTCGATGCACTCCTGGCCGATCCCGCCAGGCTGAAAACGATCCTGACCTACCATGTCATCCCCGCCAGCATTATGGCGTCGGACGCCATGAGTATGACCAGCCCGACCTCGCCTCCCACCGTTCAGGGCGGGACGCTGCAAGTCACCAAGGGCCGCCGGGGCCGGCTGCGCGTCAACGACGCCACGGTCACCAAGGCCGACATCAAAGCCAGCAATGGCGTCATTCACATCATTGACCGGGTACTGATGCCTCCGATGGACTCGACCTCCGGGACGGGCGCTTCCGGGACAGGCATGGGCACGGACAGCACCGGGGGCACTGGGACAGGCGGCACCGGAACTGGTGCGGGCACAGGCGCTGGTGGCACAGGCGCTGGTGGCACAGGCGCTGGTACAGGCACGGGCGCTGGTGGCACCGGGGCTGGTGGCACCGGAACGGGTGCGGGCACGGGCACGGGCGGGACTGGTGCTGGCGGCACAGGCGCTGGTGGCACGGGCGCTGGTGACACCGGAACGGGTGCGGGCACGGGCGGCACCGGAACGGGTGCCGGGACTGGTGCTGGCGGCATTGGTGCTGGTACAGGCACAGGCGCTGGTGCGGGCACTGGTGCTGGTGCGGGCACTGGTGCTGGTGCGGGCACTGGTGGCACCGGGGCTGGCGCAGGTGGCGCCGGGACGGGCACCACTCCTGCTCCTGCGCCGGCTCAGTAATCTCTGCGTCTCAGCCACAGCCCCTGGTACAGCAACCGCTGTGCCGGGGGCTTTCTTTTTGTGACGCTGACAGCGCTGTCGCACCAGAGGGGGATCAGGCAAAGCGCCCCGGCGACGACGCCGGCATCGTTAAGCGCGACACACGCGGCGAGGCCGACCAGGCCGGCGACGTGAAGCGCCCGCTCTTCCTGCGTTGCCGCGCCCCGCCCCCGCCACAGCAACGCCAAACACAGCAGCCCTCCCCAAAGGGGACAGGCCCAGGCACTGTGATAGGCAAGCCGGCTGTCCACCGCCAGCTTTCGCGCCGCGATGTCCCCGGCTTCCGACCAGCCGCCGGTCTGTATGCGCCGGACGGCTTCACCCACATGCGAATGGGTTCCATGACTCAGAAACGCTTCGCCGGCGGCGGTACACGTCATGGCCGCGACGACAAAGATGGTGAGAGCCAGCGCCACGCGGGCGGACCAGCGGCCCCCCAGAAGGGCAAAACCGAGCGTCCCAAACGCGAGGAGCGAAACAAGCAGGCCGCCGGCCTTTGCGCCCGCCGTGGGGGAACCCAGCAGCAGGCTGACGATGCCCAGCAGGAGAAGAAGCGCCCCGCGCGCGCGTCCGAAAGGCTGCCACAGGCGGGCCGCGAGGACAATCAGCGCGCCCATCAGCGTGCCCATCGCTTCATTGCCGATGCCGTAATAGCGCGCCCCTTCAATCGCCGAGTAGCCAAGCAGACCGCGCTGCATCAGCCGGCTGCCGGTCAGCATGTCTAAGAGCAGACTTGCCATGAGGACGGTCAGCAGCGTCAGCATGACTTCGCGCGCCCCGAAGCGTTCCGCCAGCAGCCCCCCCAGCGCCAGCAGAAGGCCGAACCAGACAAAGACAGACAAGACGGTCGTGCCGAACAGGAGCGCGACCAGAAGCGCCAGAGGAACAATCGGCCAGAAGCAAGGCAGCCGCTTTAGCCCGGCCAACCCCGTACCCGCAAGCATCCAGACGGCGAGCGCAAATGCGAGAACAGGCAGGAGTTTGATGCCCCGCGCCTGCCTCTCCGCCTGCTCTTCCTGTGTGCGAACCCGACGTTCCGCGTGGGGCATGGGAAACGCAGCCCAAGCCTCGCCAAACGGGCGGACAGGAAAATCTTCCCGCGTGATGCCGTAGTAGGAGCCGACGGTGGGCGCGAAGTCGGTGTCGGTGACTAGCCCCGCGCGGCGGGTTGAGAGCGAGCGCAGCAGCCCGGCGGGAACGCCTGCGCCCCATTCCAACAGGGGCGTCAAGCGCCGTCCCTGCGCGTAATCATGGTTCCCGGCAAAAGGAGACAAAATGAGCAGGCGGCCATGCAAGCGGGCGACTTGCACCGCCGCGATTTGAAGCGACTCGTCGGCGGCGCGGACATCCGAACCGGCGTCCCAAATCACGCATTGGCCCTGTGCCGCCGTCAAATGAGGGGAACGGCGGAGGGCGCCGCCGCTGTCAGCAGCGACACCCGCCGCGTAGGGACCGCCGCCCGCCAAAACCTGGATATTCCGAGACGCTAATACGTCCGCCAGGGCGCCAAGCCGAAGGCGGTAGCCGAGGCGTCCGTTGGCGCGCAGGGTCGCAGGCCAATGGACGTTGACGTACTGGCCCGGCAGGGGCATTCTGCCGGTGCGCCGCGCCCACAATTCGCCCGCCGAGACTCCGAGGCCGGGGACGACCGCCGAGACAGGAAGGAAGGCCGTCGCTTCGGAGCCGCCCGCTGCCCGTGCCCCTGCGCCCAGCGTTAGGGCGGCGCTTTCGGGCGTCTCGCGGGCGTGATCATTGGGCAGGCGGGCCGTGCGCGTGTTCATCACCGCCAGCGCGCCCGTCGCCATCAACTGATGCAGATGCGGCGCGTCGGCGGCCCGCCAGCCTTCGAGACTGGTTCCCGGCAGCAAAATGATGACGAGGGGCGGCTGCGCCCGACCGCAGGCCGCCAGCCCCAGCAAACACAAGAGGAGCCAGAGGCGCTTCATGGGCGGGCCAGGGCGGCATCCAGTGCCTGGCGGACCGTATCTACGCCGATCACTTCCAGATCGGGGGGGCGGCGCAGGCCGGCTTTATTGCGCGCACAGATAATGGCTTGGCGGAAGCCCATGCGCGCGGCCTCGCGCAGCCGCAAGTCCATATGGCCGACAGCGCGGACCTCGCCGCCCAATCCGACTTCGCCGGCAAAGATCATCGTGGAGTTTATGGGCCGCTCCTGAAAGTTCGACGCGATGGCGACAGCAACGGCGAGGTCGGACGCCGGCTCGTCCACGCGCACGCCCCCGGCGAGGTTGACGAACACGTCCTGGTTGGCGAGGCTGATCCCGACGCGCTTCTCCAACACGGCCAGGATCAGGTTGACGCGGTTGGCGTCCACGCCCGAAACCGTTCGGCGCGGGTTAGCAAGATACGAGGGCGCGACCAGGGCCTGCACCTCGATCAGCAGGGGCCTTGTCCCTTCCACCGTCGCCAGGACGGCGGAGCCGGCCGTGTTCCCATTCCGCTCGGCCAGCAGCATTTCGGAGGGATTGGGGACTTCCACCAATCCCTCCTCGTGCATCTCGAACAGGCCGAGTTCATCGGTCGAGCCGAAGCGGTTCTTCACGGCGCGCAAGATGCGATAGGTGTAGTGCCGGTCGCCCTCGAACGTCAGCACCGTGTCCACCATGTGCTCCAGGACGCGCGGCCCGGCCAGCGCGCCGTCTTTGGTGACATGGCCGACCAGGAAGATGGGGATGCCCTCGCCTTTGGCGACCAGGGCAAGCTGGGCGGTAGCGGCGCGCACCTGGGAAACGCTGCCCGCCGAGGACTCGATTTCGGGGTGCTGCATCGTCTGGATGCTGTCAATGATCACGAACAGGGGCCGCTCGGCCTGAACAGTCGCCGCGATGAGTGTCACATCCGTTTCATTGTGCAGCAGCAGGTCGCCGCTGGTGATGCCCAGCCGCTCCGCGCGCAGCTTGATCTGCGTGGCCGACTCTTCGCCGGAGACATAAAGCGTCTTGCCGCCACTGGAAGCAAGGTTTCCTGCGACTTGACTCAGCAATGTAGATTTACCGATACCTGGCTCCCCGCCGATGAGGGTGAGCGCGCCGCGCACGATGCCGCCGCCGAGGACGCGGTCGAACTCGCCCATGCCGCTCCGAATGCGGCCTTCCTCGGAAGGGGAGGGGACGTCGGTCAGGCGCTGCGGCTTGCTTTGGCCGACGAAGGAGGTCGGCAGGGAGGCGCGCGCGCCCGGCGATTTGGGCGGGGCGGCGACGATTGTCTCCTCCAGGGTTCCCCACTCGTCGCAGGAGGGGCACTTGCCGAGCCACTTCGGGCTTTCATAGCCGCACTGACGGCAGACATATCGCGTTTGCGCTTTCGCCATGCCCCTATTGTACCTGATTTGACAGGGACGCCCGTTTCTGCTAGAATCGAGGTAGTTTTGCCTCTCGTAAGGAGTTTCTCAATGCCAACCGTCCCCGAAACGCTGAAGGCGCTGTACGCCTTGCAGGTGATCGACAGCCAACTTCACAAGGCGAAGAGGGCACAGGCTGCCTTGGACAACGGCACAGCGGCGACGGCGGCGGCCGAGGCGGCCCACGCGCAGGAGCAGCAAAGGCGGAGCGCGCATCAGAAAATCGCCGGGGGCCTGAAAGACAGCGAGCTGAAATCGGCGGCGGTCGAAACCAAGCGTAAGAATTACCAGCAGAAATTGTACCAGGGGACGGTGACCAATCCGAAGGAATTGGCGAACATCGAGAAGGAGATCGAGGCGCTGGGGCGGCAGCAATCGGACCTCGACGGGCGGATTCTGGAGCTGATGGATCAGGCCGAGCAGGCGCAGGCGGCCCTCACGGTGGCCGAGGAGCAGGCGCGGCAGGCGGACGGACGCCGGGCCGAGGCGCTGTCGTCGTTCCGATCCCGTCACGAGGCGCTCGACCTGGAGTTGGCCGACCTCGCCCGGCAGCGGCGGGAGGCGGAGGCGGCGGTCGAGGACAAAGCGGCGCTGAAGCGCTACGAGGGCATCCGCGCCAAGCCTGGCGGCATCGGGATCGCCCGGATCGAGGGCAACGCCTGCGGCGGGTGTCACATGACGCTGTCGTCCACCTCGATCAAGGCCGTCAAGGAGGGCGCGCAGGTGCAGACCTGCGAAAACTGCGGACGGCTCCTTTTGCCTTGACGGGCCAGCAGGGCAATTGCCTGTGAGAACCCCGGCACTGGAAGTGCCGGGGGCTATATGCAATTGCCCTGGACGGGCCAGCAGGGCGATTGCATTATGGAAGGCGGGCACGGGGGCAAACAGGGCAGGCACGGGGGCCTGCCCCTACGGATCACGGGGCGCGTAGGGGCAACCCCCCGTGGTTGCCCTCCATATGCAATTGCCCTGGACGGGCCAGTCCAACGATTGACGCCGTTCCGAAGGGTGTGCTATAATGCCTTGAGGTACGCCGCTCACGATGTCGCAAAACCCGCCGTCTCCGCTCGATCCCTCCGACACCGGCGGGAACCAATCGCTGCCGTCCGTCTATGAAGACCGCCGGCAGTACATTGAGCGGCTGGAAAAGGCCAATCTGGACCTGGAACAGCGCATCCAGGACGTCCAAACGAAAGCCCCCGCCTCGCCGCCGGGTCATCCCCTGCCGCCTTCCGCGCTGCCGCTGCCGTCTCCCGGTGAGTTCGAGAACATCCTCAAGCGCCTGGTGGATAAGATCGCCAAGATCTTGCAGGCCGAAAAGTGCGTGTTCCTGCTCCACGACGCCAATGCGGCGACTCTGTACGCGACGCAGCCGGCGCTGGGGCTGACGCGCGACCAAATGGCCGCGATGGAGCGGCGCGTGGCCGAGGAGGGCGTCTCCAACGAGGTCTTTCGGACCAATTCCTCCCTGATCACCTACGATGCCGCGCTGGACCCGCGCGGTGCGGCGGAAGGGCTGGCGCGGCTGGGGATTCGCAACGCCGTTTCCGTCCCCCTGATCGTGGAAAAGCGGGACGAGGACAACCGCGTCCTGGACCGGACGACGGTCGGCGTCCTGCATGTCTTCAACAAGAAGTACGACGGCATCTTCGTGGACGAAGACGTCCGCCTGCTGGAACAGCTCGCCAGGCAAGGGGCGGCCGTCATCGCGTCCGCCCAGATGTACCGCGAGGTCGTGCAGGAGAAGCAGGAGCTGCTGCATACCATTGACAGCCTCTACGCGGGCCTGCTCATGGTGGGCAATAACGGCCGCTTGCTCCAGATCAATCCGTCGGCCCGCGCGATCCTGGGCATCGCGCCGCACCTGCCTCTGATTGACGTCCCTTACGACAAGGCGATCTCGGACACGCGCGTCCGCGCCATTCTGGGCCGCGCGCTCTCGTCCGGCCATGCCGAGGTCGCCGATGAGGTCGCATTCCCCGTTCCCAATGCCGCCCCGGAGGACCAGTTCCAGGAGCGCATCTATCAGGTGCAGTGCGCGACCGTGCGTGACGACGACGGGGCGCCGGCGGGGATCGTGGCGATCTTCAACGACATCACCGAAATACGCGGCGTCGAGCAGATGAAGACGGCGTTCATTTCCACGGTCTCGCACGAGCTGCGGACCCCGCTGACCAGCATCAAAGGCTTTATCTCCACCCTCCTGACGGACGACGAGGGGTATTACGACGAGGCGACGCGGCGCGAGTTTTATGGCATCATCGACTCGGAATGCGACCGCCTGCACCGGCTGATCAAGGACCTGCTCGACATCTCCCGCATCGAGCAAGGCAAGGCGATGCAGATGAATTGGGACCCGGTGGATGTCGTGGCGCTGACGGAGAAAGTGCTGACGGGCCAGCGCTCGTATGCCAAAAACCATGTCCTGACGATGGATTTCCCGCCGGACTTTCCGACGGTCGAGGCCGACTTGGACAAGTTGGACCAGATCCTGACCAACCTCGTCAACAACGCGATCAAGTATTCGCCGCAGGGCGGCACGGTGCGGGTTCAGGGGCGCGTGACGGCCGACACGGCCGAGGGTGAGCATCCCCGGTCGGTCGCGCTGCGCATCTCGGATGAGGGAATGGGTATTTCGCGGGAACATCTCCACAAGATATTCGAGCGCTTTTACCGAGTGGACAACCGCGACAACCGGGAGATCGGGGGAACGGGCATTGGGCTGTCTTTGGTCAAGGCGCTTGTCGAGGAGGGCCACCGGGGGAAAGTGACGGTGGAAAGCGAGCCGGGGAAGGGGACGACCTTTACCGTGATCCTGCCGGTGCGCCGGGCGGAGTCTTAGAGACCGGTGCGTATCTCCATTGAGCGCGATTTCGGGGCGCAGGACCTGCCGCTGCCGAGTTATGCGACGGCGGGATCGGCGGGGATGGACCTTCATGCCGCCGTCACGGAAGACGTGCATCTGGCGCCCGGCGAGCGCGTGCTCGTCTCGACCGGCCTCCGCATCGCCGTCCCGGAAGGCTACGAGGCGCAGGTGCGCCCGCGCAGCGGCCTGGCGCTGAGGCATGGGCTGGCCCTGGTCAATTCGCCGGGGACCATCGATTCGGACTACCGCAGCACTATCGGGGTGATCTTGATCAATCTGGGGCAGGAGCCGATCCGAATCGAGCGCGGGGACCGCATCGCCCAGCTCGTAGTCGCTCCGGTCCTGCATGTGGAGTGGGAAGAGGCGGCGCCTGGCGGGCTGCCGGCGACGGAGCGAGGTGAGGATGGCTTTGGATCGACCGGACATAAATCGCCCGGACATAAATCGCCCGGACGCTCGCGGGAGAAGTAACGGGCCGGTCGCCGCTCTCAGGAAAGAAGCGGGGCTGCCGCGCGAAGTCTACGCGCTTCTGGCCCAAGCAAACCTGCTGCGGATGCGGGGCTGCTGGGACGAGGCGGTGCGGAACTGCATGGCCGCGCTGCGACTCGCCCCGGACAGCGCCTCCGCGCAGAGCCTGCTCGGCGACATCTATGAGAACCAGGGCCGCTTCGACGACGCGATCCAGTGGTATCGCATGGCGCTCGACGCCAATCCCGACAGCCCGGCGGATCGTCTAAAGCTGGACCGCCTTCTCCAAAGACAACTGCCGTCTTCCCGCACCGAGCGTCAGACCGTCACGGCGGAGCCGGTCGCGGGGGAGGCCGGCCTTGCGCCCGCAAACCCTGCGTCCACGTCCACGCCGCGCCAGCCTCTGCGGCGGCTGATGCAGGAGCCTGAAACGGCGCTGCGCTACGGTGCGTTGGCGGCGGCGGCGCTGGTTTGCCTGGTAGTCGTTTTCGCCTATGCCGCCGTCCATCGCCGAGCCGCCCTTGCCACTCTGGGACTCGCCCCGTCTCAGGAGGTGAAGACGGCTCCTGTCATGGTGCCCCCGGCCTCCCCCCCGCCCGCCGGGGCTGAGGCCAATGACAGTCCACGGGACTCGGCGGAGCAGGCCGTTCTCGGCGCCCTGCGCAGTTCTCGTGATCTCAGCGCGCAAGGCATCACCGTTGACGATGTCCAGTTTGATCCGCGCGCCGCTCGCATGAGCATCACCATCAGCCTGTCTTCCGGGAACGGCCTGACCCGCGCTGCTGTTTTACGAAGCGCGCTGCATACGGTTCTTGCCGGCGCCGCCGCCAGCCCCTCCGCCACGGCTTTCACGCTTCGCGTCTTGATGCTGCCGGGCGCGGGGGGCGGGGCCTCAAAGATCTTTGTCGGCGATGCGGCTCAGAGCGCGCTGCCCGCCAGCGGAAGTACCGAACCGGATGATGATCACGTCCAGGCTCTCTTCACGAATTCCTGGTGGTCGCCGCAGATGCCGGGATGAAACTTTCTGCGCGATTGGGCGGGGACTTGACGCCCCTTCGTGACGGAAGTATAATATCCGTGACGAAATTCACAATCGAGAACATTATCGAGAATATTGACTTCAGATGAGCCTGGGCAAAGACGGCAGGCGGTGGAATGGCAAGAGAAACCACTCGTGAACAGCAGTCCGAAGGTCCCAATCCCCACTCTGGAACGCCTTGCTACCTATCTGCGCTACCTGATTGATCTGGAAGCATCGCAAGTGGAGACGATCTCCTCGACCGATGTCGAGAAGCAGACCGGGATCAACGCGGCCCAGTTCCGCAAGGACCTTTCCTACTTCGGCGAGTTCGGCAAGCCCGGCGTTGGGTATAACGTCATCGAGCTTCAAACGCGCATCGCGCGCATTCTCAAGATAGACCAGATGCAGCCGATCATCGTCATCGGCGCGGGCAACCTGGGCAGCGCGCTGATTGGGTATCCCGGACTGCGCGAGCACAAGTTCCACATTGCCGCCGCTTTTGACAGTGATCCCGGCAAGGTGGGCAAGCCGCAAGGGGATCTGGTCATCCAAGACGAAGCCCGGCTGCGCCAGATCAATGCCGAGGTCGGCGCGCGGATCGCGATCATCTGCGTCCCCGCGTCGGCGGCGCAGGGCGTCGCCGACGCCGCGATCCTGGCGGGCGTGCGGGTGATCCTAAACTTCGCCCCGATCATTCTCAAAGTGCCGGAGCGCGTCGTCGTCCGCAACGTCTCTTTCTTGCAGGAACTCGCGGTTCTCTCGTATCATCTTTCCAGCGACGCGCATAAGTGACTTGGCATCAATATCATGACAAACGCACGCACCGAAAAGGACTCGATGGGCGAGTTCCAGGTTCCCGCCGACGCTTATTACGGCGCCCAGACCGCCCGCGCGGTGGCTAATTTCCCCGTTTCCGGCGTCCGCTTTCCCCGCCCATTCATTCAGGCGCTGGGCGCGATCAAGCGGGCGGCGGCGGAAGTGAACGTGGAGATGGGTCTGCTCGACCCCGCCGTCGCCGACGCCATCTATCAGGCGGCGGACGAGGTGATTGCCGGCGCGCTGGACGACCAGTTCGTCCTGGACATCTTCCAGACCGGCTCAGGCACATCCACGAATATGAACACCAACGAGGTGATCTCCAACCGTGCCATCGAGCGTCTGGGCGGCATCCTCGGGTCCAAGTCTCCGGTCCACCCGAACGACCATGTCAACAAGAGCCAGTCATCCAATGACGTGATCCCGACGGCGATCCATGTCGCGGCGGCGACCGAGTTGGAAATGCGGTTGCTGCCGGCCCTGCGCGGGCTGCACACGGCGCTGGCGGAGAAGGCGCGGGAATGGGACGAGATCGTCAAGATCGGGCGGACGCATCTGATGGATGCCACGCCGATCCGGCTGGGCCAGGAAGCATCCGGCTGGGCCAGGCAGGTGGAGCTAGGGATCGCGCGGCTGGAGAGCGTCAGGCCCCGTCTGATGGAACTCGCCATCGGCGGCACGGCGGTCGGAACAGGGATCAACTCGCCGGAGGGCTTCGGCGCAGCGGTTTCGGCGAAGCTGGCGGAGCGCTTCGGCCTGCCGTTCGTGGAGGCCGCCAACCATTTCGAGGCGCAAGGCAGCCAGGACGGGGCCGTGGAACTTGCCAATCAGCTTTCGACCGTGGCGGCCTCGCTTCTTAAAATCGCCAATGACATCCGCTGGCTGTCCTCCGGCCCGCGCTGCGGGCTGGGCGAGATTTCGCTTCCCGCCGTTCAGCCCGGCTCATCCATCATGCCCGGCAAGGTCAACCCCGTCATGTGCGAGCAGCTCATGATGGTCTGTTCACAGGTAATCGGCAACGCGGTCACGGTGACGGTCGCCAACACGCACGGCAACCTGGACCTCAACGTCATGCTGCCGGTAATAGCACGGAATGTATTGGAAAGCCTAACGTTTCTGGCGAACTCGGTCAGCGTCTTCACCGACAAGGCCATCGTCGGACTGACGGCAAACGCGCAGCGGGCCGAAAGCCTGGTGGAATGGTCCATGAGCATGGTGACCAGTCTTGCCCCGGTGATCGGCTATGACACCGCCGCCAAGCTCGCCAAGCGGGCGGTGGATGAGGGGCGAACCGTCCGCGACCTCTGCGTGTCCGAACAGATTTTACCGGCCGATCAGCTCAACGATCTGCTGGATGCCCGCCAAATGACCGAACCCGGCGTCGGCGCCGGTGGCGAATAAGGAGGAGAACTTATGTCCGACAATCCCGTGCGCGTGCTGGTCTGGGACGAAGCGCCGCGCCATGCGCCCAAGACGATTTATCCGAAAAGTTTGAACGGCGCGATTGCCGATGGTCTGAACGAGTTGGGCGGCGGCAAGACCGTCGCCACGACGGCCAATCTCGACGATCCCAATCAGGGCGTCACGGACGAAGCCTTGTCCGGCATTGACGTCCTGCTCTGGTGGGGCCATGCGCGGCACGATGAAGTCACCGATGAGACGGCGGCCAAAGTGATCGGAGCCGTGCAGGGTGGGCTGGGGTTTATCGCCCTGCATTCGGCCCATTATTCCAAAACATTCCGGGGCATTCTGAACTGCACGGGTCATCTGAAGGGCGGCTGGCGCGAGGCGCAAAACCCCGCCGATACGGAGGAGATCACGGTCTGCGCGCCGAAGCATCCCATCGCGCAGGGTGTGGAAGACTTCGTGCTGCCCGCCGAGGAGATGTACGGCTCGCCGTTCGACGTGCCGCCGCCGCTGACGGTCGTTTTCCAATCCTATTTTCCTCTCGGCGGCGAGTATTTCCCTTCTTTCACGGCGACGGTCGGCGAGGGGATTGACCCCAAGTTCACCAGCGGGCCGGGCGGCGGCAAAGGGCAGGGTGAAGGGGTGGGGCGCGTCTTCTATTTCCGGCCTGGACACGAGACCTATCCGACCTATTTCGACCCGAACGTCCGCCAAATCCTGCACAATGCCGTACTCTGGGTTGCGAAGAGAAGCTGACCATGCCTCAGACCTGGAAACGCGCGATTATCGTCGGCGCCTCATCGGGAATTGGCGAGGCGCTGGCCCGCGCCCTGGCCGCCGACGGCTGCCGGGTCGCTCTGGTCGCCCGGCGCGAAGATCGCCTGCGGGCGCTGGCACAGGAGCTAAACGGCCAGGCAAGCGCGACCCAAGCGCGGCCCTACGCGCATGATGTGACCGACTTCGGCGGCGTCCCCGCCTTATTTGAGACCATCACGCGCGATCTGGGCGGGCTGGACCTCATCGTCTACCTCGCCGGAGTCATGCCCCGCGTCGGCCCCGAAGAGTACGACACCGAGAAAGACGCGGAAACCATCGCCGCCAACTTCACCGGGGCCGTCGCCTGGCTGAACGAGGCCGCGCGGCGATTTGAAAAGGCCAAGTCGGGGACCATCATTGGCATCTCCAGCGTGGCCGGTGACCGGGGGCGGCGCGGCAACCCCGTTTATGGCGCGACGAAAGCCGCGCTGAATGCCTACCTAGAGTCGCTCCGCAACCGGATCGAGCGGCGCGGCGCGTTTGTCGTGACGATCAAGCCGGGTCCGGTGGATACGCCGATGACGCAGGGGCTGAAAATGCCAGGCATGATCTCGCCCGAACAGGCCGCCGCCGAGATACTACTGGCCGCCAAAGACAAGGTCCGGGTGGCCTATGTCCCCGGCAAGTGGAAGCCCATCATGGCCGTCATCCGCGCCATTCCCGCCCCGATCTTCAAATACCTGAACATCTAAATGAACCAGCATCTGACCGATTGCTTGCCCCAGGATCAGCTGGAGCGTCTGGAAGGGTGGGGGATGTCTTCCTCCGCCCTGAGTTATGTATTCCGGCCCAGTACGACCGACGGCGTTTGCGCGGTCTTCGACCAGTCCCGCCGCTCCGGGAGTTCGGTCGGCCTGCGCGGGGCGGGCCGCTCCTACGGCGACGCCTCGCTGAACGCCGAGGGGATTTCACTGGACCTGACGCGGATGAGGCGGATTCTGGCCTGGGACCCCCAGACCGGCCTCATCCGCGTCGAGCCGGGCGTGACCATCCAGCAGCTCTGGCAGTATACGATTGAGGACGGCTGGTGGCCGAACGTCGTATCGGGGACGATGTTCCCGACTTTGGGCGGCGCGGCGGCGATGAACATCCACGGCAAGAACAACTGGAAGGCGGGGCCGATTGGCGACTGGATTCAGGAGTTCGAGCTTTTGACGCCGACGGGGGAAACAAAGGTCTGCTCACGCGCGGAGAACGCCGATCTGTTCCACGCGGTCATCGGCGGCTTTGGGATGCTCGGCGTCATTACCCGGCTCGACTTGCAGCTCAAGAAGGTCTATTCGGGCCTGCTGAACGTCACCCCGATTGGACACCGCAACTTTGACGAATTATTTCAGGTTTTCGAGGAGCGCCTGCCGCAGTCGGATTATCTGGTGGGCTGGATTGACTGCTTTGCCAGCGGCGACGGCTTAGGGCGGGGACAGGTTCACCAGGCGAACTATCTCGCGCCTGGCGAGGACCCCCAGCCGGGCCAAACACTGCGCGTGGAGAACCAGGAACTGCCGGACAGCCTGTTCGGCGTGGTTCCCAAGTCCATCATGTGGCGCTTTATGAAGCCGTTCGTCAACGATCCGGGGATGCGGGCCATCAACTTCGCCAAGTACCTGAGCGCGGCCAAACTCGGCGACCGGCACACGCACACGCAGTCTCACGCGGGCTTCGCCTTTCTCTTGGATTATGTGCCGAACTGGAAACACGCCTACAAGCCCGGCGGCCTGATCCAGTACCAGAGCTTCGTTCCCAAAGAACACGCCCAGGCCATCTTTTCCGCGCAATTGAAATTGGCCCAGGCGTATGGCGTTGTCCCCTACCTCGGCGTCTTCAAGCGCCACCGGCCCGACGACTTCCTGATGACCCACGCCGTAGACGGCTACTCGCTGGCTCTGGACTTCGCCGTCGTCCCCGCCAAACAGGGCGCCCTAATGAGTCTGGCGGCGGAGATGGACCGGCTTGTCTTGGACGCCGGCGGCCGCTTCTACTTCGCCAAAGACAGCGCCCTGCATCGGTCGGCGGCGGTGGAGGCGCTGGGCGAGGAGCGCGTCTCCAAGTTTATGGCCCTCAAGCGCGAGTGCGACCCGGAAAACCTGCTCCAGACGAACCTGTACCGGCGGCTGTTCGGCGAGGCCGCTTGACCAAAACGCACGCCTCAGGGGCCGTAGGTGCCCACCTGCGGCCCTTTCTTCATTCCAGTAGGCATCAAGTCCACTTCGCGAGTTCTTCTAGCTCGCGTTTCCAGAACGCTCCATCATTCATTGCCGCTGCATCGGCGACCCGGAACCGCTCCGCTGCTTGAGCGAGTAAGTCTGCTGGCATGGCCGGGTCGCCCTCTTCATAAGGATCGGCGTCTTCCCCAAACCGGCCTCCATATTGCTCATAGAGTTCGGCGTGAATCAGTAACGATCCGGCGTATTGGCTGATGCTACTGTTCACAAACGTCCTGTCCTCAAACGACCCCTCGTGCCACAAGACTATCACGGCATCATTGTCGCGTGTATCCACACAAAGGGGATCGCCTGCGCCGAGATGATCCGCAACCAGTAAGTAAGGCTTCAGCCGCGCCCGCTCCAAGTCGTTCCAGTCGTCTGGCCCGTATACAGACGGCAACGGCTTGAGGAGCCTGTCCTCGTCCTCCGTCCGAAAAATCCGAGAGTCGCGCGGGAGGCCGGCGATCTTCAGGAACTGGGAGGTATGAACGTTGACCTGAAAGTTCCAGCCGACGAACTTCACGAACTCCGCCGCCTCTTGGCCGCGTCTCTGGTTATACTCCTGCCACTTCTTTACGAATTCCCCAGGCTCCATCTCGTTCTCCTTAACCTCCCGGTGTGCTGACGCCTTGTTCCTCCGTCGCACTCAGTGGGCCTGGTTTGGGAGCCAGCCACGGCATTACGGGGGCGCTTGCGATGCCGGGGTAGCAGGCGGCGTCTACTTTGTCCAGGTAGGCCGCGCTCGTGCCGTCGCGGGTGATGCCGCCGTAGCTGAACAGGACGCTGCCTTGCGCGCCCAGCGCGCGGGCGGCGTTGATTTTGGCGACGGTCGAGCCGGCGGGGATGTGCCAGGAGCCTAGCCCGGCGTAGGCGTAGCGGCCCGACGCGCGGGCGCAGGCGACGGCGTCGGCGATCTGGGCGGCGACTTTAGCGGTGCCGGCGCCGTAAGCCATCGGGATGACGGCGTCGAGGTAGCCCTTTTGCAGCCAGGTCTTCCAGTCCTGGCCGCGCGCGTCCCGCGCGTCCCGGCTGTCGGCGAAGACGGCGGCGGAGACGACGACCCAGGGCTTGATGGCTTTGATGTCCTGGGAAATGGCGGCCACCATGTCTGTCACCTGCCGGCGGCGGAACTGCTGCCACTGGGCGGGGAAGAAGTGCGGGTAGGCCAGGCGGTCGGTCCGGGCGCGGCGGTCGAGCCGGGCGATCTCATCCGTAGTCAGCGAGGAGCGCATCCCGTCCCGGAACCAGAACAGGGCGGCGTCGGAGTAGTCATAGCCGCCGTTCGGGTAGCGGACGTAATCGAAATGGATGCCGTCCACGTCATAGCGGCGGGCCACATCGAGAAAAACGTCGTGAATATGCTGCCGGGCGGCGAGATTGGCGGGCGTCAGGAACGCGCCTTCGCACTCGTTTACCGACTTGAGGACGTAGTGGCCGCGCGCGTCCCGCGCCAGCCAGTCCGGGTGCTGATTGACGACGTGCAACTTGGAATAAGGCTTGCGGCCTGCGCCCCAGACGTAGCAGGTGTTCATCCAGGCGTGAACCTGCAAGCCGGCAGCATGGCCCTGGCGGATGACTTCCGCGAGGGGATCAAAGGAAGATGGCTGCCCGGCCAATTCCTCGCCGCGCGGCTCCAGATTGGATCGGTAGAAGGCATCGCCCCGGCCCCGGACCTGGACAAACAGGGTGTTGAAGTGGTGCGACCGGGCCAGGGCAACGACATGAGAAATTTGGGCGGGCGCCGTCAGGCTGTCGCGAACCACCCACAGCCCGCGCATCTCGGAAGGGGCCGGGGACTGGGCAAAGGCGGGCGTGAGGCAAAGTGACAACTCCCTACGGCTAAAGAATAAATCCTAAAGCCGAGGGCTTCTAGGGTCTTTCAACCCACACATTGTTGCCCCAATGTGGTTCTGCACTCAGGCTGCTGTGTTTCAAGCAACGTGTTCACGGCAGTGTTTATTTACGGAGCGACCCGCAAGATTTAGGGTTTTATTGGGGTTACGCTAGGCAGGATGAACGATTTCAGCCTAACAAGATTTCAGCCTAACAAGATTTCAGCCTAACAAGATTTCAGCCTAACAAGATTTCAGCCTAACAAGATTTCAGCCTAACAAGATTTCAGCCTAACAACCCGTTAAGTCTCTTGCTCTGAACTGGCTCAGTGATAGATTTATTATACCCGAAAGGTGCAAGGATTAAGACAATATCATGCCTTCAAACAGACTTAGAGAAAGGCATGGAGCCTTATATCCCCATGAATAAAGAATAAATCCTAAATTCAGGGGCCTTACGGCTCATTCGGTAACAGCAGGAGGGCGAGAGAGAGGGAACGCGAAATGTTCATGCGTTGTCTCCGAAAGGCGGGAAAGTTAGAAAGCCGAAGCTTGGCTGTGGGGCAGGAAGCCGGGCAGGGGAGCGAGATCATTCTCCTCGTCTTCCTCCGTTACCTCAGAAGTCGGGTCCGCCAGAACCTGGAGGAACGTCTCCACGATCTGCGGATCAAACTGGCTGCCGGCGCAGCGGCGGAGTTCCGCGCGGGCGTAGTCCTCGCCGAATGCTTCTTTGTAGGAGCGCCGCGTGACCATCGCGCCGTAGGAGTCCACGACGCCGACGATGCGGGCCGCGATGGGAATCTGCTCGCCCTGCAAGCCGTCGGGATACCCGGTGCCGTCGTACCACTCGTGGTGGTGCAGAACGGCGTCGGCGACCACCGTCAGGGCCGGGACATGGCGGATGAGGTCATGGCCGATGCGGACATGGGAGCGGACCAAATCACGCTCGGCGGGGAGCAGCGCCCCCGGCTTATTGAGGATGCCGTCGCTGACGCCGATCTTGCCGATGTCGTGCAGCAGGGCGGCGTAGCTGACGATGCTTAATTCCTGTGCATCGAGGTCAAGCCGCCGGCCGATCCGCCGGGCGTACCGCGAAACCATCTCGCAATGGCCTTGCGTATAGGGGTCTTTGGCTTCCATGGCATCCGCGAGGACGCTGACCGTGCCCAGGTAGGCGTTTTGCAGTTTTTGACGCAGGTGGGTATTCTCGACGGCGACAGCGGCCTGATTGCCGATGTGGAGCAGGGTTTGGACGTCGGCATCCTCGAAATCGGCGTTTTCTTTGTCTGCCGCGATGATGATGCCGCTTAATCCGCGCATTAAGATGACGGGGGCTGCAATGAAGTTTCGAAACCCCTCGGACGAGCGGGCCGGGTGAGGGAGATCGCCGGCGTCGCCTTCTTTGTTATAGACGACCGTTTCACCCTTGCGGGCGGCGTGGGCGCAGAGGCTTTCCAGGAATGGGGAGGCGGGAGACTGGGGATAACCGTCCACGTCCACGGCGGCCAGGACGCGGCGCGCGGCGCCGTGCGCTTCCACCGCCACATATAGGCCGCGAGTCGCACCGGTGAGTTTCAGACAGGTGCGCAAGATCAGGTCATAGATGTTGCCGCTGAACAAAGCGTGGTGGATGTCCCTCAGTGCGGCTTCCAACTGCTCGGCCCGCCCTCGCTGCTGCTCGGCCTGGGCGCGCGCCAGCTGCACCTGAGAGCGGGCCTGCGCCAGTTCCTGATGCCGTGCCTCGCTCTCGCGGCGCAGGCCGTCTACGACGCTTCGATACTGCGTTTCGGTCTCGCGGAGGGCGGATAAAACTAGATCGTCGGCGTTTAACATAGGCTAGGGCTTTTTCTGGAATAGAATTTCAATGGGGGAAAGTTGCGCCGCTTCCGACGCGGCGGGACTGCTCTGGGCTTCCTGCTGTATTTGGACCAAATTCTGAACCATCGCCTCTTCCATCTGGCGATAGCGCTGAATCTCAGCCTCGTAATGCAGAACAGTCTCCTGTTCGCGCTGAATACGCTTGTCGAGGGTTTCCATGTAGGTTTCCAGTTGCGACAGCGCCTCCCAGACCTGCGCCGGGTCATAACCGCCGGAAGAAACGGTGGCGAAACGCAAAGTACGAATATATTTTTTGACGCTCTCCACGGACTCCCCCAAGATGGTCCCGGTAACCGGCTCGTCGGCGGGCGTGTTATCGAGCCGCTGGAGCAGCATCCGCGCGGCGACATGACCGGGGGCGTAGTTGAGTAGGTACAGCAGCGCCTCCCGCGCCGCCTCCCGGCGTCCGGCTGCGAGGTAAGCGTGAACTAGGTTCAGCGTCAGCTCGGAAGGCGGGACCGGCGTCGGCGAGAGCTGAAAGGCAGTCTCGAACGCCGTGACGGCCTCCGCAGGCCGCCCCAGGTGGTAGAGAGCGGCCCCAAGATAGGCACAGGTCTCGAAGCGGGCGACGTGTGAGACGGTTAGCTCCCGCTCCGCCGCCGCCGATCCCAGCCGATCTGCCGCCTCGTGCATCCGTCCTTCCCGAAAGGCCTGCAATCCCATCCGCCAGTCAGTCATGCTTGTTGCTTATTCCACTCGTTCATCTGGTGCGAGTCATTTATTCGGTGCGCGTCTCGACTATTCGGTGCGCGTCTCGACCAGCGGCGTACTCGCCAGCCGGCGCGTCGTCGCCTTGATGCGTTTGACCCGCGAGGGATTCGCGGCGTTACCCAGTCCCGCAAGCTGCCCTTCCATCTCTTGGGCAAGCTGCTCCTCGCCGATCTGATAAAGCTGCCTTGTGGCCGCCCCTAATTTTTCACGCGCCGTGTCCAGATCGCCCCGCTCCTGTGCGCGCTGCGCTTCTCGCTCGTATCTATAGACGGCGTAGCGATCCACGAGGTCTTGGACTTCGGGATTGGTCTGACCCAGCAGAGCCGGATCGTCCGTGAACTGGGCGGTGATGAGGGAGCCGGCATTGCCTGCATTGGCGGCGATCAGGCCGTTCGGATCGGTCCAAGTCAGCAATGTCTCGATAATCGCGTGCTCGCCCTCGGGCAGAAGGGGAGGGGCTGCCTGGATCATGATCCCCACCGGGGATGCGCTGGACACATCCCCGACGCGGGCGCGCAGCCAGCCGTCTTCCGTGTGAATCTCATCGAACATGGTCATGGCCGGCCGCACCAAGAAGATGTCTTGAACCACGGTCCCTTCCAGGCCGCGCACGGCGATGTAAAGGTCGGTCACCGTCGTCGTCTGGAGCGTGGTCATTTCCTGCCTCAGACGCTGGGTGATTTCGGCGCTGTCGGCGGCGTAGTAATACTCGCCCCGCGAATTATCGGCCACGCGGGTCAGGAACTCTTCGTCGAACTCCTCGCCCAAGCCGATGGTCGTGATGGCATAGCCGTGGGCTTGGATCTCGTTGATGGCTTGCAGAGTTGCTTCTCCATCCTGCACGATGCCGTCCGAAAGGACGATCAGCCGGTTGACGCCGTGCGCGAGGACGTTCTGGCTGAGGGACGTGTAGCCCTGTCGCAGCGCCTCGGCCATGTGCGTACCCGTTCCAATGTCCACCGGCAGGCGCCGGTCACGCAGGAGGTCCATTTGAGCGAGGCACCCGTCGGGGAAGTTCGCCCAATCCTGCTGGTTGAAAACGGTATGGACGCGGTCCGCAAAGGCGACGACACTGATCTGATCGCTCGGTCGCAGGGACGTCAACAGGTCTTTGATCGCTTCCGTTGCCAGTGCCATCGGCGTTCTTGCGATGCTCTGCATTTCCGAGAGCGTTTGGCCCGTCCAGTAGGTCGCATCCGATTCGTCGGCCTCACCGCGCTCCAACTCGTCGCGCGAGATGGCAACCCCCATCCAGTATTCGCGTTCTTCGTCCGTCAGATGGAAGTGGTGCATGGTCGCCGAAGCGTCTACCACCAGAACCAGGTTCAAGGGCGGACGCGAATCCGTCGCCTGTACGGGGCCCGGCTCAATCTCTACCAGGGCATGAAGCGGCCCCTCCAGATAGCGACTGGCGGGAACAGAGGGAAAATCTAGCGACGTGCGCATCTTGAGGCTGCCGTTCACGGGGGCATCTCCTTCGAGCCGGATGTTAGAATAGTGTCCCTGGAGGACAAGGCAATGTGTCTATTCGGCAAGAAACTGAAAACTCCTTCTTTCGCCCCGGAAAAACTCAGGGCGATTGCCTATAGATGACAGAGGGCAACCACGGAGAGGAAGGAGGGCAACCGATGACAGACAGAGGGCAACCACGGAGGGTTGCCCCTACCAATCACCATCAATGTATCAATCACCATCAATCACCATCAATCACCATCAATGACGGGGCGCGTAGGGGCAGGCCCCCGTGCCTGCCCTTCCTAATGCAATCGCCCTGCGGAAAAACTCGCAGGAATTGACTTGTGGGGCATAGGGTGCTATAATGATGGCGCTTAAGAAGAAAATAAAGAATCAGCGTAACTGGCGTTCACAGGGAATCACCCTGAGGAAGCGTTGATTTGCAACTGCCGTCCGCCTGGGCATCCTGACACATTCGACGTGCCGGGTGGCCCCGGCTTTTTTGTTGCTCGTTGCGGCAGCAAAATCTCGGACAAGAAAGGAACGACAGCCATGATTCGCGTGAAACGCGCTCTCCTCAGCGTTTCGGACAAAACAGGCCTGCTTGACTTCGCTCAAGGGCTGGCCGATCTGGGCGTGGAGCTGATCTCGACCGGGGGCACGGCAAAAGGTCTGGCGGATGCCGGTCTGAGCATCCAGAACATCTCGGACATCACGCACTTTCCCGAAATGCTGGACGGCCGCGTCAAGACCTTGCATCCCGCTGTGCATGGCGCGCTCCTTGCCGACCGCTCCAAGCCGGAGCATATGCAGACTATCGCCCAGCACGACATCACGCCCATTGACCTGGTCGTGGTCAACTTGTATCCCTTCGCGGAAACCATCGCTAGGCCCGGCGTGACGCGGGAAGAGGCAGTCGAGAACATTGACATCGGCGGGCCGTCCATGATCCGCTCCGCCGCCAAGAACCATGCCGCCGTCGCCGTGGTGGTCTCGCCTTCCGACTATCCCGCCGTTCTCGCCGAGCTTCAGAAGAACGACGGTGCGCTCTCTCAGGCAACCCGGACGCGCCTCGCCGTCCAAGCCTATGCCCATACGGCGGCTTACGATGCCATGATCACAAAGTACCTTGCCGCTCAGGAAGCCCAGGAAGAAGGGCAGGGGTTCCCCGACGTGCTGCCTCTGGCTTTCACAAAGGTGCAGGACCTTCGCTACGGCGAGAACCCGCACCAGCGCGCCGCTTTCTACCAGGAACCGGCGGTGACCGGCGGCCTGGCGGTAGCGAAACAACTGAATGGCCGAAAACTGACCTTCAACAATATCTACGACCTGAATGCCGCCTACAATTTGGTGCTGGAGTTCGCAAGTCAATCCACGTCGGCAGCCGCGATTATCAAGCACACGAACCCATGCGGCGCAGCGATGGCAGGAACATTGAAGGAAGCTTTCCGTCGCGCGCGCGAAGGCGATCTCATTTCTTCCTTCGGCGGCATTCTGGCCGTTAATCAACTCATAGATACCGAAACTGCGAACCTGATCACGGGCAAGAACACGTTCTTCGAGGCCATCATCGCACCGGGCTACGATGCCGACGCCTTTACAATTCTCACGACCAAAAAGCAGTGGGGCCAGAACCTGATCCTGCTGGAAGCCAAAGGCATGGCCGCTCCGTCTGCCGAGGAGTATGACTACAAGCGCGTGAGCGGCGGGCTGCTGGTGCAGACTCAGGACGCGGCGACCCTGAAGCCGACGGAAACGGAGGCCGTCTCCGAGCGGCAGCCGACCCCGGAGGAGATGTCCGACCTCCTGTTCGCCTGGAAGCTCGTCAAGCACGTCAAATCTAACGCTATTGTGCTGGTCAAGGACAAGCAGCTTGTCGGCGTCGGCGCCGGTCAGATGAACCGCGTCCAGAGCGTCCGACTGGCCGTGACGCAGGCAGGCGACAAGGCCAAAGGCGCTGTGCTGGCTTCCGATGCCTTCTTCCCATTCCCCGACGGCCCGGAAGCGGCTCTGCAAGCAGGTGTGACAGCGATCATCCAGCCAGGCGGCTCCAAGAAGGATGATGACTCCATTGCCATTGCCGATCAATACGGTGCGGCTATGGTGCTGACGGGGCGGCGACACTTCCGGCATTAATGGATAGCGGGGCATCATTGATGCCCCGTATTTCATTCAAATTTAGCTTACTAGCATTAAGTATTTAGTTGATTCGTATTACATATTATGCTATCCAGATGAGGTATAGTCTCTATGGTTCAGACAGATCGAGAGGATCGTTTTTAGCAGTTGGCAGCACACAGCCCCTTTCTCTGTTTTGCCAGATTTCGAGCAGAAAAAGTTTCCATAGTGCGTGTATATTGCATAATGCACATTATCGGAACCAAATTATAAGGCGTATAGAAAGGCCGCTGGCAGCTTAGACTGCCAGCGGCCATTACGGCACAGGCCCCTAGCCGCCCGCCCAGGCGCGGAAGTCTTGCTCGGGCTGTTTCCACCGCCGCGAGAGGGCCAGAACGAAGCCCTTGCCCCACGCCCCGATGTCGTTGCAGACGTGGGCGATGATCCCTGGCCTGTCCCGCGGCGGGTCGGTGGCGTCGCCGATGACGTAGCTGATGTCCATAGTAGCCATGCGCTCGTTGGTCAGTGTCCGTGCTTTACCTCAGCGGCGACGGGGCATTGGCAGGCACGAACCTCCAGCACAGGACCTCCAGCACCGCGACCACCGCCAGGAGGACACAGAGGGCGTTCCTCACGTCCGGTCCCCAGCGGACGTGGTGCGGGGGCAGCAGAAGGCTGGCCGCCAGATACGCCCCGACGCCGCACAGTATGGTTCGCGAGACCCGCTTGACTCGACCTACTGGAGTCATTGCTCCGCCCTCCTCTCCCGATCACGTTCGGTCTGTACTTGGTTGCCCCACTCGGACGCCGACTCAGGCATTCGTTACCTCTTTGTCGTTCACCCGCCTTAAGCCTGACGAGTCGGCAGGCGCTGGACATCCGCTTCCAGTTGCTGCATCCGGCTTTGGCAGGATTTCAGGATGTCATTGACGTCGGTCAGGGCCTGACGGGCGGCTTGATGACGGGACAGCCAAATGGCATAAGAGCCGGTGGCAATGGCGGCCGTCGTACAGGCGATGCTGACCGCCATAAACACCAGAAGCGTCGCGCGTGCCTTGCGCGAGTCTTCAGACGGTGCAGGCGCCTCGGTTTCGGACCCGGACAGATAATCTACGGCGGCATCGTCCACCAGGTCCTGCCCGTGGACGGGCCGGCCGCTGCTGTTGACCAGAACCAGCTTGTTTCCGTTAGAGGTCGTACCGTTTCTCATCGGCGATCCCATCTTCCATAGAAAAGATCCGCTTCACAAAGGCAATCAACTCCATCGGATTGAACGGCTTGGTGAGGTAGCACTCCACGCCGGACTGCCAGCCGCGCAGGACATCGGAGTCCTGGGCGCGCGCCGTCAGCATGATGACCGGGATGTTCTCCGTTTCCGGGTTCTTCTTCAAGGTTTCCAGCACCTCGAAGCCGGTCATCTCCGGCATCATCACATCCAGCACGATCAGGTCGGGCCGGTCTTCCTGGACCTTCTCCAGACACTCCGCCCCGTTGTAGGCCGTGATCACTTCGTAGCCCTGCCGCTCCAGGTTGACCTGGATCAAGCGGACAATGTGTTTTTCATCGTCACAAGTCAGAATTTTGCGTGCCATGGCGGGCCTCCCTCGCTCTCTTCAACTATCAGTATGACATATCGCGGCGGCCATGTCAATAAACAGCCACTCCTCGACGCGCAGCGCCTGGCCGAAGCCTTGCCGCAACGACTGTGTGAAGGCGTCAAGGTCCGGCACAAGGGTCATTGGCAGAGACATCTGCTGCAACAGAGCCTCCCCTTCGCGCCGCTGGGCGCTGCCGACCAGCTTTCGCCCGCTGCAAGCGTCTACGAGGTCGCACCCTGCGGCAAGATCAAAGCAGTGGACGCTTCCTCTCCCCCCGCGCGACTTCTCCGTTCCAAAGCAGACAGTGTGCCCGGCCTCCTCCAGCGCCGTAATAAGGCCCGCCATCAGCAACCGGTAGGAGGAAAGTACCGTCTTGCCGACGTCCTCCGGCAGCCAGTCCGCCCGCGCCGCCACCGTAATCGTCAGGTCCTCGCCGTGAAGCACGGCGCGGCCCCCGGTCGGGCGGCGCACACACGGAATCTCTGGGTAAAGCCGCCGCACGGGTTCTTCCGGCTGAAGTCTTCCGATACTGACCGAGGGCCTGTCCCACTGGTAGACGCGCACAATTGGCAGGCCCTGATGTCCCTCGCGAATACCGGCCATCAGGGCGGCGTCTATGGCCATGTTATGCCACGGGCTGCCCGGCAGAACCTCCATCTGCCACCGCGCCTGCCGTGTCATGCGGGCACCCCGGACCAGCACAGGCAGGGCTGGCGGGCGGCCGTCGCCTCGTCCAGCTTGCGGACGGGCGTGTCATGCGGCGCGGATTTGACGATCTCCGGGTCCTCCTCGACATCGCGCGCGATCTGCCGCATGGCCTCGATGAACGTGTCCAGCGTTTCCTTGCTTTCGGTTTCGGTCGGCTCGATCATCAGCGCCTCGGGCACGATCAGCGGGAAGTAGATCGTGGGCGGGTGGTAGCCGAAGTCCATCAGGCGTTTGGCGATGTCCAGCGCCTTGATGCCGTGCTCGCGCTGCTGCCGGCGCGCGGTAAAGACGCACTCGTGCATACACAGTTCATTATAGGCGACATCGAAGAAATCCTGTAGCTTGACGCGGATGTAGTTCGCGTTCAGGACGGCGTTCTCGGCGACCTGGGCCAGCCGCTCACGCCCGTAGTACATGATGTAAGCATACGAGCGAAGGATGCACAGGAACGAGCCGTAGTAGCCGTGAATCTTGCCGATGGATTTGGGCCGGTCTGTGTCCAGCCGATAGCCTTCGTCGGTTTTGACCACCTGCGGGACAGGCAGGTACGGCTCCAGGATGCTCTTGATGCCGACCGGCCCCGATCCCGGCCCCCCACCCCCGTGCGGCGAGGAAAACGTCTTGTGCAGGTTGAAGTGCATGACGTCGAAGCCCATGTCGCCGGGCCGCGCCCGCCCAACCAGCGCGTTCATGTTCGCCCCGTCGCAGTAGACCAGGCCGCCGCATTTGTGGATGAGGTCACATATCTCGGCGATGTCGTCCTCGAACAGCCCCAGCGTGTTCGGGTTGGTCAGCATCAGGCCGGCGATGTTATCGGCCAGCAGCGTCTTGAGGTGGGCGAGGTCCACGCGACCCCGCGCATCGGACTTGACGGTGAGCGTCTTGTAGCCGCAGCGCGCCGCCGAGGCGGGGTTGGTCCCGTGGGCGGCCTCCGGGCACAGGATAGTGTCCCGATGGCCCTGCCCGTGGTCGTCGTGGTAGGCTTTGATCAGCATCAGCCCCAGCAGCTCGCCGTGCGCGCCCGCCGCGGGCTGGAGGCTGACCGCGTCCATGCCGCCGATCTCGGCCAGTATCTCCTGCATGGAGTGCAGCACTTCCAAAGTTCCCTGGACTGCCGTGTCCGGCAGGTAGGGGTGGATGCGGGCAAAGCCGGGCAGGCGCGCGATCTCCTCGTTGATCTTCGGGTTGTACTTCATGGTGCAGGAGCCGAGCGGGTAGAAGCCCGAATCCACCGAGTAGTTGCGCTGCGACAGGTGCGTGAAGTGCCGGATGACTTCCGGCTCGGACAGTTCCGGCAGCGGCAGGTCGCGGCGCAGGTCCGCCCGCGGCAGCAGGCTGCCGAGAGGCTGCACCGGCACGTCGCAGACCGGAAGCTCGACGGCCAAACGACCCGGACGGCTGATCTCGAACAGCAAAGGCTCAAAGTCGGGGATCATTTACACGCTATCCATTCTAAAACTCGCCAGGGCCGCCACCAGTGCGTCTATGTCGTCTTTGGTGCGCTGCTCGGTGACGCACAGCAGCATGGCGTTGGACATCTCCGGGAAGTGCGGCCCCAGCGGCAGGCCGCCGACGATGCCCTGCGCCAGCAGATGCTCGTTGATGCGGGCCGGGTTGGCAGGCGTTTTGACCACGAACTCCTTGAAGAACGGCCGGTCGGGGAAGGCAAGCGCGTAGCCCGGCAGCTTGGCGATCTCCGACGCGGCATAGTGCGCCTTCTGGATGCACAGTTCGGCGGCCTGCGCCAAGCCCTGCCTGCCCATCGTCGCGAGGTAGACCGAGGCCGCCAGGGCGTACAGGGCTTCGTTGGTGCAGATGTTGCTCGTCGCCCGCTCGCGCCGGATGTCCTGCTCGCGCGTCCGCAGAGTCATCACGAAGGCGCGCTTGCCGTCGCCGTCTTTCGTCTGGCCGACGATCCGGCCCGGCAGGCGCCGCATGAACTTGTTTTTACAAGCGAAGAAGCCCAGGAGCGGCCCGCCATAGCCCATCGGACAGCCCAGCGACTGGCCCTCGCCGACCACGATGTCCGCGTCATACTCGCCGGGCGGCGTCAGCAGCCCCAGGGAGATCGGGTCCACACAGGCGATCAGTAACGCGCCTTTCGCATGGGCGGCCTCGGACCAGCGCGTCATGTCTTCCAAAGTCCCGAAGAACGAAGGCTGCTGGACGATGACGGCCGCCGTTTCGTCCCCCACCCCGTCCGGGTCCGTGATAATGTCCGCACTCAGGCTCATGTGGCGCAGGTAGGTGTCCAGGACGTGACGGTAGACGGGGTGGACCGAGCCAAGCACGGCCAGACGCTTCCGGCCTGTCAGTTCCCCGGCCATGATGGCGGCTTCGGCCAGGGCGGTCGCGCCGTCGTACATGGAGGCGTTCGCGACATCCATCGCCAACAACTGGCAGAGCAGGGACTGAAACTCGAAGATGCTTTGCAGGACGCCCTGGCTCACTTCCGGCTGGTAGGGCGTGTAAGACGTATAAAACTCGGAGCGGCCCGTGATGGCCGCGACGGTGGGCGGGACATAATGGTCATAAATTCCCGCGCCGAGGAAGCATGGCGCTTCGTCCGCATGAGTGTTCTTGGCCGCCAGCTTAGTTAGGTGTTTCGCCAGCGTCATCTGATCCATGCGGGGCGGGATGTTCAGCTCACCGTTGAATTGCAGCGGCTTCGGGATCGGCGTGAACAGGTCATCTAAAGATTGAACGCCGATGGCATCCAGCATTTTCTCGCGGTCGGCATCCGTGTTGGGGATGTAGGACATGAAAATCTTCCTAAACTAAGGCTTCGTAGGCCATGCTGTCCAGCAGCGAGTCGGCATCGGATGGTTGGCTCATTTTGATCCGCAGCATCCAGCCGTCTCCGTAAGGGGCATCGTTGACCGTCTCCGGCGCGTCGTTCAGGGCCTCGTTGACGGCAACCACTTCGCCGCCGACGGGCGCGTACAGGTCCGAAACGGCCTTGATGCTCTCGATCTCGCCGAACTTTTCGCCCTGCTGGAGGACGCGCCCGACTTCCGGGAACAGGACCAGGGCGACATCCCCCAACTCCTCCTGCGCGTGCTGGGTGATGCCCACCGTGGCGACCTCGCCTTCGATTCTGGCCCATTCATGAGTCTTAGCGTACTTTAAATCAGACGGCTCAGGCATAGGGGAACCTTTCTAAAAACCGCTCTAGACGCCGTTGCGGTAGAACGGCAGAGAAACGACGGTGGCAGGCGCGCGGCGTCCGCGAATGTCTACGGCAACGCGCGTTCCGGGATCGGCAAAGGGGACGCTCACCCGTGCCATCGCGATGCCGGCTTTGACGGTGGGCGACCAGGTGCCGCTCGTCGTCAGGCCGATTTCTTGACCTTCGGTGTTGGTCACGGCGAAGTGTTCGCGCGGGATGGCGCGCTCGTCCATGCGGAGGCCGACCAGTCGGCAGCTCGGCGCGGCTTCCAGCAGCGCAGCCTTTCCGATGAAGTCGCCTTTCTTTGGTTTGACCGCCCAGCCAACGCCGGACTCCAGCGGACTTGTCTCGGAATCTAATTCATGCCCATACAGGGGATAGGCGGCTTCCAGGCGCAGAACGTCCCGCGCGCCCAATCCGGCGGGTGTTGCCCCCCACTCTACCAGCGTGTCCCACACCTGCGGGGCGTCTTCCCAACCGCAAAAAATCTCGAAGCCGTCCTCCCCCGTGTAGCCGGTACGCGAAAGCAGGAGGGGCGTTTGGGAGACTTGCCCGCTCCGGTAATGGAAGCGGTTGAGGCCACTTAGGCTCTCGTCTTCCGCCGCGCGGGAAACCAGCTCGACGGCCTGCGGCCCCTGCACGGCAATCAGCGCCGTTTCGTCGCTCAAGTCTTTGAGCGTGACACTGGGCTTGCCCTCGGCCTGTTCTTGCAGCCACGCCCAATCTTTGTCTTTGCAGCCCGCGTTCAGGACGATGAAGTAGTCGTTGACGCCGCCGCAATAGACAATGATGTCGTCAATGATGCCCCCCTGCTCGTTCAAAAGCAGCGAATACTGCGCCTTGCCGGGAGCGAGTTTGGACACGTCATTGGTCGTGACGGACTGGACGAACTCAAACGCCCCCTCCCCCGTCACCGCCGCCTCGCCCATGTGGGAGACATCGAACAGGCCCGCCGCGCTACGCACGGCGGCGACCTCGCCGACGGTTCCCGCGTAGGAGACAGGCATCTCCCAGCCGGCGAAGGGAACCATTGTCGCGCCCGCCGCGAGATGCGTTTCATACAGTGACGTTCGCTTCATTCGCCGAGATACGCTTTCTTGATGTCCTCGTTCGCCAGCAAGGCTTTGGCCTCGTCGGCCATCACGATCTGGCCTGTTTCCAGAACGTAGCCGCGATGGGCGACGCCCAGCGCCATGTGGGCGTTCTGCTCGACCAGCAGGACGGTCGTCCCCTGCGCGTTGATGTCGCGGATGATGTTGAAAATGTCGCGGACCAGGAACGGGGCCAGCCCCAGCGACGGCTCATCCAGCAGCAGCAGCTTGGGGCGGGCCATCAGCGCCCGGCCCATCGCCAGCATCTGCTGCTCGCCGCCGGAGAGCGTCCCGGCGTTCTGGCCGATGCGCTCCTTCAGGCGCGGAAACAGGGTCAGCGCGCGGTCGAAATCTTCCCGAATGCCCGCGCGGTCGCGCCGGGTGAACGCGCCGAGTTCCAGGTTCTCTCGCACCGACATGTTGGCGAAGACGCGGCGGCCTTCGGGCGAATGCCCGATGCCCCGTTGAACGATCTTGTCGGCGGAAAGGGACGTGATCTCCGCGCCCTCGAACACGATCCGGCCACGCTGCGCCGGGACCAGGCCGGAGATAGCCCGCAGCGTCGTGCTCTTCCCCGCGCCGTTCGCGCCGATTAGGGTCACGATCTCGCCTGCTTTGATTGTCAGCGAAATACCTTGCAGGGCGCGGATCGCGCCGTAGGAGACTTCCACCCCATCAATTGTCAGCATGTCGGCCATTTTAGGCTACGCTCGAAGCGGCGTCCGCCTCGCCCAAGTACGCCTCGATGACTTTGGGGTTCTCGCGTATCTCGCGCGGCGTCCCCTGCGCGATGATCTGGCCGTAGTCCAAAACCAGGATGCGCTTGCAGATGCCCATGACGACCTTCATGTCATGCTCGATGAGCAGGATCGTCAGGCCAAAGTCGTCCCGCAGGCTCTCGATCTGCCGCATCAGGTCGTTCTTCTCCTGCGGGTTCATCCCCGCCGCCGGCTCATCCAGCAGGAGCAGCCTCGGCTGGGTCGCCAGCGCGCGGGCGATCTCCAGCCGCCGCTGCTCCCCGTAGGCCAAGTTTTTCGCGAATTCTTGTGCATACTTGCCCAGCCCGAAGCGGTCCAAGAGGGCCTGGGATCGTTCCAGCGTCGCCCGTTCCGCCTCGGCGAAGGCCGCCCCGCGCCAGACGGCGTCCCATAGGGAAGGCTGGTAGTGCATATGCGCGGCGGTGCGGACGTTGTCGAGGACCGTCATCGAGGGAAACAGGCGGATGTTCTGAAAGGTGCGGGAGATGCCGGCGGCGGCGATCTGGTACGGCTTGTGTCCAGCGATAGACTGGCCGCTGAACTGGATGGAGCCGCTGGTGGGCGCGTATACCCCCGTCAGCAGGTTGAACGCCGTGGTTTTGCCCGCCCCATTGGGGCCGATCAGCCCGACCAGTTCGCCCGCGTCCAGCGCGAGCGTGAACTTGTTGACGGCGACCAATCCGCCGAACTGTTTGGTGCAGTCCTGGATTTCGAGCAGCGGCATGGGCCTATGTTACCCGAAACAGGCCCAGACAGGCAAGGCACTGGCGTTTTTTCTTTTGCCGGGTTTCCAGCCGCTTTCTGAACGAGCCCAGGGCAATTGTATATAGTCAAGGCAGGGCAGGCACAGGGGACAGAGGGCAGGCACAGGGGCCTGCCCCTACGGGTGACAACGGATCACGAGGCGCGTAGGGGCAACCCCCCGTGGTTGCCCTCCTCCCTCCCCGTGGTTGCCCTTTATAGGCGATTGCCCTGTGAACGAGCCTGGCCGACTTGACAAACGTGCCCAGGCTCGTCATAATGGGACAATCTTTTCCAAGAAACTCTTATGGCGCTTTTGCCCCCATCAGTCACGACAACCCAGCCCCAGCGGGAGCGGACGCAGGAGGCAGACCTGTCCTGGTCGGTCCATCTGCTTCGGCGGCAGCCGCAGCGTGCCTCGCGCATTGCTCTCGTTCTGGCAGGCGTCTTCGTCTTGAGCCTGTGCCTCTTCCGTTCCTTCTGGCTGGCGTTGCTGCCGGCCGCTGCGGTCCTTCTTTCCCTGTCGGAATTCGTATTTCCCATTCGCTACACGCTGACGGTGCAGTCGGCCACGGCGCGACACGGGCTGACGCTGCTGGAGATCCGCTGGGCGGACGTACGGCACGCTTACCTCACGGATGAGGGCGTGAAACTCAGTCCCCTGCGCGCCAAGAACTCCCGGTTCGAGCCGCTGCGCGGCGTTTACCTGCGCTTCGACGAGACGAACCGTGATGGCGTCATCGCCGCCGTGCGGCGGGGCCGCGAGGAGTGCGCCGACCGTGCCTAACGCCTTTGGCCTGCTGGATTATGAGTGGGATGCGCCGCTGTCAGACGAAGACCGCGACCGCCTCCTCGCCAAGATGGCCGCCGCCGTCCATAAGTGGCGGCTGGAAGTCCCCGCCATCCTGTTTTTGGAGTCGAGCGCGCCCTTGAGCTACATCGGCGGGCAGAGCCTCGTCGCCTTTTCGCCCTTCGTCGCCCCGCTCTTGCCGGGCGGCTTGAACGACGTACAGCGCCTGAGCCAGCTTCTGGCGCGGCCGGAAAATGTCCGCCGTTTGATTGATTTGCTGAGTGAAGGAGCGTAATGCAGCACGCGAGTGACAACTGGTGGGTGAGCGGCATCGTCGTCCTGCTGTCCTTAATCATTATCTTCAAGGTGCTGTCGGCACAGCGGGGCCGCGTGCCCTACATCCGCCGCATCGCCGGCCTGAACGCCATTGATGAGGCGGTGGGCCGGGCGACCGAGATGGGCCGGCCGGTGATGATGGTTCCGGGCATCAGCGGGCTGGACGTGGTCACGCTCCAAGCGCTGTCCATCTTCGGCTACATCGCCCGCGCCGTGGCCCGGTTCGGCAACAAAAGCATCATCCCGACCATTGACCCCATCGTGACGGGCGTGGCGGAGGAGACGCTGCACGATGCCTATGCCGACGCCGGGCGGCCCGAACTCTATGACTCGGGCGATGTGCGCTACCTGACCGGCCAGCAGTTCGCCTTCGCGTCCGGCGTGGCAGGCATCCTCATCCGCGAGCGCGTGGCGGCGTCGTTTCTCTTCGGAGCGTTCTACGCCGAGTCGCTCATCTTCGCCGAGGTCGGCCAGCAGGTCGGCGCGGTCCAGGTCGCGGGCACGACCGAAACCAATCAAATTCCGTTCTTCATCGCCGCCTGCGACTACGTCATCATCGGCGACGAGTTTTATGCGGCCAGCGCGTACCTGTCCCGTGACCCGACCCTGCTCGGCAGCATCGTCGGCCAGGACTACTGCAAGCTGCTGCTGCTGGCGATCATTTTGATCGGCATCGCCTGTGTCAGCCTGCTGAACGTGCCCGCCTTTGCACACGCGCATGTCCTGCACTGGGTCGTGGACTTCCTGAAGGTCAAATAACGCCTACTTGAACGCTCTCAAACAATTCTTCGCGCCGGTCCATGGGCACGGCGGCGCCTTTTACGGCAAGCTCGCGCTGGGCCTGCTGCTCATGTTCGCCGTTCTGGCCGCGCTTCAGGCCGCGCCGCGCCGGGCGCGCAAAGGGATCATCGCCTTCTTCACGTTCCTCGGCGGCCTGTATTTCGCCCTGGAATTCTTCTGGCCGACAAACTCCACGACGAACCAGAACCCGCTGACGCCCTATCAGGACGTGGTCGCGAGCCTCGCCGCCGTCGTCGCCTCGTTCGCCATCGGCCTGGGCGTCTTCTCCCTGATGCAGCTTCACACGCGGACCGTCGCCCGCGCCCGCCCCGGCTGGGGCTACAGCGTGGTCCTGCTGGTCTCGTTCGCCCTGATGTTCGTCTTTGGCCTGATGAACGCTTACAGCCCCAAGACGACGATCATCCCGGCCGTCCCCGGCGCCTGGGCCGGTCAGAACGCGCACGGGATGTTCCAATTCCTGTTCAAAGGCGGCCTGAACAGCCTGACCTCGGCGACGTTCGCCATGATCGCCTTTTATATCGCGTCCGCCGCCTACCGCGCCTTCCGCATCCGGTCCCTGGAGGCGACGCTGCTGATGGTCGCCGCCCTGATCGTCATGCTCGGCTCCGTGTCCTTCGGCACATGGATCACCCACGACATCCCCTTCTTTTCCGGCGTGGACGGTCTGGGCCGCCCCGCCGAAAATCCCTGGGCGAACTTTCGGATCGAGCGCATCGCGCAGTGGCTGCTGCTGGAGATCAACACGCCCGCGCAGCGCGGCATCCTGTTCGGGCTGGCGCTGGGGCTGCTGGCGACTTCCCTACGCTACTGGCTAAGTCTGGAGCGGGGCGCGTACTTCGATAAAGAACTATGAACAACACCCTTTGGGACCGCTTGCAGACGATTGACCGGCGCGTCATCTACGGCATCCTGCTGGTCGTCATCCTGATTCCCCTGTTTTTCCCCATTACGCTGCCCACCTATCCGAGCAAGCAGTCACAGGACTTCTATGACACCGTCGAGCGGGTCGCCAAGGAGTCACCCAACAAGCTGGTGATCATTGACGGCCAGTGGTCGCCCAGCACGCGCGGCGAGAACCAGTGGCAGGCGCAGGCGATTGTGACGCACCTGATGGCGCGTCACCTGCACTTTGCCATCCTCTCCTTTGACACGCAGAACAACACGGTGACGCAAACGCAGATCGTCGAGCCGCTTGCCCACAAGTTCGGCTATGTCTACGGCCGGGACTATGTGAACTGGGGTTTCAGGCCCATCCCCAGCTTCCAGCCTATCCTCAAGGGCCTGGTGACGGACATCCCACACACGATCAAAAAGGACTACAAAGGCACGCCGCTCGACCAGATTCCGGTGATGAAGGGCATTAAAACGCGCGACGACATCGGCGCAGTCGTCGAGATCACTCCCAGCGCGACGGCGGAGTATTGGCTTGGCCTGTTCGAGCAGAACAACAACCCGCCCTTCCTGTTCGCGCCGACCGCCGTCATGGCGCCCACTTACTACCCTTACCTGGATACCGGGCAGATGGCGGGAATGCTGACCGGAATCAAAGGCGCGGGGGATTATGAGGGCCTGCTCATCAGCGCCAAACTCCTCGACAAGCCAAGTTTCGGGTCGGGCGCGGCGGGCGCGCTTTCGCTGGTCTACGCGCTGATCATCCTGCTGATCATCCTGGGCAACATCGGCTATTATGCCGGACGCGCCGCCCGTCTGAGGGGGGAGCGATGAGCTATCTCCGGCACCTTTTTGATCCGATCCTGCTGCTCGGCGCGCTGGGCACGATGGCGATTCTCTCGCTCGTCTTCAAGGAAAACCGCTTCTACCGCTTCTTTGAACACGTCTTCCTGGGTCTGGCGCTGGGCTACGACCTGGAGTTCATCTGGACGACGGTTCTCAGGCCGCAGTGGTGGGACCCGATGACTCAGGACGGCCAATGGGCCTGGATCATGGTCGTGCCGGTCGGCCTGATGTTCTACGGAATCTACACCCAGCGCTTCGCCTGGATGAGCCGGCTCATCTTCGGCATCTTCTTCGGCCTGAATGCAGGCACGATTTTCCAGGATTTCAGCGCGCGCGTCATGCCGCAGGTGACAAAATCATTCATCCCCGCCAAGTCTTTGATCCCCCCCGCGCCCAAGCCCAGCGACCCGCACGCGCTGCTCCACCAGGTCTCGTTCGTCCTAAACAACTCCCTGTTCCTGGCGATCGTCGTCTCCGTCCTGGTCTACTTCCTGTTCGCCTTTGAACAAAGAAACCGGACCGTCCGGGGGACGGCCCAGTTCGGGCGGTGGGTCTTGATGTTCTCGTTCGGCGCGATCTTCGGCTCGACGATTATGACGCGCATGGCGCTGCTCATTGACCGCATGTATTTTCTATTTCACGATTGGCTGCGGCTCGTCAAAGGATAAGACGGGGCTAGACGCCGAGCTGATCGGGGCGGGATGGGGTCCGAGAGCGCAGGCGGGCCTGACGCCGGGCCTGGTTCAGATCACGCTGAGTCTGGAAATTGTGCCACCAGACCCGGCAGCCGTCCGCCAGAGTCTGCCAGTGGGAGCGGGGGCACGGGGCGCCGAAATCCCCCGGCGTCCGCGTCTTTTGCGCAGTGACATGCTCCAGCCGGACTTCCTCGTAGCGCGACACCAGCCGCTGCCAGGCCAGAGCGATCATGCGCTCGTCCCGGCTGAACTCCCCGTGCCAGCGACAGGTCCAGCATTCCGCGTTGTTCCGGTGGTTCAAAGTGCCGCAGAGCGTGCAGAGCTTGACAGCCTCCTGCGTGAGTTTTTGAGTAGGGTTGTCGGCGCCGAAACCGGCCCGTAATCGCTTCATTGACTGACTTCTTTCTGTTTCAACTGACTTCTTTCTGTTTCAGCGGGCGCGTCCGCCATTGGCCGCGCCTTTGGTTTGTCTATACCCGCTTTGGCGCGAAATACTTGCATTTTTACCGGCTGTGCCTTCTTGCCCGTCAGCGGCGGCTTGCTGATATTATTGCTGATATTATTGCCAAATGCCATCGGTTTCTCTAGGCTTTTGATAGGCACGGTTTTGCTTTGCTTGACTTTTGGCCGTGATAAGATGTATACTCTCCGGCGTGTCTCCTTTCTGAGCCAATTACACGCCCCTAGCAACCGATGTTTGATAGTCTCGCGGACAAATTACAAGACGTCTTCAAGCGGCTCCGCTCCAAGGGCGCGCTGACGGAAGCGGATGTCGCCGAGGCCCTGCGCGAAGTGCGCCTGGGGCTGCTGGAAGCGGACGTCAACTTCAAAGTCGTCAAGGAATTTGTCGGACGCATCCGGGAGCGCTCCGTCGGCATTGAGATACTCGAAGGGCTGCACCCGGCCCAGCAGGTCATCAAGATCGTAGACGAGGAGCTGACCGCGCTGCTGGGCGGCGAGCAGGCACCGCTGACTTTTGCGTCCCGGCCTCCGACGGTTATCATGCTTTGCGGCCTGCAAGGGGCAGGCAAAACGACCCACGCGGGCAAGCTGGCCTCCATGCTGCGCAAGCAGGGCCGCAACCCGATGCTGGTCGCCGCCGACATCTACCGCCCTGCCGCTATCAAGCAGCTCCAGGTGGTCGGCGAACAGGTCAAAACGCCTGTCTTTACACTGGATGGGGCCAAGCCGGATGTGATCGCGCGTGAAGGCGTCGCCGAGGCGGACCGCAAGGGCCACGATGTCGTGATTCTGGACACGGCAGGCCGCCTTCAGATTGATGAAGCCTTGATGCAGGAGCTTCAGCGCATCAAGGCCGTCGTCGCGCCGCAGGAGATTCTGCTGGTCGTGGACGCCATGACCGGGCAGGAAGCCGTCGCCGTCGCGCAGGGCTTCAACGAAGCGCTGGACGTGACGGGCTTTATTCTGACCAAGCTGGACGGCGACACGCGCGGCGGCGCGGCCCTTTCGATCAAGAGCGTCGTGGGCCGTCCGATCAAATTTGTCGGCGTCGGCGAGAAGATGGACGCGCTGGAAGTCTTCCACCCGGACCGGATGGCCTCGCGCATCCTGGGCATGGGCGACGTGCTGACGCTGATCGAGCGCGCCGAAGGCGCTCTGGACCAGAAAAAGGCGCTGGAACTGGAAAAGAAGCTCCGGGCCAACAAGTTCGACTTCGAGGATTATCTCGACCAGATGCGGCAGATGCGCAAGATGGGGCCGCTGGACCAGATACTCAAGATGATTCCGGGCCTGGGCGGCGCGGACGCGCTGAAAGGCGTTGCGATTGACGAGAGCCACCTCGCTCATATCGAGGCGATGATCCTTTCAATGACCCCGCAGGAGCGGCGCGAGCCGGGCCTGATCAACGGCAGCCGCCGGCGAAGGATCGCGACGGGCAGCGGCCGCACCATCCAGGACGTCAACCGCCTGTTGACGCAGTTCGAGCAGATGAAGAAAATGATGCGCGGACTGACGGCCATGGAGCCGGGCGCGATGCCCTCCCTGCCGGGCATGGGCGGCAAGCACGGCGGTTCCAACAAGACGGCCTCCAAAAAGAACAAGCGGAAGCCGCCGCCGAGCTTCAAATTCCCATTTGGACGCCGCTGATGTGTCTATGAATCATTCTACTACTCAAGAAAGGAGCAACACGCATGTCCGTTAAGATACGATTGCGCCGCATGGGCGCCAAGAAGCGCCCGTTTTACCGGCTGGTCGTCGCCGACAGCCGCCGCGCCCGCGACGGCCGTTTCATCGAGACCCTGGGCTATTACAACCCCTGTGTCGAGCCGGTGGAGTTGAAGATAGATTCCGACCGCGCCAAGTATTGGCTTGGATGCGGCGCGCAGCCGTCCGACACCGTTCAGGCGCTGCTAAAGAAACAGGGCGTCTATGAGCCGGCGCCCGCCGAAGAGACCGAAGCCGCTTCGGCCGCCTAACGAAAGAAGAGCAAGGCCCTTGCCGACCACCCACGATGAGCCAGGCGGCAGGGAAAACGAGGAGTTGTAGTACGTTGAAACCCATGATTGAGTATCTCGTCAAGGAACTGGTGGATGAACCCGAACATGTGACGGTGACGGAAGTGCCGGGCGAGGAATCAACGACCTATGAGGTCCATGTCGCCCCCGGCGATCTGGGCAAGGTCATCGGCAAGCAAGGCCGGATCGCGAATGCCCTGCGGACCGTCACCAAAGCGGTTGCGATGAAGTCCAAGAAGAAGGTCTACGTCGAGATCGTCGCGTAACAAGGCGCCATGCCGGATTCGACACAACTAGACTCCGAAACAGACGACTACTCGGTTCTCGCGGCGGAGGTTGCCGGAGCGCATGGTGTCAGCGGCAGCCTGCGCCTCCGCCTTGTCGGGACTTCGGCGCAGGAGGCCGCTTCGGACGCCGCCGCGCGTTCGCTCAAGCCGGGCCGCACGGTGCGCCTGCTGCGCACCGGCGACGGCTTCCAGCGAGATTTGACGCTGACGGGCCTGCGCCGTCAGCCGAAGGGCGTTTGGATCGCCCACTTCAAAGAAGTGACGGATCGAAGCGGCGCGGAAGCGCTGCACGGCTGCGCGGTGCTGATCCGCGAAACGGAGCGGGCGCCGCTTGACGAGGGCGAATACTATGTGGATCAGCTCCTCGGCCTGGATGTCGTGACCGACGCCGGCCGGCCGCTGGGACACTTGTCCGACGTTTTGAGCACGCCCGCCCATGATGTGTATGTCACCGATGCCGGGGCGCTGATCCCCGTGGCCGGCGACTTCGTGGTGAGCGTCAGCCTGGAAGAGCGCAGGATCGTCGTGCGCGACGTGCCCGGCCTCCTGGATGAGCCGTCTGCCCCGGCTTCTGCATGAGAATAGATGTCGTCACGATCTTTCCCGACCTGATCCGGGCCATGCTGGGCTTCAGCATCATGAAGCGGGCGCGGGAGGCGGGCGTGGTGGACGTCCAGGTCCACGATCTGCGCGACTGGGCGCCGGGCGTTCATCGCAGCACGGACGACACGCCCTATGGCGGCGGCGCGGGCATGGTCATGCGGCCCGGCCCGTTCTTCGACGCCGTGGAAAGCCTGCCGCGCGTCCCGGAAACGCGCGTCGCGCTGCTGACGCCGCAGGGGGAGACGTTCGCGCAGGCGAAGGCCCGTGAGTTGTCTCAATGCCCGCATCTGGTGCTGCTGTGCGGCCATTATGAGGGCTTCGATGAGCGGGTGCGGCAGCACCTGGCGACCGAGGAGATTTCGGTTGGCGACTACGTTCTGACGGGCGGTGAGCTGCCGGCCTTGATCGTCATAGATGCCGTGACCCGCCTCCAGCCGGGGACGCTGGGCAACGCCGAGTCCGCCGAGGATGACACGTTCTCCGAAGGGCTGCTGGAATACCCGCATTACACGCGCCCACCGGACTTCCGAGGCTGGCGCGTTCCCGATGTTCTGCTCTCCGGCCACCACGCCGAGATCGCCAAGTGGCGACGCAAGGAGCAGTTCCGCCGCACGCAGGCGCGGCGGCCCGACCTCTGGGCGGAATATGTCCCGTCCAAGTCCGACCTCAAGCTGCTCGAGCAGCTTCGAGACGAACCACCACTTCCTCCCCTGGAGGAAGGCAGCAAGGAAAATACAGTTCATGCATCCCCTGATCCAAGAGATCGAGAAGGCACAGCGTAAAGACAGTGTGCCGGATTTCGGGCCGGGCGACACCGTCCGGGTCCATGTGAAGGTCGTGGAGGGCGGCAAAGAGCGCATCCAGATCTTCGAGGGCACGGTCATTTTCCGCAAGCAGGGCCTGTCCCGGTCGGCGTTCATGGTCCGCAAGATCAGCAACGGCTACGGTGTCGAACGGACCTTTCTGATCCATTCGCCCCGGATTGATAGAATCGAAGTCACCAGGCGCGGCCTGGTGCGCCGCGCCAAGCTGTTCTACCTCCGCAAGAAGGTCGGCAAAGCGGCTCGCATTAAAGAAAAGCGGAACTTCTAGCAATTCGGAACTTCTAGACCGCTCCCCGCGTAAACAAGGTCGCCAGGCTCGCTTGGCGACTTTGCTTTTGCCGCTTTTGAGAACAACCCATGCCGCCTCCCTTTTCCGATGCACCCGCGCCTGCCGGCCTGACCGAGACGCTGGCGAACCTGAACATCCTGTGGATACTCGCCATTGTCGCCGGTCTGACCGTGCTGCGGCTGGCCTTTGTCTACCTCCCGTCGGACCACGCCCGCTCCTTCGCCGAAATCCTCGAATCCGGCATGATCGCCGTCGCGCTGGTCTTCCTGATCATTCGCCCGTTCGTCCTGCAAGCGTTCTTCATCCCGTCGCCCTCGATGGAGCCGACGCTGCTCGGAAAGGACGGCTCCGGCGACCGAATCCTGGTCAACAAGTTCGGGTATCGGCTCGGCAAGCCCCACCATGATGATGTGGTCGTCTTTCTCGCCCCGCCCGCCGCCATGGAGGGCGACCCGGAATTCATCAAGCGCCTGATCGGCCTGCCCGGCGACCGCTTGGAGTCCGTTGCCGGCGTCGTGACCATCAATGGCAAGCCGTACAATCACCAGGAAATTCGGCAGAAGCTGGCCGAAGACGGCGACTTTGGCCCCGAAGCCCAAGCCAACCCCACGCCGCCGGACTTGCAGGCGGACCATCATGTCCGGTTCGTGGACGGCGGCGTGCTGGCCGACAAGAAGCTGATCAGCAAAGAGCGCCTGGCCGAGATATTCACCGGCCAGAAGGACATTCCCGTTTCCGTGCATCCGGGCTACAACATCCGCAACGGGGTGAAACTGGCCGAGCCGTTCATCGCCGAGGACCCGGATTATGACATGAAGATCTACCAGGGCGAGCCGCTCAAGCACGAGTACGGGCCGTATCAGGAGGGGTTCAAGTGGGCCGACAAGCCCATCAGCCCGGCGGAGTTCCAGCAGGAGTTCGCCGGCCCGACCGAGCCTGTCCCCGCCGACCATTACCTGATGATGGGGGACAACCGCAACGACAGCAGGGACAGCACGGTCTGGGGGCCGCTGGAAGCGCGCCGGGTGGTCGGCAAGGCGCAACTTATTTTTTGGCCGCCCACGCGGCTGGGCGTGATTCACTAGACCTGGCAGTCAATACCCCGCCCTGAACGGCGGGGCTGTAATAGAGCAAATCCCCGCCTGCGCGGGCAGAAGAGATGTAGGGGCGCCGCTTGCTGCGCCCTCTATGCTTGCCGCGCCCTCCTTAATCTTGCGCCCGCGCCCTCCGGGTCTGCCAGTGCGGCAGGCGGGGGCTTGCACTTCTAAAGCCCAGGGGTTCAGCCCTGGGTATCCTGTGAGGGCCGCCCATGACGGATGCTGCTCCCCCGCCGAGCCTGACCGAGACGCTGGCGAACCTGCCGATCCTCTGGATACTGGCCCTCGTCGCCGGGCTGACCGTGCTGCGGCTGGCCATCATCCGCCGTCCGGCTCCGCTTGCCCAATCCCTGTCCGAGTTGTCGGAGACGGGCTTAATTGCCCTCACGCTGGTCTACCTGATCATCCGACCCTTCTTCGTGCAGGCGTTCTACATCCCTACCGCCTCAATGGAGCCGACGCTGCTCGGCAACAGCCGCGCCAAAGACCGCATCCTCGTCAGCAAGTTCCAGTATCGGCTGCATCCGCCTCAGCGGGATGAGGTCGTTGTCTTCCTCGCCCCGCCCGCCGCCATGCCGGGCGACAAGCCGTTCGTCAAGCGCCTGATCGGACTGCCGGGCGACCGGGTGGAGTCGGTCGCCGGGTTTGTCCTGGTCGGCACGAAACGCTACAGCCACGCAGACATCCGCCAGGCTCTGGCGGAGGCGGGCGCGTTCGGACCGGAAGCCAAAGCCGAGGGCTATGCGGACCAGGCGGACCATCATGTCAGGTTCGTCGGCGCGGGGGTGCTTGCCGACAAGCGCCTGATCGGCAAGGAGCAGCTTGCGACGATCCTCTCGGACATGGCCCATACTCCGATCAGGGTGTATCCGGGCTACAACATCCGCAACGGGGTGAAGCTGGCCGAGCCATTCATCGCCGAAGACCCCGATTACGACATGAAGCTCTACTACGGCGAGCCGCTCAAGCATGAGCATGACCCTTCTCAGGCCGAATACAAGTGGAACGGCCTCCCCATCATGGCGGCGGAGTATGCGAAAGAGGCGGCACAGCCGGCGGAGGGCGTCCCCGCCGGACATTACCTGATGATGGGGGACAACCGCAACGACAGCAACGACGGCACCAATTGGGGGCCGCTGGAATCCTGGCGGGTCGTCGGGCCGGCGCGGGTGGTCTTCTGGCCCCCGGCCGACATGGGAGTCGTCCATTGATGCTTGCCGCCAACGATTTGTGGCATTACGAGAGGCAGGCACGCGCCGCCGGCCGCCACCTGATCGCCGGACTGGACGAGGTGGGGCGCGGGCCGCTGGCCGGTCCGGTCGTCGCCGCCTGCGTGGTGCTGCCGGAGGGCTTCTGTCTGGACGGCATCAACGATTCCAAGAAGCTCAGTGAGCGGCAGCGGGAGCGGGCCGAGGCGCGCATCCGGGCCGAAGTCGTCGCCATCGGCCTGGGCGTCGTGGAGCCGGAGACGATTGACCGCATCAACATCTTGCAGGCGACGCGCGAGGCCATGCGGCAGGCGTTCCTGCGGCTGTCCCCCCTACCCGACTGCGTGCTGATTGACGGCTTGCCCGTGCCGCTTTTTCCCTGCCGGCATCAACAGGCCATTGTCGGCGGCGACGGCCTGTGCGCCTCCATCGCCGCCGCCTCCATCATCGCCAAAGTCGCCCGCGACCGGATGATGCGCGCCTACGACACCGTTTACCCTGAGTATGGCTTTGCCGGCCACAAAGGCTACGGGGCCGCCAAGCACCTGGACGCTCTGCGCGCACACGGCCCCTGCCCCATCCACCGCCGCTCCTTCGCGCCCGTCGCCGCCTCCCTCCGGCAGCCCCCCGATCAATAAGACCATGAGCGACACGCGCAAGACGACCGGCGCGCGGGGCGAGCGCGAGACTCTGGACTTCCTGGAAGCGCGAGGCTACCGGATCGTGGACACGAACGTGCGGCCCCTGGGCGGCATGGCGCGCGGGGAGATTGACGTCATCGCCTGGGACGGCGAGTTCCTGGTCTTCTGCGAGGTCAAAACCCGGCGCGCCGCCCTGGGCGAGCAGGGAACGCCCGCCGAGGCCGTGGATGCCCGCAAACAGAAGCAGCTCACGCGGCTGGCCTTCGCCTATCTTGCCAAGCATGGCCTGGACGACGTGAACGTGCGCTTTGATGTCGTCGAAGTCGTCCGCCGCCCGCCGCGCCCGGCTCAGTTTCGACTGCTACGAGACGCCTTCCCACCCGCCGAATTCACCGATTAACGGGGCCGATTACATATAGATGATAGACAGAGGGCAACCACGGAGAGGGCCGAGGGCAACCACGGCGGGTTGCCCCTACCAATGCCCACCGACCACGGGCGGCGTAGGGGCAGGCCCCCGTGCCTGCCCTCCTTGTTCCCATGCCTGCCCTCCATAGGCGATTACGAACCGATTGACGGGCGGATTGACAAGCCCGCCCGCCTGTGCTAGAATGACGGCATGGCGGACGCGATCACTTATCCCGAGCAGTTACCCCTTTCCCCGGTTGCCGGTCCCGTTCACGCCTCCATTTCTCTGCCCGGCTCCAAGAGCATCACCAATCGCGCTCTGCTCCTCGCGGCCCTGGCGGACGGCGTTTCCCTGCTGCGCGCGCCGCTGTGCTCCGAGGACACGTTCTACATGGCCCAGGCCCTGCGCGATCTAGGCGTGTCTATCGAAGAGACGCCGGAGCGGGACTTTCGCGTCACCGGGGCTGGCGGGTTCTTTCAGGCCCCCCCAGAGCCTCTGTTCATCGGCAATTCGGGGACGACGGTTCGCTTCCTCACCGCCGCCGCCTGCCTCGCTCCCACTGGCGCGGACGTCATCCTCGACGGAGTAGCCCGGATGCGTGAGCGGCCCATCCGCGACCTGGTCGGCGCGCTGCTGACGCTGGGCGTTGAGGCCGAGTGCCTGAACGGGCACGGCTGCCCGCCCGTGCGCGTTCGCGGCGGCGGCCTGCCCGGCGGGCGCTGCCGCCTGCGCGGGGACGTCAGCAGCCAGTTCCTCACGGCCCTCTTGCAAGTCGCGCCGTATGCCCAGGCCGATGTCGAGATCGAGATCGTCGGCGAGTTGATCTCCAAGCCCTACGTCGCCATCACGCAGGCCGTCATGGCCTCGTTCGGCGTCACGATGGAAAACGACGGCTTCCGCTTCCTGCGCGTGGCGTCTAAGGAGCGCTATCGAGGGCAGGATTACGTCATCGAGGCCGACGCCTCCAACGCCTCCTACTTCCTGGCGGCGGCGGCCGTGACCGGCGGCACGGTGACGCTGGCAAACCTCGGCGCGTCTTCCATTCAGGGCGACATCAAGTTTGTGGACATGCTGGAGCGCATGGGCTGCACCGTCACGCGCGCCCCCGAGACAATCACGCTGACCGGCCCCGAACACCTGCAAGGCATTGAGGCGGACATGGAGGCGATCCCGGACACGGCGCAAACGCTGGCCGTTGTCGCCGCCTTCGCCGACGGTCCTTCGCACCTTACCCACCTCGCCAGCCTGCGCGTCAAGGAGACGGACCGCGTCCGCGCCATCGCCCGCGAGCTGCCCAAGCTGGGCGTCCGCGTCGAGGAGGGATCTGATGACTGGACCATCCACCCGCCTGCCGGGGAGCGCTATACGGGTGAGGCGATTGACACCTACGACGACCACCGCATGGCGATGGCCTTCGCCGTCGCCGGCCTGCGCGTGCCTGGCGTCGTCATCAACGACCCCAGATGCGTCGCCAAGACGTTTCCTGATTTCTGGAAGCGCTGGGAGACCGCGTTTTACGACAGGAACGAACTTTGACTGGTGAAGGATTCTCCGAAGTCGGCGTCGCCGGGGCGCTGGCCCTTGCCTACGCCCAGGACGCGCGCACCTTCCTGCCCCTGCTGGCGCAGGTCCTGACGGCGGCCCTGCCGGACGAGACCCAGGTCGAGCGCCGGGGCGGCCTGTTCCAGCGCGAGAAGCCCGTCCGCAAGGTGACGATCACGCTGGGCGACTCGATCTATGCGCTGGAAGACCTGGGGCGTGGCCCCCTGTCGGCGCAGCGGGCCAAAGTGGTGCGCGGCATCACCCTTAAAACGGAGCCACTGCCCGTGGAAGACTGGCTGGCAGAACTCAGCGCCCACGTCGCCGCCCGCGCCCAGCAGAACGAAAAAGCATTTTTCGCCCTCAAGAACCTGCTGGACTGATGACGCCACGGGTTGAAATCCGAGGCTGAAAAGTGCCCAGCGTCCAGGGGACGCAAGAGTGGCTCACGCTTCTGCGTCTTAACGTCCCCTGGACGGCGGGCACTTTTCAGCCTCGGATTTCAACCCGTGGCGACTGATTGGCAGACGCTAGGCGTCATAGGAACGATAACAACATGCCCCTTTTCGGCAAGCGCAACGCAGAAGTAGACGAACACGCCAAGCAGGATCAAGAGCGGCTGGCGCGCGGCGGCCTGCCGCTGGGGGCGGAACTGCGCCTGACCGAGCTTCGCAAGAACGGCCAATTCTTCACCAGCAACCTCAGCGTCAACGAGTTCGCGCTGTCCGTTTCCGAAGGCGTCCAGCCGCTCGGCCAGGTCATGGGCAGCACCATCTACCACGTCGGGTGGCAGTACACGCCGATGTATTCCAGCACCGAACTGACCACCCTTAGCCACGCCCAGTACCACGCCCGCCTCCTCGCCATCTCCCGGTTGCAGCAGGAAGCGCGGCTCCTCGGTGCGCACGGCGTCATCGGAGTCCGCCTGGAGCGCCAAGCCTACGAGTGGGGTGAGAACCTGCTGGAGTTCGCCGCGCGCGGCACCGCCGTCGCCCTGCCGGGCCTTCCCGTCCCCGAACACCCCTTCGTCTGCGCCCTGTCCGGCCAGGACTTCTACGCCCTCCGTCGCGGCGGCTTCTTCCCGGTCGGCTTCGCCTTCGGCACCTGCACTTACTACCACGTCGCCTCGTATACGACCCAATGGGTCAACGGGGGCGGCTTCTTCGGCGGCGGCATGATGAACCAGGAGTTGACCGACTACACCCAGGCCGTCTACATCGCCCGCCACGCCGCCACCACCCGCCTGGGCGACGAGGCCGCCCGCGTCGCCGCCGAGGGCGTGGTCGGCGTCACCATCGAGAATTATATCCACCCCTATGAGGTGGAGATCAACAACCAGCAGCGCCGCGATCTCGTGGTGGAGTTCACCGCCCTGGGAACCGCCGTCGTCGCGTCGGGCAGTGACACGCTGGCGGTTGATTATGCCCTGCCGCTGTCGGACTAACCTGCTTGCAACTTTTCCGTGCCTGCCGGGTCACAAGTCAATGACATGGCAATCATCAAGGGCAAGTCCAATGACGACTGGCGGAACAAGCGGAGCCAGGAACAGCTTGCGCTGGGCGGCCTGCCGCTCAACGCGGAATGGCGGCTTCGCGCGCTGCGGGACAACCCACGGCTGTTCACCAGCAGCCTGAGCGTCAACGAGTTTGTGTTGACGCGGGCGGAGCGGATCGCGCCGCTGGGACAGGTGACGGGCCACTGCGCCTACCATGTCGGCTGGCAACCGGTCGCAGTCCACTCCAGCATGGAGCTGACTGTGATCTCGCGGGCGCACAACCAGGCATGGCGTCTGGCCCTGTCCCGCCTGCAAGCGGAGGCAAAAGCGTTAGGGGCGCACGGCGTTGTCGGGGTGAAACTGGAAGCAAAGCCATCGGCCTGGGCCGACAAGATGCTGGAAGTGAGCGCGCAGGGAACGGCGATCCAATGGCAGGGCGCTCCGGTATGGTCCGCGCCGTTCGTTTCCGCCCTTTCCGGGCAGGAGTTCTGGGCGCTCCTCAGCGCGGGCTACCGCCCGGTCGGCGTCGCCTACGGAACCTGTGTCTACCAGCAGGTGACGACGAACGCGACCCGCTGGGCGACGGGCAGCGGCTTCCTCAACGGCACGGCCCGTGTCAACCAGGAATTGCGGGAATACACGTCCGGGTTTTACGAAGCGCGCCGCCTGGCGGTTCAGCACATGGAAGAAGAGGCGACGCAGCTTGGCGCGCAAGGCATCGTGGGGGTCAGGATCGAAAAGCAAACCGCCCTTCGCGAAGTGGAAGTCGAGCTTTATGAGGACGAAAAAAAGGTGAAGCGCACGGACTTAGTCGTCCGCTTCTTCGCCCTCGGCACAGCCATCGCGCCGTTTATCGAATATCAGCCCGTCATCCATGCCGTCATGCCCCTCAGTCAGTGAGGGATCAGTCAAGGAGAAATATTATCATGCCGAACCCCTACACCCCCGGCTCGCAGGAGGGCCTGCCGGCCCATGCGCGCGGACGGCTAGCCGCCATGCGGCCCGGCGCGAACCAGAAGGGCCTGTTCACGAGCGACCTTTCGGTCAATGAATTCTTGCTCGTCAAAGAGGCTGGCTTCGACCCGCTCGGCCTGGTCGTGGGGTCTTCCATCTACCACATCGGCTGGCAGAAGCCCGCCATGAACCAGAGCATGGAACTGGAAACGCTGACGCAGGCCATGTACCACGCCCGCGAGCTGGCGATGACGCGCATGGAGGAGGAGGCGGACAGCATCGGCGCGGACGGCATCGTCGGTGTCCGCCTGGAAGTGGGGCGGCAGGAGTGGGGCGAGAACCTCGCCGAGTTCATCGCCATCGGGACGGCCATCAAGGCGCGCAATGGGGAAAGCCACCGCGCGCCGAACGGCAGGCCCTTCACCAGCGACCTGAGCGGGCAGGACTTCTGGACCTTGATCAAGGCCGGCTACCGGCCCGTCTCGTTCGTCATGG
>JAABUX010000361.1_pt1 | contig 78069 bp, 74 predicted proteins | sample 5561851 | NCBI WGS metagenome assembly JAABUX01 (sample SAMN10711883, study PRJNA513361) | rock metagenome | isolation source: Antarctica rocks | place: Antarctica: Victoria Land, Richard Nunatak red sandstone | collected 2016-01-03
GTCTTGTACTCAGCCGTGAACTTCTTACGCTTTCGCGAAGGCTGCGGCGTTTTGGTAGCCATCGGACACTCCTTCGCCCGTCTTCGGGCTTGTCTTTGTGTCCATCAAGACGGGGCAAGTTCAGATGACCGTAGCGGCGGCTTCACGAATCGCAACTCCGCGAAACGCGAACCCGCGAAGGGCGTCTCGGGCGGCATGATGCAAACTCACGAAATTAATTAGAGATTGGTCGCATCTTGCAAAATGAGCCAGCTCGTCTGGCGATCCCCACCGGCGCTGCAATTAAAAGGCGTGCTATTTGAGTGGTCTCGCGCCTTGCGTTGGCTTCGAGTCGGCTGTCTACGACTGGCGCCACTCTAGGGCTTACTGACAGACGTGAAAGATCTCACATAAGCGAGGAACTCGGGCCGTCATCGCAATACGCCTTAGCAATGGCTCTTGCAACGCCGACGATGGCACTTCCCGAAGCTGGCCAGCTTGTACGGGTCCGAGATCGTCATTGGATCGTCGTTTCGGTCATCGCGAGTTCGCTTCCGCCAAGCTCTGAAAGCGGGCGTGATCGCGCCGACCACCTCGTAACGCTCTCGTCCGTTGACGATGACGGGCTGAGCGACGAGCTTCGAGTCTTCTGGGAGCTCGAAGGCGACGCACGCGTCCTAGACCGCGCGACCCTTCCGACGCCGCGGCGCGATCGCCTCGACGACGCAGAACGGCTTCGGGCATTCCTCGACGCGGTGCGGTGGGGTGCGGTCGCATCAGCCGACAGCAAAGCGTTGCAGGCGCCATTCCGTTCGGGAATTACGATCGAGGACTATCAACTCGATCCCGTGGTTCGTGCGCTCGATATGCCGCGAGTCAACCTGCTCATTGCCGACGACGTCGGACTTGGGAAGACGATCGAAGCTGGCTTAGTAGCCCAGGAAATGCTGCTCCGGCATCGTGCGCGGACAATTCTCGTCTTGTGTCCCCCGGCGCTTCGGCACAAATGGCGCGCTGAGATGCTCGAGAAGTTCGGGCTCGCCTTTGAAATCATCGATGCGGATAAGATTCGCGACCTAAGGAGACGCCGCGGCATCAACGCCGATCCGTTTCGGCATTTTCCTCGAGCGATCATCAGCTTCGATTGGCTTAAGGACGGTCGGCCGCTCGAAATGCTGCGCTCCACGTTGCCGCCCGACACGAATGCTTATCCGCGACGTTTCGACCTGCTGATCGTCGATGAGGTGCATCAGTGTGCGCCTTCCGGTGACGGCGTATACGCAACAGATTCAAAGCGCACGAAGCTGTTGTCGCTGCTCGCGGCACACGTCGAGCACCGCCTCTTCTTATCCGCGACGCCGCATAACGGATACGAGAGCTCGTACTCGGCATTGCTCGAGATGCTAGATCCTCAACGGTTCCAGCGCGGCGTGCCACCCGACGAAGCTGCGCTTCGAAGAGCGGTCGTACGTCGGATGAAGTCACAAATCGACGCGGATCTCGGTCCAAAAGCGGACGGTTCCAGCCGTTTCCCCCGCCGCGACGTCATCGCGCTGCCGGTCACCTACAGCGAAGACGAGCGGCGCGCCCATGCCGATCTCGCAGCCTACGCGGGTCTGCGCCGAAGTCGCGCGCGCGACCGCGCCAAAGGCGACGCAGCAGGCGAAGCCTGCGACCTGATGCTGCTGCTCCTCAAGAAGCGTCTCTTCTCGTCGCCCGCGGCGTTCGCGACGACGCTCGACGCGCACGTTCGCACGCTCGCTGTGTCGCGCCCCGATGGTCGTCCGGATCGTGAGCTCGTGCGTGCGGCTTACGACGAAACGGATGACGACTTCGCGCTTGACGACGAACTAGAAGACGCGACGGAAGAAGCGATGCTCGTCGCCGCCCGCGCCTCGGAGCCTCTCGCACCGGATGAGACTGCGCTTCTTGACCGTTTGCGCAAGTGGTCGGCAAGCGCGGCGAAACGCTCGGATGCCAAAGCAAAGGTTCTCGTCGAGAAATTGCGCGGATACTGCATCCGCGAACGGCCGTCCGGAAAGCCCGCGTGGACGAGCGAACGGGTCATCGTCTTCACGGAGTATCGCGCCACGCAGAAGTGGCTGCATCGCATCCTCGTCGACGCCGGCCTAGCGGGCGACGGCGGCGAGCGCCTCGCGCTGATGTATGGCGGGATGCCCGACGACGACCGGCAGCGCATCGTCGCCGAGTTCGGCGCAGGCCCCGCGCTGCGACCCGTGCGCATCTTGCTGGCGACCGACACCGCGAGCGAAGGCATCGATCTGCAGCGTCACTGTCGCCTCATGGTTCACGCCGAGATTCCATTCAACCCCAATCGTCTCGAGCAGCGGAACGGCCGGATCGATCGTCACGGTCAGCCGAGCCCGTCGGTCGAGATATATCATTTTATCGGTGCGAACGTCGACGCCGCGCCGGGCTCGCTCGACGCCGATCTCGAGTTCCTTTCGCGCGCGGCGCGCAAAGTCGAGCAGATTCGCGCCGATCTCGGGGCTGCCGGCGTCGTGCTCGCGCGCGAGGTCGAGAACGCGATGCTCGGCCGCTCCGCGGACGTCAATCGCGCGACCTCGGCGTCCGGTGCGCGAGCCGCGGTGCGCCGCCTCGACCGCGAGCTGCGCGACCGCATCGGCGAACTCAAGGGTCGCATCGATCGTTCGATTGAGGAGCTCGGCATCACACCGGACTCGCTCACGCGCGCCGTCGAACTCGGGCTCGAACTCGGCCGTCAGGCCCCGCTTCGCCGCATCGAGCTGCATGCCGAAGGCCGTGCGTCGCGCGCCCAAGCATTCGAGGTACCGGAACTCACGCGTTCGTGGGCGAGCGCGGCCGCCGACCTCTACGACGAGATTCGCGATCGGCGGCTCCCCATCACGTTCGACTCGCGAGTCCGCGAACAGCGCGACGACGTCGTCCACGCGCACCTCGGTCATCCACTGGTCGCGCAGGCGCTCCGCTTGCTGCGCGCCGAGATGTGGTCATCGGCGAACGAGGCGCGACTCGCGCGCGTCTCAGGAGCCCTCGTTGCCGACGACGACCTCGATGAGCCTGCGCTCGTCATCCACGCGCGACTCGTCGTCGCGGGCGTCGATGGGGTGCGTTTACACGAAGAACTCTTCGCCGCGAGCGGCCGACTCGGCGCAAGCGGCTTCGCGCGCTATAATGTCGGCGAAACACGCCGCGTCACGAGCGCGAAACGCGTCGGTGCGTTGCCGCGTCACCATCACGTCGCGCTTGTCGACGCGTGGCCGCGTCTCGTCGACGCCGTGAGCGCGACTGTCGACGCTCGGATGCGCGAGCGCGAAGAGTCACTCGCGCGCCTCTTCCGCGAGCGCGGCGAAAGCGAGGCGGCTGCGCTGCGAACGGTGCTCGGTGATTTGCGCGCGTCGATCGAGCGTGAGCTCGACCGCGTCGAGCGCGGCGAGGCCGAACAACTACGCCTCTTCGAAAGTGCGCGCGATACCGAACGGCGCCAGTTCGCGCGCGACGTCGAAGCGTTGCGCCGCCGCATCGCGTCGATTCCTGACGAAGCCGATCGCGAAGCCGAGCGGCTCGTGCGCCGCTACGCATCGCCGCGAGCGCTCGTCTTCCCGGCGGCCATCGAGTTACTGGTCCCGCGTCGACGCGCGTCGTCGGAGTTACTCGGCAAATGAGCGCGACGATGAACGGTGCTAACCGTAACCGGCGCGCGCGTCGTCGCCCGCAAGACGCCGATTGGCTGTCGCTCGTCGAGCCGATCGGGCAGTTCTTGACCGCTCCCGTCCTGCGGAGTGCGTTCCCGGAAGGCTTACCGGCGGTGCCGGCGGAGCTTCGCGCGGAAGCGCGGGAACGTTTGGCCGCGATTTCGGCGGGGTCGGCCGACACTGCGGGACGGGAAGCGTGGCTCGACTGGCTTCTGCGCGTCGTGCTCGGATGGGGCGATCTCTACCGAACCGGCGACGAGGCGGCGGCCGTCGTGCGCGAGGTACCCGAGTACCGCACGACGTTACGCGCGGATGGGATTCTTCGCGATCCGAGCGGCGAAATTCGGGCCGTCGTAATGTGCGTTCCGTTCGGCACCCGTTTCGACGCGCGGCTGCCCGGCGAAGAGTGGAGTGCGAGTCCGCTTGACCGCGTTGCGGAGCTCGCGCGCGCGCACGGCGTCGCCATCGCTCTGCTCTCCGACGGCGACCGCGTTGCGCCTGTTAACGTGCCGATCCCCAAGAAAGAGGCGCCGACCGAGACGACCGGCGGGTACGCGATCTGGCAGACCGGACTTTTCGCCGAGGGCGCGGAGCGCGAGTACTTCGCGGCCTTCGTCGCGCTGCTGCACGCCCAGCGGTTCTTCAACGCAGCGGAGCGCGAGACGCTCGCAGCGCTCTTCGAGCGCTCCGCACTCACGCAAGCGGACCTGACGAAGACGCTCGGACTCCAAGTGCGCAGGGCCGTCGAGCTAATGGTCGGCGCGTTCTCGCGAGCTGATCGCGAGCGTCGCGGCAAACTGCTCGACGCGCTGCCGCCGCACGTTGTCTACGAGGCGGCGGCGACCGTCATGATGCGACTCGTGTTCATGCTCTACGCGGAGGAGCGCGATCTGCTGCCGATTGGCGACCCGACGTACGCGGAAAACTACGCGGTCTCGACGCTACGCGATCAGCTCGAAGCGGACGCCGTACGCCTCGGCGACGAGCCGCTCGAACGCCGTGCCACCGCCTGGCGGCGATTGCTCGCGACGTTCAACGCGATCTATGCGGGCATCGATCACGACCGGCTTCGGCTACCGGCGTACGGCGGCCGGCTCTTCGATCCGGAACGCTTTCCGTTTCTTGATGGGTGTCGGGTCGACGATCTCACGACGCGCGCGATCCTGACGTCCCTGCAAACAGTGTCGATTGGCAATGAAGCGCGCAGGCTCTCGTTCCTGACGCTCGATGTCGAGCAGATCGGTCACGTCTACGAGGGTCTGCTCGATCACGATGCGGTTCGCGTCGACGAAGTGCATCTCGGCTTCGACGGCAAGAGCGGCGCAGAGAGCGAGATCGCCCTCGCTGAGATTGAACGGATATTTGAAAGCGGGCGCGCGCATCTCGTGGCGTCCCTTGCCCAGAAGCTGGATCGTTCCGAAAAGGCAATCGAGAAGGGACTCATTCGCGGTGAGAAGCTGCTCGCAGGTGAGGAGCCGGAGACGCGACGGCTCCTCATGACGGCCTGCGAAAGCGACGAAGGGCTGGTTCGTCGCGTGCTTCCGTACGCGCCCTTGCTGCGCGATGACCTTCAAGGGCTGCCGACGGTGTATCCGGCGGGCGGAATCATCGTCACGAAGACTCGGGCCCGTCGTGACTCGGGCACGGAATATACGCCTCGCGTTCTCGCGGAAGAGATCGTGCGCTACGCGCTCGAGCCGCTCGTATATTCGCCGGGCCCAATTGACCGAGCATCACGCGATGAATGGCAGGTGCGGCCGTCCGTCGAGCTGCTAGCGCTGAAGATTTGTGATCCCGCCTGCGGCTCGGGTGCCTTTCTCGTCGCCGCCTGCCGGTATCTCGCCGAACGTGTAGCCGAGGCGTGGCAGCGCGAGGGGAAGGTTGCCGACGACGAGCCGATTCGAGACGCGCAACGCATTATCAGCGAGCGCTGCCTCTATGGTGTCGACCGCGACCCGATGGCAGTCGAGATGGCGAAGCTTTCGCTCTGGCTGTTGACGTTCGCGCGTCAGCGGCCGTTCGGTTTTCTCGATCACGCGATTCGCGAAGGCGACTCGCTTCTCGGCATCACGTCGCTCGATCAGGTCCGCGCGCTGCACTTCGACCCCGAGCGCGGCCGCGAGCTGCACGATGGCTCCCTCTTCGATGTGCTGCGCCCGCTCGGCGATCTCGTAGATGAAGCGGTGCAATACCGTCTCCAACTTGAAGAGCATGCCACTCTCGACATCGACGACGCACACGAGAAAGCGCGCCTGAACGCGCTGGCGCAGGAGAGCACTGAGACGGCGCGCCTCGTCGCCGACGCCCTGACTGCCGTCGCAATCTCCAATCCGGAAGCGACAAAGCACCACATCGATTCTGCCTTAGTTGCCCTGGGAAATGACGTTCGGGCAGTCATCGGGGATACCGGGTTCTCGAACGGCGCAGCCGCGGCGATGGAGGAGGCGACTCATGCGATTCGGGCCCGGTTGAATCGCGGGAAACCTGAAAGTGTTCCGACGCGGCGACCACTACACTGGCCGCTCGAATTTCCCGAAGTCTTTGCGCGCGGCAACGGCGGCTTCGATCTGGTGCTCGGCAATCCGCCGTTCCTTGGTGGCAAGTTCATCTCTGGCAGATTTGGGACCGATTACCGGTCTTTTCTCGTGCGATGGCTGGCGGCTGGAAAACGCGGGCACGCCGATCTTGTCGCATATTTCTTCCTGCGAGCGTCAGTCGTCGCGAGACGCTTCGGCTTCATTGCAACGAATACGATCGGCCAGGGCGACACGCGTGAAGTCGCGCTCGACGCGTTGCTCGATCGTGCGTGGTCGATCGGCCGCGCCGAAAAGAGTCGCGTTTGGCCTGGCGCGGCCGCCATTCAAGTTGCTGAAGTATGGTGCCATCAGGACCAAACCGCCGAACCGGCAGTCTTGGGCAGCCTTCTCGTACCGGGGATATCCGCGCTTCTTGTTCCCACGAGCCGAGGCGTTGGCAACCCCTATCGTTTGGTAGCAAACGCGAACATCGCCTTCATCGGCTCGTTCGTCCTTGGGCTCGGATTCACGATGACTCCCGAGCGCGCTCGCGGACTGATCGAACATGATGACCGCAATCGAGATGTGCTCTTTCCATACATCGGCGCAGAAGATCTTTGCGACCGAATTGACGTCTCGCCCCGTCGCTGGATCATTAATTTCCACGATTGGACCGAAGAACATTCGTCAACGTACAAGGACTGCTTTCAGCAGGTTCTCGATGCTGTTAAACCTCAGCGTATGCAAACTAAAGCGGTCGAATATAGCCGCCACTGGTGGCGATACGGGCGGTCTGGCTTGCGTCTTTACGAGAAAATTCGCGCTAATGACAACGTCATTGCAATGCCACTTCATAGCAAGTACTCTATTCCTTTGCGCGTGCCGAACGGGTATGTATATTCGCACGGGCTGGCCGTGTTTGCGTCAGAATCCGACACGTTTTACGGCATTGTTTCGTCGGAACTTCATCGTGTATGGGCTCGAATGCGGGGAAGCACCTTAGGAAATACCTCGCGATACACTCCTTCCGATTGCTTCGAAACGTTTGCTCTTCCAAATCAAGCTGCAGAAGTGATCGGCATAATCATAGGGCGGCTGCACGATCACCGGCTTGCGCTGATGCTTGCGAGGGGCATTGGTTCGACGGGGACTTATAATCGGGTGCACTCGTCGAAGGAGGCGGACGCGGACGTCTTGACGCTTCGCGAAATGCACCAAGAGCTTGACCTTGCCGTTCTAGCTGCGTACGGCTGGCAAGATCTCGATCTCGAACACGACTTTTGCCTGACGGATGAAGGACTCAGATTCACGATCTCCGAGCGAGCTCGCGTCGAGATCCTCGATCGGCTGCTCGAACTCAATCACGAACGCCATGCGGCGGAAGCGGCGAGTGGTGCCCTAGACGCGCCGCGCCTCCACAAGAACGGAGCCGGTCGAGGCCGCAAAAAAGCCGAGGAGCACACGCCCGCGCTTCTCGAACTGAAATAGATGCACGAGCAGCGCCTGGCCCCAAACTACCGAACGCGCGATCTCATGCTCGCGCGCCTTCGTGAACTCCGGCCCGCACTCGAAGCCGAGGGTGTTCGTCACGCCTTGCTTTTCGGCTCTGTTGCGCGCGGCGACGACGTCCCGGAATCCGACGTTGACATTATCTTGGACCTGGATCCTGAGCGTCACATCGGGCTCTTCGCCTTCGCGGGCATTCAAGAGTTTCTCGAGGCGCAACTCGGGCGGAGCGTCGATTTGGGGAGCATGCGCAGCCTGCGACCGGATCGACACGACGAGATCCTCGCCGAATTAGTGGAGGCGTTCTGAGCGGATTAAGGCCTCGGCATGCGATTCGTGGATGACAATCGTCGATTGCGGAAGCTCAAGAGATATTTGGGCGACATCGTCTCGTATGGCGAGTCGGTTGTTGTGAAGCTCGCCGACGTATCGCTCGAACGTTTCAGCGGCGACACGGACCTGCTTCATCTCGTGACTTATCGATTACAGTGCGTCTCTGAAGCGACGAAGAATGTGTTGGGATTCGACCCTGAGATCGCCGTGCGATATCCGGAGATTCGATGGTCGCAGATTCGAGGAATCGGTAATCGGCTCCGTCATGAATATGGAGATGTCAGAGCGGATATCGTCTGGGAGGCAGTACGAGGCAACGACGTGCGTTCGCTCATCGACGTAGCGAACGCGGAATTGGAGCGCTATGCCGACTGACTCTGCAATCGCTCCAGCCGCAATTCGTGCCGAATTCGAGCGGTTGATCGTCGACGATCTCCACGGGCCTGCCGGCGGCCCGGAGGAAATCATCCCGACCTTACCCGTGCCGCGCGACCGCTATCTCGTTGGACTGCTCGCACCCCGGCAATCTTACGTCTCGCCGTCTCGTTTCGACGCGGCGACTGCCGCCGATCCGAGCGGTGCGACGAGCGAAGATCACGTCGCCTCTCCGCCGCAGCTTATCCCCTCGGCGCTCGGCCTCACTTTCGCGGTTCCGGCCGACACCCGCGTGCTGGTGGTCGAAGCTGCGTGGGGCCATTACGTGCGCGAGACGATTGAAGACGACGACGAAAAGCCTACGCGCGTGTGGCGCCGATCGCCTCGCGGCGGTACGCTTCAGATCGCGTTGCCAACCTTCGACGGCGCTCTTGAAACGCTGCAGGCGGATGCCAATTTCGAGCGCGTCGTCGTCAGCGGTCGCGTGCGGCGCCGCGGTAACGCAGCGCTCGTAACGCTATTCCTTGTCAACGAGCAAACTGCGCCCGAGCAGAATCTCGATGAGGCTTGGCTCTTTCAGGCTTCGCTCGCAGTGCGCGCGCAAGATGGCGGCGCGATCTTTCTTGACCGATCTGCCTCCCTCGTCGGCCTCGCGGAGTCGCTCGATCCCGACGAACGTGAAGCGCGTTCGCTCGGGATGCTCTACCGATATGCTGCCGACTTCGCGGTCGGTCACGGTGTTGCAGTTCACGCCATTCCCGCATCGGACGATCCGACGCGCGCCGTACATCTTGAAACGCGCGCGATGCCGACGTACGACGTCGCGCGGACCGATCCGCCGACGCGTGACGAAATTCCGCTGCTCGACGACGTGACGCTCGACATGCGGACGCTCGCTCACGCCGACGATGGCGACTTGCCTGTCATGCTGCGTCCACTCGTCGTCGCGTACAACGCTTGGATCGACGAACAGGAAACCCGGCTCACGAATCCGTCCGAACGTCTAACCGGTTACGAGGAGACGGCGCACCTTCACCTCGCTCAGGCACGAATCGCAGCGGATCGAATCGCGTCCGGGATTGCGTTGCTCGAGCGCGACGGACTCGCGTGCGAAGGGTTCCGCTTCGCAAATGAGGCGATGTGGCGCCAACGCGTTCGCCAGAAAGCGATCGAAGATCGGCGACGCGACGGCGGGGTGACGAGCCTTGAGAACGCAATCGCACTTGCGGATCAACCGAAAGAGCGTACCTGGCGGCCTTTCCAGCTCGCGTTCCTGCTACTCAACCTTCCGTCGCTCACGGATCCGCGCCACGCCGAACGCACCGGCGACGACGCCATCGTCGATCTGCTGTTCTTTCCGACCGGCGGCGGCAAGACGGAGGCGTACCTTGGGCTTGCCGCCTACGTGCTCGCGATTCGGCGTCTTCAGGGCACTCTGCAGAGCGATGACGGCGATCTTGACGGCTCTGAGGGCGTTGCGGTCTTGATGCGCTACACGCTGCGCCTGTTGACGGCCCAACAGTTTCAACGCGCCGCTGCGCTGGTCGCAGCCTGCGAAGTTTTGCGGCGAGCGCGCCTTGATTCCGGCGACGCGCGCTTCGGCATCACGCCGTTTCGTCTTGGTCTGTGGATCGGCGGCTCGTCGACGCCCAATACGACCGCTGCCGCGCACGAAGCGATTAGCACGGCACGCCAACGGCAAGGCAAGACCGGAAGCTACGCCGATCCGCTAAAGCTTGCATCCTGCCCTTGGTGCGGCACAGCGCTAACAATCGATAAGGACGTCGACGCGGACAAGGTCCGTGCGCGCACGATCTTCGCGTGTCCCGATCCTGCCTTCACGTGCGCATTCACAAAGCGCAATTCCAACGGCGAAGGGTTGCCGATCGTCACAGTCGATGAGGAGATCTATCGCCTTCTCCCCGCGTTCGTCATCGCTACTGTCGACAAATTCGCACAGCTTCCGCGCCAGGGCCCGCTACACACGCTCTTCGGCCGTGTCTCCGAACGCTGCTCGCGCCATGGGTTCCGCTCCTTCGACATGACGAAGGTCGGCGAATCGATCGAGAGCGACAAGCACGCTGCCGCACAAGGTCAGCCTGCGGCGTCCACGAGTGCGTGTCTGCGTTTGCGTCCGCCCGATCTGATCATTCAAGACGAGCTGCACCTGATCTCAGGACCGCTCGGAACGCTCGTCGGCCTTTACGAGACGGCGATCGACGAACTCGCCTGCGCGAACTACGCCGGCGCGCGCTCGCGGCCGAAAGTCGTGGCCTCGACCGCGACGATTCGACGCGCCGAGTACCAAGTGCGCGGTGTCTTCGATCGGAAGGTCCGCGTCTTTCCGCCGCCCGGGCTCGATGTCGGCGACAGTTTCTTCGCGCGCTCGCGCGTGCCGAGCGACTTGACTCCCGGGCGGCGATACCTCGGCATTTGCGCGCGAGGCCAGCGCATGAAGGCAGTTGAGGCGCGCGTCGCCATCACGGTGCTCGCCGCAGCGCAGACGATGTTCGATCGTTGCGGCAGCGGCGCCGATCCGTACATGACGTTGCTCGCGTATTTCAGCTCGATGCGCGAGCTCGCCGGGATGAAGCGACTTCTCGACGACGACGTTCAGACGCGTCTCCCGATGGCCGCACGTCGAGGACTCGGACGCCGGCGCACGCCGCTGCAAATAGACGAGCTTACGAGTCGGGTCGGCGGCGACGAAATCGTCACGATCCTCGAGCGGCTCGGGTATCGTCACGAGCCGGGCGGCAAGTACGATAAATTCAAGCGTCCGCTCGACGTCGCGCTGGCGACGAACATGATCTCCGTCGGCGTCGACGTTCCGCGCCTCGGACTTATGATGGTCGCGGGCCAGCCGAAATCGACCGCCGAGTACATTCAAGCCACGAGCCGCGTCGGCCGCTCCACCGATGGTCCCGGGCTCGTGTTGACCCTGTACAACTGGTCGCGTCCCCGCGACGTCTCGCATTACGAGCGCTTCGAGCACGACCACGCGACGTTTTACAAACAGGTCGAGCCACTCTCCGTGACGCCGTTCGCGGAACGGGCGCTAGACCGCGGTCTCACCGCCGTCGTCGTTGCGATCGTTCGTCATCGTCTCGCTGATCGCGCACTCGGCAACGCTACGAATCCCGATAAAGCGGCGCAACGCGTACCGACCGATGATGCCGAGGTCGAACGCGTAATCGGAATTGTATCGGAGCGCGCGGGACACGTCTCGTCGGACGAACACACTCGCCGCCGTGTCGAGCTTCTGGTCCGAGCGCGACTCGGCGATTGGCTGCGCCGCCAACGCCGCGCCGAACGGGACGCTGCGGTCTTGTCGTTCATCGGCCGCGCGCAGCCCAGCGTTGAGCTTCTCAATGATGGCGTCAGCCGCGCGTGGGACGCGTGGTCCGTGCCGAATTCGCTGCGAGAAGTCGAGCGTGAAGTCAACTTCTTGCTCGATGAATCCGACCCCAATCGCGATGCTGCGCCCGAATACGTGCTCGACAGGTCGAACGCCGGCGTCCCCGGTAGCGCAATCGAAGACGACGCGCCCGAAGCGGTGGCGGAGAGCGCGGCGGGACCGAGCACATGAACCAAACTTCGCGAACCCAGACGAACGGCGTTCAATCGCGTCCCGATGTCGGCGGCGCTCGACCAAGTCAGATGATGTTCGCGTACGGCGTCGGTGCACAAGTCGACTTGCCGAGCCTCTCCGTCGTCGTCGCTGGGCTCGACGCCTGGGACAAGCCGCGCGAACGTATCGTCGAGCCGCGGCTGCTTGCTGCGGTGCAAGAGCGACTCGGAGAACAAGTCGGCTATCTCGCGGCGCTGCCCTGGATACCAGAAGTTCGGGCGGGTGGCAATGACCCGTCTCGCTTCGTCGGCGTGCCGGTCCTCCCGTTTCCTCGTTGGATGCGCTGCACGGCCTGCAATCTGCTTTCGACCTGCGATGGCGGCCATTTCCGGTTGAGGATCGATCGCTATCGACCGCAACGTACGCGTTACGTTCACGAGACGTGCTTGAAAAGTCCGAAATTCAAGCCGACCGTCGTGCCGGCCCGCTTCGTTCTCGCCTGCGCGAACGGTCATCTCGACGACTTCCCCTGGAATGAGTTCGTCCATGGATTCGGACCGTGCAAGAAGCGCGACGTCGACGCCGGGCTCGAGATGTACGATGTCGGCAGCGGCATGCGCTCGACCGACGTCACCGTCCGCTGCGACCGCTGCGATGCTAAGGCGTCGATGAGCACGATCTATGCGCGCGGCGATCATCGGCAGCGCATGCTTCCGCGCTGCCGCGGCCGCAACGTTCATCTGCGGACCTTCGATCCGCAGGGCTGCACGCTTTCGGTGTCGCCCATGCTCCTCGGCGCGTCGAACATGTGGTTTCCTGAGACGCGCAGCGCGCTCGCATTACCTTCGACGCAAACCGATCGAATCGAGCGTGCCGTCGACGACGCGTGGGGTCACCTTGCGACCATACCACAGCGCGTCGTCTACGATTATGCGATCGCGAACACGCCAGAACTGGTCGAGCTTCGCGACCTTCCTGCGGACGACGTGTGGGCTGCCGTCGAGCGGCGCCGTGGCGCGACAAGCGAGGATGGCGTCGGCGGCCCGATCGATCTCAAGCGCCCCGAATGGGAGCGCTTCATTGATCCCAGCGGCACCCAGCCTTCAGAACATTTCGACGTGCGCGAGCGCCCCGTCCCCGTAGGCTACGCGCCCAGCATCGCTGCTGTCACCGCCGCGACTCGACTGCGTTCGGTCGTTGCGCTGGTCGGCTTCGCACGCATCGAAGCCCCCGATTCCGGCGTCGCGGACGATGCCGATGCCACGCGGAATCGCGCCTCGCTTTCGGAACGCGACCCGCACTGGGTTCCCGCCGCAGAAATGCGCGGCGAAGGACTCTTCATTCGTCTCGCAGAGTCTCGGGTCGCCAATTGGAGCGCGCGCGTCGCACGTTCCGAACGCATCGCGCGCGTCCTGTCGGGGCGTGCCGGTACCGCGGGAATGCGGTCACCCCGATTTCTACTCTTACATTCGCTTTCTCACCTGATCGTCAACGGCGTCGCGCTCGACTGCGGGTATAGCGCCGCTTCGATCCGCGAGCGGATCTACTCGTCTGACGAAGCGTTGCCCGGCGAGCCGATGGCCGGCATTTTGCTCTATACGGCTGCGCCCGATGCGGAGGGAACGCTCGGCGGACTCGTGTCGCTTGCCGAACCCGAGCGGCTCGGCCGTATCCTCGGTCAAGCCCTCGAACGCGCGCGCATTTGCGCCTCCGATCCTATGTGCGCAGAACATATCCCGAGCGAGCACGACCCTAGTTTGCACGGCGCCGCCTGCCACGCGTGCCTGTTCCTACCTGAGACGAGCTGCGAATGCGGGAATCGGTATCTCGATCGCAGCGTGCTACAGGTAACACTTGCGGAAGACGACCTCGGCTATTTCGATGCGTCTTGAATCCGACTCGCCGTCCCTCGCTGACGTAATTGCGCGCGCTGTCGCCGAGAGCCCTTCGTCGCACCTATCGGCGCTCGTACGCAAACTGCGTGAGCAAACGGGAGGCGACGGCCGCGACGAGAGCTTCCAAAGCTGGATCGCCGCGGGTACGTTCGAAGGCGCGTTAACGCCACTGCTCTCGGCGTGGAGGAACCATCCTGACATCGACGCGTCCGCGCTAGCACTCGCCGTTGAAGCCGCATCGAGAGCCCGCGACACCGCCGCCTGCGCGGTCGAGCTCGTCTGGACTGGGCCTGCGACCGACGCCGCGACGACGCTCAACACGACCGCGGTGCTCTTCCGAATCGTCCGTCGCTCGCAGACGCGGCTTTTACTAATGAGCTTCAGTGCGTTTCCCATTCCCGGGCTGCTCGACGAGCTGCAGGCCGCCTGCGAGCGCGGCGTCTCAGTACGGCTTGTTCTCGAATCTGTGGTCGAGAGCGGCGGGCGCCTCACCGTCGACGCGGCAGCGCCGTTCGAGCGCCTGCGCGGCCAAGCAGGCTTTTATGTCTGGCCGAACATGTTACGAGCTGCGGGCGCCACGATGCACGCGAAGGTCGCCGTTGCCGACGGTTGCGCGGCACTAGTGACGAGCGCAAATCTTACCGAACGCGGCGTCGATTCGAACCTCGAGTTGGGCGCGTACTTCGAGGACGCGCGGATCCCGTCCCAGGTCGAACGTCAAGTCGACATGCTAATCGCGCGCGGGGTCTTTGTCGCCGCGCCGTGAACGTCGTCATCAGCGAGGGCTTTCGCAGCGATCTCAAAGCACTGTCGAAAGAAGACCGTCGCCATGCATGGGACGCGATCGATAAGCTGATCGAGAACCCATCGCCGCACGGGGGCGGCTTGCAGACGAAGAAGATGAAGTCGACCGACATATACGAGATTCGTGCGAGCTTGTCGTTACGGATACTCGCGCGCCGTGATGGCGACGACATCTGTTGCGTCCGCGTAGGCCTTCACGATCGAACGCTCAAAGCGGGTGCCGAAGGACGACTCGGGGTGATGCCGGACGTTCAAAGGCTTCGAACGTTCGCTGCAGACAGCGATCTTGCGTTGACGATGGATGCTGGGAATAGTGGCGGTTCGGCCGCAGTAAAGGCTGGCAATGCTCCGAGTGGTCCTCTCGCAGCATTCGATGATGACACGCTTCGAGGGCGTTTCAGCATACCGGACGACTGGATTGCAACGGTACGCAGTATGCGAACTGAGGAACAGTTTGTAAGCCAGGATCTCGAGACGATAATATCCGAGGCGGCGTGGTACGAGCTTGCCGCGCTCTTTCCGCCAACTCCGATCGTATCTACCGGGGCCGCGCCGACGTATCGGGTGCCAAGCTTGGACGTGGCGCGCGCCTTTGCGACCGGCAAAGTTGAAGAGCTGGAGTTCAATCTCCCGGCGAGTTCGTGGGGCATCGTCGAACGCACGCGCCGCGGGCCGATCTTCGTTCGCGGAGGGCCAGGAACCGGAAAGTCGCTGCTCGGTTTGTATCGCGCGCTGCATGCTTTGGATCGCCCTGCTACTCTCGATCGCGGAGCGCCACGCGTTCTCTATGCAACGTTCACGCGTACGCTTGCTGAGGACGCGCGCGGCAAAGTAGAGTTACTTCGCGGTAGTTTGCCTCCCGAGCTGGAGATCTCCACGGTCGACCGACTTGTCGAGCAGTACGCGCCAAGCGCCCAACATACGACGTATGACGATCGGATCATCGCCGAGGCTTTGCATGCGGTGATTGCAGCGGCTCCAGAGCTCGCGCGATTCGACGCGGACTTCATTCGCAGTGAGATTGAAAACGTGATTGTCGCGCGCGGGCTGCGCTCGTTAGATGCGTACCTCGCCGTCAGTCGCACGGGCAGACGGCAACGGCTCGCGCAGACGGACCGACGCGCCGTTTGGTTAGCCTACGAAGGATGGAAGGCCAGCCTCGCGGCCCGTGGACTTCGAACGCTAGGTGAGGCGCGCATTAGCGCGCTTGCGGCCGTTGAGCATTTGGATGAGGCGCACCGGTATGACCTCGTTGTCGTCGATGAGGTACAGGACCTAACGACGACGGCGCTCGGTCTCGCGATTGGGCTTGCCCAAGGTGAGGCGACCTTTCGCGACGTCACGCTCGTTGGCGACGGTGCACAGTCAATCTATCGCGCCGGCTTTAAGTGGGCGGATGTCGGCCTTCGGCTCGGCGGCGGAAGCGTCGTCACCCTCGAGACTTGCGAGCGTTCTAGCATCGAGATTCTTCGCTTTGCCGCCGCGATCGCAGGACGGCAGCCTGAGGAACACGATGAGGACCGATCGGTGGCGGCAAGTCGCGTCGGCCCGCGGCCGCGCATCGTTCGTAATTTCCCCGACCGCGAAGACCAACGAGCGTGGCTCGTCGACGATCTGCGTGAGCGATTGCGATCCGTCGATGCTCGACGGATCGCCGTGATCTCGCGTACGAAGATGGAGCTCGACCATGTACGCGAAGCGCTTACGGCGGCGTACATCGCGTGTGTCGATTATGGCACTGCGGACTTTCATCGCCGGGATGCCGTTCGCTGTGTCACCGCGCATTCGGCAAAGGGCCTCGAGTTTGGGGACGTCTACGTCGTCGGCGTCGACGATGGGTCGTTTCCGCTCGTCTACGCGAATCTCTCTGAGGACGATCGAACGGAAAAGATTGGCAGCGACGCTCGTCTCCTGTATGTTGCCGTTACGAGAGCTCGCGAGCGGTTGACGCTTTTATGCGGAATGCGCCCTAGTCCGTTTCTGGAACCTGCGCTGCGTTATTCTGACGTAGTGTCCAACTCGAGCTCCTAAAGAGGTGCTCTTACAGAACCTTATGGTGTGAGTTGTGAAAGCTGCCCCGCTGTCGCTCACGTTTCTTCGCGAAGATGCGGAAATGGCTAGATCGCGCAACTAACGCGGTGTGCGAGATTGATGCTTCGTCCGCCACCAGACTGCAAGGTAGCGCCGAGTTCGATCTGTCGCGATAATACGATTCGTTGGCCGCTTCCAACGCCGCTTGCCGTTACCTTGTCTGGATATCGATGCATTTCTGGCGCGGATCCCCGCTTTAGCAGAGCCGCCTTGTCACCGCTCCCGGAGGCATATTGACAAAGGGCGCCGTCCCCAAAGACATCGTTATCCGATCCGCGAAAACATCCGGAGATACGATGGTCAGCTGAACCGCCCGAGGCGGCGACCTTTAACCAGCGGTCGCGACTATAAATGAGGCGTAGTACTGCATTACCGTGAGTTGATCGAAAGATATTCGTGCCTAGAGAAAAACTGCCAGTTAATCCAAAAGTGCTTGAGTGGGCACGGAAGCGGGCGGGCTTTACGTCTGAAGAGGCAACTGTAAGGTTCGGACATTTCGCCGCTTGGGAAGCCGGCGAAGACGCCCCGACATATCCTCAGTTAGAACGCCTTGCTGAGGACTATGGGCTGCCGGTTGCGGTGTTCTTCTTTCCCGAGCCGCCAGCCCTGCCGCCGATTAGAGACTCGTTCCGCACCTTGCCCGATGCTGAATTTGAAAAACTGCCGCGCCGGATCGCGTACCTACTTCGAAAAGCAAAAGCGATGCAGTTGAATCTTTACGAGCTTTGCGAGGGAAAAATCCAGCCGCTCGCATGATAACTCGGGAGCTGATTCTGAGCGAGGATGCGCCGATAGCATCTATGGCCGCACGCGTTCGTGATTTTCTTGCAGTGTCGCTCGATGATCAATATTCATGGCGAACTCTGAGACTGCGCTTGCGGAGTGGCGCAAATCGATTCAAGCCGCGGGCGTATTCGTTTTTAAAGATGCGTTCCGTGAGGATGAATATTCCGGATTCAGTCTCTTCGATGACGTTTTCCCAATTATCTACGTCAACAATAGCTCAGCAAAGACTAGGCAGGTGTTTACGCTCTTCCACGAGTTGGCGCACTTGCTCTTCCATACAAGCGGCATAGATACTCTGGAGGAACACTACGTAGATGCCCTTCAAGGTCGCGAGAAGCATATAGAAGTCGTCTGCAACCGCTTCGCGTCGCAAATTGTGGTTCCTGATGCTGCGTTTGATGATGCTATTGAAAACTACAATCACTCAGAGCATACGGCAGAGATGCTCGCGGACAAATTCAGCGTTAGTCGCGAAATGATCTACCGCAAGTTCGTTGATCGTCGTTGGATCGATCAAGCAGAATATGAGCGGGCTGCACGAAAGTGGGGCAGTCAGCTTCAACGCGGCGGCAGTGGGGGTGATTACTATCGGACTACAATTTCTTATCTGGGTAGTGAATACATCTCCTTAGCTCTCAATAGCTACCATCAAAATAAAATCGATGATGAAAAGCTGGGAGAATACTTAAACACCAAACCTAAGAATGTAGGCGCTCTCGCAGAACGCTTCCTGACACGGAAAGGATGAGTTACGTCTTTGACAACTCGCCACTCTCGACTCTTTTTAGAAACTACTATCGAGCGCGTTTTCCTACGCTGTGGCAGCGCTTCGACCGCCTAGTTGACGACGGTCAAATCGTTTCTACGCGTGAAGCTCTCCGTGAAATCAAGGATGGCTCGTTAGAGAGCTTGCGCGAATGGGCCATGCAAAACGAGACGCTGTTTACGATGCCGACAGCGTCGGAGGGCGGCGCGGTTGCGAAGATCTATGCGGTTCGCCACTTTCAACAAAACATCGAGCAACAGAAGATCCTTAAAGGCGGCAAAAACGCCGATGCGTTCGTCATAGCGAGGGCAATGATTCAGGGCACTACTGTTGTAACTATGGAAGCGCTCAAGCCGAACGGTGCGAAGATACCCAACATCTGCGCTCACTTTGGTGTTAGATGTCTTTCTTTGGAGGAGTTCATGGAAGCGGAGGGTTGGCAGTTTTGAATTTTGATAATGATCGAAGATGCGGTTCTAGAAATTACTTAGCGATGGTACTGATTGTCTTTGAGGCATTTTTCCGTACTGTCGATGCAGCTGACGTTCCTAGCCGACAAGATTGTATTTCCTTTACCTTTTCGCGCCGATATCGGATCGCGTCACTTGCTATAGGTTAACAATGGCGATGCCGAGACGGACATCCTCGGAGTAGTTCGACGTGACGCTGGAGGTTGGAACAGAAATTTCCCGCACCAGAAGGTTCAAATTATGGAACGCTGCTTACCTCGAAAGGCGGTGCGTCGATTAGTAGGACAAGCGTTTTGAGGTGCCGACTTGTCTAGCGAATCGCGCGCGGATATCTTTGCCCGTGGCAGCTTCAACGCACCGCCACATCGAAAAGGTAGTCGAGAACGCGGTATGTGGGCAGTTCCTTCCCCGACGACCCTGCTCAAAAAATCGGACTGGCGTTGACCTTGCCACTTCAACGCATTCTGTGGAGCGGACTCGGACGGCCAAGAAGGCTCACCGCCTCCGTTCCCTCTTGGGACGGGTTGATAGAATCAAAGAAAGCAGGCGCCCTCCGCGGGCGCCTTTACCTTCGGAAAGCGGGCCATGCGCATCAAATACGAGGTCTCGGCGGGCGGATTGGTGCTCCGGCAAGGCGCTTCGGGTCTCGAAGCGCTTTTGATAGGGCGCGGCATGCCGCGGGTCTGGTCGCTTCCGAAGGGGCACGTCGAGGCCCGCGAGACCCACGAGATGGCCGCCCTCCGCGAAGTCCGCGAGGAGACTGGCTGCTGGGCCGAGATTTTCCTGAAGCTTTCCGAAATCTCGTACTGGTTCTACCTCAACGGCGCCAAGCACAAGAAGTCCGTCCACTTCTACCTGATGCGCTACCTCTCGGGCGACACGGCCAACCACGACCACGAGGTCGACGAGGCCGCCTGGTTCGAGGTCAAGGCCGCCAAGAAGAACCTCAAGTACGTCAATGAGAAGCGGCTCGTGGACCTCGGCCTCGAAGAGCTGGCCAAGATGGTCGGCGATCCGTTCGAACTCGGCCCGGCGGCGGTCCGGCAAGACCCGGCGATACGCGAATCGGCGAGCCGCTAAAGGCCGCCCCTCCGGACGAGGCCCGGAAGCTCCGGGTCTCCCTTGACGTCTTCGACGGCCCGCTCGACCTGCTGCTCCACCTCGTGCGCGAGCAGAAGCTCGATATCGCGACGGTCCCGCTCGCGACGGTCGCCCAGCAGTACTTCGACTACATCGCCGTCATGGAAGCCCTCGACGTCGAGATCGCGGCCGAGTACCTCGTCATCGCGGCGACCCTGGTCTACCTCAAGTCGAAGTCGCTGCTCCCGCCGATCCCGACGGAGTTCCTCGCCGAGGGCGAGGAGACGCCCGAGGAGGTCGAGGAGCGCCTGCGCCGGCGGCTCGTCGCGTACTCGAAGTACAAGGGCGTCGCCGAGGAGCTCCGCGCGCGTAGCGACGAGGCGCAGTCATACTTCTTCCGGGAAGCCGGCGACCCGACGTCCGAGCTCGTCCAGCGCTACCGCATCCTGCCCGATAAGCTCGCCCGGGCGCTCCTAGCCGCGATCCGCAGCGCCAAGCCCGAGAAACGGAGCCTTGCCCGCGACCGCTTCTCGATGGCCCGGCAGATGGACGTCGTCCAGCGGGCCGTCCGCGAGCGCGGCTACGTCGATTTCTTCGATCTGTGCCGAGACTACGACCGCAGCGGGATCATCGCGACGTTCCTTGCGATCCTCGAGCTGATCCGCCAGCGGCGGCTCGCGTACGAGCAGCCGACTCCGGATGAACCGCTGCGGCTGCTGCCGTTTCGGCCGGTTGACGTTCACGCGAATTGACGACCGCGATCGACCGTCTGTAAACGCCGTGACAGCCCAATTTTTCTTGCCATGAGAAAGCGAGATACATCGGCGCACCGTGCACAGCACACACCACCTCTTATACGCTTTACGTATAAACGCGCGACGTGCTAACATTGGTACGTGATTCGTTCGTTTTACGACAAGGACACCGAACGTCTCGCAAACGGCGATCCGGTGCGGCGCTTCTCCTCGTTCGAGCGCGTTGCGCGGCGGCGCTTGTCGCAACTCAACAATGCGCGTTCGCTACAGGACCTCAAAGGTGTGGGCGCGAGTTTGGAAGCCTTGCGGGACGACCGCACTGGTCAGCACTCGATTCGCATCAGCGGCGCATGGCGCTTATGTTTCGTTTGGAACGAAGGCCACGCCGAACGTGTCGAGATCGTCAATTATCACTGAGGAGGACGTCATGCCGACGAAACTGCCACCGATTCACCCAGGTGAAACGCTTCTAGAAGATTGCATGAAGCCACGCGGGCTCTCCGCCAACCGTCTCGCGCGTGAACTTGGCATTCCCGCGTCGCGCGTGTTGGAGATTGTCAACGGGAGACGCGCGATCACGGCCGACACGGCGCTGCGCCTTGCGCGCTACTTCGACACATCCGCTCAGCTCTGGATGGGGTTGCAGACTGAATACGATCTGCGCGTCGCCGAGCGCGCAGTTGGTACGACGATTCGCCGCGATGTCCGCGTGTCGGCCTGATCGCGCCCACTCTCCAGTAGATCGGTGATAATCTGGGTGTAACGTAGAGTCGGGTCGTGCGTGATATGGTCGTCACGTCGAAGACTTAAAGCTGACGTGACGACCTGCGCAGAAGCACGGGTAGCCAATCGATTTCTCCGGCAGCAGTACTTCGACTACATCGCCGTCATGAAAGCCCTCGACGTCGAGATCGCGGCCGAGTACCTCGTCATCGCGGCGATCCTCGTCTACCTCAAGTCGAAGTGGCTGCTCCCGCCGATCCCGACGGGGTTCCTCGCCGCGGCGAGGAGACGCCCGAGGAAGTCGAGGAGCGCCTGCGCCGGCGGCTCGTCGCGTACTCGAAGTACAAGGGCGTCGCCGAGGAGCTCCGCGCGAAGAGCGACGGGGCGCAATCGTACTTCTTTCGGGAAGCCGGCGAACCGACGTCCGAGCTCGTCCAGCGCTACCGCATCCTGCCCGATAAACTCGCCCGGGCGCTTCGGGCCGCGATCCGCAGCGCCAAGCCCGAGAAGCGCGCCATCGCCCGCGAGCGCTTCTCGATGGCGCGGCCGATGGACGTCGTCCAGCGGCCGTGCGCGAGCGCGGGTACGTCGAGTTCTTCGATCTGTGCCGGGATTACGACCGCAGCGGCATCATCGCGACGTTCTTGCGATCCTCGAGCTAATCCGGCAGCGCCGCCTCGCGTACGATCAGCCCGCTCCGGACGAACCGCTGCGGCTGTTGCCTTTCCGGCCGGTCGATGTGCATGCGAATTGATAAGCAAAACGCACTCGGAATGCACCCGGCGCTTCTGCCCAAGTATGATAGACGTTCCTGTCAAGCCCTTCGTGTCAGCATGGCTCGCGTTTATGTGCTCTTCGACCCAGCAATGAGCGTGAGGGAGTTGCGCGAGCTGCGCCGCAAGCTGGCACGACGATGGCAGCACCCACGTCGACGAGACGGCGATCTTCGCTGCGTATGCGCGACTGCGCGACTATGAGGCACGCGCGGCCAGTGAGACCAAACGTGCCCGACGTGCCCGCGAGCGGCGCCCAGCAACCAAGCGATGTTCTTGATTCGTGCGGATACGTCTCGCCATCGGAACGCCGCCGCGCAGCAGCGACTACATAGCATGCGAATCGCGAGCAATCGACTCGACAAAATGATTGCCGAAGCGACTGTCGATTGCTACAACGACGCCGAGATGGCGACGGCCCTACTTGTTGCGATCCAGGAGAACGTGGTACTTCCATTTCGAGCAGAGGTCTTGGGTGTGGCCGTGCAGGTAACGGCCGTCGACATCGATGCCGCCGGAGCGATCGTCGCGGTGTGCAAGCATGGTAGGAAAACCCAACGCGTTGCTCTGATCGATCTTCCTTTGCCGGTGCCCGCACCGGTCGGCGCCCAATGGATCGCCGCCTATCGCCGCTGGGCGTCGCACTGATAGGGGGGTGCACGATCTCAAGACCGGCGTGCCATCAAGATCGACGTGGAGGTGTTATGAGCTCTCGACCAGGCGAGATCGTGCCAAAATCCATGAAAGCGGTCTATGACGAGATCGTCGGCATGACGGACGCGTTTTGCGACGAGCACCTTGACCGCGACTACTCCGGTTTGTGTGCTAAGATGGCAGCGCAGTTGGCTCGCAAGCGTCCGAGCCCGCTGGGCAGCGGACAGGTGCGCTCATGGGCTGGAGCGATTCTCTATACGCTCGGCCGGACCAACTTTCTGTTTGACAAATCGCAGCATCCGCACATGACAGCTGCCGAGTTGTGTTCCCGGGCGGGGTGAGTATGCAAACTGCGACGACGAAAGCGCGCGCGATCGAGCGTGCCTTGAAGATCGAGCCGCTCGATCCACGCTGGTGCGTGCCCAGCATCTTGGAACAGAACCCGCTCGCCTGGATGATCGTCGACGGATTGATGCTCGATGCACGCGATGCACCACGCGAGATTCAGGAGGTCGCCTTCCGCAAAGGCTTGATTCCATTCATCCCCGAGCCGTCAGTGGGTGCAGCTCCCGACATCGCTGCGGATGAGATGGCTACTCGGGAAGATCACCGCACGACATAGCCCAGCGCGCGATATCCGGCTTGGCGTTTGGAGGCCATCCGGGCCAGCATCGGCACGGCTTCGTCAACGTAATCGTAGACAATCACCTCCTTCTTACTGTGATGATCGCGGTGCAAGCGGCCGACATACTGGGCTAAGGTGCCCTTCCAGGAAATCGGCATCGCCAAAAACAGCGTGTCCAATCGCGCATCGTCGAAACCTTCGCCGAGGTAACGGCCGGTGGCAAGAATCAAGCGCTCCTCGTCGCCGGACGCCTTGAGCGTTGCGGCGGCATCGCGCCGGGCTGAGGCGTTCATGCCGCCGCTCAATACGATGAGATTGCGCGTTGCTCCGGTGAAGGCGACGCGGAGTTGCTCGAGATGGTCACGCCGCTCGGTGATCACAATCGGACAGCGACCGGCTTCGAGCGCCGCGAGGACATCATCGATGATCTGCGTGTTGCGGTGGTCGTCTTGTGCGAGCGCCGCGTAGACGGCGGCCATCGAGAACTTCGCCGAAGCGGTCGGTGGCGGAAGCGAGAACGTGGTGTCGCGTAGCCGGACGATATGCTCGAAGCTTCTCCGGGCTGCTTGCGTTCGCGGATCGACGCGATGGCGTATCGGTCCACATTGCATGAAGATGATGGGGTGGTGACCATCCTTGCGTGTGATCGTGGCGGATAGGCCGAGCACGTAGCGTCGAGCGCCGAGCGACCAGCTCGAAGTTGGCGGCTGAGAGATGGTGGCACTCATCGACGATCAGATGACCATAGTCCCCGACGATATCGGAAACGACGCCTTTGCGTACCAAGCTTTGGATGAGCGCAACATCGATGCGGCCCTTGGGTTTCCACCGACCTCCGGCGATCGAACCGGGCTCGCCGGCATCGATGGAGAGGAATGTTTTGAGACGCTCGATCCACTGCGTGAGCAACTCGCGTCGATGCACGAGGACGAGGGCGTTACAGCCGCGGTGCGCGATGAGCGCGGCGGCGATGACGGTTTTTCCAAACGCAGTCGTCGCCGCAAGCACCCCGCAGTCGTGCTTGGCGAGGGCCTTGAGCGCGGCGCTCTGCTCGGCCCGTAAGGTTCCAAGAAACGTTACGGGAAGCGGTGTGCCGGCGTTGCGGCGATCTTCGATATCGGCTTTGATCCCGTGTGACCGCAGCAATTCAAGGGCAGGGTTAAGGTAGCCGCGCGGCAGCGCAACGTTCTCGGGCTGCAGACCGGCGCACGAGATGATGCGCGGCTTGCCGTACGTCGACAACCGCAACGCTTGCGCGCGATAATATTCGGGGTTTTGAAAAGCGGCGGTGCGCACCAGCCGCGTAACCATCGCCGCCGGCAGGTTCTTGCGATCGACGTAGACCTCATCGGCGAGCACGACCGTCACGCGGTCGGGTAACGCAGTTACCAACATCGGCTCGAGTTTTGGCGATCGCCGAGAGGGCGACATGAGCCACGGCTGCTGGGTGTACTCGTCGTCGATCGGGAGATACACGCGTAACAGCGGACCTTCGGCCTCGGCCTCATCGACGATCGCCATTACTTCTGCAGCGCTCATGCGCGCAAGCGATGAGAGGAACGCCCATTGATCCGGATATGGTCGCAGATTATCATCGACGAACACGCTATTGCCCGCAGCACGCGCTTTGGCTTGGAGCGGCAAAGCGATCAGATTCCCAAAGCCGCCCGCCGGCATCGTATCCTGATTGGGAAAGAAACGATCGTAGGAAGAAAAGCGATCTCGGGGCGGCGTTCCATCGCCTGGGTCAAGAGGAAGGCTCCGAGTCGGCGCGCATCGCGAGCGGGAATTGGTTCGCTGAAAAAGACCCACACATGGCCGCCAATCCCCGACTGAGAACGCTCAAGCGCCGCGGAAACTCCGTATTCGCGGCAGGTCTCGAGAAAAGCGAGGGCATCGACGCTCCAGTCCCGATCGTCGAAATCCGCCGCGAGAAACCAGCAGCGATCATCGGTCAAGAGCGGGTACACGCCGACAACGAAATCCGCGCGACCGCCGGTAGCCCGAAGGTGCTTGACGACCACCTCGTCGGACATCGGAATGAACGCTTGATGCGAGCATTCCCCACATTTCACTTGTGGCTTCCCGCAGACGCCCCGCACCCATTCGTTCGCGCAAGCCGGCGCGTAGCCCGACTTCTCCGTCTTTGGGTTTTCCCAACGCCGTGCGTAGACGTCGGGACGTCCGGCAAAGAGATGGCGAAAGAGCTGAGCTTTGTCCGATGACGATGACGCCGCGCTCAATGCCGACGTTTGGCGGCCATCATTCTTGGTGGTTGGCTTGGCTCGCAGCGCGCGAAGCTCAGATTCAAGAACGGAGCGTTCAGCGTCAAGGTCTCGAAGTCGTGCCTCGATTCGCGTCACCAGGTCGTCAGCGCCCGTCGACATGACTCCTCGCTGCGATCAGCGTGACAGTCGGCCTCACGTTCAAACCGGCATCACCGGCGACGTGGCTTTCGGGAACTCCAAGGTTACTTTAGTGGCGATTCGACGCGGAGGCCAGTTCGTTCGCGGCTTCGGTGTTTGCGGCGATTTTTAGCGGCGTCAGTTTTGCAATCAGGCGCGCATCTTTTGAATGACGCGCATCGTACAAGTCGCATCCGAGTTGCAGGCGCATCCAGAAGTCCGCCGACATCCCAAGGACCTGCTCGAGCCGCAAGGCGCTGTCGACCGACAAGCTGCGCTTCCCGTGGATAAGCTCATTAAGCCGGACCACCGTAATCCCAAGTCGCTGCGCAAACGCTTTCTGCGAGATGCCGATGGGCTTGATAAACTCCTCGAGGAGCATCTCTCCGGGCGACGTCGGGCGTCGGTTGGTCGGGATTCTGGTCGTCATACGCTCTCGTTCAGTGGTAATCGGTAATCTCCACGTGGGCTGGTCCTTGACCGGATACCCAGGCGAAGCAGACTCGATATTTGTCGTTGATTCGTATCGCGTGCTCGCCGATTCGGTCCCGTTCCAGGGGGTGGAGGTTGTTGCTCGGAGGGATCGTGAGCTCGCGCAGGTTGGTGACGCTGTTGAGCTGGTCCAGTTTGCGCCGGGCGACGGTGCGCAGATTTTTCGGGCATGTCTTCAACGCTTTGGGGCTCGAGATGCCGTTGTAGATGTCCTCATCGCGACGGTCCCGCTCGCGACGGTCGCCCAGCAGTACTTCGACTACATCGCCGTCATGGAAGCCCTCGACGTCGAGATGGCGGCCGAGTACCTCGTCATCGCGGCGACCCTGGTCTACCTCAAGTCGAAGTCGCTGCTCCCGCCGATTCCGACGGAGTTCCTGGCCGAGGGCGAGGAGACGCCCGAGGAGGTCGAGGAGCGCCTGCGTCGGCGGCTCGTCGCGTACTCGAAGTACAAGGGCGTCGCCGAGGAGCTCCGCGCGCGCAACGACGAGGCGCAGTCGTACTTCTTCCGGGAAGCCGGCGACCCGACGTCCGAGCTCGTTCAGCGCTACCTTATCCTGCCCGACAAGCTCGCCCGGGCGCTGCTGGCCGCGATCCGCAGCGCCAAGCCGGAGAAGCGGAGCCTCGCCCGCGACCGGTTCTCGATGGCCCGGCAGATGGAAATCGTCCAGCGGGCCGTCCGCGAGCGCGGCTACGTCGAGTTCTTCGATCTGTGCCGCGACTACGACCGCAGTGGGATCATCGCGACGTTCCTTGCGATTCTCGAGCTCATTCGGCAGCGGCGACTCGCCTACGAGCAGCCCGCTCCGGATGAACCGCTACGGTTGTTGCCGTTCCGGCCGCTGGACGTACATGCGAATTAAACGATCTGCGTCTGCTGTTGAGAGCAGCTGAGCAACGTTCTGCGACTCGCGGAGATTTTAGGCTTTCCGCCGCGTTAGCGCAGCTCGCTCTCGCGGCATGCATCTCGTTTGCGCGATCGCGCCCATAAGCTCGCCGCAAGAATCTACGACGATAGGGACACGGTAGATCGCGATCACGGCTAAACGTCGTCGCAATAGCCGCTCATTAGAGCGGGGCCCCCGCGGCGCCGCAGCGCTAGGCGAGGAGGGCGGGGCGAATGCGCACGTGGTATCGTAAGGCTATGCAGCAACGGCAGCCCGACCCGTTCTTCGAACAACTGAAGGCCGATCTTCAGGAGGGCGTCAACGAACTCGACCGTGGCGAATCAATCGCTGCTGAGGACGTCTGGACGGATTTGTACTCGCGCGTCGATGACATCGAGAAGTCCCAACCGCCGCGCTAGTGGCGGCGCTGCGCTTCGCGCCACGCGCACGAGCTGACATCCAGGCGATTCTCGCGTACATTTCTGCGGATAGCCCCGAGCGAGCACGCGCGTTCATCGATCATATTCGTGCTCGCTGTGAGATGCTATGCAGTACGCCGGAAATGGGGCGCCTCCGTCCGGAGTTCGGCGCGTTGCGATCGTTGCAGATCAAACCAGTGATTATCTTTTACCGCTTCGACGGGAATACTGTCGAAGTCGCTCGCGTCATCGACGGTCGACGCGATTTCGGGACGATATTCGCTGACGACGTATAGCGCGTTTTGACGCACGAGGGACGTAAGCGTTCTCTCGCCGACGAGTGAGATTCGCATCGTCAGCGAAGGATAGCGCCCGCCGGACCCGTTGCTCCATCTCGTCCGCGAGCAGAAGCTCGATATCGCGACGGTTCCGCTGGCGACGGTCGCCCAGCAGTACTTCGACTACATCGCCGTCATGGAAGCCCTCGACGTCGAGATCGCGGCCGAGTACCTCGTCATCGCGGCGATGCTCGTCTACCTCAAGTCGAAGTCGCTGCTCCCACCGATCCCGATGGAGTTCCTCGCCGAGGGCGAGGAGACGCCCGAGGAGGTCGAGGAACGCCTGCGCCGTCGGCTCGTCGCGTACTCGAAGTACAAGGGCGTCGCCGAGGAGCTCCGCGCGCGTAACGACGAGGCGCAGTCGTACTTCTTTCGGGAAGCCGGCGACCCGACGTCCGAGCTCGTTCAGCGCTACCGCATCTTGCCCGACAAGCTCGCCAAGACGCTCCTGGCCGCGATCCGCAGCGCCAAGCCCGAGAAACGGAGCCTCGCCCGCGACCGCTTCTCGATGGCCCGGCAGATGGACGTTGTCCAGCGGGCCGTGCGCGAACACGGATACGTCGAATTCTTCGATCTCTGCCGGGATTACGATCGCAGCGGAATCATCGCGACGTTCCTTGCGATCCTTGAACTGATCCGCCAGCGGCGGCTCGGGTACGAATAGCCGACGTCGGACGAACCGCTGCGGTTGTTGCCGTTTCAGCCGGTCGACGTGCACACGAATTGAGTTGATCGCCGTCGGTGGTGTAGCGCTCGCTTGAGGCGGGGCTCCTCTTCGCGAGCAAAGGGTTCCGGTCCGCGGCGCTGAGACGTCGCTAGGGGCACTGAGCACGTCGCGATGGCAACCACGTCCCGGATCAAATGTATGCGTTTCGCACCCTCGGTAAGTTCGTCAGACGTCGCTATATAGTCGTCGCGGATGCGGCCGTTGGGTATCGGCGGCTTCACCGCCCGGTCTCACGTGGCGGTTCACGGGAGGCATCGATGCCGGTGAGGCTCCGCCGATTCGAAGTGCGGCATAGAGTCCGGCACATCTTCAAACGCCGCGGACCAAGCGACGTTCGCGTGAAAGGAACAAGCCGTCACTTCGGCGCACGCGGCGCATCTCACGGGGAACGGGACGCTCGGTAACGCTGCTCGTGCCGAAGGTGTCAACCAGAAGCTCGCGCAGTATTCTTTAAACGCCGAGCATGGAGCCGGCGCGCACAAGGCCCGCCTCTTTAGTTCTGTCCTCGGCTACAATGCGCACAATGCCGGCGACCTCGCCGATCAGATTCGTGCCGGCATCGAGCGCGAGCCCGCAATACCTGGGAATATCGACGAACATAGAGTACGCTTCAGCGTAGACGTTCCGGTCAGCGGACCTACCGGGTCGGCTATGATTCGTACGGGATGGATCTACCGGCCGAACGAGGATGTGCCGAAGATGACTACGGCTTTTGTGAAATAGCGATGGCAATATTCAAGCAGTATCAAATCGTCGAACTCGCCAACGATCTTCCGGAGCAGGGTGTGACGCGGGGCACACCGGGGACAATCCTTGAGGTGTATGACGCGCCCGGCGAGACCGAGGCGTATGAGCTCGAAGTGGCCGACGAGGCCGGCCGCTCTGTACTTTGCAGTACCGTCAGCGTAATTGCGCCAGCGATTTCTCCGGTCAAGCTCAATTCGCAGACCGGCTGGCGCCGCGGCTCCGATTCTCTTCACGGCTTTCAACTTTGCTCGCTCGATCTCAACGTCTAGTGCTTCGTGGCTTCCAAGGGGAAAGAGGCTCTGATAAAACCGCGCGCCCGCACATCCTAATAAAGTGCAGGAGCGCAAAGTACTTTTGCGCATTTAGCGCTCCTAATGGCAACTGTCGAACGCCGCAAGCCGAAACCGACCGCAACCCTAACCCCAAACCTGAAGTTTTTTCCGGTCGAGGAGACTGCCGTTCCGGGCGCAGGTGGGCCGGGTGTTCAGGACACGTTCCCGAGCTCGATCGACGGGATCGTTACCGCGAAGGCGCTGCACGACCATCTTGCCGAGGCGCTCGGGCGCGTCAGTTACGGCGACGAGCGTATCGTCGTTACTAAGAGCGGCAAGCCGGTCGCGGCGCTTATTTCAAAGCGCCTGCTGGCGGTGCTCGAGCAGCTAGAAGACCGGCTCGACGTCCTTGCGGCCGATGAAGCGCTCGCCGACGCCGAAGCGAACGCACTTTCTCGTTCGCCGATGTGAAGGGCCGCCTCGGCCTTTAGCGTTGCGCTTCGCGCCGCGCGCCGTCAAAGAGTTCGGAGCGCTTGCGCTGCGCGATCGGAAGCGCATCGCCGCCGTAATCGACAAACTCGCGAACGAGCCGCGGCCGCCGGGCTGCAAGCGACTCCAGGATAACGCGACCTCTTTCGCGTCCGCAGCGCCGACTATCGCGTCACTTATCGAATCCTAGAGGCCGAGCTGCTCGTGACGGTCGTTCGCGTTCGCCATCGCAGGGACGCATACGACAACCTCGGACGCCTGTAACAGTAAGTCTTTCACCGGACGTCCGAGCTCGTCCAGCGCTACCGCATCGTGCCCGACAAGCGCGCCAAGCCCCGCTCCTCGCCGCGATCCGCAGCGCCAAGCCCGAGAAGCGCGGCATCGCCCGCGAGCGGTTCTCGATGGCCCGGCAAATGGACGTCGTCCAGCGGGCCGTGCGCGAGCGCGGGTACGTCGAATTCTTCGATCTCTGGCGGGACTACGACCGCAGCGGGATCATCGCGAGATTCCTTGCGATTCTCGAACTGATCCGGCAGCGGCGTCTTGCGTACGAACAGCGGACGCCGGACGAACCGTTGCGACTGCTGCCCATTTGGGCCGATCGCCGTGCACGCGAATTGAGAACGTCGCGAACTTGGCAACAAGACGTGATTTCTCATCCGAGAAAGAACATACGATGCTGCCCGCAATTGGGCAGCCGTCGTAGGTTTAGATTCCGTTTAAATCGAGTGGATCGATGGGCCGACCGGCGAGTTTCATTTCAAATGCTACTTGCCGTGCTTTATCGGCTGAGAGCCTCCGAGCGGCAACGAGCGAAGCCAGGACGTCCGTCGTCGTCATAACTTGTACTCCGTCTCTTTCGCGGACGTTTATAGCGGTCACGTCGTCGGTCACAAAACGCCAGCAGCGCACGCGCGCAATCGCTATGCTCTGCGCCTCACCTTAATTTCTTCTTTCGCCGAAGACCGTTTTTCGGTAAACAGCGAGGTGCCTCAATTCGGCAGCTCCTCGGGGATCTTCAACCGCCAACCACGGTCGATCTCGATGTATTCTCACGTCTCCTTTGCCTGGAATGCCGGCAAGAATTTCCGACTCGACAGCTCGCGCGATGAAGGCCCTTCCGCTGAAAGGAACAACGAGCAGCCCTATCCGCTTTACAGCGCCAAAGTTGAAAAGCGAGGTGGCATCAAAAAGGAAGTTCGCCTGCACTTCATTCTGTCAAATCAACAGTGTTACGCTGCCTTCGCGGTTTTGTAATTTGTCGTGGAAGTGCCCAGCTCGCATCATCAGGGTGCAATCCAAGCGCGTCCAGAGCTGCCTCTACCGTAAGAAAACCGTTCGCGTATTGCCGCTTGACACCGTCTACGTAGTCTCCAGGTAGCTCTTCGTAGTCGGATGTGTGTACGTCAACCTGCCGCTGAAACGTACCGATTGGCGCAAGCTGGTTGATCCAAGCATCGCGGTCAGCCTCCGCGATGAAGCCGGAATTGTGCAGCTTGTAGATCGTTGCATTCATACTTAATTTATATTTTGAAGCGATGCGTGCCACTTCAGCGTGCGTAATTTCGCCATGTTTACTAGTCCATTCTCGAAGCGCCTGCGCCGGCAATAAGAACTCCGCAGCGAAATAATTCGCCATCGCCTCATCTTGGCCATCGCCGGCAAAGACGTCTCTATCGATGTGCTCTGCTGGTCCCTGTATCGCATGACCCAGTTCATGAGCAGCGGTAAAGCGCTGACGAGCTAAGGGCTTCGATCTATTAACGTAAATGAAGTGTGTTTTTGCAACGATGTCAAACGCGTACATGCCGTCGATCCCATTGAGATCGCCGCGGTGACGCACAATGACAAATTCCGGGCGTCCCGCAATAGCTTGAAAGATATCGAGCACAGGAGCGTCGCCTAAGCCCCATTCTCGCCGCAACCGCTGCGCAGCTGCCTCGACATCTCGCCGGTTCATGCTTCCGTTACAAAGGCTCGATACCGTATACGGAAACTACGGAACCACTGCGCTTCAGCAGACCGATCGGCATTCAAGTCTTGGGCACGGTAGGCGTGCTCATAAAATTCGTCAAGAACGAAAGCTTCGATAGGAAGATGAAGCCGCTCGGCTAGCGCTTCCAACTCCGTCGCGGTTATCGGCCGCTGTCCGGCCTCAATCCGAGACACGACTGACTTCCCGACCCCCAGCGTCTTCCCAAGCTCCTCCTGGGTGAGATGGGCGGCTTCGCGGGCTTGGGCTATGCGAGAGCCTAGCTGTAAATCTGTCATGTTGGTTCTCCCACTTAGCAACGTCGTTGTGCTTCGAAAGTTGCAAAAACGGCAACAAATATGTCGAAAATATTAAAAAGTTTCAGATTTAGAGCCAATCTTGGCATCGAAGGGCTGGCCGAGACGCTCGGCGACCCGCTCGAACTCGGGCCAGCGGCGGTCCGGCGGGACCAGGCGGGTACGCGAACCGGCGAGCCGCTCGGGGCCGGGTGGCGCAGCGCGACGACGAGCGCAATCGTCCTTCTTCCGGGAAGCCCGGCGACCCGACGACCGAGCTCGTCCAGTCCTACCGCTCCTGCCCGACAGCGCTCCAAGGCACCCAAACGCATGGCCGCCCGTCTCGAGACGCGAATAAGAATCGGGATGGACGCTTCGCCGACCTTCCCGGGAGCGCCACCGGCATCGCCGTTTCCCACGGGAACGGTGACATTTCTTTTTACGGACATCGAAGGCAGTACGCGGCGCTGGGAGCGCGATCCCAAAGCCATGGCCGAGGCGGTGCGACTTCACGATGCGATCGTAAGCGCCGCGATGACATCGTACCGCGGCTACATCTTCAAAACGGGGGGCGATTCGCTCCACGCCGCATTTGAGCGCGTTAATGACGCGATCGATGCGGCGCGCGCCGCGCAGCATGCACTCGGCGCCGAGGATTTCTCGGCGGTCGACGGCCTTCGAGTTCGCATGAGCATTCACACCGGAGTCGCGGACGAGCGCGCCGGCGACTACTTTGGACCGACCGTAAATCGCGTTGCGCGGCTCCTTGCGATCGCCCACGGCGGTCAGGTTGTCGTCTCCGAGCCGAGCGCGAAGCTGCTCGAGGAAATCACTGCAGGTTCGCCGGCGCTTTTGGATCTCGGCGTTCACCGGCTCAAAGACTTATCGAGACCAGAACGAGTCTTTCAACTGCTGACGCCACCGTTGCCCGCGACCTTTCCACCGCTTCGATTGCTCGCGACGCTTGCCAACAACCTGCCCTTGCAGCAAACGTCGTTTATCGGACGCCAGCGCGAGATCGCTGAGCTGCAAGAGCTTCTCGCGGCGCATCGCCTCGTCTCGATCGTCGGCGCGGGGGGAGTCGGAAAAAGCCGGGCCGCGTTGCATGTTGGAGCGAGCGTTTCGGATGCATGGCCCGACGGCGTGTGGTTCGTCGAACTCGCACCGATCGAAAACGCGTCATCCTTGCCACTCACCATCGCAACCGCAGCACATCTCGACGTGACGACAGAACGAGAAAGCGAACAACATCTGTTGGCCGCGTTAGCGACGAAAACGACGCTCCTGATCTTCGATAACTGCGAACATCTCATCCAGGCGGTCGCGCAGCTAACGTCATCGATCCTCAAACGCTCTCCCGGCGTGAAGATCCTCTGCACCAGCCGAGAACATCTCAACATCGGTGGCGAGTTCGTGTACCGGATGCCGTCACTCGCAGTCCCCGCTGCGACTGCTCCCGACGTACTTAGCGTCGAAGATGCCCTCGGCTACAGTGCGATCGTGCTCTTCGTCGAGCGCGCGAAGGCCGCAGATCAGCGGTTCTCGTTAACCGATGAGACAGCGCCAATCGTCGCCGGCATTTGCCGCCGCCTCGATGGCATTCCACTTGCCATCGAGCTCGCCGCGGTCCGCACGCACGTCCTCTCGCTCAAAAACCTGCGCGAAGGATTGAACGAACGCTTCCGGCTTTTGACATCGGGCAATCGAAGCGCGCTCCCTCGGCAGCAGACCCTCCGCACGCTCATCGATTGGAGCTACAATCTCCTGGACGACGACGAACGCCGTCTTTTGCGGCGCCTTTCCGTCTTCGCAGCGGGCTTCACGCTCGAGGCGGCTGAACGGGTTGGAGCAGACTCGGACATCGATGCGTTCGACGTGCTCGAAGTCCTCACGATGCTCGTCGAAAAATCGCTGATCGCCGTTGAAGGCAGCTTTGCCGGCGCATGGCGTTATCGATTGCTCGAGACGATTCGCGAATACGCGGCAGAGAAGCTTAGCGACGACCCGGCGCATACGGAGGTGCGCCGACGATTTGCGCTCTGGATGGGCGAACTCATCGACGTAGCGCACCGGACCTGGGAGACGGAACCCTCGGACGATTGGGACGAACGCTTTCGACCCGAAGTCGATAATTTGCGTTCGGCGCTTCATTGGAGTCTCATCGAGGGCACGGGCGTCGAGCTCGGGATTGCTGTCGTCATCGCTGCACGGCGTTACTGGGGCCGTCTTGCGCCTGCCGAAGGTTTAGCGTGGATCCTCCTTGCTCGAGAACGTTGGCCGCCTTCGGACAGGTCTCGGCAGGGTGCCCTTCGACTTGCAGAAGCGCAGGTTCGCGTCGCCCTGCGGCAATACGAAGCGGCGTCGCGGGCGGCTGGAGATGCGCTCGCGTCGCTAAAAGCCGGGCGCGCGGACGCCGTCACGTTGGCGGAGGCGCAAGGGCTCGCGGGATATTCACTCGCACATCTCGGGCGGCACGCCGAGGCGATCGCGCTCTTATCGAGTGCCGCAGCAGAGATGCGCCGCTTGAATTCGCCCCATTTGGCAGCTTACGCTGCGCAGGACCTCGCGCTCGCGAATTTGGAGGCAGGCAACTTCGAAGACGCTCGAAGATTTTTCAACGAGGCGCTGAGCGGATTCCGGCTAACCGGAAACGCCCGCGGAGTCGTCGCTACGCAGGTGAATCTTGCGGAACTCGCGTCGTCGGCAGGCGACCCGGTCGAAGCGATTCGCATCATTTCAGAAGTCCCGCGCAACGGAACCTCGATTACCGGTTCACTCCTTGCTGCAAATCTCGCAGCCTATTATATCGCCGCCGAACGGTGGCATGAGGCGCGAGCCTCGGCGCTGGAAGCGCTGCGCACCGCGCGAGATCGAGGGGAACCGGAGGTCGCGTGCGCGTTTCAGCACGCTGCTGCGATAACGATTCTTTCTGATAGCGCCACCGATCGACGTGCTCGAAGTATCGCCGCCCTTCGCGTTCTCGGCGCAGCTGACAAGCGGTTTCAACAACTTGGAATCGTCCGTGAGCCAAATGAAGAGCGCGAGCGCGCACGGATGATTGAAGAAGTTATGAAAATGCTCTCGTCTGAGCAGGTCGAAAGTTTACTGAGTGAGGGTACCCAATGGCACGATGAGCGTTGCCTGTATGAGGCGTATGATCTGATGAAGACGCAATGAGCTAACGGCTGAGGAGAGATCGAACGTGAGTACGCAGTTTACATTCATTTACGTCCATCCCGAGGCACCCGGCGATATCAACGATGGGCTCGTCATTTACCAGGGCTCGCGGCTTTATGATCCGACGCCTTTCATGACGGTCCGTGCGATGGTCGTCTCCAACAAAGAGATCACGATCCGTGGAACCTACCACGTGCATGGACCCGGGATCTTACAAGTCGGAATTAAGTAATTGCTAGGCGCCTCGATGTCTGAACAGTTCTGCCGCAATCAACAACACCAACGACATCGTACTTATCCGTGGCATAACTAACGCACAGACGTCACCCGCTGCCATGGCGCTCGCGCAGACGAGCGATTGCTGGGAAACATGATCTGGACGCTCATTCCGGTGCGCTCTTCACGACGATCCCGATGCACGCGGCAATTTGCTCACGGATCTCGCGCAGCTGCGCATCGTTCACGAACGCTGGCGTTTTTCGAATCCGCTCGTGCGGCACGGCTTGCACATTCCATGCGAGCGCAAAACTCGAAGCGGTCGCTCCGTTTTCCGGCGTTGGATCGATGAGAACTGAAGAGCCGGGCAGCGCGAACTCGACATCGCTCGTCAATGGCACGACCAGTTCATAGGCGAGCTCGCCACCGAACGTTGGCGGCGCGCTCACCACGACGCCGGGCCGTCCCATTTTGTTCGGCTCGCCCGATTTGGCCAGTGCGTCGCGCCAGTTAACGCGAACGATGCTACCGGCCCTCACTCCCACGGCTCAGCAGCGGCGGGAAAGAAGTCGGCGGGATCATCAGTCATTTCGCCATAGCGTGCAATATGAGCGTTGAGACGCCGAACTGCCTCAGCCACGAGTTCGACTTGCATGACGCGCGCTTCGCGCTCTAGTATCTCGCGAGCTAACGATGAGGCGCCACCGATGCGCCGGGCGGCAGATACGTCTTCGAGAATCTTACGCGTCGCTGGACTGAGCCGAACAGAAAGCGTCTCGCTTGCCATGCTATAACTATAGCACAGGTAGCGTAACACATTTAATGTGGGGCGGCTACTTATCACCGATCGAAGTCGTGTCGATAAGGTTATGTTGGCGCCCGATGCGCTTGAAATGCCGTGCCCGCGATTCGACTGCCAGTAGTCGCAGGCGTCCACGTCGAAGCTCTTCCTCCGTGCCGAGATTACGGTCCTCGCCAATCGTCGAGCTCCTCTGATCCGCAAGTGGCGTCCCTCGCCATATCGTCGCGCCGAGCTGCATGCAAACTGAGCTGATCGCAACCGGCTCCCTGCAGCGGTCCCTTGAGGCGCTGCTCTTCGTGGCGAGCGAGTCGCTTTCAATCGAGCGGCTCGCGAAGCTCACCGGCGCCGAGCACGTCGCGATCGCGGAGACCCTGCAGACGATCGCCCAGGAGTACGCCGAGCGCGGCCTCGTGCTGCGTGAGGTCGCCGGCGGCTACCGGTTCGCAACCTCGCCGGCGGCGAAAGCCGCAGTCGAAGCCTACCTCATGCCCGCCAAGACGAGCCTCTCGCCCGCGGCGATGGAGTCGCTCGCGATCGTTGCGTACCTGCAGCCGGCCACGAAGGCCGAGATCGAGGCCGTGCGCGGCGTGAACGTCGACAGCGTCGTCGCGACGCTCGTCGACCGCCGCTTTATCGCCGAAGCCGGGCGCCGCGACGTGCCGGGCCGGCCGCTCGAATACAAAACGACACCGGACTTCCTCGAGGCCTTCGGGCTGCGCTCCCTCGCGGAGCTGCCGCCCGTCGACCTCGATGCCGAAGCCGTCGAACTCACCCTGCCGATCGCGACGGAACCCGTCACATCGAGCGCCACCGAAGAAACTGCCGGGGATGATGCCTCGGCGGACGAGGCAACACCATCCGAGCTCCTGCATTGACCGAAACCGACCAAGCGATCTGGGATCGTATCGAAGAGAACACCAACCTGGTCGCGCACGCGCACGACCTCATCCAACTCGACGAAACGTTCACGCTCACCGACGATCAGAAGAACGCGTTCGAAACGATCGACGCGCAACTCGCGGACGGACGTTTCGAATTTCTCCTCAAAGCGCCGACCGGCTCCGGGAAGACCGAGGTGATGTTCCGCGTTGCAGTTGCTGAAACACTCCGTAGCGGCGGTTACGTGTGCCTGGTCGCCCCGACACGCGATCTCGTGCGCCAAGACTGCACGTACTTCCGGGACCGGCTCGAAGAGACCGGCCTCGGCGTCGGCGAGATCCACGGCGGCATCTCGCCCGGCGAACGGCGCCAGCTCCTCGACGGTCTGCGCGACGGCAGCGTGCGCTTCGTGATCGGTAGCGCGATGATGATCGCCAACCCGCCGCTCTGGGAAATTCTCGACCGCAGTGCGCTCACGATCATCGACGACGTGAACGCCTTCGACGAACGCGAACACCTGCGGCTGCTCGAAGATCTCGACTGTCCGCTGCTCTTCGCGAGCGCGACGCCGAGCGAACTCAAAAACTTCCTCGAACGGGTCGGCGCGATGGGCAACGTCATCGCGATGCGCGCGATGCCGTTCGACGTGCTGCCGACGAAGATTCACAAAACCGTCGGCGTGTGGGGCGAACCCGCGGCCGAACAACTCCTGCGTGCCGACGACTTGATACGCGAACATCTCGAGCGCAAGTCGCGCATCTTCGTGATCGCGCGCACGCGCGGCGACGTGCCCAAGCTCGCGAAGCGGCTCGAAGGCACCTACGGCATCCCCGTGCAACAGCTGCGCGGCGACATGGCCGACAGCTCCGAACACAAGAAACGCAATCGCCGCAGCGGTGTCAGCGTTTACGGCAACTCGACGCGCGTCGAGGAGATGCGCGCGTTCCGGGAAGGCGCACCGGCGATTCTCGCCGCGACGAACCTGGTCGGCAGCGGACTCGACATCCCCGCCGCCGACCTCATCGTCATCACCGATAGCGATGCGTTCGGTGAAAGCGAAGTCGAGCAGCTCATCGGCCGCGTCGGCCGGCGCGAACGGCCCTCCGATGCGGTGCTGCTCGTCGAGACGACCTTTGAGAAGAATCCGTCGCGCGCGATGGGCGCGAGCGGGCGCGCGCAATCGTTCCGGCCCGCCGGCATGCGCTCGAACTCGCTCAAGTTCCGGCGCTAACGCCGAGGAATATGAACCAGCACGCGCCGATCGGTTCGTTCGATGAGCTCGCTGAGGCCTACGATCGCTACCGGATCGGTTATGCGAAGGATCTCTACGACGCCATCTTCGAGTACGGACTCGCGCCGAGTTCGCGCGCGCTCGATCTTGGTTGTGGCACGGGGCTCGTTAGTGCCGAACTGGTCGCTCGTGGCTGTCGCGTCGTCGGCCTCGACGTCTCGGAGAAAATGCTTGCGCGCGCGCGCGAACGCGCGCCGCAGGCATCTTTCGTAAAGGGCCGCGCGGAGGACATGCCCTTTGCATCGGCTTCCTTCGATGCCGCGGTCAGCGCGCAGGCGTTTCATTGGTTCGATCAGCCGAGCGTCTTTGCGGAGTTACGGCGCGTCGTGCGCCCGGGCGGTATCGTTGCGATTTGGTGGAAGAGCTTCATGCGCGGCGACGCGATCCGCTTATTGCGTAACGAAGCCGCGGCGGAGATCGGGTATCCGCCGCCGCGCGAAATCATCAAAGATTTCGATGCCTTCGACGCCGCGCCGCTCCAAGACAAACTCTTGCGTGTGGTGCCGTGGATCGTCCGTATGAGGGTCGGCGACTTCCTTGGCTACGAGCGGTCGCGCGCACTCGCCCGCGAGGCCTTCGGCGAGCGCATCGACGATTATTTTGGCGCGCTACGAACGCGTCTGGGGGATCCGCAGTCGGAGCTATCGCTTTCGTACATCCACCTGCTCTACCTCGGGCGCGTACCGCTCGCCGCCGGCTAACCGCGATGGAACTCGGCTTACACGTCGACACCTCACGCGGGTACGACGCCGCGATCGCGCACGCGCAGCGTCTCGGCTGCACGGCGATGCAGTTCTTCTCGGGCAACCCGAAGACGTACCGCGTCGACCCGATCGACGCGCCCGCCCTCGAACGCTTCCGCGATGCACGCCTGGCGGCGGGCATCGCACGCAGCGTCATCCACACGTCGTACCTCATCAACCTCGCGAGCGACGATCCGAAGATCGCGAAGAACTCGCTGCGCCTCGTGCGCAACGACGTCGCGGTCGCGGGCGCGGGCGGAGTCGACTTCGTCAACACGCACCTCGGCTCGTACGGGAAGCGCGACCGCGACGAAGGCTTCGCCGCCGTCGTGCTGCTCCTGGAACAGGCGCTCGACAATATCGAGCCCGGCGTCTCCCTCGTGCTCGAAAACTCCGCCGGCGCGGGCGCGCTGTGCGGCGGGACGCTCGAAGAACTCGGGAAGTTCGTGCGGGCCGTCGGTCATCCGCAGCTCGGCGTCTGCCTCGACACCGCCCACTCGTGGGCGGCAGGCTACCCGATCGATTCACGTGAAGGCGTCGAGCGATTCGTCGCGCTCGCCGGCGAGCAGATCGGACTCGATCGCGTGAAGATGTTCCACTTCAACGATACGCAAGTTCCGCTCGGCGGCAACAAAGATCGGCACTGGCATATCGGCGAAGGCCTCATCGGCTTCGCCGGCTTCCGCGCGCTCGCCGCGCACGACGAGCTGCGCGACAAGACGGCGATCCTGGAGACGCCGGGCGAAGACGCCGACGACGCGCGCAACATGGCGACGATTCGCATGATCTTCGAGGGCGCACTCACCTGATCGCGCAGCCGGGGACGCGTCTGGCGATCGCGGATGCGGACGACGCGTTTCACGCCGCGCTGCGCGCGCGCTTCGGCCTCGTGCCGCGCGGCAGCGCAGCCTCCGTAACGGCCGGCCTCGCGTACGTCGGGCGCGAGTATCGCGTGTATTCGTACATGACCGTCGGTTTCGCGGCGCGCTTCTACGCGACGCTGCACGACCGCTGGGATCCCGCAGCGCTCGCGCGCGCGCTCGCCGTCGCTGGTCTGGCAGAGCGCTTCGACGTCGGGCGGATGAAGCGCGCGTACCAGCGCACGCTCGTGCTCGCCTTCGCGCTCGCGGCACTGCCGCGCGTGCTCGTCGTCGAGGGTGCCGAAGAGTTCGACGAGCCCGGTGCGCGCGCGCTCCTCGAGCGCGCGGTCGCCGACGTGCCGGCGGCCGTCGTTACCTACGCGCCGGATGCCTCGATCGATCGCGCGTGGTACACGGACGTCGTCGCGGCGCGCGATGCCGTGCTGGCTGCGGTGCCGGCACCGTGATTCGCGAAGTCTCGCGCAAGGAGTACGTCGAGCGCAAGCCGCTCATGGGCTTCTCGGTCGGCATCGTGATGTTCTTGACCGCGATGATCCCGTTCGTGTTCGCGTACTCGCTGCAACACGCGCTCAAAGCGGCGACCCTGGGCAACGACACGGCGATCCTCGTGCTGCGCAACTTCCGCTCCTACCAGCTCTTCATCGAATCGCAGTGGATCGCGCGCAACCTCTCGCGCATCCTCTGTCTGCTCGCGCTTCTCGGCGGTGCGAGTGCCGTCGCGGGCGAGCGCGAACGCCGGACTCTGGCGCTGCTCTACACGTCGTCGGTCTCGCTGCGCAGCCTCGTCGTCGTGAAGTTCGGGCTCATTAGCGTCTGGCTGTTCCTGGTCGCCTTCGCGAGTTCGGCGGTGCTCGCGACGCACTCGTTCGTCGCCAAGCTGCCCTTTCCGGTCGCCGACGTTTCGATCGCTTCGCTGATCGCATGGACGAACGCGCTCGCGTTTCTGGGCGTCGTGTTCGCGGCGAGTGCGTTCGCGAAGCGCACGATCTTCGCGGCGCTCTTCGGGCTCGTCGCGGGCTTCGCGGTCGCGGCGCTCCTGACGTTCGCGGGTCTCAACGGCACGGCGCTCGCAACGAACATCTTCGGCGTCGACGGTCGTGTGATCTGGAGCAACGCCGTGCTCGACCTGGTCGTTTCGCTTGCGATCATGGCGCTCGGCCTCGGGGCGACGCTCGTCGAGGTCAGCCGCCGCCGCGCCACATAGGTGGCGCCCGCAGCATGATCGCGCACTTCGACATCGACGCCTTCTACGCAAGCGTCGCGCAGCACGACGACCCGGCGCTGCGCGGCAAACCGCTCGCCATCGCCTGGAGCGGCCGCCGCAGCGTCGTACTTACGGCCTCTTACGAAGCGCGGCCATTCGGCGTCCGGTCCGCGATGCCGCTCTTCAAAGCGAAGGCGCTGTGTCCGCAACTCCTGGTTGCGGCGCCGGATTTTGCGCGTTACAAGGAACTCTCGAGCGCCGTCTTTGCGATCTTCGCGCGCGGTGCGCGGGCGATCGAAGGGCTATCGCTCGACGAAGCGTTCGTCGCCATCGATACCTCCGAACTCGCCGAAGCGATTGTCTATGCGCGCGGCGTGCGCGAAACGGTGCGCGACGAGATCGGACTTGCGATCAGCGCCGGCGTTGCGGCGCAGAAGATGGTTGCGAAGATCGCGAGCGAGGCGGCGAAACCCGACGGCCTCGTCGCGGTCGAGCCGGGCACGGAAGCCGCGTACCTCGCACCGCTGCCGGTCGGACGGCTCTGGGGCATCGGCCCGAAAACGCAGCGGCGTCTGACGGAACGCGGGATCGCGACGATCGGTGAGATCGCCGAACTCTCCGATGAAGCGGCCTACGATCTCTTCGGGCGCGGCGGCCGCGCGGTGCGCGAGCTCGCGCGCGGTCGCGACGAACGCACGGTCAGTTCCGATCGCGAAACGCGTTCGCTCTCGAGCGAAGCGACGTTCGAATACGACGTGCGCGACGCGGCCGAATTGCGCGGCGCGGTGCACGAGCTCGCGCACGAAGTCGCGCGCCGGCTCGCTGCAAACGGCTTGCGCGGCACGACGATCGGCGTCAAAGTCAAGCTCTCGAACTTCGTGATCCTCGGGCGTCAGACGCAGGTCGCCGTCCCGACGAACGATGCGGCCGATATCGAGGCAGCGGCGCAGCACTGCCTCGCGCGCGCTGCGCTCGACGGGGCGGCGGTCCGGCTCCTAGGAGTACGGGTCGCCTCGCTTACCGAAGAACCCATGCGGCAGGTGTCGCTCTTCGCCGACGTTTCACAGGAACGGGGACCGGATCCGGCGCTCCCCTCGTAGACACGCGCACCCGCCAGGGAACGGTCCGCCACACCTGTCTCGTTATATATCCGTAAGTGGGACGCAGCGTCCCATCCGAACTCTGCAAGGTCCGCGAAAGGCAACTCATGTACGCACAGGTTTCGTCCCGCCCGCTCGGGCGAACGCTCGCATCGCTCATCGCAGTGACCGCACTGCTGGGCACGCTCGCAACGCAGCGCGCGCTGCCGGCTGCGGCCGCTGTCTCGGTCCCCTCGGGTACGGAACTGCACGCCGTTTTGAGCTCGTCCGACGTCAATACCAAAAACGCGCAGCCGGGCGACCCCGTCACCTTCTCCGTCGTCGAGCCCTATCCCAACGGGCGCACGACCTTCGCCAACGCGACCATCCGCGGCCACGTCGCGGAAGTCAGCAAGGCGAGTCAGGGCAAAAAGGCCGTGATGCGCATCGGCTTCGATAGCATCACCTTACGCGACGGCGAGCACGGCCCGGTTTCGGGCGAAGTCGTCGCACTCAAGACGGTTTCCGAAAACACCACCGCGCGTAAGGCGCTCGGTGCGGGCGCCGGTATGGCGGTCGGCAGCCAGACCATCGGTCGCATCCTGGGCGGTTCGCTCGGCGGCGTCGTCGGCACGCTCGGCGGCGCGGCCGCGGGTTACGCGTATGCCAACAATGCCAAGGCGAATTTCAGCGTCGTCAAGGGTGCCCCGGCAACGATCCGCACGACCTCGAGCACGGAGCTGCGTCAAGCGCGCTAAGCGCGATTGCACATGCGTCGCCGCTAACGCCCACGCGTTAGCGGCGACGACGCAAGGTACCGGCGCGAGGCCGAAGCGAAGAGCGGCGTATGGTTCGTCGCTTTTTTCTTTTTGCGGTCATCGCCGTTTCGCTCGCGGGCTGCAAACCGCCCGGCGGAACGTTCGCGGCGCAGACCGCGGCGACGACGCTCGCTACGACCCTCTTCGCGGCTCCGAACAACGTCCAAACGTTGAGCTTTACCGCGGGCGGCGCGCGCGATCCCAAGCCGTACGCGCTGGCGAATTTCCTCTACGCGAAGCGTTGGCTCGCGTGTAAGGCGTCCCAGCCAGGACCCTTCGCATCGCAAACGATCTGCACGTTCGAGACGGTGGGCCGCAGTTACGCGCATGCCAACGGTTGGACGGCTGCGCGGCCGGCGGGTGGCTGCGCGCAATGCGAAACGTGGACGGTGCCGGTCGCGACCGCGAAGCTCCAGCACGTCACCCGGGTCGCCGCGTCGGGGAAAACGCAGGCCACGGCGACCTACGAGTACGCCGTCATTCCGAACGAATTCGGAACGCAGCTCGCCGATTGGATGGCGAAGAACCCCGTTGCGTGGTGCGGACCGATTCCCAGCGCCCGCGGCGGTTGGTCCAAGCCGCGTAGCGGCACGGCCGAATTCGTGCGCGCGGGTCAGGGCTGGCAACTCGCGCAACCGGCTGCCGGCTTCGCTGCGACGTTCGACGATCCCGCGGCGACGGGGGCCGTCGCGGAGCGTGCCTGTTCTGCGTAGCACGTGATTGCGCTCGGACGCTGGGTGGACGCTGCGACGATGACGCCGCCCTATCGTAAGAACATACCGCACACGTTCTTACGAAAGGCCCGACATGATCGCCCGCACGACCGCATCCCTGTCCCGCTCCGCTTCGATCGCCCATCCGACCAACGCCGGCTTCGGTCTGCGCGGCGGCAACAGCCGCAGCATCGTCTGGAGCGAGCTGAAGGTCAACCTCTGAGATAAACTAACGCGCGAGAAAGCGCAGGTACTGACGCTCCGCAAACTCGGTATCGCGTTCGATGCGGCGGAATGTTTCGAAGCGGACTTGAGCCGCGAGCGCACGTTTGCGCTCGAGTGCCTCGCCGAGATCGCGGTACCCGGCTTCGAGCTCGTCGCCGTCGAGGTCCGCAAGCGTTCGCTTGAGATGCGCGACGCGTTCGTCGATCTGCTGCGCGAGCTCGCCCCGTACGTTACCTTCGATCTCGCGGTAGCGTGCCAGGAGCCGTTCCATTTCGTCGACGTGCGGTAAGCCGCGCGGCTGCGCGCCGGCTCCGAGGCCTTTCGCACGGCCGTTCGATGGCGTGCTCGACGACGTACGCGACGGCGCGTCGAAGCCAGGAAAGATGCGCACGATCGACGCGATCTTTTGCGGACCCTTGGGCGACTGCAATCCCTGCGCGATGCGCGCGTCGACGAGCTTCGTGCGCAGCCCCGTGTCGTCGATGCGACGCAGTAGTTCGGGGTCGGCATCTTCGGGCGGCGTTCGTCCGGCCGCGAAGTCCTCTGGGCTCGCCCGCGGAAGTGCGAGCGCGCGAGAGAGTAAGCGCTGACGGTCGCTCTCTGCCATGTCGCGCCACCTTCGTCACTCGCGCGCGGCTTCCGTTGTGGCGTCGAGTGCGAGCTCGGTTTGCCTCGGAACGTCACGGTTATCGTTCGAGGCAACGGGCATGCGAAGCCGGTCTTGCGGCACGAGGGTCGCGAGCATCTCCTCGAACATCTCGGCGTTCTTGACGGCTTGGCCGCGCCGGTGGTTATTGAAAAAGCCGAAGACCTCTTTGACTTCCGGGTCTGCGGCGAGGTCGACGATGCGGTCCGCCCATGGGTCCAACTCTTCGGCGGAATACAGATAGTCGTAGCGCGTCTCGTTCGTTCCCTTCCACCACTGTTGGTAGTTTCGACCGTGAAAGCGGACGTACGCGATTTCGCTCGTAACGTCCGTCGTCGGGCGCAGCAGCGACTTGAACTGCGGCTGATCGACGTTGACGAGACCGATCTGCAACTCGCGCAACAGCCCGAGCGTGTCGTCCGTCTGCCATTCGCGGTTGCGAAACTCGGCGACGAGCGCGATATCGTTCAGAGCCTCCCGCAGCGCCGCGATATACCGGTGCGTGCTCTCGGAGGGCCGGAATGAATTCGGGAACTGCATCAGCGCGCAGGCGAACTTATCCGCGCCCAGTAGCGGCTGCACGTTGCGCCGAAACAGCGGCACGTCGGCATGGACCGCCTGCGCGCCGGCATCCGGCACGTGCGTCGCCGTCGCCGGCAGTTTCGCCGTAAAGCGAAAGCCATCGGGCGTGCGTCGATTCAACGACTCGAACGTTGCGCGGGATGGTACCCGGTAGTAGCTCGAGTCGATTTCGACGACGCTGAAACGCCGCGCGTACTCGCCGAGCATCTCGCCGGCTTTCGTGCCCGCCGCATAGACGGGTCCGACCCAATCTTTGTACGAGAAGCCGCACGTACCGACTGCGATCACGCGGACCGCCCGTTATCGTACGGAGCGCAGGAGCGCCAGGAGCGCGTTTCGGTCGAAGCGATCGCGTGGACCGACCGCCATGACGATCGCGTTCGGCGACTCTGCGGCGAACGCGCCGGCCTCCGCGCGCAATTCGCGCGTGCCGCTGCGGCACGTGAACACGTCCAGTTCGATCGGCCGGCCGCGCACGATGGCGTGGTCCACGCCCGTTTTCTCGAACGGCCGGCATTGGCTGGTCGTACGCAAGCCGCTCGCGAGGCCGGTGAGCAACGCGCTGCGCGTTTCGGCATCGCTCGACGGTCGTGGGACGTTCACGCTCTGGAGTTGGATGAAGAAGGCGGGTTTCGGCCCGGTCGGGACGACGACGACGACCGTCGCGAACAACACGTCGACTGCGCTCGCGAAGCGGTAGCCACGCGGCAGGTCGAAGCGCGCGATCTTCGCCGCCGTGCGCGCCATTGCGGCGGGATCGCGCTGCGTTGCGACGACGCGCCGCGCAAACTGCGGCAGCAACAGCACGAGCGCGAGCACCGCGAGCGCGATCAGCCCGACGATCGAGCCGAAGACGATCAGCACGATGCGCAGCTCGCGACTCATATGTGATCGGCGCTCCAGCTGAGGTCGCCGCGGCTCGCGAGCGTCGCGTCTTTGGTCGCGGCCCACCACGCGCGGGCGGCGCTCGAAAGCGGCACGATCATGAACACCGCGCCCTTGCGCGCGCGTACCGAAGCGCGCGGCAAAACCTCGCGCGCCGGCGACGGCGGCAGCCAACCGCCGATGCGGCGCAGATCGCCCGCGCTCGCGCGCAGCAGCGCGGGCATGGCGCCCGCGCCTTGCTCGCCGTCGAAGGCGTACTCGTCGAGCGCGAAGGTGTCGTCGCGCGGAACCCGGCGGCCGAGCGCATACGCGATCACGTTGCGTCCGCGCCGAACGACGAGCTGCACCGTTTGTGTTCCCGCGGGCGGCGGCGCGCTCCAGCGACCGCGCATCCAATTCCAAAGCAGCGGTGGCCGGCGGAAGCTCCAAGTGCGCGTGCCCTCGAGTGCCTCGAAGCAGCGGCGCACGGCGGCCCAGTCGTCGTTCTCGAGCGGCACGGCGCCGACGGGCGACCCATCGAAGCCGGCTGCCCGCACGGTCATCGCACGCGAAGGCAACGTGACGAAGCCGAGTTTTTCGTAAAAGGCCGGATGGATGTCGGAGTAGAGAAACGCGAGATCGCGTCCCGTCGCGCGTTCGGAATCGAGTAGCGCGCCCAGCATCGCGCTCGCGTAGCCACGGCCGCGCAACGGTTCGGGCGTGAACACGGCGCCGATGCCCGTTGCGCGCAGCGTTCGCTCGCCGAAGCGAAGCTCGCGCTCGTACGTCTTACACGAAGCGGCGAGCCGGTCGCCCTCGCGTAAGCCGACCGTGAACGTCCGGCGTCTGGCATAGACCGACGTCGCGACTGCGCGAAAGTTCTCGACGTAGGCGTCGTAGGTCCGTCCGTCGCCCCACAGTCCGTGCGTGTGCGGCAGCACGTCGCGCACGTAAGTCTCCACCGTAAGCGGTTCGATCGCGATGACCGTCACGTCTAGCACCTTGCCACGTGCGAGGGCAGCCCGCCTTCCGCGGCGTCACGCGCTCAGACGAAGGCCACCGTGTCGAAGCTGCCGGCAATGATGCCGCTCGTGTCGCGTCCGAGCCAGCGTTGCACGACGGTCGCGTAGACCGACCGGAAGTCGACGTTATACTTGAGATCGCCGTTGCCATCGAGGTCCGCCAGCGACGGATGCGAACCGTAGAGGCCGCCCTTCACTTTTCCGCCGACGATAAAGAGCGGCATCGCGGTGCCGTGATCGGTGCCGTTAGAGGCGTTCTGCGCGACGCGACGCCCGAATTCCGAGAACGTCATCGCGAGCACGTTATCGGCGAGCGCATGCGCGCTCAAGTCACGATAGAACGCGCGCAAACCGTTCGCAAGGTAGCCCAGGAGACGGTCTTGTTGGTTGCGCTGTCCCGCGTGCGTATCGAACGAGCCGATCGAGACGAACACGATGCGCGTGCCGACGTTCGAACCGATGATCTGCGCGGCGAGCTTGAGCTGCTGCGAGAACGCGTCGGCCGGATACGTGACGGCGGCTTGGTAACCTTTCACTTTCGCTCGCAGCAGATCCCCGCCGTGCATCGCGTTGCGCGCCGTTTCCGCGACGAGCGATAAGTAGGGCGATTGACCGGCCTTCGCGCCGTCGTAGAGTTGGCCCGCGGTCGCCTTGGAAGCCGTGTCTTTGCCGGTATTGTAACCGTAGACGCCGAGCGCACCGATGGCGGGAACGTCGACGTGTTGTGCGCTGAGTGCGGTCGGAACGGTATCGCCGAGCGAGACCGCGGAGAAGAGCGTCGCCGAACTCGAGGGACCGGTCGCGTTCGGTGCGTTGCGGTCGAGATAGCGCCCGAGCCAGCCGCTCGACTGCGGGCGATCCGGTGACGCCGTTTCCCAAATTTGCGTCGCTTCGAAGTGCGAGCGGTTGGGGTTGGGATAGCCGACGCCTTGCACGATCGCGACGTGACCCTCTTGGTAGAGGTCGTCGAGCGCCGTCATCTTGGGATTGAGTCCGATGCGGTCGTCGATTTTGACGACGGCACTCGGTGCGATACCGATCGTCGGGCGCACGCGGTAGTACGCATCGTCGCCGTAGGGCACGACCGTGTTGAGGCCGTCGTTGCCGCCGCCCATCTGAATCACGACGAGGACGTTGCGCGGGTCGACGCTCGCCCGGAGCGCGGGTAGTGGCTGCGCGAACGCGGCCCGCCCCAGGAACGACGGCAACGCGCCGCCGAGCACAGCGATGCCGGCGGTCTTATTGAGAAAGGCGCGGCGTGAAGACATGTGTGCTCCCATCAGTTGAGTTGATTGGAAGGGAGGTTGAGCACGAGCGCGAGCGCGCCGCGAATCTTATCCTGGTAATTCTCGGGGCCGAGCGGCGTCGGCAACGCCGCATCGGTCGATTGCAGAAAGTCGGCGAGCGTCGTGCGTACGTCGCTCGTCACGTCGTCCTGGAGCGCGTCGTCGACGAGCGTCGCGAGGACACGCTGCGGATCGAGACCACCCGCCGCGCGCACGACGTCGTCGGGCCCCAAACCCGGAAAGGTGCCGAGGTCCGCGGACGGCACGGTTGCGGTCATCGCACTCGGGGGCGGTGCCGAGGCGCGCGGCGGCGCGGAGCGCACGATGCGGTTGACGTAGTTGAAGCGTGCGAGCAACGTCGCGGTGTTGATCCACGTGGGTCCGCCGTCCCAGCCCTTGACGCTCGGCGGCACGAGCGGTTCCTGACCCATCCGTCTCATCCAAGCCAGCGTATCGCGCGGCGCGGTACGGACGTTCATGAAGCGCAACGTGCCGAGCGTGAATTCAACCGGGCTCTTGGGCAGCGCGCGATAGGCGCGCGTCGAGTAGAAAACGTTCGAGCGCAAGATCGTCCCCATCACGCGCGCGATGTCGAAACCCGAGAGCGCGTAGGTCTGTGCGAGCGCGTCGACGAGTTCGGGTTCGGGATCGGAATAGACGAAGTACTCGAGCAGTTTCCGACAGATGAAGCGTTGGTGGATCGGTTGCTCGACGATGATCGCCACGACGTCGTCGCCCGTAAAGTTGCCGGTCCGGCCCAGAAACGTCTTGGGGCCGGGGTCGTGCAACGCGTCCTTGTAGACGTACTTCAGATTCTTATCCAGCGTCCAGCCGGTGAACGCACGGGCGGCGTTGTGAACGTCGTCCTCGCTATAGTTGCCGAGGCCGAGCGCGAAGAGCTCCATGATCTCGCGCGCATAATTTTCGTTCGGGTGCGCTTTGTAGTTGAAGCGGTTGTCGAGCCACACGAGCATCGCCGGATTCTTCGAAACGGCCGTCAGCAGCGTGCGGAAACTGCCCAGACCCTGCGCGCGAAAAAGGTCGATCTGCGCGACCATGAGCGCGGGCGGTACTTTCGACATGCTCGTCGCAAAGTGTCCGTGCCAGAACAGCGCCATCTTTTCGACGAGCGGGTGCCGCGTGCGCAACATCCGATCGATCCACCACGCCTGCGCCGTATAGTAGCGCCGTTTGGGATCGTATAGTGCCGTAGTATCGGGAAAGTCGGCGAAGGCGACGTCCGGCTGCGCCGGATGCAAGAGCGAATCGACGGCACCCGCCGAACCGCGTGCCGCGAGCGCCGCAACTTCCGCCGCCGTGCCGCCGAAACCGGCCCGGCGCAGAAGATGCGCGGCGTGACGGCGCGTGAACGGGCCGTCGTAGCGGCTAAAGGCGCTCGCGAGGTCGAGCGAGCCGGGCGGCCGATAACCGACCTGCGGATCGGTTGAGGTGTCGAGTTTCACGTTGCCCTGCTAACGTTCGAGTTTGGCGCGCAGTTCCTCGAAAAACTCCGGCGCGGCGACGCCGCGCGTGGCGCGCCCCGAAGTACTAATGCAAATGTAATGTCGCGCGCGCGTCATGGCCGTGTAGAGCGCGAGCCGGTCCTCGGCGTGGTACTTTTCCCGGAGTCTTTGCCGGAAGAGCATGTAGGTAAATTTTGCGGTGCGCGCGGTGCGCGCGTCGCCCACGTTCTCTTTGGGAATCATTCCGGCCGAGGGCATGAAGAGAAACGCATCGGGCACGTAGTACCGTGGCCAGGCGCCGGCGCGAACGTCGACGACGAAAACCGCATCGAAGCTCTCGCCCTTCGCCGCTTCGACGTCGAGAACGCGGACGGCGCCCGGGTCGCGCGGCGCGAGCCAGAGCAGATCGTCCTCCGCGGCGGCGACCTCTTCGAGCCGCAGCAGGACGTCGGCGAGCGTCGCGAGCGGATCGCGCGCGACGATCGCCTCGATCTCGCCCTGTAGACGCGCGACGAGGTTGCGTTCGAAGCGGCCCCGTGCGTCGTCGCGCGACGTCGCGAGAACGGTCTCATCCAGAATGATGCGCGCGAGTTCGGCCGCGTCGCAGGTGCGCCCGAGCGACTCGTAGCGCCCGAGCGCGCCGCGGAAGGCAGCGAGCCGTTCGCGTGCGTCGCTTGGGAGATCGGTATCCACGTCGCCGCGCGTGACGTTGCGACCGAGACGCACGTTGCGCCGCGGGTCCCAACGGCGGTCCCGCGTTCCGTTCGCGTCGTCATCGGGCAACTCGAAGAGCAGCGGTTGCGGCTCGGCCGCGTCGGCGCAGAGCACGGCGAGCGTGGCGTCCGAAAGCGCGAGCCACGGCGCCTGCAGCGCGCGCAAGAGGTAATCGTGCCGGTACGGGTCGACGACGGGCCACAGCGCCGCGAACGCGTCGCCGACAGCCGGAAAATCGTAGAGGCTCGCGCTGCCGCCCACGTCGGCTGCAATGTCGCGCGCCAGGAGTGCGTCGACGTAGATTCCGGCGCAGCGCAGGTTGCGCGTTACGACCGCGATCGCATGTGCCGGCGTTCCGGCGGCGATGGCGCGTGCGATTTCGCTCGCGACGGTGCGCGCCTCGTCCCGCATGTTATCGGCGCGGTAGAGCGCGACGGTTCCCGCTGCCGCGGGGGCACCGGGTGCCGCGGTCGGCTCCAAAGCGATGCGCGCGGCGCGTTCGATCGCGGGTGCGCTGCGATAGCGTCGCTCGAGCACGACCACGTGCGCGGCCTTTTCCAAGCGTTCGATGCCACGGCCGCCGGCCGCGAATCCGCGCGTGTTTTGCGCTGCGTCACCGGCGACGGTCACGTTGCCGAGTGCGTCTGCCCCGATGGCTTCCAAGAGCGCGTTTTGCGCCGCCGTCAGGTCCTGCGCGTCGTCGACGAGCAGCGCCGTAAAACGCGCGCGCGCGCCGGCGCCCAACTCGGGATGCGCGCGCAGTAGCATGACGGCTTCGTAAACGGCGTCGGTCGGCGTGAAGGCGCCATGAGCGACGAGCGTCTCGACGTACGAGCCGTAGAGTCGCGCGAGAATCTTGACGAGATCGACTTCGCGCCGGCGCTGACGTTCGAGCTCTTCGGGCGTCACGCGCAGCGAATCGCGGTATTTGGTCGCCGTTGCCATGATGATGTCGGCGCTGGCGAGATTCGGCGGGTTCGCATAGAAGGCTGCCGCGCCGCGCAGCCCGAGTGTCTTGAACGCTTCGGGTGAAACGAGTGCGGCACGTAACTTGCGAAAGAGACGGAACGCGGCAGCCGAGAAGCGCTCGGGGGCGCGCAAGCCCGTAATCTCCGGATCGATCTCCGCGCTGACGAACTCGGTCCACTCAAGGGCGAAGAGTTGCGCGCCGGAGCTTTCGAAGTGCAGCGACGCGCGCACGTCGTCGATCAGCTCCAGATCGTCCTGCGGCCGCGCCGCGCACAGCAGCGCGAAGGCCGTCGCGCCGAAGCTCTCACACGCGATCGTTTCGCAAATGCCGTCCGCTGCGAGCCGCTCGCGCAGACGCGCGACGCCGAAGTCGCTCGGCGCCGTGACGAGGATGCGTCCCTGCGCGGCCAGCCGCCGCGCGCGCGCAACGAGTGCGAAGGTCTTGCCGGTCCCGGCCGGCCCTCCGATCGCAAGCGAACCGCCGGCGCGCGGATGCGCGACCGCACGCGCTTGTTCCGTGTCGAGTGCCGCCGCGACCTCGAGCGCCGTCAAGCGTTCACCGGCCGTACCGGTCTTCGCGCGGCAGCGGCCGGTCGCGGCACGCGTTGACGTACGCGCAGTACGCGCATGCCGCGGGATCGTCCGTCACTGCGAAGGTTGCGAGCGGACCGTCGGCGAGCGCGACCGCGAGCTCGATCATCTTCGCGCGCGCGCGTTCGAGTTCGTCGATGCCGATCGTTCCCGTCGGCGCGTCGGAATACGAGCGCGGCGCCCCGACCGGCACGACCTCGAGCTCGACCGGTTCGACGTCGCGCGACGCATCCTTGAGCGGGACGAGCGCGATCCGGCTGACGCGGTCACCCGCCGCCGTGCGCGCGAAATAGTAGAAGGGCAGTTGGAACTCGACGAAACGTGCGACCTTCGCCCGGTAGGCCTCGGCGCTCTCGGCGATGTTGCCCGTCTTGTAATCGACCACGGTCACGGCACCTGTGGCATCGTCGCGGTCGAGCCGGTCGATGTACCCGATGAAGCTGTAGCCGTCGAGTTCGAGTTCGACCGACTGCTCGGTGCCGATCACCGCAAAGGGATGCTGCCGCGCGCGTTCGACGAACCACGCGAGGTAGCGGCGTCCGGTGCGCTGCGCGCGGCGGCGTTGCAGTTCGAATTCCACGCTCGTCTCGAAGCCGGAGCGAAAGTGCTCGAACGCCGTATTCAAATGCCCTTCGAGTTTGCGTTCGAAGACCGCGAGCGGCGCGGCGTCGGCGCGCGCGAACTCTTCATGAAAGCGCTCGAGGGCCCAATGAAAGGCGCTGCCATAGTTCGAGGCGGACGAGCCGGGATCTTCGACCGCCGCGCAGACGTAGCGGTAATACCAGCGCCGTTCGCATTCCGCGAATGCGCCGAGCGAGGATGCGCTGAAGTGGCCTTTGCGGCGCCGCACGACGCGCGGCACTTCGCGTTCGCGTCGCACGAGCGGTCTTCGCTCGACGGCGGGCTGCGGCGCGAGACCCGGGCGGCATGCGGCGCGTTCGAGTGCCCGGGCGAAATCGCGGGCGTCCCACGCAACGCCGGGAGCGCGGCCCGCGTCCATGCCAGCGGCGAGCGCTTCGATGCGCGCAAACGTTGCGCGTTCGCGCTCGTCGAGCCGGTCCTCGAGTGCGAGCGCGAGCCGGATCGTGGCCAGATGTTCCGTTGCGGTCGCGCCCTGCGCGCGATAGGCTTCCGCGAGCTCGCCCAGCGCGCGCACGAATCGCCGTGCCGCAAGCGTGCTCTCGTGCGGCAAGGGCACGAGGCCGCGTTCCACCGTCTCGACGAGCGTCCGCCGCTCGCCTGCGGCGACGCAGAGCGCTCGCGCGTCGGCGTTCGGTAGCCCGGCGTACGGCGAGCACAGGGCGCGCCGCGCGGGCGACTCCTCGCGCGCCACGACATAGTGCGTCAGATCGCGAGCGAAAGCGATCAGCCGTCCGGCGAGGGTGCCCCGGGCGCTCTGGCGTCCGGCGGCGTCTACCTCGGTGATGGTTGAATCGAACATCGCTCCCGGTTTACGTTCGCGCTCGCAGCGGCGCGGCCTCGCGCGCGTACGGCTGCGGGACCTCGCAGCGTATCCGGGAAGGCTCGCGTGATGCGGCGGATCGTGATCGGTGTGACCGGAGCCAGCGGCAGCGCCTATGCATTCGCAGCGCTGCGCGCGCTGCGGGCGCGCGGCGATTACGAAGTGCACCTCGTCGCGACGCGCCAAGCGCAACAGACGATCGCGCTCGAAACCGGTGCCACGGTAGACGATCTCGAGGCGCTGGCCAACGTCGTGCACCGTGACGAAAACTTGGCGGCGTCCATCTCGTCGGGTTCGTATCTCACGGACGGCATGCTCGTCATTCCGTGTTCGATGAAGAGCGCGGCTGCGATCTCGCTTTCGCTCAACGGCAACCTGCTCGTCCGCGCGGCCGACGTCTGCCTCAAGGAGAAGCGCCGGGTCGTGCTCGTCGTACGCGAGACGCCGCTGCATCTGGGACACCTGCGCACGCTCGCGCAGCTGGCCGAGATCGGTGCGGTGATTTTACCGCCGATTCCGGCGATGTACGCCAAGCCGCAAACGGTCGACGACATCATCGCCCACACCGTGGGCAAGGCGCTCGACCAGTTCGGCATCGAGAACGATCTCTTCAAGCGCTGGTCGTAGCCACTTAAGCGTTTTCGCGCGCGACGAGCCGCTCCGCGACCGCGACGTCGCTGGGACGGTCGACGTTGACTGCGATCTCCGGATGCGTGCAAATCGCTGCGCTTGCGCGCGCACCGAGCAGTTGCGTCGCGCGCCTTTCGGCATCGGCAATCCGCAAACGTCCCAGCGCATAGCGCGCGAGGATGGCTGGACCGAAGATTGCGGCGAGGCGCAGTGGATTCTTGCGCGCGGCACCCAGCCGCCCGAGCAGCCCGCCCAGTGTCGGCAACACGCGCGGTCGCAGCGCGACGATGCCGCCGCCGCAATACGTTCCGTCGCTTAGGCGCGCCCAGGTATGCGGCACGCCCGGGTAGCGCGCGACGTGGACCGCGCGTTCGACGCACGCGTAGACGAGGTCGCTGTCGCTGCGCCGCGCGAGCGTCAGGAATTCTTCGACTGCCGGGCGACTCAGAATCGGCAAATCGGAGGCGCAGACGAGAACGAGCTCGTTCGGATCCCGCGCCTCCAAACCCGAGCGAAGGCTTTGCGCCATCGTCGCTCCGTCGGAACGCAGTTCGTCGGCGAGTGCGAGTTCGCGCCGGCCGCTCGCGGCGGGCGGCGTGACGACGACGATGCGCCGCACGGCGGGCGTCGCGCGCAGCGCGACGAGCGTGCGCTCGACGAGCGTCTTACCGCCGACCGTGACGAAGGCTTTGTTCGGCGCGCCCGGCGTGAGCGCGGCGACCGCGTCGCGCGCGCCGCCGGCGAGCACGACGGCATCGATTCGCGTTAGCGCCACGCGCGATCGTGGTGGAAGGGCACGACGAACCATGCCGGGACTTCTCTTGGGTCGAGTCGCCCAGCCGTGGCGCGCGCCGCGCCTTCGTCCTCGAAGAGCGCGAAGAGGCACGAGCCGGACCCGGAGAGCAGCACGAGCTCGCCACCCGCGACGCGTAGCGCCGCATCTGCTCGCGCGACCGGCGGATACGCGGCGAGGATCGCGTCGTGGAAATCGTTGACGACCGCCGCGCCGAGCGCCGCGAAATCGCCGCGTTGCAGCGCTTCGACCGCCGCGAGCGACGCGCTGTCGCTGCGCGGACGCGAACCAGGATCGTGCGTGCCGGATGCACGCTCTGCATCGAGCAGGCGGTAAGCGTCGGCAGTTACGATCGAAACGCGCGGCCGCGCGACAACGACCCACCACTGTGGCAAACTCCCGATCGCCGTCACGCGCTCGCCGACGCCTTCGACGAGAGCCCCCGTTCCGGCAAAAAAGAACGGCACGTCGGAGCCGAGCGCCCGCGCGACGTCGATCCAATCGCGATCCGCGCGCGGCCCGAGCGTTCCCTCCATCGCGGCGCGCAGGACCGCGGCAGCGTCGCTCGACCCGCCCCCGAGTCCGCCGCCGACGGGAATCGTCTTGTGTAACGACGCGGCGAAGCGCACCGCGAGCCCGCACGCCGCAAGCGCGCGCTCGATGAGATTTCCGGTGGCAAGAGCGGGGTCATCGACGGTAAAGCCGCCGCTCTCGCTCGGTTCGAGCTCGATGCGATCGTAGAGCGCAATCGGCAGCATGACGCTGCGCAGCGCGTGATAGCCGTCGTCGCGGCGCGCGAGCACCTCGAGCGTCACGTTGATCTTCGCGGGGGCGAGCAGCGTCGGCACGCGTCGCAGTTTGGGCGTCAAAGGCCACGAACCCCTGGAGCTGCGAAGTAACGCCGGGCGTGACGCCGTCCTACGATGCCCAGCATAACGAATTTTGCGCCTACGTGTTACCCGAAGCGGATACGCCCTTCGGGTTGACGCTCGGCAACTTCAAAACGTTCGCATCGTGCACGCCCAAGGGCGGCATCCGCGGGCTATGGGACGCGGATTCCGATCGCATCATCTTCGGCACGCACCAGATCGCGTACCGGTTGCGCGACCGCGCGCGCACGATTTTCCCCGCGCAAATCGAGCGCACGTTCACGTTTTTGCCCTACGCGCAGATTTCGGAGTTTGCGCTCGATGACCGGCTGCTCGTCACGGAAGTCTTCTACGTTCCGCACGGACCGCAGCACGACCGCACCGTCGCCTTCGTCGTCGACGTCAGCTTGCACAACGCGAGCGCGGAACCGGTCGATGCGGCGATCTTTCCCTGGGCGCTGCTGGTCGGGCAACGCTTCTACGGCGAGCCCGAAAAGGAAGTGCACGCCGCGCTCGACGGCGGCGACGTCTGCGCGTGGAACGAAGAATCGGGCGGCGCACGGATGTGGGGCGGCTCGCGCCAAGCCGAGGCGACCGTCGTCGCGCTGCGGGAACAAGTTCTGCTCAAAGCGATGCGCCGTGGCGCGCTGCGCGAGGACGGGCATCTCGACGAGGTGACGCCCGAGCTCGCCGAAGTCGCGCGCGGCCGCATCTTCGGCGCTCTCGAGTTCCGACTCGCCGTCGCTCCCGGCGCGCGCGAAAACCTGCGCCTCGCGGTCGTCTTCGACGGCCGCGGCCGCAGCGCCGTGCGCGGCACGTTCGATGCGCTGCTGCGGGACGCGGGCGCCCTCGATGCGACGCAGCGTTACTACGCAAGCGCGCTCGCCGACGCGCGCTTCCTAACGCCGTCGCCGACCATCAGCCGCGGCGTCGTGTGGGCTAAAGCCAACATGTTGCGCATCATCAAAGACTATCCGCACGGCTGGGGTTCGACGAACTCGCCACCCTCGGACATTTTGGTCTCGCGCGATACGTCGTGGTTCGTCCACGGCTTCGATTACTTTTTGCCGGAGTTCAGCCGCAGCGCCATCGACGTCTTCAATCGCTATCTCGAACCCTCGGGAAAAGTCGTGGAGTATGTCCGGGGCGCGACCGGCTTCAATACCGCCTACGACCTCAACATCAACGACGACACGCCGCTGCATCTCATCGCGATCCTGCACCACTACAATGCGACCCTCGACGATGGCTGGGTCAAGTCGCTCATTGGGCTCGTCATTCGGATTAGCGACTATATGCTCGCGCAGCGCGACGAAAATGGCCTGGTCTACTGCAATGCCAAGGGCGTCGACATGTACGGCATCACGTCATGGCGCAATATCATTCCGTATTACACGCTCGACGGCGCGGTGACGGAGATCAATGCCGAGGCCGTCTTCGCGCTCGAAGCGGCGGCGATGCTCTGCGCCGTAGCGGGCGAACCCGAGCACTGGGAGCGCTATGCGCGTGAGGCCGAAACGCTGCGCGCGAAGATGATGGCGTTTCTCTTCAATGACGATACGGGCGCGTTCGTCCTCAACTACGATAAAGAGCATAACTATCAGGATAACTTTACCGCCGATGAAATCTTCCCGGTCCTCTTCGGCGTAGCGAACGTCGAGCAGCGGCGGGCGATATTAGCGCGGCTTTCGGAGCCGGATTTCGTGACAGCCGTGGGTCTGCGCACGATCTCGACGGCGGACTCGTGGTACTTCCCCTCGCACGGCTTCGGCTTGCTCGGCGGCATCTGGCCCGATCTCACGCTGTGGTTTGCGGTCGCCCTCGCGCGCAACGGCTTCGTCGACGAAGGCGCGCATTGGCTCGAGGCGATTTACGCCACGATGGAAGAAGGCGCGCGGCGCAACGCCGTGCCCGGCCAGTTCGCGGAATGGTTCGACGGCGGGTCGCTGACGAACCGCGGCATGTACCTCTCGCCCTGGACCGGCGCGAAATATCTGTGGGCCGTGGCCGAGACGGTCTGCGGCCTCGACGGCTACCGGACCAGCGGCCGGCCGCATCTGGCGCCGCTCGTTCCCAAGGGCTGGGCTTGGACGGCGGGCGTGCGCGTGCGCCTCGGCGCTGGCCGCTGCACCTACGTCATCGACGTCGCGCGTGCCACAATCTACGGCGATATGCGGGAGGTCTCGGCCGAAGAGCCGTACCGCTGCGTATACGCGGGCACCGACGTGAGCGACGAAATTGCGACGTCGCCGATCGAGGTTGCCGCAATCGCATTCGAAGACGAAGGAGGTGCGGTCCGTGCGTTCATCTGCAATGTGCTCGACGGGCCGCGCGACGTTAGCTTGACGTTTCGGGAGACGACGGTCCGGCGCATGGTGGAAGCGGGTGCGCTCGTCGAGGTCGCGCTCGCGGGCGAGCCGGTCGACCGGGAAGCGTATCCGGCCTCGATCGATGCGCCGCAAGCGGCGGTCCCCGCCGGAACACCGTAGCCGGTGGGGCGCCGCCGCGGCCTCTCAACGACCCTCGTTCTGGGCGCGATCGTGCTGCTGATAGCGATCGCGGTCGGCAACAGCATGGGCAACCGCGTGCTCGGCAAAGTGGGGCGGCGTCTGCCGAACTTCTCGACGACGCCGCTGCCCGTCACGACGCCCTCGGACGAACCGCTCGAAGGCCGCGCGAACAGCGCCCGCTTCAAGCGGCGTCAGGTCCTCAGCGTCGCCACGGATCCCGCGTTTCCCGATCCCCGCATCACTCCCGAGCCGACGCCCCCCCCGAACCCGCAGCCCTCGCCCCGCACGGGCGAAGGTCCGGCGGGAACGGCGACGGCGTACCCGCGGCGACAGCATGACCTGCCGCCGCCGACCGATACGCCCGAGCCCGAACGGTCGCTGCCCTCGACCTACACCTCGCCGCCGATGCTCATCCCGATGCCTCGGCGTGGAAGTGAGGAGCCGGCGACGCCCGCCGCCTCTGCCGCGCCCGCGCCGGGCGCCTCACGCGCCGCCGTCGTCGGACCGACGACTACGCCGTAAGTCTAGCGTCCGGTGCCCTACTAGCGGTTCCGGCGAGCGTTAGCGCGGTAGCCGTTGCCGTAGTAACCGCCGTTGTTGCCGTTATAGCCACCGTTCACGTTGTAACCGCCATTGTTGCCGTAATAGCCGCCGTTGTTGCCGTAGTACCCGCCGTTATTGCCGTTATTGCCGTTATTGCCGTTATTGCCGTTATTGGTGGTGTAGCAGTTCTGCCCGTTGCAGGCGACCTGCTGGCCGTTGTTGCCGGGGTAATAACTCTGACCGCTGGGCAGGACGACGTGCCCGTCTTGGTAGACCGTTCCGCCGTTTGGCAGGTAGCCTTGGACGGTGCCCGACTGCCGGTTTTTGCGCGCCACGTTGCTTTCGATCGCGACGCCGGCCGCGAGGGCGGCGGCGCCGATGATGATGTTGCGGGTCGAAGCCGCTCCGTCGGCTTTGGCCGGCGCAATGGTGCTCAGACCAATTGCTGCGGTGAGCGCGGTCGCGGTGACGATAGACGTGATTTTCATGGGGACGAACCCTCCTGGGAAATCACTGTAGCGCTCTAGCCTGGAGTCGCGCTGGAGCGCCGGTGAGACTCAGATGAGAGACGTTCGCGCGGGCGTGCAGCCGGAACCAGTGTGATGCGTGTTCTGGTTGCCGGCGGCTGTTACGATAGAAACACTAGAGACACCGGCGTAGGGAGAGCGGCGATATGAACGGCGCAGAAAACGGCACGCGCACCGGCACGGTCACGGTGAAGCGCGGTCTGGCCCAGATGCTCAAGGGCGGCGTCATCATGGACGTCGTGACGCCCGAACAGGCGGCCGTCGCGCAAGAAGCGGGCGCCGTCGCCGTGATGGCGCTCGAGCGCATTCCGGCCGATATCCGCGCCGCCGGCGGCGTGGCGCGGATGAGCGACCTCTCGCTCGTGCAGCGCATCATGGACGCCGTAACGATTCCGGTGATGGCCAAAGCGCGCATCGGCCACCTGGCCGAAGCGCAGTGCCTCGAAGCGCTCGGCGTCGACTATATCGATGAATCCGAAGTGCTCACGCCCGCCGATGAGAAATATCATATCGATAAGCATCGTTTTTCGGTGCCCTTCGTCTGCGGCGCGCGCGACCTCGGTGAAGCGCTGCGGCGCATCTCCGAAGGCGCGGCGATGATTCGCAGCAAGGGCGAAGCGGGCAGCGGCAATATCGTCGAGGCGGTCCGCCATATGCGCGCGATTCGCGATGCGATTGCGGAACTCGGCGTCGTCCCCGCCGAAGAGCTCGTCTCTCGCGCGCGCGACCTCGGCGCATCGCTCGAACTCGTGCAATCGGTCGCGCGCGAGAAGAAACTGCCGGTCGTCCTCTTCTGCGCAGGTGGCGTTTCGACGCCGGCCGATGCTGCGCTCATGATGCAACTCGGCGCGGAAGGCATCTTCGTCGGCAGCGGTATCTTCAAGGCAGCGGCCGTTTACAAGAACGGCCTCGCCGAATACGACGAGAACGGTTTTCCGAAAGTCGATCCCGACATTGCGCTGCGGTATGCCAAAGCGATCGTCGCCGCGACGACACATTACGAAGATCCCGCAGCCGTCGTCGAAGCATCGAAGTCGCTCGGCGGCGCGCGGCCAATGTACGGCATCGATCTGCGCGGCCTCGATGAGAAGCAGATGTTGAGCACGCGCGGCAATTAGTCGTTTGGACGCGCGGCCGCACGTCGGCGTCCTCGCGCTGCAAGGCGACGTCGTCGAACACATGCGCGCGCTCGAAGCTTCGGGCGCGCGTGCGTCGAGCGTTAAGACGCGTGCGGAGCTCGAAGCCGTCGCTGCGCTCGTCGTTCCCGGCGGCGAATCGACGACGGTCATCCGGCTGCTCGAACGCTTCGGCCTAGACGAACCGCTTGTCGCGCGCGTGCGCGCCGGGATGCCGTTTTGGGGGACGTGCATGGGGATGATCGTCGCAGCGCGTGAGGTCGCGGGTGGCGAACAGCGCACGCTCGGCCTCATCGACATCACCGTGCGCCGCAACGCCTTCGGGCGGCAGATCGCATCGGAAGAGGTGCCGCTCGCGATCCCGGTGCTGGGGGCAGAACCGTTTCCCGCGATCTTCATCCGCGCGCCGTGGATCGAGCGCGCCGGTCCGGGCGTCCAGGTGCTCGCGTCGCATCGCGGACACGGCGTCTTCGTCCGTCACGACAACGTGCTCGCCACGTCGTTCCATCCCGAACTCACGGGCGATGCGCGCATCCACGCCTACTTCATCCGCGAGCTCGTGACCGCACCACGCACCGCCACGGCCTAGGTACGCTTCGAGTTCGATTGCAACCCACGGCTTGCGGCCGCAGGCCGCAAACGCCATGGCTTCGGCGCAGCCGAAGCCGGGAGGCCGAAAGGAGAAGCGCCTCTTTGGCGGCGTATGTACTTTTCAGCATGGCGACGCAACCGAATACCGCGGTGCCGCCCGTGGAGACGCTGCTCTCGGAGTTCGTCGCGACGCTTGCGCTTGCCGCGCACGCCTATCTCGAGCCCGGCGGCAACGCATCGCCCGACCTCGCGAGCGCCGAGCTCGCAATCGACGTCGCTGCGGGAGCGTTCGACCGAATAGCTCCCAGGCTCAGGCCCCAGGAGCGAACCGCCATGGCGGGGCTGCTCACCGATGTGCGGATGACCTGCGTGAGGAAGCGAGGATGAAAATTCTCGCTTCCTGCGTCTACGGATCGTGCTGCGCCGGTCGCGCCGCTGCGCGAGGCCGCGCGTGAACGACGTACTCGTCTTGAACTTCACCTATGAAGCGTTGAACATCACGAGTTTTCAACGCGCCGTGAAGCTTTTGTTTTCGGGCAAAGCGGAGGTCGTGCACGGCCGCGAACAGATGCTCTGCTCGCCCTCCTATGAGATGCGGCTGCCTTCGATCATTCGCATGCTGTACTACATCCGCCGGCCGATGCAAAAAGTCGCGCTGACCAAGAAAAACATTCTGCTGCGTGACGATTACACGTGTCAGTACTGCCACCTCAAAGGTGAACGCTTGATGACGGTCGACCACGTGCTGCCGCGCAGCAAAGGCGGTCCGTCGACGTGGGAAAATCTCGTGTGCGCGTGCATGCGCTGCAACAATCGCAAGAACAACCGCACGCCCGAGCACGCGAACATGCTCCTGCGGCGCAAGCCCAAAGCCCCGAAATACATCCCCTGGATTCGCGTCAAACGCAACACGCTGCCCGGCGAGTGGCATAAATTTCTGTTCCTATACAACGTCTCAATCGAAGATCGCGTGGATTCCGGTCCTATCTGATCTCTGCTGAACGCGATACGCACGGTGGGACCGGAATCCATCGCGTTTGCTTTTTGCGGGCGCCGCAAAAAGCAAGCCGCAGGTTGCGCGCGCGTTCGCGCCTCGGTAATGCGCGACGAAAACGAAACGGAACTTCTACCTTGGCGGACGAATGAGGCCGCTCGTGGATCAGTCCCGGACGCCGTACTTCGATGTCCTCCTCGACTACGTGGACTCCGGCGTGATCCCGTTCCACACTCCCGGCCACATGCAGGGTCGCGGGATGGATCGCGCGCTGCGCGATTTTCTGGGCGATAACGTGCTCGCGATCGACCTGACGCAGATCCGCGGTCTCGACGATCTCTTGCAACCCGAAGATGCGATCGCCGAAGCGCAAGAACTCGCAGCCGAGGCCTACGACAGCGACCGATCGTTTTTCCTCATCAACGGTTCGACGAGCGGCAATCAGATCATGATGATGGCCGCGCTCGATCCGGGCGACCGCATCGCGCTGCCGCGCAATTCGCACAAGAGCGCGATGGGCGGCCTCATCATGAGCGGCGCGCAGCCCGTGTGGATGAAGCCCGAAGTCGACGACGCGTTGCACATGGACCATACGGTCACGCCGCGGACCGTGCGGGCGACGCTCGCAGCCGATCCCGGCGTGCGCGCGCTCTACATCGTGAGCCCGACGTACTACGGCGTCGCCGCAGACCTCGCTGCGATCGCTGAGATCGCGCACGAGCACGACGTGCCGTTGCTCGTCGACGAAGCGTGGGGCCCGCACTTTCATTTCCATCCGGCGTTGCCCATCGATGCGCTCGAAGCCGGCGCGGACATGTGCATCAACTCGACCCACAAGATGCTGGGCAGTCTCTCGCAGACCGCGATGCTGCATCAGAAGGGCGATCGGATCAAACTCGACCGGCTCACGGCCGTCGTCAAACTCTTTCTCTCGACGTCACCCAATCTCGTGCTTGTCGCCTCGCTCGACGTCGCGCGGCGCCAGATGGCGATCGAAGGCAGCGCGCTGCTCTCGCGCACGATCGAACTTGCGAACGACACGCGCCGGCGCCTCAATGCCATCGACGGCGTCTATTGCTTCGGCGAAGAGCAACTTGGCAAGCCTGGCGTTTTCGATCTCGATCCCACGAAGATTACGATCACGGTCAAAGATCTCGGCTACACGGGTTACGAAGCTGAAGAAATTTTGCGGCGGCGCTACAACGTGCAGTGCGAGCTCGCCGACCTCTTCAACTGCCTCGCGCTCTTCACGATCGGCACGACGCAAGAGGCCGCCGACCGGCTCGTGTATGGCGTGAAAGAACTCTCGCGTGAAGACCGGCCGATCGACGTCTTCTCGCCCTCGGGCGTACTCGAGCGCCGCTTGCAAACCGGCACTTACAACTTGCCCCAAATCCCGCCGATCCGCCTGAATCCGCGCGAGGCATTTCTGGCCGAGACGGAGATCGTGCGGTTCAAAGAAAGCGCGGGACGCGTCTGCGCGGAGGTGATCACGCCCTATCCACCGGGGATCCCCGTCATTTCGCCCGGGGAAGAAATCACGCCGGAGATCGTGGCGTACCTCGATCTCGAAAAGAAGGCCGGCGTGCGCATGCAAGGTCCGTACGACTCGGAACTTCGGTCGATCCGGGTAGTAGTAGGCACGTGACCAGCCGCCACGACGGAGCGGCGAGGGCCCCCCTCGCCGCCCCGCGAAAGACCGCCGCAACGGTCAACGCCGGAGCTCGACAACCGGCAACGACCGAATTTACGACGAGGATGTGCATTGGCCGTTAACGCCGAGACCGTCTCATCGCACTGGGAAATGACCCAGCTCCTCGATATCTTCCCGCTCCCGATCCGGCAAGGGCTCGTCCGTCTCCCAAACCTCGAATCGCTCGTCGAAGTCGTTTTGGATCTGGGGCGTCCGGCCGAGGCGCGCTTCCCGAACGATTTCGTGTTCCTGGGCGACGCGCACGTGACGTTCGAAGATCTGGCGCACGTCAGCTCGCGGCTCTCCGCCTTCGGCACAGATAACCGCGCCGGCATCGAGCAGACCTTGCACCGCGTCTCCGCGATTCGCAATCGCGCGGGCAAGATCGTGGGACTGACATGCCGCGTCGGGCGCGCGGTCTTCGGGACGGCCGATATCATTCTCGACGTCGTCCGCAGCGGAAAATCGATCTGTCTGCTCGGGCCGCCGGGCGTCGGCAAGACGACGATCCTGCGCGAGTGCGCGCGCGTGCTCTCCGACGATCGTAAGCGCGTCGTCGTAGTCGACACGTCAAACGAAATCGGCGGCGACGGCGATATTCCGCATCAGGGCATCGGTCATGCGCGGCGCATGCAAGTTGCGGACGCCGCGCTGCAGCACAACGTCATGGTCGAAGCGGTCGAAAACCACATGCCCGAGGTCATCGTCATCGACGAGATCGGCACCGAAGCCGAAGCCGTCGCCGCGCGGACGATCGCCGAACGCGGCGTGCAGTTGATCGGTACCGCGCACGGGCGCACGCTCGAGAATCTACTGATGAACCCGACGCTCTCGGATCTGGTCGGCGGCATCAGCACCGTCACGCTCTCGGATGAGGAAGCGCGCCGGCGCGGCACGCGCAAGACGGTGCTCGAACGCAAGGCGCCGCCGACGTTCGACGTGCTGATCGAGATCAACGATCGTAACCGGCTTTCGATCTATCAGAACGTCGCCGACACGGTCGACGCGTTGCTGCGCGGCTATGCGCCGCAGCCCGAAGTCCGGGCGCGGACGGCGGGCGGGACGGTGCAAGTCGTGCAGGAAGCGACGCCGCTCGCGCAACCGAAACGGGCGCCCGTGCTTCCCTCGGCGCCACGCGCGGTCCCGGACGCCGAGTTCGCGGCTGCGATGCGCAGCGGCGAGTTCGACGATCGCGGCGACGAAGTGCCGGGCCAGCACCGGCTGCTCTTCCCGTACGGCGTCTCGCGCAACAAGATCGAGCGTGCGATCCACAACCTCGGCGTCAATGCGTCCATCGCGCGCAAGTGGGACGATGCCGACGTCGTCCTCACGCTCAAGTCGCTCGAACGTAAGGAGTCGGAGAAGCTCACCTCGATCGCGGCCGAGAACGTGCCGATCTATTCGATCAAGACCAACACCACCGCGCAAATCATGAACGCCCTCAAAGACATCTTCGCCCTACCGTCGATCGATGCCGAAGAGATCGCGCTGCGCGAAGCGGGCGAGGCGATCTACAAGGTGCTGCTCGATAGCAAACCCGTCGAGTTGACCCCGCAAACCTCGTACGTGCGGCGCCTGCAACACCAACTCGCGGAGCAGCATCGCGTGATGTCGCGCAGCACGGGCATGGAACCCAACCGCCGCGTGCTATTCTTCCGCAGCGCCGACCTGCCGTATGGCGCAGGAGCCTCCGCGTAACTCACTTCGGCTTCGCCGAACCCGGGGCCGCGCGGCCGCGCTTCATCTGCGTCGAAGGCATCGAGGGCAGCGGGAAATCCACGCTGCTGGCGGGCCTCGTCGCGCGGCTCCAGGCCGCGGGCGTCGCGGTCGTGGCGACCCGCGAACCCGGCGGGACGCCGCTGGGTGACCGCTTGCGGGCGGTCTTCGTCGAACCGGGACTCGCAATCTCGCCGCTCGCCGAGGCCTTCGTCGTCAATGCCTCGCGCGCACAGCACGTCGACGACGTGATCGACCCCAGCCTGCGCGACGGCGCGTGGGTCGTGTGCGATCGATTTGCCGGGGCGACCCTCGCCTACCAGGGCTACGGTCGCGGCGTCGATCTGGACGTATTGCGAACGCTCGCGGCGGTCGCGACGCGCGCGCGAACCCCCGACGTAACGTTTCTCGTCGACGTGAGCGTCGAACTCTCGTACGCGCGCGTGACGGCGCGCGCCCGTGCCCGCGGCGAAGGCATCGATCGTCTCGAGCGTGAGAGTGCGGCGTTTCACGAGCGCGTGCGCGATGGTTACCTCGCGCTCGCGCGGGCCGACCCGTCCTTCGTCGTGCTCGACGGCGCGCTCGGCCCGGAACTCGTGTGCGAGGCGGCGTGGAACGTGCTCGTCGCGAAATTTCGCGTATGAAGTCGATTGAGGGAACCTTCGAGATTGTGGGTGCACGCGCGCCGCTCGCGTTCTTCACGACCCTCGAACCGGGGCGGCTCGCGCACGGCTATCTCTTCACGGGACCCTCCGGTGTCGGGAAGAAGACTTTCGCGCGGCGACTCGCGCAATCGTTACTCTGCGAAACACCGAAGGCGACGCTGCTCGGTTACTGCGGCCACTGCCCGGGGTGCAAGCTCTTCGCCGCGGGAACGCATCCCGATTTCGTCGCGCACGCGGGCACGATCAAAATCGGCAAAGAGGCCGGCAGCGCGCTCCATGATGAAGACGTCTCCGCGCGCGACTTGGTGCGCGAACTCTCGCTGCACGCGTATCGCGCCCGCCATCGCGTCGTGCTACTCGGCGACGTCGCGTTCGCGACGCACGAAGCGGCGAACGCCCTCTTGAAGTTTTTCGAGGAACCGCCCGCGAGCGTCGTCGTCATCCTCACGACAAACGGCCCCGGCACGCTGCTCGCAACGATTCGCTCGCGCTTGGTCGAAATCGCTTTCGGTCCGCTGCCCGCCGCGGATGTCGAGCGCGTGCTCGTCCGCGACGGGGTGCCGCTCGAACGCGCGCGCCTCGCGGCGGAAGTCGCACTCGGCAGTGTGACGCGCGCCCGCGCCGTTCTCGAGGATGACGACGCAGGCATTCGCGCTGCGTCGTTCGCCTGGTTCGGCCGCGCGGTTCGTGGCGAAGCGTGCGACGCGGCTTTCTTACGTCTGGACGACCGCAGCCTAGGCGGCGCGGAGAAGCGCGCACTCGTCGGCGAACTCATCGAGTTCGTGCGCGTCGCGGTCCGCGACTGGGCCGCACTCTTGCTCGCGAACGGGACGCCCGTCCCGCTGCTCGCGGCCGATCAACGCGAACGGCTCGAACGGCTGCCCGCGCGCGATGCAAAGGCGGTCATCGCGCTGCTGGGCGCGATCGGCGAGGTGGAGCGCATCTCGCGCAGCAACGTGTCTGCCGGCCTCGTCGTCGACTACCTGCGCATGCAACTCGCGCCCGTCACCGTTCGAACGTAACTACACCGTCGGCCGCTCGAGTCGCCCGAGACGACCCTCGACCGCATCGAAGCGCTCGTCCATCCGATCGAGCCGCGCATCGGTGCGGTCAAAGCGCTCGTCGACCCCGTCGAAGCGCTTGTTCATGTCGTAGCGCAAACGTTCGAGGTCGCTCTTGCGCGCGAAATCCTCGAGATCGCTCTTGCGCGCGAAGTCTTCCAGATCGCTCTTGCGTGCGAAGTCGTCGAGGTCGCTCTTGCGAGCAAACTCTCGAAAGATGCGCGCGAACTGCATTTCGACGGCGTCTTTGAACGCGAGCAATACTTCCATGATCTCGCCAGTCGTCGGTTCCCGCGCGTCGCTCATCTCGCAAGCATGGCACGCGACCATTGCCGGAAAGTTACCACGCTGAAGAGCGTCCGTATGAGACGTCGTCGTAGGTCTTCGCGAGGACGAGCGCAACGTAGCCGGAGACGATCGCCTTGATGACCGCAACGATGAGCGAGAACGCGACGTCCGAGGCGAAGATCGACGAGCCGAGCGCCAACGGTGTCAGCGCGCCCACGGCGAGCGCCGGCACGTAGAAGAACGCAAAGACATACAGTGCGGTAACGAGCAAGGTCGGCAACGGCGAGCGCCGCGCGCGTTCGAGCGAGATCTGCAACGCACCGCCGCCGGGCACGCCGCCGATGGCGGCCGCCGGAATCGTATAGATAAAGAAAAACATGGCGACGAGTCCGACGACGATCGGTCCGAAAACCGGGATAATCGATCCGAGCAGCCCCGCGACGTAGATGATGAATCCGAAACCGAGCGCCGCGAAAAGAATGTCGCCTGCGCGGCGGCGCGACTCTTCCCAGGCATCGTCGAACGGAGCGCGTCCGCGTCGCCAAGCCGCATCGGCGACGATGAGCGCGGCCGCCAATCCGAACGAACCGATCAGCTGCGCGATCAGGCCGGCGAGGCTCGAGTTGGCAGAACTCAGAAACCCGCCCCCGGCATTTGCCGGAAAGACCTTGAAGAGCAGCACTTGCGCGACCGCTGCGAGCAAGGGCCCGAGCATGATTTGTGGATGCCGGACGAGCAGGCCGAAGGCCCGAAAATAGGCGGCCGCATCGACTTTACCGAGGCGCCGCACTCAGCAGCGCTCGCTTCCGAATCGACCCGCGATCATCAATGCTGATGTACCGGACGCACCGTTATGCGCGCGCGCTCTGGAGCGAAGAACCGCAGCCGCACGTGCGCTCGGCGGGCGTCGCTTCCACAATCCGGAAGATCGCATCTTTAACACGCTCGTTGTTGCTCGCAAAAACCTGGAGGACTTCCTCGTGCGTGACGGGTTTTGCGCCGGCCAGGCCGACGTCATAGTCGGTGATGAGCGAGATGTTGACGTAACATATCTCGAGTTCACGGGCGAGGTAACATTCGGGATACTGCGTCATGTTGATTACTTCCCAGCCGGCGTCTTGGAACCACTTCGATTCCGCCCGCGTGGAGAAGCGCGGACCCTGGATCACGACGATGGTGCCCGTCTCGTGCGTCGTAACGCCGAGCGACTCGAGCGCCTCGATTGCGATTGGCCGAAGCTGCGGGCAGTAGGGGTCGGCGAAGCTGACGTGCGTCGTCACCGGGCCGTCGTAGAACGTGTCGGCCCGTCCGGTCGTCCGGTCGACGATTTGATCGGCGACGACCATGTGGCCGGGTGCGACGTCCGCCTTGAGCGAGCCACACGCCGTCGGACCGATGATGCGCGACACGCCGAGTTCTTTCATCGCCCACACGTTCGCGCGATAGTTGATCGCTTGCGGGGGGAAGCGGTGATCCTTGCCATGCCGCGGTAAGAATGCGACCGCCTTGCCCGCGAGCTCACCGAGGGCCACGCGGTCGCTCGGCGCACCGTAGGGCGTCTCGACCCAAACCTCGCGCGCGTTCTCGAGCAGCGAATAGAATCCGGACCCGCCGAAGACGCCGATCTCGGCGCGTTCCTGTGCCACACAAACCTCCCCGACCACGCAAGCAACGTCGCCAGGTTCGTGTACCGGACGGACGCTCCTCGCAGGTGTGCGCCGGAGTCAGCGCCGCTGAAGCCCATTACGCTCGGTCGTGCTCAAGGCGTGCGACCCGTGCGTCGAGCGCATCGAAGCGCATGTCCACCCGGTCGAATCGGCGGTTCATGCGATACTCGAGATCGTCGATCTTTAGATCCAGTCGGGTGATCTTCGCGTCGAGGCGCTGCTCGACACCGTCGATCTTCTGATCGAGACGTCGAAACCCGGTTTCAGTGAAGTCGTGCAACGCGAGAATCGCCCGCAGCAACTCCCCGTTGGTCGGTTGGAACCCGGCGGACACGTATCGATCCTACCGCCGACGCATTACCGCAACGTTGCCGCGGTGCCTCACTCCTTGAAGTCGCTCGGCCGGAGTTCCTCGATGAACTTCTTGAACTTCTGCGACTCTTCGGCTTCGGCTTTCTTATCGCCGACGGTCTCCTCGAGTACGATCTTGTCCGAGACGTAGATCGGGGCTTGCATGCGCAGCGCGAGCGCGATGCAGTCGGAGGGACGCGCGTCGATCTCTTGCGTATCGCCGTTCTGCCGGACGACGAGCTTGGCGAAGAACGTCGAGTCCTTGATGTCGTGGATGACGATCTGCTCGAGCGACGCGTGCAGCGACTCGAGCATCGTTCGCATGAGATCGTGCGAGAGCGGCCGAGGTACGGCGGTCCCTTCGAGCGCCAGAGCGATGGCCGTCGCCTCGAAGGGACCGATCAAAATCGGCAGGTACCGCTTGCCTTCGAGATCCTTGAGGATCACGACCGGGTCGTGGGTCAACAAGTCGATGCCGAGCTTATCGACCTTCATTTGGCGCATACGCGAAAATCCTACGCGTCCAGGACGAATCCTTGCCCCCCACGAACCGCGAGCGTCGCTTTGGCACTTTCATGCGGCATCGTCGGACTCCCCAACGTGGGCAAATCGACCATCTTTAACGCTCTCACGCGCTCCGCACAAGCGCTCGCCGCGAACTATCCCTTTGCGACGATCGAGCCCAACGTCGGCGAAGTTCCCGTCCCCGACCGCCGCTTGCCGGTCCTTGCGGAGCTTGTGCGTTCGGAACGCATCGTCAATGCGACGATGCGTTTCGTCGACATTGCCGGGCTCGTCCGCGGCGCGAGCTCGGGCGCAGGACTCGGCAACGCGTTTCTCAGTCATATTCGCGAGACCGATGCCGTCGCAATGGTCGTGCGGGCGTTTGAGGACGACGACGTCTCGCATGTCGAGGGTGGTCCCGATCCGCTGCGCGATATCGAGATCGTCAATATCGAGATGGCGCTCGCCGACCTTTCGACCCTCGCGAAGCGCGTCGAGAAACTCGAACGCGAGGCGCGCGTCAATCCCAAGCTCGCCTCGCGGCTGGAGGCCGCCAAACGCCTGCGCGCCGCGCTCGAGGCCGGCACGCCCGCGCGCGGCTTCGCCGCGGGCTCGCTGGAAATGGAGCTCGCGCGCGAGAGCTTCCTCATCACCGCGAAGCCGATTTTGTACGTCGCCAACGTCGACGAAGCGCAGATCGAGATACTCGGCCCGCTCGCGCAGAGCGTCATCGCCCTGGCGGAGCGCGAGCGCAGCCGAGCCATCGCCTTCTGCGGAAAAATCGAAGCCGAACTCGCCGGCCTGGGCGAGGACGAAGCGGCCGTCTTCCGCCGTGAGCTCGGCATCGAGCGCAGCGGCCTCGATCAGCTCATCCTGGGTAGCTACGACCTGCTCGGGCTCATGACGTTCTTGACCGCCGGCGAGAAAGAAGTCCGCGCTTGGACGATCGATAAGGGAACGCGAGCGCCGCAGGCCGCGGGGAAGATTCATTCCGATATCGAGCGCGGCTTCATCCGGGCGGAGATTGTTGCCTACGACGACTACGCGCGCCTGCGGACGATGGAAGCGATCAAAGCCGCCGGCCTCCTACGCAGCGAGGGTAAGGATTACACGATGCGCGAGGGGGATGTCGTCAACTTCCGCTTCAACGTTTAGAGAATTCGGGTTCTTCTCGAACCGCTGCCGTTTGGCGGCGTGGAGTCTTGGAACCCGAATTCATCGCGTTTGCGGCTGCTGCGCAGCCGCAAACCGCAGGCCGGCGTGCGTGGCTGGGCGGGTTGCCGGGCTGGGGCGGTTCGACATTTGGTTAAGTGAAGGTTAGTCCGGTTAGCCATTTGTAGGGCAAGGGCGGTCGGTTCCGTAACGTGGAAAGATATTGATTACGGGGGTTTTCCGGCGCTATGATAACAGCAGTTCGCGAAGTCTCGGTCTTCGGTGACGCAATCGCCTATTTCAACGAAGCGGCTGCGCTCCTGGACCTGGACCCGGGCATCCGGCGGCTGCTGATCAAACCGTCGCGGCAGATCATTTTCGCGATTCCGTTCATCCGCGACAGCGGCGAAATGGAAGTCTTCACGGGGTACCGCGTTCAGTACAACTTCGCACGCGGGCCGGCGAAGGGCGGCATCCGGTACCATCCCGGCGTGACGCTCGACGAGGTCACCGCGCTCGCGTTCTGGATGACGTGGAAGTGCGCCGTCGTCGACCTGCCTTTCGGCGGCGGCAAAGGCGGCGTCACCTGCGATCCGCTCACGCTTTCGCGGGGTGAACTCGAACGGATCACGCGCCGCTACGCGGCCGAGCTCGTCGAGGTCGTCGGCCCCGATAAGGACGTGCCGGCACCCGACGTCGGCACGACGCCGCAAATCATGGCCTGGTTCATGGACACGTACAGCATGCACGTGCGCCAGCACGTCCCGGGCGTCGTGACCGGCAAGCCTTTGGAGATCGGGGGTTCGCGCGGCCGCGTCGAAGCGACGGGCCGCGGCGTGTCGCTCGTTGCGCTGGCCCAGATGCGGCGAATGGGTCTGGATCCCAAGGGTGCGACGGTCGTCGTGCAAGGCTTCGGCAACGTCGGTTCGATCGCAGCGAAGCTCTTGGTCGAAGCCGGTTGCCGCATCGTCGCGATCTCCGACGTCACCGGCGCCTATCATAACGAATCGGGCATCGACGTGGCGGGTGCCGTCGCGTACGCCCAGGAGCACCACTCGCTCGACGGTTATCGCGGCGGAGAGCGCATCACGAATGAAACGCTCCTCGAACTCCCGTGCGACGTACTCGTGCCGGCGGCGCTCGAGAAGCAGTTGACGGTCGAGAATGCTTCGCGCGTGCAAGCCAAGCTCATCGTCGAGGGCGCGAACGGCCCGACGACACCCGAAGCCGACCGCATTTTCGCCGAGCGCGGCATCGTCATCATTCCCGACATTCTCGCGAACGCCGGCGGCGTCACCGTCTCGTATTTCGAATGGGCGCAAGACCGTGCGGGCTACTTTTGGAAAGAGTCCGAGGTCAACGAACGCCTCGCCGATATCATGCTCGAGCATTTTGCGAAGGTCAGCGAAGTCGCCCAGATGCGTAACGTGACGCTCCGCACGGCGGCGTACATGCTCGCGATCGACCGCGTCGTGAAGTCGATGCACATGCGCGGCGTCTACGCATAACGGCCGCTTTAGCCCGGAACGGGTTCGGCCGGTCTTGCGAGTAGCCGTAGGCCGCTAGCGAGGGTCGCGATGCCGGCGCAGGCGCACGCGAGCCACAACGTCGGCGGCGCCGCGTGCAGGACGGCTTCGCGCGCCGCACCCGCCGTCGCGAGCGAGGCCCCGAAGGCTCCGAAAACGATCGCGACGAGCGACACTCCCACCGTTTGGCCGCCGACGCGGATCACCGCGAGCAGGCCCGCTGCGCTCGCACTCTTCTCGCGCGGCGCGCTGCCGATGAGCTCGCGATTGTTGGGCGATTGAAAGAAGCCGAAACCGAGGCCGCACACGATGCCGTGCGCGACGATCGTCCACGTCGGCATGTCGATGGAGAGATGCGCATAGAGCCCGAGACCGAGCGTAAGCACCGCGAGGCCGGCCGTCGCGAGCACGCCGACCGGATAGCGGTCGGAGAGCCGTCCGGCGAGCGGCGCGACGATGGCGATGGAGAGCGGCCAGGCGGTCAGCAGCAGCCCGGACTCGAGCGGCGTGCGCCCGAGCGTTTCCTGGAAAAAGAACGGCAACGCGACGAACGCGATGCCCTGCGCCGTGAACGTTGCGAACGACGTCGCGCCCGCGAACGAGAACGCGGAAATCTTGAAGAGATCGAGTGCGATCATCGGTTGCGGCATGACGAATTGCTGCCGCACGAACCAGGCGAGGCTGCCGAGGCCCGCGACGAGACGAAGCGCGATCGACCAGTCAGGCTCGGCTCGCGCGAAACCGTCGAGTCCCCAGATCGTCAGCGAGAAGCCGAACGCGCTCGTGAGGATACTCGCCGCGTCGATGCGGCCGGCGCGCGCCGCCCCCGGCGGCAGCGCGCGCCCGAGCAGCACGTTCGCGAGCCCAAAGGGCACGTTGAGTGCAAAGAGCCACGGCCAAGGCGCGATCGCGAGCACGATGCCGCCCAGGGTCGGCCCCGCGGCAGCGCTGGTCGCGACGACGACTGCATTGATGCCGAGCGCCCGGCCGAGCTCGCGACGTGGAAAGATCTCGCGCAGCAGCGCGGGCCCGATCGCCATGATCGCCGAGGCGCCGAAACCTTGTGCGATCCGGGCGAGGATCAGGAACGGCAGCGAACGCGCGAGCGCGCAGAGCAGCGATCCGATGACGAAGACCACGATGCCGAGGCGGTAGACGCGGACCGGGCCGCGCCGCTGCCCGAGCGCCGCGAAGGCGAGCAACGACATCGTGACCGCGAGTTGGAAGCCGTTGACGACCCAGATCGACGCAGCCGGTGAAGCGTGCAGGTCGCGCGCGATGCGCGGCAGCGCGGTATTGGCAACCGAACCGTCCAGCACGGCCATCGTGGTTGCGAGCGCGAGCGCGAGATAGGCGACGCGGCGCTGCGGCAGGGGCAGCCCGTCGGGCGGACTATCCGATGCTGAAGGCCTGCTCCGCGTGGTACGAGCTTCGCGAGAGTGGGCTCGAGACAACTTGACGGAATCCCTTCGCAACGCCGAGCTGGCGGAGGCGCTCGAACTTCTGGGGCGTCACGAACTCGACGACGTCGAGATGGCGGCGCGTCGGCTGCAGGTACTGCCCCAGCGTGAAGATGTCGACGCCCACGGCGCGGGCCGCGTCCATCGTTTCTGCGATTTCGTCTTCCGTCTCACCGAGACCGAGCATCAGCGACGTCTTCGTGAAGCGAACGGCTGCGCTGCGCTGCGCGTGCGCGAGCACGGAAAGCGATTGGTCGAAGGAGGCACGGCGATCGCGCACCGTTGGCTGGAGCCGGCGAACCGTTTCGAGATTGTGCGCAAGCACCTCGGGCCGCGCTTCGAGGACGACGTCGAGCGCGCCGAGGTCGCCCGCGAAGTCGCCGGTCAGACACTCGACCTTGGCGCCGGGCGAGAGCTTATGGATCATCCGGACGGTGCTCGCAAAGATGGCGGCGCCCCCGTCGGCGAGGTCGTCCCGGTCGACTGCCGTGAGGACCAGATACTGCCAGCCGAGTTCGCGTACGGCCTGGGCGACGCGCCGTGGCTCCATCCAGTCGACTTCGCCGCGCGGACTCCCGGTCTTCACGTTGCAGAAGTGACAGCCGCGCGTACAGGTATCGCCCAGAATCATGATCGTCGCGGTGCCGGCGCCCCAGCACTCGCCGATGTTGGGACACATCGCCTCTTGGCAGACCGTGTGCAAATCGAGCGCCTTCACGTCCCGTTTGAGACGCTCGTAGTTTTCGCCGTGGGCGAGCCGGACTTTGAGCCAGTCGGGCTTGCGTTTGGGCCGTGGTTCGGTGAGGTCGATCACGATGCGCTCTTCGGCCCCGAAGCCGCCGTCTCCAGGTCGACCTTTGCCGCACCGGTTTCGACGCTCGCCTTGCCGCGGTCGAAGGTGAACGCGAATTGCGTTTCGAGTGCGGACAGTAGCGCATCGCGCGCAGAGTCGAGCCCGACCCAAGGCCCGACCTCCTGCGCGACCGACGTGATTCCGAATTGCGGCGTACCGCACGGCGTAATGAGCCGGTCGTAATCGAGGGCGGTCGTGACGTTCAAGGCCAGCCCGTGCAAGGTGGTCATTTGCTTTACCGCTAAACCGACGGCTGCGATCGCATTACGGCCCACGTAGACGCCGCGATGTTCGGGACGCCCGTGCGCCGCGATGCCGAAGGAACCCAGTGCAGCGATGACGGCGGCCTCGAGCGCGGAGACGAACGGCACGACCTCGCGAAAGCGCTGCAACTTGACGATCGGATAAACGACGAGCTGCCCCGGCCCGTGGTACGTCGCGTCGCCACCCCGCTCCACCTCGACGACGTCGACGCCACGTGCGGCGAGCACGCGCGGCGGCAGCAACACGTTCTCGCGCTTCGCCTTGCGGCCGAGCGTAATGACCGCGTCGTGCTCGACGACGATCCACGTGTCTTCCGTTTCGCCGCGCGCGACGCGCCAGTGCAGCTCGCGTTGGAAGGCGAGCACGCGACGATAGGGCGCTCGCCCGAGTTCGAGCAACCGCACCCGCTTCAAGGTATCGCGCGCCTGCCTAACCCGCGGGGACGGGTGCGGTTTCCGCCTCGGACTTGGCGGGCGCCTCTTTGGGCTTCGCATTGACGATGTGGATCGCTTTGAAGTGCGACGCCTCGGCCGCATCCATGATCGACTCGGTGAGCGTGGGATGCGGATGAATCGAGAGGCCGATGTCTTCGAGCGTTGCGCCCATTTCGAGTGCGATCACGCCTTCGCCGATGAGCGACTCCGCCTGCGGCGCGACAATGTGCATGCCCAGCAGCAGATCGGTCTTCGCATCGCCGACGAGTTTGATGAGGCCGTCGGACTCGTTCATCGTCCGCGCGCGTCCGCTCGCAACCAGCGGAAATTTTCCGATTCGCAGCTCGTAGCCGGCGGCCTTCGCTTCCTCTTCGGAAAGACCGACGGTCGCGACTTCGGGATCCGTATACACGCAGTTCGGCACGGCGATCGGATCGTAGGCCGACGACATGTCCCCCGCGATGACTTCGGCTGCGACCGTGCCTTCCTTCATCGCTTTGTGCGCCAGGAGCGGCGGCGACGTGACGTCGCCGATCGCGTAGATGCCCTCGACTGCCGTGCGGCGCTGCGCATCGACCGCGATGAAGCCCTTGTCGTCGGTTGCGAGGCCGGCGGCGGCGAGATTGAGATTATCGGTCACCGGACGCCGCCCGACCGCGACGAGCGCACATTCGAACTCGCGCGTTTCGTCTTTGCCGCTCGTGTATTCGCCGTTCAGGACCGCTTTCACGCCGTTGCCAGTCTTCTCGAGCGACAGCAGCTTCGTACCGAGCGCAATTTCGACACCCTGCTTCTTGAGGATACGCGCCATCGTCTTGGAGATCTCGAGGTCGGTTCCGGTGAGCACCTGCGGCGTCATCTCGACGACGAGTACCTTGGCGCCCATGCGCGTATACACGGTCGCGAACTCGAGACCGATCACGCCGCCGCCGATGACGAGCATCGTCTTGGGAAGTTTGCCCAGCTTGACCGCGTCGTCGGAGTTGATGATCGTCTCGCCGTCGCGCGGCCACGCCGTGACGTCGACGGGAGCACTGCCGGTCGCGATGATGACCGCATCTTTCGCCGCATACGTCTCCTTCGAGCCGTCGCGCTTCTTGAGCGCGACTTCTTTCGGCGAAACGAACGATGCTTCACCGTACGCGAACGTGACGTTGTTCGCTTTGAAGAGTTGGCCGACGCCGCCGACGTTCGCCTTGACGACCGAGTCCGTGAACCGGACGACACCTTCGCGATCGATCTCGGGGGCCGCAACCGTCAGGCCGATTTTGCCGGCCTCCCGGATATGGCGTGCGACCTCCCCGACGTGCAGCAGGGCTTTGGTCGGGATGCAACCCCAGTTCAAGCACACGCCGCCGACCTCGTCACGGTCGAAGCAGACGACCTTTTTTCCGAGTTGCCCGAGCCGGATCGCGGCGTGGTAGCCGCCGGGTCCGGCGCCGATCACGATTGCGTCGACCTGCGTTGCTGACAAATTCCTCTCCTCGTCGTTTCGGTGACCGGACAGACTTCGGTCTCGCAAAGCCGTATGCCCGCGCTACCCCCGCCTCGGGACTAGCCCGAGGTTACGCCGAGTATAGCGCTTGCAAATAGCGTCGAGCCTAGGTGCGATAAGGGTTCGGCGCTTCTTTTTTGGTGCAAAAGCGTAGTGACTAATATATTGACATAGATGACGATCGCTTGTTATAATTCATTTACTTTATGGGACGCGTAAAGAGATCGAACGCTGTCCACGTGGTGACCACCACACGGCGCGTTGACGACCGGGTCT
>JAABUX010000362.1_pt1 | contig 77967 bp, 50 predicted proteins | sample 5561851 | NCBI WGS metagenome assembly JAABUX01 (sample SAMN10711883, study PRJNA513361) | rock metagenome | isolation source: Antarctica rocks | place: Antarctica: Victoria Land, Richard Nunatak red sandstone | collected 2016-01-03
GAAGGGGGTATGATGTTAGGGTCATATTCTCTCATTCCCCTTTCGATAACTTCCGCCTCAATGGTAGGGTGGGAACGGTAGTAGGGGTAGAAGGAAGTATCCTTCACTTCTTGCAGTGACCAGTCAATGCTTCTCGGGCAGCCCAATACACGGGGATTTTTTCTAATCACAAAAAGCAGATGTCGTCTTCTTTTGGAAAGAAGTTCTATTCTTACTTCATCAGTTGATGCCTGTTCTCTCAGCTGGTGTTCTCTGGTCGGCCTTTCAAGGATTGCCTGCGAAACGACTGCCTGCGAAACGACTGCCTGGGCTTCACTAGACTGCATTGCTCGAACCCGAGAAGGCGAGAAAAGTATCGTAAACGCGATCAGAAATGAACCGAAACAGGCCTGAGAAAGGTTTTTTCTCAGGTTATTATTGTTGATAACCAATTTGATAAGACCTGTTGGAAGGTTATATGGAGGTAGATATTCACCTTCCTTATTGCTAACTAAAACGATGGGGATGCCCAACTCGTCTCCCCAGGAGATAATACAGGTTGTTTGAATTTGTGGAGCCATGTCTCATTTCTCAATTCAAAGTTTTTACGATCATGCAATCTGCCCGTGTCGGCATCCCTTCCAACCCACATACCGCCTTCGGCTAAGGCATCACTCAAAATGATACAAAGAGAACGCCTCGGTCGCTTTACGATACTCTCTGGGTAGCAAAGCTAAAGTCGATCCTTTTCATTCTACCATACCTTTGATATAACTTTTTTTTTCAAAGAGGGGAAAGCCATAACCTCCATTAAACCTCCATTAAAGTGATACGAAGCAAAGCGAAACCAATGGAAAATAGGTTATTTCAATTGGTTTCAGCTTTGCTCAAACCTTTATTAATATCGAAGGGAGAAATAATTTTCCGTAATCTTTTACTTGAGTAAAAGTCTCCTAGAGTGACGGGCTGCTTTATAGAGAAGATCCTAGACCAACATAAGATCCATAAAAGAAAATAGATAATATACCGATGGCTGCAAGGCCGACGACCGTACCCACGAGCCAAAGAGGGATACGTCCAGTAGTTCCAGTGTTAGACATTGATTGTTTCCTACATTTAAAAGATGAATGGTTTCATCGCTGGCATCATCCAAAGTCAAGCAAAGCAAAACCTTGGATGATGCGAGAGAAAAGCTGAGTGTTTTTTGTGAATCTTTTCTCGATTCTAACCAGTTATTTTCAAAAAAAGCTGGAGAAAGTCTCAAAAGAAGCTTGAGGAAGGCTCAAAAAAAGCTTGATGGATTATTTGCTCGATGTCGGTCGAAAGGGTGTGTTGGGAAAGGCCAGTTGGCGCCCCCCCTTTTTTCTCGGAGGATCCGCCTACTTAGTAGATCCTCCGTCCAAACTATACTCTCTCGGCGCATTCGAGTTGACTCCCTGACATCAAGCCGGCCCCTTTGATCCGATTAGTTAAAGATATAGCTGGAAAATAAGACGGCTAATACAAAGATTAATAAAAGCCCCCAATAAAGGCTAGTACGATTTAATTCAACCGATTGTTTATTTGGATTTGGTTTTACCATGATTCCTCCCTAACGTTGAATAAATTGCATCGCTGTAATGGAACCTATAAAGAAAACGGCAGGAACAGCCAATGCATGGACAGCAAGCCAACGCACAGTAAAAATGGGATAAGTGATCGATTTCTTTGTAGTCATGATTATATCCAAAAAAATGGTTACTCGAGTTCCTCGAAGAGGGAAGGTATGTCGCTGATTCGAATAGAGTCGATGGGGCTCCTCATCAAAGATGAAATCGAAAATGAAAGCATGGCCATCGCCTCTCGCCAAGAAAGGTTGAGTAGAGGTCTTGCCTTCACCCTCGGTGAGGAAAAGATGATTATTCCACTTGGGATAATTGCTGTACCTGCTCTAATGCATTGAAACGGTCGGTTATGAGCGGCGCTTCTTGACGATCTTCGGTGAAATATTCATTAGGGCGAGGACTTCCAAAGACGTCATAGGCCAACCCTGTACTTACAAAGAGCCATCCTGCAATAAATAATGATGGAATAGTAATGCTATGAATCACCCAGTAACGAATACTGGTTAAAATATCGGAGAAAGGTCGTTCTCCAGTAGCACCAGACATTAAAAACTCCTTTTAAAAACTATCCTTCCTTTAGTGGTCTCTCGAAGCAACACTTTCAGTGAAAGCTTTGCTGAAACCAAAGGTGTCGCTTCGCATCAGCTTTGCTGAATAGCCTCGATGAATAGCTTCGCTGAAGCTTTCGTCAAAGCGAAGCGGCATTTTCAGTGAAGATGAGGAAGAAGGGGTGGAAGGTTGTTCTTCGAACTGTGTCTAGTATACTCTCTTACGCTCCTTCTCATCAATCTTTACAAAAAGTGTCACACTTTTTCACCCAAAGGTGAGTGCAAAAGAAAAGATTAACCCGGAAAGGATGAATTGTATCTCAGTAAAAAAACCGCTTTTTTGTCTAAAGGGAGAGTTTTTTTACTGAAACTGAAGAACGAGTTCCGTCAAAGGCTCGAGTTGCGCTCATTTCTGCATCCTCTTTTTTGCCAGGTTCAAAGTAATTTCTCTCAGCGTAGTACTTAGTTTCACCTTAGGTATGACATCGAGAACATTTGTTAGATCAATCGTATTTTTAAAAGCCCCAAATAGATAACTACGTGCCGATTAAAAAAAGGATGAAAAACCCAACGTAGCTGAGAACAGGTATCATAAGTGATGAAAAATGAAGTAAAATAAAGCCCATTTCACTCTTCAGCTTCGCTGATGCGAAGCTGAACAGCTTTGCTGCAGTTGAAGGCTTCGATGAAGCGAGCTGATCAACTCTGTTTGAGTAAAGCGAAGTCAACGAAAAGGCGTCCAATGGACACCTTCCATCGACCTCATTTCATAAGAGAAAATCTCTCCCATCACCAAAGGTGAAAGGAGAGACTAATATTTTTTTTTCAATTGGCTCCTTCTCGTTTTTCTTCCTCTTTTTTCAAGGCCACGACGGCCAAAGAATAAGCCTTTTCGCTCGCTTTTGCTGCCTTTCTTTTCCAAGTGGTTTTTCGAATATTCTTTTTTCTCTTTGATGCCCGTTTCTTAGGAACTGCCATAAAAAATTGTCTCCTGTGTCAATACGATTTGGATCAGGACGCAGAAAGCGGGTTCAGAAGGCTCCCTGCGCTGATCGAGGGTGGATAAAAGCGGGCTTGATACTACCCACCAGACGCCTCCTTGGCAGCATACATCACCTCCACCGTAATCCGAGCAATCTTATTCTCGCGGGCAAATCTTTCCGTATTTCGCTTGACTTTCCCCCTGACAAAGCCCGGTATTTTCGAGAGTTCCATCGCTCCATCCGATGCCCATGTCAAACTCGCGTCCGTCGATAACGATTTCGTAATGACCTCCTTGGTGTCATGTCCACCGAAAATTTCCAGGAGATGATCCTCCATACCCAGCGTAAAGGAATTATAGATCAGGTCTGCAATTTGATTCGTTCCTTCATACCCTAAGAAAGGACGATATCCCAATGGAAAATTTTGAATGTGGACGGGTGCCGATATAACGCCACACGGAATGTCTAATCGCTTCCCTATGTGTCGCTCCATCTGAGTTCCAAAGATGGCCGCCGGCTCAATGCGAGCAATCATATCACCCACCTGCGTATGATCATCCGTTATTAAAATTTCATCACACAGCCCATCCACCTGCTCTCGAAACCAGTCAGCATCCTGTTTACAATAGGTTCCTGCACAAGATATATGAATTCCCATTTCTCTGGCTAAAATTTTTGTGATCGAGGCTGCATGCGTTCCATCTCCAAAGACGACCGCCTTCTTGCCGGTCAAATTTTGACAATCGATCGATCGAGAAAACCAGGCCGCCTGAGAAACGAATCGTGTCTGCTGATCAATATACCTCTCTATCCATGCATCTTCTTCAAAAAGAATTCCTTGCTTCTTTCTTTCCGCCCGTAGAATTTTTCCCACCTCACGAATAAAGGCTGCCGTCTCGACCAGACCCATTGGAGTAGTGCTTACAAAAGGCATGCCAAACTCTTTCTCAAGATAATTGGCGGTCATAAGGCCAACTTCACGGTAAGGGACCAGATTAAACCAAGCCTGGGGCAACTTTTGTAAATTCGTTACCGACCCACCTTCAGGAATTACCTCATTGATTGTAATTCCTAAGTCATTGAGAAGACGCTTCAATTCCCGACAGTCATGTTGGTTGTGGAAACCCAAAGTAAATATGCCAATGATGTTGGCCGATGGTTGTTCGGTACGAACCACGCGAAAGGATTCCCGTTTTCTCTCCCTTTCTAAATAGAAACGAACTACCTGCTCAAGGGTTCGGTCGGCGGCCTGCAATTCATTGACTCTATAATGATTGACGTCGGCCAATATAACATCCGACTCTGACTCCATGGCCGCTCGATGGACAAAATTTTGCAAATCCTCCTGTAAAATACTGGAGGTACAGGTGGGGGTCAAAATTATTAAGTCTGGTCGCTCTTCCTTATCCTTCCTGACGATGTTTTCGACCACCTTCTCTTGCGAACCACGAGCTAATACGTGTCGATCGACGATGCTCGCCGTCACTGGAGTAAAATCTCGCTCCCTCTCTAACATGGAGCGCATGACATTAAAATAATCATCTCCCAATGGGGCATGCATAATGGCATGCACATTTTTAAATGAACTTGCAACTCTAAGGGTCCCTATGTGGGCAGGTCCCGCGTACATCCAATAGGCTAACTTCATATCAGTTTCCTGTGACATCGATCCAATGAAAAAGTGTTGGTGTTTGAAACCGATAACATCGGTGGAAGACACCTCTCAGCTAGAAAGAATAAAAGAGGCAGCCACCCACCCAACGCACCATTGGAAAAAGGATTGAAATTTTCTTTATTCCATTTTGCCATAAAAAAAAGTGCTTTCTGGTCTATTTACTATACCATCTTTTTCTCAGAGAGACGATTTCCAAAAAGAAGAAGAGAGCTTTGTTGACACTGGTATCTACCTCCCATTTCATGCCAGACCGCTTTGTCTCTTTCCTCCACCTAAAGCAAAGGTGTCCACTTCTAGACATCACCGCCGGTCTTAGCTGGCCAGCCAAGCTGGCTAGCCAAGCTGGTCAGCCAAGCTGGTCAGCCAAGTTGAGAGCGGAGGTGAGAGCTGGAAGAAAACTCGTTGAGTCTTTTAGGAATGATTTTCAATCCCTCCGCTTTTTCTGCCAGAGTCGGCTCTTTTGAAGTCCTCTAGTATCGTCCCTCGCAAAGCGAGAATCATTTTGACGCAATCTTTTTGTAGAACCGTCTCTTTTGAAGAGAAGGAAGCTTTTTTCATTCTCATTTCTTTTTGCTAGCAAATCGGTTCTAATCTCATTTTTTGACCCCCGTTCTTTTTTCCCACATTAGAGTCCCCGTCGACGGGGGGATTCGACTTTCCATTACTAACTGGATTAGACGCCCCAGTTCGATTCGATTTCCCCACTGAGTGGATTGGAGGTCTCATTTGGAGTCGAGGTCTCATCGCCGGCTTGATTCGAGGTCTCGTCGCTGGCTAGATTAGAGGTCTCAGTTGAATTCGAGGTCTCATCGCTGTTTAGATTCGAAGTTTCATCGCTGTTTAGATTCGAGGTCTCATCGCCGGCTTGATTCGAGGTCTCATCGCTGGTTGGAGTAGAGGTCTGAATTGAATTCGAGGTCTTGTCGCTGTCTAGATTCGACGTCTGATTTGAATTCAAATTCTCATCGTTGGTTAGATTGGAGGCCCCATTGGATAAAGAAGAATAAGTCACCAAATTTCCTTCTTTCAACGGAGCCTTTTGATGAAAACCGATACATTCAGAAAAAGCTTCCCTCAAGTGGAAACGATGAACTATGAGATCGACTAATCCATGGTGATGAAGATATTCGGCCGTTTGAAAGTTTGAAGGAAGTTCTTCTTGTAAGGTCTGTTCGATGACACGCCTTCCCGCAAAACCGATAACCGCCTTTGGTTCAGCGATAATTATATCACCAAGCATGGCAAAACTAGCCGTCACCCCCCCCGTCGTTGGTGACGTTAAAAGAGATATGTAGAGCAAATTTCCGCATGACTTATAAATGTTTAATGCGCCAGATATTTTTGCCATCTGCATCAGACTAAAGATACCTTCCTGCATCCTTGCTCCTCCAGAAGCACAGACCAAGACCAAAAATAATCCCTCCTCAAGGGCATACTCGATTAAGCGAGTGATCTTTTCACCCACCACGGAGCCCATGCTACCGCCCATGAATTGAAAATCCATCACCCCCAATGCGACCGGAATACCTTCTATGACGGCGGTTCCTGTCTGAATTGCATCCTGAAGCCCCGTTCTCTCTTGAGATTCCTCGAGCCGATTGAGATATCTTTTTTCATCCTCAAACTCCAAGGGGTCCCCCGGCGAAATTTGTTTATTGATCGGTTCCCAACTATTGGGATCAACCAGGCTTTCAATTCTTTCTTCGCTACTCATCTCGAGATGACTTGCGCAGGTAAAACAAACCTTATAATTCTCCTTTAGGACGTGCTTTTTATACAAGATCGTTCCACAGTCCTCACAACGGAGCCATAATCGCCTTGCTCTTTCATTTGGATCCTCCTCTCTCATCGCCTCTTCTTTCCTTTTTTGATCCAGCTCCGCGTCAAGGTCAAGCAAGGCCCATTCCTCCTCCATCGTTTTATCTTTTTCGCTCCAGCCTCCTTCTACGGTCTCTTCCCATGGCCTCTTCCATACCGCCTCCCACTCTTCCTGTAATCGTTCTTTTCCTTCTCTGCTCCACCCCTCGAGCTTTTCGGGAGACTGGTCCTCACCCTTTTCTAGGGCCTGCTCTTCATCCTTTTCTAGGGCCTGTTTTTCACCCTTCTCTAGGGCCTGCTCTTCACCCTTTTCTAAGGCCTGCTCTTCACCCTTCTCTAAAGACTTTTCCTTTTTTGCTCCTTCTTCCTCTTCCGCTCGCTTCACCGAAGGTATCGCTTCGCCAGTCAGCAAAGCGAGTCCGCGGTTCTCCCTTTTCCACGCTTCGCGCCATACCCTTTCTAACTCTACCCGCTCTTGCTCTTCCTCCACCTCTACTCCGACCTCTTCCTTCCTGATGACCCATTCGTCGAAGCAACTAGTCAATTCTTTTTTGCTTGTTTGCTTCACCAAAAGTATCGCTTCGGTTCGCTCGCTTTGCGAGCGAGACCTTAAATTTGACGTCTCTCTCTCTTCTTTTTGGGGAGGGGTCAACCCCCATACCTCTTTTTTGTTCGACTCTGTGTTGCTCTGATTTACCTGCCATTCGTCTTTCCCGTTCGACCTTCGCTTCACTTTCGGTGAAGCTTGCGAGCCGGTGACATAATTTTCCTTCTCTGTCTTTGGCTTTTCTACAGAAGGCTCCTCCTTTAGAGAAGCTTCCTCTTCACCTGGAGAGGAGCCTTTCTCTGGAAGAAGCTCTTCAACCTGTTCGCGAAGTGAAGGATCAAAACTGTTTTCCTTGCGATCCTCCTGCTCTGCATCGTGTTGCTTTAGATTGGTTTCACTTTCTAGAGAGGTCTTCCCTTCTTTCGCTTTTTTTCCCTCTTTTTCTTTATAAGGATATGAATTTTCTTCCTCTGACTCCGACCCGTTTGGGCCGAACCACTTCTCCTCCCCCCACGGCTTCCTAACGTCTGGACCCAACCACTCCTGCTCTACCCAAATCGGCTCTTTTTTGGGTGGCGGAGAGGTTTGAGCTCTCTCTGGTGTAGCGAAGCTACCCCTCCGACGCGTTTGCTCTCCACTGCTCTCCTTATGTGGCGGGGGAGACGACACCATCACTTTCCCTGAAAGTGACACTTTAAGTGAAGTGGAGGTGCTCTTGTCTGGAAAGAGCTTCTCTAAAAGAGTCATCGTCCCTAAAGAAGCTGAATCCTGCTGCTCTTTCTGACTTAATTTTATTCTCCATTCCGCCGACGTCTCTAAAAGAGATGCTTCTTTTTCTCTGGTTTCGGTTTGAAATGCCGAAAAAATTTTTCTTTTGATACTCATCTCTTCAATCCTTTATAAGGAGACATAAAATAAATTTCAATTTCAAAGACACGCTTTTTCTTTTGATTTTCATCTCTTCCTTGAAAACTAGACATAAAATGAAAGTTCTTTTCAATTTTTTTTCAGGTTTGCCAGTCTCATAGGATTCAATGGATCATTTCTGATTGACCTTATCTCCTCTCGTTTCGATTCATCGAATCGAGACGCCGAGAAGCCTGATGATACAAAAATTACTCAGCTATACAGAAAAAATCTTGAAATCCTATGTCAGTATAACAAAAAAACTCGACGATAACCTCTCCAACTCGAGCGGTCAAAGATAAGATCGCAACATATTTTTCTTGTTGTCGATTCTTCCCCGTTCATTTTCGATGGAGTCCATCAAAAATGGACTAGTAGGAAGTAGAAACGACCAAGAAGTAATAAAGACGAGTTTGAAAGAGGGGTCAAGCGGATGCGATCTTACTGTCCCATAAAAAGTACCCGATCGATGAATCAAAAAACTTCCATCTCGTATTAAAAAGTATTGAAAAAAGGTTTTTGAATCTAGGTCAGATTTTTTCAAAAGAATTCTCCATCCAGTCGACGGTACCACTGACTCTTTCTTCTAAGTCAGCTCTATACTTGAAAAGCTGCCTCTGCGTCTCCTTCTTGAGTTTTTATATCATCTTTTTTTTAGTTTTTTCTTCCTTCTTTTGGGCCGAGCTGGATTTGAACCAGCGTAGGCATTGCCAGCGGATTTACAATCCGCCCCCATTAACCACTCGGGCATCGACCCTTTTCCCAAAACTATCTCTGCCCGTCCAAGGTGTCGTTCGCTTTGCGTCATCGAAGCTGAAGCGTAGCAATACCTTTGGTTTCAACGACGCTGGTCAGCGAAGATGTTGCATCACCGAAGACATCGCCTCGTTTCGGTTTCGGCGATGCAACATCTTCGCTAAAGCCTTCACCTTCGGTAAAGGCGGGCGAGACCATACTTTTCTTTTCTTTTTCAGTAAGGAAACCGAGCTTCGGCTCGGGGAAAGAAATAAGCTCTCAGTCTTTTTTTTCGTTACAATGAAGTAAAAAAAAGATATCACGAAATGGTGAAAGAATCAACTAGAAATTTTTTTCGTTTCTGGTATACTACCAACTGCAACTCCTATTTGTTTCCATAAGATTCGTTTGAAAGCAGGGGACGTGGCGGAATTGGCAGACGCAACGGACTTAAAATCCGTTGATTTTTAAAATCGTGAGGGTTCAAGTCCCTTCGTCCCCAAAAAAAGTTTGACATGAAGTAAATTAATAGGAGAAGAAATCGGCATCCTGATCTTAAAAAAGAAAAAGTATATAAAATTATCTCCAATCTCTTGCCCATTCATATTCGATTTCGTACTTCACCGAAGGGAAACCATAACCTCTGGTGAAGCGAAGCAACATCTCTGGTTTTTCACTGAAAGTGATGGCTCATCTTTGCTGACCAGCTTCGCTGAAACCAAAAGTAAAGGGAGCGCGCTATTCCTTCTAAACTTGATATTGCTACCAACATATGCTTTGGGTTTCTGTTTCAAAGAAAGGAAAGCTTTTAAGGTTAAGCTCAAATACGTAGGATAGATCCTCATACTGACTCCTCCAATAATCCTGCCAGTTCAATATTGTTTAGTCTACAGCCTCTTATTCTTTCTAGTCTCTCTAGTCTCTCTTTTAGTTCTCTTCTGGAGAAATAACTACAAAGCACTGGATAGACTTTTCGAAAAAAGGCGGATCAATGTAGTATAAAATCCTTTTCGTCGTCGACATCGGATCACTGTTTTAAGTGGCATTGCAAAGACCTCCTAAACGGTGTTTATGGCGTTACTGGCAGAGGGTTTTCCAAGAAAAGTAAGGAACCCCCCTCTTCAAAAAGGGTGAGAACCCTCTTTAGGAACAGAATATTGTTTCTTTGTATAGCGAGACCGTCCATTGGAGTGATGGAGAAAAGTGATGGTTTCTCCTGCCACAACCCTCAAGCAGAGCCAACACTTCTCGTGAAACCTAGACTTGCTGCCCGGAAAATGACACTTACTGTGCGAAGCCGGTCTAAAAAGGTATCTTATTGCTAAAACTTTAGCCAACCTGAAACTTTAGCCGAAGGCGAGACGGAAAAATAAAAATCTTTTGAAGGCAAGCCCTCAGCCACTCCTTCTCTGAAAAATATTCCACTTCGAGATTACTTACATCAATACTATCCGTTATAACCTCTCATCTCCCTCCCTTTGACTTCCTGTTAGACGAAATTAAAAGGAATAGAAAAGGTACTTTGAATTCGGCCTCATTGCATGCAGCAGGGTTTGAACCTGCGATGTCCTTACGGATAACAGATTATGAGTCTGTCGCCTTCGACCACTCGGCCATGCATGCTCAAGTCTGATATCATTGCAGTTATCTTTCAGTTGAGAAAAAATGGCAGTTGACGGGCAATGGCTTCCAAGGGAGCCCTTCGTTTACGGAAGAGCTTCCAAAGGAGACTTTCTTTCAATGGAAGACTTTCTTTTAAAAAAGACCTCCTTCCAAGGCAGACTTTCTTCCAAAGAAAACCTTATCCCCAGAAAAAGCTTCCAAGGGAAAGCTTCCAAGGAAGAGCTTCCAAGGAAGAGCTTCTCCTAAAGTAGAGTTCTTTTCAAGGGATGGATTTCAAGGAAGCCAAAGAGCTTAGGAAGAGGATGAAATGTTAAAAGAGAGCAGGGTGCAACCCTTTTTTATGTGGGGAAGGGTGATGCTTTTCAAGGAAGGGAAAAGGGTGAAGGGAGAAAAAAGGGCAAGCCTCTTCTTATTCGCTCCGCCAGAGGTTATTTGTTTTTAACCAATTGCAACCGTGCACGTGCTCTTTTTAAAACAAAATTGGCTTCCACTTTTTCTTTTGCACCGCTTGCTTCGGTCCATTGTCGTTGTGCTTCCTGATATGTTTTCTCTGCCTGCTCTGCGTCGATAGTGTTGTGGGTTTCGGCTTGATTCACTAAGACTGTAACTTTATTTTGTTTGATCAGTGCGAATCCACCAAGCAATGCAACGGAGGTCCATTCCATATTTGTTCGAATCAACATAACGCCAATATCCAAGGCCGTCATGAGTGGTGCATGATTCTTTAAGACACCCATTTGTCCGGTATTAGTTGGTAATATAATCTCTTCAGCCTGTTGATTCCAAAAGATACGATCAGGCGTCATGATACAGACTTGCATAGTCATACTTTTTTTATGTCATCTTTCACTTCGCTCGCCCGCGAAGCGACATCATCATTTTCATTGATAATGGCGCTTCACTTCGCTCGCTTCACCTTTACTAAAACTCATGGTGCCGCCTAGCTTCACTGAAAGTATCGTTTCGCTTCAGCGAAGCTAAGCTAACCCTTTGGTTTCAGCGAAGTTGGTCAGCGAAGCTGAAGCGAGAGGGGGTATGAATTACTGCAACGAGGCCGCCTTCGATATAGCTTCATCGATGTTTCCAACCAGATAGAAGGCTTGCTCAGGGAGATCGTCTAATTCCCCGGACAAGATAAAATTAAACCCTTGAATCGTCTCCGCCAAACTCACATATTTTCCAGGCGAACCGGTAAACACTTCCGCCACAAAAAATGGTTGTGATAAGAAACGTTCGATTTTGCGCGCACGGGCCACCGTCAATCGATCTTCCTCTGACAGCTCATCCAAACCAAGAATCGCGATGATATCTTGCAACTCTTTATACCGTTGTAAAGTCTCTTTCACATTTTGAGCGCATTGATAATGCTCTTCTCCAACGATCCATGGCTGTAACATCGTTGAGGTCGAATCCAAAGGATCGACGGCGGGGTAAATTCCTTTCGACGCCAATCCACGCGAAAGAACTGTTGTTGCGTCCAAGTGAGCAAAGGTCGTCGCTGGCGCTGGATCGGTCAAGTCGTCGGCTGGAACATAGACTGCTTGAATCGAGGTAATCGACCCATCTTTGGTGGATGTGATTCGTTCCTGTAATCCTCCCATTTCGCTTGCTAAGGTAGGTTGGTATCCCACCGCCGAGGGCATGCGACCTAACAGCGCGGACACCTCCGACCCTGCCTGAACGAAACGAAAGATGTTATCAATAAACAGTAAAACATCTTGCTTATTGATGTCCCTAAAATATTCTGCCATCGTCAGGGCCGTCAATCCGACCCGCATCCGAGCTCCTGGCGGTTCATTCATCTGTCCATAGACCAAGGCAACCTTGGAGGCAGCAATGTTTTCCTCATCGATCACCTTCGATTCTTTCATCTCCATATAGAGATCATTCCCTTCCCTAGTTCGTTCACCGACACCGCCGAAAACAGAAACTCCCCCATGCGCTTTTGCGATATTATTAATCAATTCCATAATCAAGACTGTCTTTCCGACGCCTGCTCCACCAAATAAACCAATTTTTCCACCCCGTCGATAGGGTGCTAAAAGATCGACGACTTTGATTCCAGTTTCAAAGATGGAAAGCTTTGTATCAAGATCGACGAAAGCAGGTGCAGATCTATGAATCGGAAGGTCTTCCTTAGTCTCAACTGGCCCTAAATTGTCGACAGGCTCCCCCAAGACATTAAAAATCCGTCCCAGCGTTGCTTGCCCAACTGGAACGCTCAATGGTTTTCCCGTATCGATAACTTCCATGCCACGCATTAATCCATCGGTCGCATTCATAGAGATCGCGCGAACGCAATAATCTCCTAATAGCTGTTGCACTTCACACGTCAATGAAAGCTGCTCCCCGGCCTCATTTTTCCCACAAATCAATAATGCATTAAAAATATTCGGCATTTTTCCGGGCGAAAATGCAACATCTAGTACAGGGCCAATGATCTGTGTGATCCGGCCAACGTTTTTTGTTTTCACAGATGGGTTCATAGAAGAGGTATCCTTTGAAACAGTCGAACAGGAAAAAAAGTAGGAGAAGTCAACGATGGATTAAAAATAGTTTTTTCTTTTCGCCTTCACTGAAAGTGATGACGAAACCAAAGGTGTCGCTTCGAAAGAGGAGTCCTCTCTCGCCGGCAAAGAAGGCAAAGAGGCATCGAAGACGGACGGAGGTTGAAGAAGACGGAATCAGCTTCCGATTGGCAAAAATCCAGGGAAGGAGTCACTTGATTTAAATCAATACAAAAAATGGAAAGGAGGGAACATAAAGATCCTCTCTTTTTCATTTTACCATTCAAAACCAATATCTTCAACTTTCCATATCGCTCCACCCAGCGTCGATACCCTATCAATTGTTTTTTCTTTTTCCATTAATTGTTTCTTCTTTCTAGAGGCGTCGAAAGAGCGACCTCGCAAGCTTGCTATATTGAAAGGATAGGGTATAATAAGGTCCAGAGACATGGGCGTGTAGCTCAGTGGACTAGAGCACGTGGCTACGAACCACGGAGTCGGGGGTTCAAATCCCTCCTCGCCCATTGTCATCATCTGTCGGCATCAACACGACATGCTGAAACGATTTACTTCCTCCCCTATCTATCTTGATCGATCAAAAATCACTTTTTCTTCCCTTGCTTCACTGAAAGCGAAGCCTTCGATTTCAGTGAAATGCCACTTGATACCTTCGGCGAAGGTGAAGCCAAATTGAGCTCGACTTTTTACAAATGATCCCGCTCTTCTTTTAACAAAGGCAAGAAAGTTTGCCTCCCGCGCGAAACGACAGCTTCATTGAAACCGAAGGTGAAGCGAAACTACACCTTTAGTGACTCAAAGGAACGACAAAGACAAGTCGAAGGACGGAAGGACCAAAATCAAAGTATGAATATCGACGAGGAGTACACCTTGCCGACTGAAACGAAAGGAGTTATTCGCTCCCTTCAGGAGCGAGAAATCGCTTCCCCTTCCTCCTCTACCGCACGAACTATCGTCATCACGTCTGGAAAGGGGGGAGTAGGAAAGACTACCGCCACAGCCAATTTGGGGATGTCGATGGCGCGACTTGGCTATCGGGTGGCGTTGATTGATGCTGACATAGGGTTACGAAATTTAGATCTCTTATTGGGTCTAGAAAATCGTATCCTGTACACTGCCATCGATATTTTAGACGGACAGTGTCGATTGGATCAAGCGCTTATTCGAGATAAACGATGGAAAAATCTTTCCCTTCTGTCTATCTCGAAGAGTCGACAACGATACAATGTGACTCGAAAAAATATGGAAAACCTCGTCGAGTCGATCGGTGGACTTGGATATCATTTCATTTTAATCGATTGCCCAGCAGGCATCGATGTCGGGTTTATCAATGCCATTTCATCCGCAAAGGAAGCATTGATCATCACGACGCCTGAGATAACCGCCATTCGAGATGCCGACAGGGTAGCAGGTTTGCTTGAAGCAAACAATGTGTACGATGTCAAGCTGCTTGTCAATCGAGTTCGGCCTGATATGATTCAAAAAAACAATATGATGTCCGTTCAAGATGTTCAAGAGATGCTTGCCATCCCATTGCTGGGCGCAATCCCAGAGGATAAGAATGTCATTATCTCAACGAATCGAGGTGAACCACTCGTCTTAAAAAAAAAATTGACACTCTCTGCCATCGCCTTCGAAAACGCAGCTCGACGACTCATAGGTCGACAAGATTATTTTATTGATTTAACGACTCCACATAAAGGAATCGTTCAAAGAATACAGGAAATCATTTCTCGCGAACCGAGACCCTAAAAAAAAAATGGGCTAGACGATCCAAAGGGAATAAGATATCACTATCTTTCATCAGCATCGCTCAAACCGAAGGTGTCGCTTCGCTGTTCAGCGATGCTAAAACGAAAAGCAACTTTGATATCTGTCTGATGGCAATTTTCTTAAATTACTTTTCATACGATTTGTATCTGTTCTGCGTCTGGGCGAACTTGTTGTGAAAAGTTTCAGCCCCACACACAGGCTTGAAGTCATTGGTTTTAAGAAAGTATTCAAGAAAAGTGTCGCTCCAGGCGGACACTGTACTTCAGAAAAATTGATTAGCGGGAGTAGGATTCGAACCTACGACCTCAAGATTATGAGCCTTGCGAGCTACCAGACTGCTCTATCCCGCATCTCTGCTTTTTTGATGCAGATCTTACCCCCAGGGGAATTCGAATCCCCGTTTCCTCCGTGAAAGGGAGATGTCCTAGGCCTCTAGACGATGGGGGCTTTTTTCCTCTCATTTTCTCTTTGCCCAAAGATGGAAACTCATCGCATCTATTTTTAGACATTGTAGAGAGTCAGTAGGGAACCTCTCATTTATTTGGTAACGAATAATCGATACGATCAATATAATACCTTACCCTGACCACCTGTGTCAACCCGTTTTCATCTAAGTGGACCCCACAATGGGGGTCAACAAATCTCTTTCCAAAACTTTCACCTATCACCTTCGGTGAAGGTGATGTCGGTGACGTCAACTGGCTTTCGAAGGCCTTCACCGAAGGTGAAGGAGAAAATACTTACTTTTAAAAAGAGAAAACCAAAGGGTCGGGAAAGAATCGATTCACCTCGATCAATAGACCTGCAGTGAAAGTAAACCAGAGCAAAGCGACGACCGGTGCGGTCGAAAGGTATGTCGTAAAATTTTTCATAGAGATGTCTTCCTATATTTTGAAAAACCGATGTTTTTGCCGTCGCAAAGCGACGGCAAAGACTCCCATTTCAACGAAAAGATCGCCAGCCATCTTCAATTTCTCTTCGAGTCATCTTCGATCCTTCATTGTTGGCCGACCGACAAGAGAGACGATGGAATGAGCTTCGACCACTATTACGCCGCCCGAAGGGAGAAAACACGTTTTCACAAGGAATTACCTTCAAAAGGGTGTCAAACCCACCTTTGCCACGATTTTCGAACTTGAAAGGGAGCTGGAGAAGAGACTTTAAGAAGGATGCCATCGGTTCGCAGAAGGTCGGCTTGCCAAATGGGCAAAAAAAGGGTAGACTAATGAAGGGTAATATTAAGGGATGTAGCGCAGTTTGGTAGCGCTCCTGTTTTGGGAACAGGAGGTCGCAGGTTCGAATCCTGTCATCCCTATCCAACTCTTTCTTTCCCCAAAAGAGGAGGAAAAGAAGGAGAATGGAGGAGATCCCACCTATGATCAGGTGAACAACACGTCAAACGTCCTTAGTTCAGTTGGTAGAGCGCAGGTTTCCAAAACCTGTTGTCGTAGGTTCGAGTCCTACAGGGCGTGTCGTCAAAATCAATTGAAGATAAGGGCTTTCGTTTGCGTCGCTTTACAAAACGGCGTTTGGCTTCAACGAAGCGACGCCTTTGGATTCGCCGAAGGCTTCGCTTCGCGCACGAAACGAGATCTTTTGGCTGTCAAATAAGATTATAGATTTCCACTGCGAGCCGCCAATAGAACGATCACCAGTGGGCCGGCAGCCAAAATAAAAAAGAGAGCGATCAATTGAAAAAATATTTCAAAGTTCATATAATTCCTTCCTGGAATAAAAAAATGATTGTCTATTCTTGTTTTCTGGGTCAGGGAAGCCCTCTTTTTCGTTTTTCCGTTCCGCGGAAAGGAAGACCGTCTTATGGCCGCCTGAGGCCCTCGACGTCAGATCACAGGAATTCAGTTGATGTCGCTGGCTCGACGTTTTCTACGCGTATAATTCAATGCCAAGGCGAATCGCAAATATGCCGGCCAGCAAGGCCGCAAAAAGTGCAATAAAAATTTGACTGTCAGAGATTGGCATAACGAATACTTCTCCAGGGCTGATTCTCAAAACCATCTTAAGGGTAGCACGTCTCAAGAAACCAGCTGAAGGGCTGGTTCTCAAAACCATCTTGAGGAAGTCTCAAGACCTTTTTCAGGGCTAGTTAGCAAGAACATCGTAATGGTGAAAATGGTGGAGGATTCTTTTGAGTGGGAAGAAAAGAAATCGCTTGATGTTCCCGACGCCGAAGGCGAGACGGAAATATTTCCACCTCTCGCGAAGCGAGCGAAGCTACAGCTTCGCTGAAACCGAAAGTAAACACCGCCGCCTTGGGACGGCTAAATGGTGAAGGATTTATCGAAAACTCACCGCCGCTTGCCAAACAAAGGCCAATAGTATGAATAGCACAGGAATGATTGGTAGCACGTCTACGATGGGATCGAATGGTGCATATGCTTCGGGTAATTTTGCAAGTAATAAAGTCATAATCGATCTCCAAGAAAAAAAAGAGAGCCTCCATCTTCTGGAGGGGGGAGTGAGAATGGGAACAACTCAATCCTGTCTCGAGCAGAAATGTCGATCTCCAATTCTCTTTTTCACGTCGTCTTTGTTGCGCGACAATGTGAACGGGCTGATTCTTCCACCTAAGCCGAGAGAGGGCTGAATTTTCCTCTATCAAGGATTTCTTACCTTCCTTTACCAACAGAGAAAGCCCTCCTTGCCTCACTTTACCGACGGTGTCGCGTCGCTTCAGCTTCGCTGAAACCGAAGGTGTTCATGAAAAGTAATACGAGAGGTGTCTCTTGCTCGTGACTCGTAGCGCTCCCCAAAGGTGAGGGAAACGTGTGAAAAGAGTGAGTCTTTTCATTCCATCCATTGTATCAAAAGAAAGGTTTTGAGCCGGGACGATTCGAGAAGAATTCTCTCTGCCCTTCTTGTTGGAGTCTTTTTTCTCCCTCTTCGCTTTTCTTTCTCGAAATTTTTGCACCCTCCTTGAGGGATGAAGCAGGGGGGTGCTTCTTTCTAAAGGTCGTTTCCCTCTCTCTCCTTGAGGGCTTGAGAGATCCCGTCCTCACTTCTTCCATGGACCTATTCAAACAGCAAAAGGCTCAGGAGAATAAATGAAGACGGAGACTCTTTCTATCAGGAGGGAGTGGAGAGGCTTCGGTTGGTAATATTTACTTTGCGGTCGCTAAAAATTCTTCTGAGAAGTCAGCGATCGCTTCCTTCAAGAGAGCTTGTGCTTCCTCTGTAAAGACGTTAGTGGAGCGAATGATCTCTCCATACTGAGATTTCTTTGTTCCTAAGAATTGACGTAGACCGATCAAGAAAGAGCGAACCTGGTCGACAGGAACCTTATCGAGATATCCATTCGTTCCAGAATAGATGCTGGCCACTTGATCCTCAACGGAAAGCGGAGATGCTTGCGCCTGTTTCAGTAGTTCACGAAGTCGTTGTCCGCGCGCAAGCTGGTTTTGAGTAGCTTGATCTAAGTCGGAAGCAAATTGGGCGAAGGCCTCCAATTCAGCAAATTGTGCCAACTCGAGTTTCAATTTCCCCGCCACTTGCTTCATCGCTTTCGGCTGAGCTGCCGACCCAACTCGCGATACAGAGATCCCGACGTTGATGGCTGGTCGAATCCCCGCGTTAAAAATATCTGCCGACAGAAAAATTTGACCATCGGTGATGGAGATCACGTTGGTTGGGATGTAGGCAGAGACGTCTCCTTCCTGTGTTTCAACGATTGGAAGGGCGGTCATGCTTCCACCTCCCAAGGCATCGCTTAATTTGGCTGCCCTTTCGAGAAGTCGAGAGTGGAGATAGAAAACATCCCCTGGGTATGCTTCACGTCCAGGAGGGCGTCGTAGAAGGAGTGACATTTCTCGATATGCCTGCGCCTGCTTCGAGAGATCATCGTAGATAGCCAATGTGTGACGCCCCTTGTACATGAAATATTCAGCTAGGGCGGCCCCGGTGTAGGGAGCAAGGTATTGCAATGTCGCAGGAGAGTCTGCGGTGGCTGCAACAATGATCGTATATTCCATCGCGCCTCGCTCTTGCAGCGTATTGACGACTTGTGCAATGGAAGAGGCTTTTTGCCCAATGGCAACATAGACGCAGATAACATCCTTTCCTCGTTGATTTAGAATGGTATCGATAGCGACGGCCGTTTTTCCTGTTTGGCGATCTCCGATGATCAATTCTCGTTGTCCACGTCCGATTGGAATCATCGCATCGACTGCCAAAAGGCCGGTTTGTAATGGTTCATGAACGGAGCGACGAGCAATAATGCCGGGAGCACCGGATTCAATCAAGCGGGTCTCCGATGTTGAAATCTCACCCCGTCCATCGATGGGACGAGCCAAAGGGTTGACAACGCGACCTAAATACCCTTCACCTACCGGTATCTGCGCAATCTTTCCGGTTGCTCGAACGGAGGTCCCTTCTTGAACGGTCAGTCCTTGACCCATCAGGACGGCACCCACGTTCTTTGTTTCCAAGTTGAGAGCAATGCCGACTGTTCCGTCCTCGAATTCCAAAAGTTCACCTGCCATCACCTTTTCTAAACCGTAGATTCTGGCAATCCCATCTCCTACTTGAAAAACGGTTCCAACATTAACTGCCTTGATTTCTGCATTATACTGTTCAATCTGTTGTCGAATGATGCTACTAATCTCATCTGGTCTAATCTTAACCATTCATATACTCCCCACAATTTATATCGAGACGAACAAGAATTTTGCTGGAGCAACGGGAGAAAATCCTTCCCTCGCTTCATCGAAGCATTGCAGGTGTCGCTTCGCTTCAGCTCCGCTGACCAGCTTTGCTTCAGCGAAAATGCTTCAATGAAAATTTCAGTTTTGCTGAAACCGAATAAAAGAGAGGTAGAATCCAAGGGGGTAAGGCGTCTCGTTTGACAGACCTTCTCCAACTCTTTCCAATCATTTAGAAGTGATATTCCAGGAAGGAAGGTAAAACGTCTTCTCCCCACCCCAGCATGCGTCATTGGAGAAGAGGACGAGGATGAAATAGTTGACCGATTGATGAAAATCGGGATCCAATCGATGATCCAATGTTTTTCTCACCTGACTCAGAGCTCGCGTGATCACTCGTTGACATACTTGTCCAATGGCTCGCTGCCGTCGAAGCTGTAACATTTCCTGCTTTCCTTCCTCTAAACGTAGCAGATCTTTTTCAGTCTGCGCGATCGAATCCAGCCGCTCTCTCTCCGCCGTCTCTTTCCCTTGGTGACGGATTTCATCTCCCCGTCTTTGTGCAAGTTGAAGACGATTCTTCGCCTCTTGTAATCTTTGTTCCGCCTCCTTTGCCCTTCGATCGGCCTGCTCAAGCGTTGTAAGAATGGATTGCCTTCGATTTTCGAGTAAGGAGCGTAATGCATCCCCTCCGAAGGAAACAACGATGGCAATCACCACCGAGAGATTAATAATATTCGTTTCTAAAATGTTCCCATTCAACCCAAACCCTTCTCCCGAAGGAAGGGAAAATAATTCCTTCATACTAACCTCCATTTTTACTCCACTTCGATCCTTTCTGCTTGCCCTGACGGGTCGGTTGCACGACGGCGATCAGGAGAGACTCCGATCTCAAATGGAGCGAGAAGGTTCTTCCCTGGGTGGCACGAAGCGCTCACTCTGTTCACACTTTCAGTGTGAGGGGATCGAAAAAACGATCCTTCCCTTCGCCACCTCCCCCCTTCCAGATGGCCGCCTTCACCGAAGGGTCAAGGGTCGCTTTGCAAGCGAATCTTTGGTGAAGCGAGGAAGACAAAGATTCGCTCCTCGCTTCGCGAGAGAAGAATGGGGAAGCGTTTTACGGAAAGATGTCACCGACTACTGCCCAGCTCGCTCGCTTCACACTTTTAGTGAAGGCTGGACCCCTCAGTCAGTAAAGCTGACGTGAGGGGTCCAGCCTTTTTTTCTACGATGCGAAGGGGTTTGCAAAAAGCAGTGCCAAGGCAACAACTAATCCATAGATCGTTAACGACTCCATGAAGGCGAAACTTAGTAGTAAAGCACCTCGAATTTTTCCTTCTGCCTCAGGTTGTCTTGCGATTCCTTCCACAGCATACCCTGCCGCGGTTCCTTGCCCCATGCCGGGTCCAATGGCAGCAAGGCCAACAGCTAATCCAGCAGCGATCACAGATGCAGCAGCAACAAGTGGGTTCATACGTAGTTTCTCCGATGTTAGAATTACCAAAATATAGATGGAATGAAAAAAAAAAGATTCTTCTCTCATTCCGAGATTACCCCTCCTCCAAGACCAACTTGGAGAGGAATCACAGAGATTTCTATGATACAAGGCAGGAGCGCCTATCTCATGTAGAACGATACCATTGAATCGAATGGAGTGCAATGCGGCAGCCCCTTCCTGGCCGAAAGAATCACTTCTCTCTCTTTTTTCGAAGGGAAACTTGTCGAAGCGATACCTCTGGTGAAGTCCTCACCAGAGGTGAGGGTAAAGCGAAGCTGGTCAGCGACGTTGATGCAAAGTTGGTCAGCAAAGCGGGTCAGCGAAACTGATGCAAAACGATACCTTCGCTGACCAGGCCTTCAGTGAAAGCAAAGGAAAGAGACAAATTCTCTTCGATCTGTCGACGGAGGTCCTGAGATGAATAAATTCATTGGCTGCGGCTAAGCTGAAGTTGATCTTTTCTCTTCGGCTTTACTGAAGCTGGTCAGCAAAGGTGTCGTTTGCTCGATTGGCGGGCCTTCGATGAAGGTTCATCTTTGGCGAGAGAAGGGACTCGCTTCCGCTAAGCCGAAGCCATTGATCTACCATCCAGAGCAGAGTCGATCTAACAGAGAGTAATTTCTACCCGCCTTAGAAAGGAAAAGGGTCGAAAACAATGCCATTAAGCAACTTTTTTCCATTCTATTTTTAAAATTGACTACTCCACGGGAGTGACAGCTTCCAGTCATCACTCAAAGCGAAAAGTAAAAAATTAATGCCCCTCTAAGGATTCGCCAATGTACGCCCCCGCCAAGGTTGCAAAAACGAGCGCTTGAATGGCGCTAGTAAAAAGACCCAGTAACATCAATGGAATTGGAACGACCAAGGGGACTAAAGCAATTAAAACACCTACAACTAATTCGTCGGCAAGAATATTTCCAAATAGTCGAAAGCTGAGCGACAAGGGCTTTGTAAAATCTTCAAGAATATTGATGGGAAGGAGGAAAGGAGCCGGCTCGATATACCGTTTAAAATAGCCCACCCCCTTCTTCCGAAACCCTGCGTAAAAGTACGCTACCGACGTCAAGAGAGCTAACGCAACAGTCGTATTGATATCATTCGTTGGGGCCGCCAATTCGCCATTTGGTAATTCAATCAATCGCCATGGAAGAAGAGCGCCTGACCAGTTGGAAACGAAGATGAAAAGAAAGATAGTTCCCAGGAAAGGAACCCATTGGATATACTCCTCCTCTCCAATCTGCGTCTTTGCGAGATCTCGAATAAACTCCGTAATATATTCGGTCAAATTCTGTACCCCTTCTGGCGCATTTACCTTGAGATTTGAATTTCCTAAAAACGTTAAGACGGCAATAATCGTAAAGACAAGCCACGAGGTTAGTAATACTTGACCATGAAGTTGGTACCCTTCCCATTCCCAATAAAAATGCTGTCCAACTGATACCTCCGAAAGGTCAAATATCGAAGTAAGTGGTGCCATTGTTCTCATACTGTGAGAGCTTCCTCCTATAATCAAAGACGGTGAGGGTAGAGTGGTGCAGTCTATCGATCCCGCATCGAGGCTAAAAGGAGCGGAAAAGACCCGCCCCGACCGAAGTCCGCTCCCCCCTTCTTCGACATTGTCTTTCGATCTTGCGTCGGGGCTTTAAAGGGGGGAGAAGGCCTCGATCGAAGTTCGGTCTCCCCTTTCGATATTCGATATATAGAGGTCGAAATATGGAGGGGAAACGCTGTCCCTACGGTACGATTTCTACCATTCTAAGAATGGTAGCAAAAGGGAGAGCAAAATGTCAGATTCCGCCCCTCCTCGACGTGTCATAGTGAGCCGACACTTTTTCACCGGAAAAAGCTTTCCCATCGAGAGAATAAAAAAGAGCAGCACCAAGATGACCGAAAGCAACTCACGTGGTCTTCGATCGGGTGAGCTCGATCTAGCTTTTTTTGTTTTTCTTGTAAAGAAATTTCAGGATTTTGTCTCAGCGCGCTCGATCTCATAGTCGAGAAATGCCTTTGCTGCCGAGCGAAAGCTTAGACGGTGGTTTATGAGATCCTCTTGCCACGGTTTTATTTTGCTTTTAAAATGTGAATAGCCAAATGTGACTAGCAAGGCTGGTTCCACTCGTCTCCCAACGTCTCCGACCACCCCAGGTCCTTGAAGACCTTCACATCGTGGAAAGAGGTACCTATTGGCTGCTGTTGGCACGTCTGCCGTGTTAGACTTAAAATCCTTCCAAATTTTAGACTCCGAAATATTACTCCGCTCGAGAGACTGGCTCTCTATAGATAGAAGTTGATCCGATCTTAGATTTTTATCGAGAGCGTTATCATCGGCCAACTTCCAAAAAACTCATTAAACACAGCTGGCTCGCCATCCATTATCTTAACGGTCTCACGCTTGTTTTCATTTTTAGTGGAAAAAGCGTTTTTTAGTTCGTCTTTCAATTTTAATTTTCTCATTTTCTCAAGGTGGAGAGAAGATTTCGTCTTGAAGTCACCCGCATTGATTATACTGCTTCTGGCATAAAAAAGGCTGTTCCTTCTCTTTTCTCCCTCTTCCAGTATGAGCCGCTGGTAGTTCATCATGTTTACTGCAATGGGTCCTACAACCAAAAGGAAAAATCCGATTACATTTGAAAGAACTGTTTGACCTATTTTTTGTTCATAATTTATATTTTTGTTTTAAGGAATTTAATAAAAACTGAAATTTAGTGGCTTCCGGCTCCTTTGTCAAGCCTCCCTTCTTACCCCCTGCTCTCATTCCCTCTTGCTTCAACTTCATTGAAAGTGATGTGAGAATAACACCTCGGTCGTTTTGCGAAACCCTTTGGTCAGCAAAGTTGAAGCTAAGTCATACGGTAAATGATTGTGCGTATGTGTCTTGGAAAGGCGCGTCGCATCGAAACATGATCGCAACCCTCTTCTTTGCTAAAGCAAAGAAAAGAGCTCGGGTAGCTTCTCTTTTTTCCTTCAAAAAAAAGAGCTCGGGTAGCTTTTTTCTTCTCTGCTCCCCCTAATCATTAGGGTTTCTAGCAGGGTCATTCGATAGGAAGCCGAAAAGAAATAAGGAAACAAAGAAGGTTACAACGGTGTAAACAAATATTTTTAAGGTCAGCATGAATCTTAAAAAGTAGAAAAAATAGGCTACCAAGTCTGATCTATTATATCATACTGCTCTCTACTCTCCTCCTAGTTGGAGGAGAACTAGTCAGTCGCCTCACTTGATTGAAAGTGTCGCCCCGATTCGACTTTGGCTTTATTAAAACTAGTTAGCAAAGCTGGTCAGCAAAGCTGGTCAGCAAAGCTGAAGCAAAGCCTTAACTTTCCATGAAGGCCGACACTGAAAGTGGAGGGGGAGGAAAATAAAATTAGCTCTTTTTGGAGTCTCTCACTCCCCTAATCCCCTTTCGTTGGAAAAAGAGGAGCCTACTTTTCGCCTCCTTTTCTTTTTCCTTGATCGGCCAATCGTGGTTTCAGTCGGGTCGCTTTGCCGACTCGATCTCGTAAATAATATAATTTTGCTTTTCGAACCTTGGCTCGTCGGAGAATTTGGATTCCCTTCAAGGCAGGGGAATGAATCGTAAAAATACGCTCAACCCCAATGCTTTGAAAGACTCGACGAACGGTTATTGTTGTATGAAGGCCGGCTCGATGTTGTGCGATGACGGTTCCTTGATAGGGTTGAACGCGTGTCTTTTCTCCTTCCTGAATTAAAACACCGATTTTCACGGTATCACCGACGGAGATGAGAGGGAGTCCCTCCTTTTTGCGTCGTGCCTCCAGCCTGTCGACTAAGTTAGTAAGTTTCATACTGATATACCTCTTTTTTCCACCCATTTGATCTCGATCATTTTTAGTGAAGGCTCGCTCCACCTCAACTTCGCTGAACAGCGAAGCTATTCAGCGAGAGGATTTTCAAGGCATCAGGAAAGACTGGTGAAGAATTATTGAAGAATAGTGGAAACTAAACCTGCTCCAACAGTGCGACCCCCCTCTCGAATCGCAAACCGCATTCCTTTTTCGATGGCGATTGGTTGGATAAGTTCGACCACCATTTTAATTCGATCTCCCGGCATTACCATCTGGGTGGCACTTCCGTCGTCGGCTTTAAATGATTCGATCTTTCCAGTGACGTCGGTCGTCCGAACATAAAACTGTGGTCGATATCCAGGAAAGAAGGGTGTATGGCGTCCTCCCTCTTCTTTATTCAAGACGTAGACCTGTGCTTCAAATTTGGTATGTGGCGTAATCGTTCCAGGCTTTGCAAGGACCATTCCTCTCTGAATGTCATTCTTTTGAATTCCACGCAAAAGGACGCCAACATTATCGCCTGCGACGCTTTCATCGAGCGTCTTTTGAAACATTTCAAGTCCAGTGACGGTGGTCGATCGCGTCGTTTCAAGGCCAACCAATTCGACGGTCTCACCTACTTTGACAGCCCCTCGCTCCACTCGTCCGGTGGCTACCGTCCCACGACCGGTTATCGAAAATACATCCTCCACCGCCATTAAGAATGGTTTTTCTGTATCTCGCTCCGGTGTTGGAATATAGTTGTCAACCTGCTCCATGAGAGCATAGATTTTATCAACCCACTTGTTCTCCCCATCTTTGATCTGTGGATTTTCAGTCAAGGCCTCCAACGCCAGCAAGGCAGAGCCTGCGATGACCGGGATGTCATCCCCTGGGAATTCATAATTTTCTAAGGTTTCACGCACTTCCAGTTCGACGAGTTCCAGAAGTTCTTGGTCGTCGACCTGATCTTCCTTATTTAAAAAGACGACTATATTTGGGACTCCAACTTGTTTGGCTAACAGAATATGTTCTTTAGTTTGTGGCATCGGACCATCAGCTCCAGAGACGACCAGAATCGCACCATCCATCTGTGCTGCTCCAGTTATCATATTTTTGACATAGTCTGCGTGGCCGGGGCAATCGACGTGGGCATAGTGACGATGGTTGGTTTCATACTCGACGTGGGCTGTATTAATCGTAATACCACGAGCCTTCTCCTCGGGAGCGGAATCGATGTCATCATATTTTCGTCCCTTTCCACCGCCTCGAGCCGCCAATGCCATCGTAATGGCTGCAGTCAATGTCGTCTTTCCATGGTCTACATGGCCGATCGTTCCGATGTTGACATGTGGTTTTTTACGCTCAAACTTTTCACGGGCCATAAAGTCTCGACTGTTCTCTTTTTAAAGGAAGGTAATATCGGCTGTTTAGTTTTGATTTGAGACCTCGTCATCGAAATTGGTCAGCGAAGTTGATCAGCCAGGCTGAAAGAGTTATTACAACGCTCCCCAGCTTTCTAATAAAGACAAAGGTCGCCCACAAAAGAAAAGATGGGAGAGCTCGCCGATTCAAAGGTTTCGATTTCAGCGAAACTGACACCGATGGGAAGAGGTCGCCAAAATTAAAAACGATTTTTGGCAAAGGCTTTGTTCGCCTCGGCCATTCGATTTACCTCCTCCCGTTTACGCATCGCGCTTCCCATCTTTTTCGATGCGTCTAACAGCTCATCACGAAGTTTAAAGACCATTTTTTTTCCAGACCGACTTCGGCAGGCGGCCAGTATCCATCGAATCGCGAGGGCAGTCCCCTGCTCCACCTCGACTGGAACCGGAACTTGGTAAGTGGAGCCACCTCGTCTTTTCGCCTTGACCTGCATTGACGGTGTCACGTTGCGAATTGCCTCTTCCAAAAGGAGAAGTGGATCCCGCTTCGTCTCTCGCTCTATCAACTCCATCGATCGATAACATATTCGATAAGCTAAGGGCTTCTTTCCTTGCTTCATAAGGCGATTTACAACCATTTGCACCAATGTACTCCCATAAACAGGGTCCGGCCAAGATTCTACTTTTTTGGGGGGACGTCGACGAGCCATCTTATGCCTCCTTTCATTTTACAAATATCTTTTATTTGGGGCGCTTTACGCCGTATTTTGAACGGCCTTGTGATCTTACCTTGACAGCCGCAGTATCCAACGTTCCTCGCACGATGTGGTATCGAACACCTGGTAAGTCTTTGACCCTTCCACCACGAACCAAGACGACAGAATGTTCTTGCAGATTATGCCCAATGCCAGGAATGTAGGCGGTTACTTCGAGCCCTGTCGTTAAACGAACACGCGCCACCTTTCGAAGCGCCGAATTAGGTTTTTTGGGCGTCGTCGTATACACCCTTGTACAAACACCTCGCCGTTGAGGGCAAGACTTTAATGCAGGCGACTTGGTCTTCTTTACTATCTTTGTTCTGGCAGTTCGAACCAATTGTTGAATTGTAGGCATATAAAAAAAGAGTCAGTCTTAAAAATTAAAAAAGTGAGAAAGAGTGGGAAGAGACTCGCTGCCCGAGTGTGGCTCTTCGGCTGGACAGAATCACGACAGAAGACCATCGAAACTCACTCTTCCACCTCACGGAGTGACAGCCAGTAAAGAGGCTAAAGAAATCCAAGAAAGAGTTCTATCTTTCTTTCTCACCTTCGGTGTCGCCGAAGGTGACGTCTTTACTTTCATTCAGTGGGGTGGTTCACCTTCGATGTGGCCTTCACTGAAAGTAAAGACATCGCTTCGCGTCAGCTTCGCTCAATAGCTTTATTCAGCAGCTTCGCTTAACAGCGAAGCTCTACAGCGAAACTGAAAGTTGTCGGTGTTGTTTTACCAGCGACACCTTTGGTGATGCGCAAAGGAGACTTTAGTGATGCGCAAAGGCGACTCGCGTAGCGAGTGTGTCTTTTCTCACTGGGGAGAAAAATAGATTTTTGGAAAGGAGTCAGTAAAAAATAACCGCCACCTACAGCGAAGCTGACCACCGTTCATCGATGGAAAAAGAATCAATGGGAGAGGCCTCCTCTAAGATTGAACACTCCCCCCTGATCAATCTTGAATCGTTTCTTTAGGAGGTCTTCTAGTCGATCTGAGATGCGAAGGGCAAGAAAAAAGAGTCTTTGGGAAGAACCAAAAAAGGGTGTGGAAAGAAAAAAAGGGGGGTCACCATTTTGAAGGATATAGGATACATTTACTTTTTTAATAGATATCCCTTTATCGATCGAAAGAATACTATGGGAAAGAATACCATGGCCGACCTTTTTAAACAACCAGATCAAGACCATCACCCTGGCTTCACTGTTCACTCAAAATGTATTTGATCAAATTTGATAAAATCTTCTTTTTTTATATTTATAAAGATTTTCTTACCATATGTCTGCCTGAGAATCTGGTGCACTGAATGTCCTAACAGGAGTTGATGCTTTAGTAATTCAGTATTTTTTCTCACTCTATAAAGCTGTTCTAATGTTTTTGGTAATATTTTTACCATATGGGAATAAAAAAGTGAGAAGTTTATAGAGAAGATGGCAAATATGATCTGCCTGCTACTAGATTTGAACCAGTGACAACCCGCGTATGAGACGGATGCTCTAACCAACTGAGCTAAGCAGGCATGCCTCCGCCCTTCGCTCCTTCGCTTAAAGCGAAGGAGGTCAATCGTTGTGAAGTTGGATCTATTAAGATCGCTTCGCTTCACTTTCGGTGTGAGGGAGAAAATATGTAGAATTCCAGAGGGATTGCTTTGCGAGAGCGAGACATTGAGGTGTTCCAGTTTTGGTGTTTCGCCTCATCCCGTCCTCATCCTCTAGAATGGTAAAAACTCCAGTTCAGCTTCGCTATTGGGTGAGAACGACCAAGTCGAAAAGGAATTATAGTTTATCGATGGTGTCGAATTCGAATTTGATTTCTTTCCACACTTCGCAGGCAGCAGCTAATTCAGGGCTCCATTTGCAGGCCGCACGAATAACATCACCACCTTCACGAGCTAGATCGCGACCTTCGTTCCGAGCTTGAACACAGGCTTCTAATGCAACACGGTTTGCAGCAGCACCAGGAGCGTTCCCCCAAGGATGTCCAAGCGTTCCACCACCGAATTGAAGGCAGGCGTCATCCCCAAAAATTTCAACCAAGGCAGGCATGTGCCAAACGTGAATACCACCCGAAGCAACCGGCATAACACCAGGAAGAGACACCCAGTCTTGAGTAAAGTAGATACCACGACTACGGTCTTTTTCGATGTAATCATCACGCATCAGATCCACGAAACCTAATGTCACTTCACGTTCCCCTTCCAGTTTCCCAACGACCGTTCCAGAGTGAAGGTGATCACCACCTGACATACGAAGCGCTTTCGCTAATACGCGGAAGTGAATACCGTGATTTCTTTGACGGTCGATAACCGCATGCATCGCGCGGTGAATGTGAAGAAGAAGACCGTTGTCACGACAATAGTGAGCCAAACTAGTGTTGGCCGTAAAACCACCCGTCAGGTAGTCATGCATAACGATTGGCACACCGAAATTTTTTGCACACTCGGCACGCTTTAACATCTCTTCACAATTTCCAGCCGTCGCATTTAGGTAGTGACCTTTGATTTCACCGGTCTCCGCCTGAGCCTTATATGTCGCTTCGGCTACAAAAAGGAAACGATCTCTCCAACGCATGAAAGGTTGCGAGTTAACATTTTCATCATCCTTTGTAAAGTCTAACCCACCACGAAGACATTCGTAGCAAGCCCGACCATAGTTTTTTGCAGAGAGACCCAGTTTTGGTTTGATCGTACATCCTAAAAGGCTACGACCATATTTATTTAGCTTGTCACGTTCAACTTGGATACCATGCGGAGGTCCTTGGAACGTTTTAACATAGGCTGGAGGGATACGAAGATCTTCCAGACGGAGTGCACGAAGCGCTTTAAAACCGAACACGTTTCCAACGATCGATGTAAATAGGTTGGTCGTCGACCCCTCTTCAAAAAGATCTAGCGGATACGCGACATAGGCTATGAATTGGTTCTCTTCGCCTGCAACAGGCTCGATGTCATAGCAACGCCCTTTATATTTATCAAGACTAGTCAATCCGTCTGTCCATACAGTCGTCCATGTTCCTGTCGACGACTCCGCCGCCACGGCTGCACCCGCCTCTTCCGGCGGTACACCTGCCTGCGGTGTCATACGAAAAGCCGCTAGAATGTCCGTCTCTTTCACTTGGTAATCCGGAGTATAGTAGGTAAGTCGGTAATCCTTAACACCCGCTTTAAATCCAGCACCGGTCTTTGTTTCAGTTTGTGGAGCCATGTCTCATTTCTCAATTCAAAGTTTTTACGATCATGCAATCTGCCCGTGTCGGCATCCCTTCCAACCCACATACCGCCTTCGGCTAAGGCATCACTCAAAATGATACAAAGAGAACGCCTCGGTCGCTTTACGATACTCTCTGGGTAGCAAAGCTAAAGTCGATCCTTTTCATTCTACCATACCTTTGATATAACTTTTTTTTTTCAAAGAGGGGAAAGCCATAACCTCCATTAAACCTCCATTAATGGTCGATGGCTCACCGAAGATTAAGCAAAGCGCCACCTTTGGTGAGCCATCACTTTCAGTGAAGGCGAAAAGGGCGGAGGAGAAGTCAAAATTAGAGTTTTCGTGAATAAAACTCGACGATCAACAGTTCATTCAGTTTCAAACCGACCCATGGCCGATCCACGGTCCGATTTACGACGCCGACCTTTGCCTCCTGATCAATTCGCAGGTGGGGTGGAATCGTCCATTGATCCGTTCTCTCCAACCAGGAATCCAGCAATGGTTGTGATCGTTTTTTCGAAGAAATTTGAATAGTATCTTTCTGATGGCATTGGTAGCTCGGTATCGTGGCTTTCCTTTCATTGACAAGGATATGGCCATGGCGAATCGCTTGGCGGGCCGATGCGATAGTCGGTGCAAAACCGAGTCGAAACAGGATGTTATCTAATCGCATCTCTAAAAGCTGAAGCAACACTTCTCCTGTCGATCCCTTTACTTTCCTTGCTTCCCTAACATATCGAATCAGTTGTGATTCCGTAATCCCATAATTGAACCGTAATTTTTGCTTCTCTTGGAGTCGAATTGCGTATTGAGAAATTTTTCTTCGACTCTCAGCTCCACTCCGCTGTCCGGGTGGTGCTTCCCTAGTGGCCGTCTTCCTTGTAAAGCCCGGTAATGGACCCAGTCGACGAATAATTCGTAAGCGAGGACCTCGATATCTAGACATAAATTTATGATTTTGGAGAAATATTCCTCGTTCGCCTTTGGTTTCAGCGAAGCTGTCGCTTCGCGAGCAAAAAACCCTTTTTCTTCCTCTTTCTCCATGCTCCGTTCCAGCGAAGTTCGACCTCTTTCTTTGATGGATTATGTTTTCCATGGCTCCTGGCCTCCATGGATTATGGCCGCCATAAATTATGAATCATGTTTCGCACCAAGCAGACAAGGTATGAATTCTTTCTCTCTTCATTTTTATCGAAGATGAAGGCTTTAATTTCAGCGGAGCTGAAACCGATGGGAAGAGGGGTCATCAGTTTCGCTGATGCGAAACTGATCCGCGAAGCGAAACCATTACTTTCCCGTTCAGTGAAGGCGAAGAAACGACACCTTGGGGAAAGCGGGGGATCGATGGCCCGACGATTGTTGTTTCTTTCCTGATGGCCTCAATAGAAAGGATGATACCACACCGCGAGTGAGAGATACAAGGATAAGATTTTTCGCAAGGAAGGCATCGCGCCTAGTCATCACTTTCTCGCGAAACGACTCACTTTCTGAGAAAGTTTTTCAATTCCACTTTGTCCATTCAGAACGGGCCCGCGTACTGACAGGCGGCGACACAGACAAAAAGACTTCCTACATGGTAAATTTGAAATCGATCAGCTGGATGGTGTGGCGACGGAGAAGATGAAATCGAATCAGATGATCTGCAAAATAATCTAATAACTCCCTTCGTTCTTCAATGACGGCAAAGGCCTCATTAAAGCATGTTGTCAAAAGACCATGAAGCAAATAATCACGATCCAGTAAATATATTTCATTCCACGACAAGGAAGCTTCCTTTTCGTTGGTCGCAATAGTTTGACAGGCGGGGGGTGCATGATAATTTTCGTCGGGAGGAATCCACTCGTCGTTTCGATCGCTCTCTGCTGGGTCCGGGAGATATAACCGATACCAATTCGAGTAGGGTGGTTGAACCAATTCTAATTCTTTGGTCACCTGACTTTGCCACCAGGCAGCCACTGAATGACTTTGATACTCGGGACTTCTTTCTCCCCCCTTCTCTCCTTCCATCTCAGTCTTGTCGGAGAGCCTCTTGCAAAATTCCCGCCCCGATGATTCTTCGATTTCTTCATTGTTCCGAGTCGCCAACACTCGATTCTTTTCTTTCAATAGAATTTCATTGGAATGAAGAGACCAATTGTTCACCATTGAGTTCGCGACCTCCGTCGCCAATTGAATGTCTTCCGCTCCAAGATCCGAGTCCCACACCGCTCGATTTCGCGCGGTGACGACCTGTAGCTTGCTTATCCGGACGCCGTCGGAAAAGGCAAATAATTCGGCCGCCTTACCAGCGTATAATCCAATCAAGCGGGCTTCTAAGCCCAGCCGATCCAGAGTTTGATAAGATGGATCGCTTCGCGAGTTCAAAAAGACTGTCGTCAGGTCTAATGACTCAATCCCGGGCTGAGGCGACAAAGTCAGATAGGAGACGGCCGGATGCGGCAGAAGGGTTGTTCGTACGACCGCCTTTCCGGCCTGATAATAGGCCAATCGTGCTGGCAGAAAAGGGTCAAGGAAGCCTTTTACTGCGGGCAATCCTTTCTCAGTAGTTTGCCGGCCAATGGTTTCGATTCCAGCTTCGATTGTTTCGATTGTATGGGGTGTACTTTGAAGAATGGCTTGAATCGAGGATTGATTCATGACGGCAGAAAGGTCTGCCGCACTGAATCCAACGGTACGATGAGCAAGATACCTCCACGAAACATCTTGTGCAATTCCAATCTTTCTACTGTAAAGCTGCAAAATTTCGATTCGTTTCCCCTCTCCTGGCAATTGTAAATGTAACACCTTTTCAAATCGACCAGGACGAAGGAGGGCCGGATCGAGCACACCTGGTCGATTCGTCGCACCAATGACGACCAGACCTTGCAAAGACTGGAGACCGTCCATTTCAACCAAAAGTTGCATCAAGAGGCTCAATTTCTCTTTATTGACTAAGCCAGTCGTCTGATGAGAGTGACGAACCTTGGTTTCGATCACCGTATCCTGCTCCTGATCAACCGGCCGATCGGCTCGCTCACGAAGCGAAGCGACACCGTCAATGACACCTTCGGTGAAGCCCAACCCCCGACCCTCATCTTCCTGAGGCTGCCTTCCTTGGATATCCTGCAACGGGTTGATCACCGCCTCAATAAGTCGATCGGTTCCCATCGTATTTCGCATGACACCTTCTCGAGATGCACCTAAGGTATCGATTTCATCGATGAAGAGGATGCAAGGTGCAATCTTTCGTGCTTGATCGAACACATTTTTGAGTCTCTCCAAGGGAGATTCCTTTTCTTCGGGATCGATCAAAAGGGTCGCTGATTGGATCACCACCGGCACCTCCGCCTCACCTGCGATAGCTTGCACCAAGAATGTCTTTCCGGTTCCTGGTGGTCCAACCAGAAGGAATCCTTTTGGCATCCTTTTTCCACGACCCGAGCTTCGAAGAAACCAGACAATTTCACCTAAAGTCGGTAATGTCGTGTCGATGCCCGCCAAATCTTGAAACCGTCTCGCCGTTGTTGGAATAATCCGGAGATAGTTTGGAGCCTCCCCCAGACCTAAATCGTCGATCAACGTTTCCGCATCGAATCCCAAGGATGCCAATAGGTTGACAAAATAGAGCAAAATCTCTTTCCCATAACTCTGGTAAAAATCTTTTCCAACCTGCTCGATCCACATCACAAAGAGAACCTTATAGACCATCATCCAAGACAGGGTTGTAATCGGTTCCCACAATTCTCGACATTGGGAAACTCCCCTGACCCCTTCACCATCACTTGCAGTGAAGGCGGCACCTTTGGCACCGCCGAAAGGAAAAACAAGCCGTTGAAGCCAACTCGATCTTTTCCTCCCAAAGTGGCTTTTCCTCCGGTCATATGTCGAATCGAAAAGGGAGGAGTAGAGGCTTGGCTCTTCAATGGCTCGAAACGACTGTGGGGCATAATGGTAAACAATGGCAGGCTCTTCCTGCTCGTCACCTTCGACGTCACTTCCGTCGCGAAGCGAAGCCATCACGTTCAACGACTGTGTGGCCTCCTGCTCTTCATTTTCGACGTCGTTTCGCTCGAATCGATCGCGAAGCGGCACCGAAGATGTCGCTCCAACTTTTCCAAAGAAATTTTTCTGCTCCAGAAAAGACCGATGAAAACTTTGATAGTCTACTTGGGTGAGGGGCCAGAGGAAGGAACGTCTTATCAGTTGTGCTGATGGAATGGTGGGAAACTCCAGACCAAATTTGGCTATCTGTGTTCGCACATCGACCGCCCCATCGATCTGGGCCTCCACCATCCTGCTCCAGTCATCGGGCTTAATGATGGTGATTATCGATTTTTCATCAACGGGGGCGGTCGAAAAGAAAGAATCTTCAGGTGCCTCATAAGTCAACGCATAGGTTATATCTTCGAGACTTTCTGGATCGAAGGCGGTTGGTACATCTCCAGTCGATGACGATTTCAGAGAGGGGTGTCGAAAGAACCGTTCCTTTGATATCTGGTCCGTTTTGGTCGGATGAAAGGCGTCGGAATTTTCTTGACGTCTTCGTAACATCGCTTCCCGATGTCGGCCACTAACCGCCACCACCCTCTGCGTCACAGGCTCGCCTCGTAGAACCGACTTCTTCCCGAAAAAGCTCTGTTGTTGGCTGGCCAACGGATTCTCGACACCCATGGTGTCACTTCCCCATTGATAGATATCCTCCGACCTTTCCTCATCGAAACTTACCACATCCTTGGTCACCCCAGCTTCACCCTGAGCGATGGAGGGTCCACGGTAAAATATCTTTTCCATGGGTATCAATTCTACCTGTTCGGAATCCAGAATATCTTTCACCGACTCCCGAAATTTGGCTTCAAACCTTTTAAGACCAGCTAACTCGAGTTGACGATATTTTATATTTACCCAAGGAACAGAGAGATCGGATGGTGTAAAGGCGTGAGGAAGGGCAAGACTACTGGTGAAGGGGCATGAAATTTGAATGGTTTGAATAAAATCTTGCCATCCACCCTGGGAAGGATGAAAAGGTTTTAATGAAAAAAGCCGTTGGCTCCGGTCGTGAAGAAGAAGTGCTTTTAGCTCCTTCCTCTCCGTGTCAGGGCATCGATGACCAGACATCGAGCGGACTTCAATACCATTATTAGGAGAAATATCCTCCCATGGAACGACATCCAAGTCATCCCACTCGTTGACTACCTCCTGCACCGCCTCCTTCTCATACTTTTGTTTCAATTTACTCCACTTTTTTTCCCATTTAATCTGACGCTTTCCATCGAGAGGAAAGAAGGGGTGTTCCCCCTCCCCGTGCCATTGGAGCATTTCATACAACATGTTCTCCGATTCCAGTTTGAAAGGAATATCGTCCCATGGCATCGAAAAGTTATAAAACCATCCCTTTGCATGGTAAGCCCCTTGTTGTTCCGACTCAAAAAGAGGGTAGGATTTAGAAGGCGAAGAGGGGCGGCCTTTCCGCTCGCGAAGCAACGGCTTTGCTGAAGTCGACGAATCAATTCGTTGGCCTCTCCTACCGGAAGGGAAGTTGATTCCCTTTCGCGCAAAAAGACGGAATGAGCCGACTTGACTCTCAGCACGGCTGAAGAAGAGAGGAGTGCTCTTCCCTTTCCTCATCTTTTCTTCTCTTTCCTGACCAAAAGAGACATCCTCTTCCTGAGCTGCACGAGGAAGAAATCCAACATAATTTTGATCAAGCACATTTTTCCAACGCCCATTTAATTTGAGTAATATCAGGTCGGGGTAGAAATCCACTCGGTTGAGAAAAGAGCTGTCAGGGAGGAAGGGTTGGATGTCTCCGTTCGATGGAAGCTGTCGCTCACCGGCGACCTGTTTCGATGTCACGGTGAAAAATGTCTCCCAATTCAGTTTTTGTTCAATTTGCCCAAAAATTGAAAAATTGTTTCCTAAAATATAAGGAATAATATGGTCTTTATATTTTCGCCGTAAGGGAAAAACGAATCCAAAGATGACGTAAAAAAAAAAAAGGGAGGTCGACAGATAAAATCTATCCGACAACGTCGCGACGATCAAATTGGTTGATACCCCGCGAACGGTCGAGATAGTTTTATTACTCCAATCGATGGTCGCCTTCCAAAATGTCAGAAACATAGAAAAGAGGCTTTGTAAGGAGAAAGGCTACCACAGTTTTTAATACTCCATCCTGCATACTTGATGCAGGAATTTTCACTCCTCTTTGGTCGAGCAAATTAAGCAACAATATTTATTGCAGGAAGAAGATCCTATTTTTGACGTCTTTGAACCGTTTCTCACTCGTTTTATCAAATAACCTTGGCTGAGCACTTTGACTGACCAGCTTGGCTGAACAGCTTCGCTAACGTCGAAAGTGAAGGGACACCTGACACCTGTGGTAATTTGATGAAACGAGTGAGAGATACTATCGCTATTTTTGTTGGTGATTTTTCTCGTTTTGGTTTATTATTTCTCTCAAGGAGTCTCTCACCATCACCATGACGCAAGCGCCGAGAACTCTTCAAGGCGATCGTATAACCAATCTCGAAGGACAAATTGATCCTGTAAAGCAAGTATACACCTTGGCTGTTATGATATCAAACAAAGAAATCGAAACACACAGCTTCAGGAAAGCTGGCGCCAAGTCTTGCACAAAAACCTGTTCGAGCCAAAAATCAACCTTTTCACGCTTCATTGTGAGAATCATGAAGCCCAGAGTCGGTCGACCCACGAGTTAACTCGTGGTCGAATCGATCCTTCGATTGCTTCACCAAAGAGTTCATCGAAGGCGAACGACGCGAGGCCTTGACTGAAAATGACACCTTCGATGAAGGCGAGATCCTCGATTCGATGGAGAAAATAAAGGATGAGAAATATCAAAATATCAAAAAAAGGTCGAATCTTTTAAAAAGGGTGAATCGATCGACCTGTCTTACTACCATCCTCCTAAGTGAAGGGGATGGTCAAGCTTCAGTCTTTCTGAGGCGAAAGGATTCGAACCTCTGAATGGCGGGATCAAAACCCGCTGCCTTACCACTTGGCGACGCCTCATGCTTTTCAAAAAATAAAACCATAAAGGTTGGTTTTTTGTCAAATTTTTTAATCTTCTTAGTCGGTTCGTGAAGCGAAGCCCTCTGCCGGATTTGAACCGGCGACTTTTTGCTTACCATGCAAATACTCTACCTGCTGAGTTAAGAGGGCAGAAAGGTCGCTTCGCTTCACCTTCGGTGTGAGGCTCATTTATATATAGACCCTCCTTTCCTCACATTTAAAAGCTCTTTTCAAGCTTCCCTTTCTATTTCTCCTTCAGACGGCAAGTAAAAATAAAGTTTGCCAGGAACCAGGCTTGAACTGGTGACACGAGGATTTTCAGTCCTCTGCTCTACCAACTGAGCTATCCCGGCTTCTTTGAGTAAGTGATACTATACCATACAGCAGGCCAACTTGACAAGCACTCTCCTCCCCGCCTTCTCTTCGATTCCTCCCCCCCTCTTTTTTCCGTCACTGAAAATGATGACGAACAGAAGAGAGAAGGTCTCTTAGATCTATTTTATTTTTTTCTCTTCCATATGTATGCCTCCTTCTACCTTAATGGGAATTCTTTTAATGGGAATTATTCGGAAAGCATTAATCTCTCAGAGAGTATGGATCTATCCGGTCTCTGCCCTGCTCTTTTCTTCGATCGCCCTTCCAATAGTTTCGAGTTTAATTCGTTCCTCCCCGCTTCTTTCTTTTCTTGCCTCCTACCCTGTTCCCTATCTACCCTTCCTTTCTCTATCTAGTGCATTCTTTGCTTATCTGATATTTTATTACCCTGCCAGAAGTAAAAGGCGCCATTCAATGCTCTACGTTCTTCTGGCCTGGTTTTTTTTTATTTTGATCCAGTATATTCTTCCCTTCCTTTTCTATATCGTTTTTCCTGGACTCTGCTCAATCAATCCAATCATAGAAAAAGTCGTCGGTGTGTTGCTCCTTTCGGCTATCATTCTTCAGCCCTGCTTCACCTCTCTTCATCTCGCTGCGACGGGATTGTTACTGATTTTGATTTTCTCTTTCTCTTCTCTTCTTTTTCTCCTTCCAGCTGCCTCCGTGAAACCACTCAGTGGACTATCGGTGCTCGCTTTTCTTTACTATTTTCCCAAAATGCCTAATTTTTTTCTCTCCTTCGCCCCCATTATTCGACGCACGATAGCTTTCTCTCTTCTTTTTTTTATTATTTTGACCCCCCAACTCGTCACCTTTTTTCAACTGGCCGCTTCCCATGTGTTGATCTTTCTTATCACACCGCAGACTCGAAAAGTCAATTTTGTGGTGCGACGATTGCATGCGACTGAGTATGTCGATTATGGCGAGGCAACATGGTTTATTAAATGGCTTTCCTGGTCATTTTGCGCTCTCTATGTTATTTGTACTGCTGCCAAAGTTTATATCCATTTGCCCCCCACACTCCGTTTCTAATAACAAATTGTTTTAATGCCTTCGCCTTCACTGACAGTATCACTGAAGATGAAGGCGTCATTAGCATCGAGCCATGATACAGACTTTTGTCTCGTGTCGCTTTGACTGAAAGAAAAGGTGAAGCGACACCGAAGGTAATGGGAGCGCGCAGTTCACCTTCGGTGAAGGCACAAAAATGGAGGAGAGCTGTCAAATTGAAATCGAAGTGATATGAAACGAAATAAAATGAAACGGAATTTAACTCGAAGCATTCAGCTGATCAAATCGATCCACCAGGCGTTGGATAGAAATAAATTTTTACAAACCAACACACGTCTTCTGCTTGCTCTTTCCGGTGGACAGGATTCGATGGCATTATTATTTCTGTTTTTACAAAGAAAAAATCAAAGAAGATATAAAGTTGGTCTTTGTTGGTGTCACCATTTATGGCGTTGCGACGCGTTTCATGCAATGTCTCATTTGATGCGCCTCTCTTTTACCGTAGAGGAACCTTTCTACTTCATGATAGAACCGACCACCGATCCGCGTTGCCTTTGGCAAAAAGAGAAAGCGGAAAGTGACTCGGAAAAAATCGACGGCCGGTCGCTCCTTGCCTTCTATGCTAATTTGCTCTACTCTGGAGGAAAGAAAAAGACCTCTCTTTTCTTCGATCACTTCACTGAAAGCCTAGTCTCGCTTCGCCCTAAAAGTGAGCAAGACGATGTCTGGATCGAAGATCAGGGTGCAAGAGAAGAAAAGAAGACATCTTTCACGGAGGCAGGGGCTCGAAGTTGGCGATATCAATCATGCCAGCGAATTGCTACCTTTCATAGATATCGAATACTACAGGTTGGGCATACCGCCAGTGATCGAATTGAAACTGGTCTCTTTAATCTTTTTCGAGGAGGCGGAATGAAGGGGGTGGCCGCCATTCAGTGGAATCGAGTATTAAGGAGGCTCTACCCAAAACATTTTTCTTTTTCCAATTTTTATGGTATTACCTTTGAAAAATTTGAATAATCGACGGGTGAGTGGGAGTCTCAAGAGGATCTTGAAAGTGGCAAGTCTCAAAAGGATCTTGAGGGTGGCAAGTCTCAGCTTGAGGATAGATTCACTCGGTGCAGCAAGGAAGACAAAATTTTTTTATTCATCATTCCTTTTAAAAAAAAACGAGATTCTTCTACTCCACCGACCTCTCTTGTCGGTGAGCCGCAATAATGTGAAAAAGGTCTGCCATCTATGGCAATTGCCCATCCATCCCGATGCAAGCAATCAAAACCTCCAATATGTCCGCAACCGAATTCGAAAGCAATTGCTCCCCACACTCCGCTTTTATTTCAATCGACACCTGGATGGGACGCTCTTGCAATTTACCAAGCTTACCTCCACAGAGCAGCTGTATATGGAATACCTTTCTCAGAGGGTGTTTCCGTTTCTCTGTGTTGTCGCAAGAAGATACATTGCATTTCAAATTAGTGGGTTGAAACCTTTTCCACTCGCCATTAGACGACAAATTTTAAAACGGGGCTTGGAAAGGTATGCAACACGATCTCTTCATCTCTCCCATATCGATGATCTCTTTCGTTTTATAGAGAAAAAGAGGCTGCAGAACCATCGATTCCTTGGAGAGTCTCGTCTCTGTCTTCTCCCAATCAGGTCGGAAAAAAGAATCCCTTTTCGAGATGAGAAGGAAAAAAGAGGCAATCAGCAAATCAAAGATGTCATCTTGGTAAAAAATGAGACGGTTTCTTCTTCACTTTACCATGTTTCTTCATTGAGAAAGGGAAAATCACCCAAGAAACAAAAGGTTCTTACCCAGTATGTAGATGCTTTAAAGAGAGGAAGAAAGGCGTGTCTCGTCCCATCGGTTTCAGTTTCGTTTTCGCGATTAGCTTCTTCATCAGCTTCGCTGAAATCGAAGGTGTCGCTTCGCGTCAGCTTCGCTGAACAGCTTCACGAGCCTTCATTAAATATCAGAGCGGAAGAAAGAAAAGGCTTGACATCGACATCACCCATTCCCTCGGCGATCTGGATTCGCGAAGCCCGGATGACGCCGACCTCCCTTCAAAAGGCATTGATCCCCCCTTCTAGAGAGGCCTCTCTTCAATTACCCCAATTTCTCAAGATGGCTGGATCGATCGGAATGGTGAAGGGCTGGAATTCTTGTTTCGGAATACCAACCCATCGGTTTTTGCCGACTGGGGGGAGTCTTCTTTTCCTAGGGAAAGATTCTCCTTTGCTCGGTGAAGATCGAATTTCGATCCAATGGGTCACCCTGGATGAAGACTGTTAGCAGGAGGCCATTAAACATGCCTTTACTAGTGAAAGGGTTGAATGGAGACACATTTATGGTGTAGAATAGAGACGTTCATCGATTATAGAATCGCAACTCCAACCTGATTGGTGAAAAGACGCAAATTTGGTGTCGATGGTTAAAAACACACCGGCCAAAGGGAGTGTGAAACCATTTCAAACACATGGAGACCATTATGGAAGTTAATATCCTTGGATTAATGGCAACGGCCCTATTTATTATCATTCCAACCGCCTTTCTGTTGATTCTATATGTGAAGACAGCGAGTCAAGAGGCATAGAGCAAAGACGGTAAAAAAGGAGCCTCCCAGTCTTCCGTCGGCGAAGTGACGCGCCTCTCGAGCCAAGGGTGATGCGAAAAGGGTAAAAGCAAAGAAAATCGGAGTAAGAGGGATTCGAACCCTCGGTATAATTTTGTTATACACTCGATTAGCAATCGAGCTCTTTCGGCCACTCAGACATTACTCCACGGTAAAGGAGTGAAAAAAAAAACGACTCTCCAGGCTGACATTATTATATCATAAGGAAGACATCGGCGTCACCCTCCTATCTCTGATGGAAAAGAGGTCTTTTGCCTCTGTCGGTGAAACTGATCAAATAGACTTGTCCATCGATCCCCCGCTCGCTCGTGAAGCGACACTTTCAATAAAGCGAAGCAACACTTTCAGTGAAGCGAGGGCGGTGTCGATTCGAGCACGAGTGATTTCTTGGTCTTACCATCCTTTCACCATCGATGCGATCGTCTTTCGCTTTACCTTCCGTTGGCAGGATAGAAATTGCACCTTTGCAGAAAATAAGCGAAATGGTAGGGCTCATCGTCTAATGGATAGGACAGTAACCTTCTAAGTTTTGAATGTAGGTTCGATTCCTACTGAGCTCAACCTATTCTTCTAGTCATGGCGGGGTTATTTTCATTTGTTGCTGGGTAAAGAGACCTTTCTTGGGTCGAAGTAGCGACTACGAATGCTCCTGACGGAATGAGCCCTTTAACCCATCTTCCATTCCTCATCCCAGCCCATTCTTGGCAACGACACTTTCAGTAAAGCGAGACTTTCAGTGAAGAAGACTGCATTTTTGAGCCATCGAGAAACGGCATCGATGGCACGAAATGCTCCCTTCAATAAGAAGGGGAGATTACAATCTAAAAAATCGGTGTAATTTCATCAAGAAGGACAGAGCTATTGTAAATTTCTAAAATAATCACTAAAAAGATTGCAAAGAGAGCCATAAATACACCCATGATGACGGTCGTTCCCCACCCTGGTGCCACCTTTCCATATTCGGAATTAAGAGGCTTGAGCAAAGTGCCAAGCTTTGTCACTTTACTCCCTTTCTCTTTTTCTTCCACCGTTGAAGTTGCTTCCGTCGCCATACTAGTACTTCCTTGTTAGACTTTTGTTACTTTCTGTCGTATTATTCCGATGGAAATTTTTTATCAGGTCGACCAAAAGAGCGTGATCCCGACTCAACGCCTTCTTCTTTCCACTTGAACTCTTTACCCTCACAGAGTGAGGCCTTCCCCTTCACGGAGTGAGACAAGTCCCTCACGGAGTGAGACCCCACCTTTTAGCCTTACCAGAAAGCTCTTGAAGGATTTAGATATGGAAAGTCCAGCCTTTTTTTATACCATCTTTTTGTCATCCCTTTTAGTAAGCATTACTAGCTACTCGATATACGTCGGCTTCGGACCACCCTCGAAGCAACTTCGAGACCCCTTTGAAGAGCATGAAGATTGATCGAAGACGATTCTTTCAGCCAGGGATGTCATCCCCACTCGATCTTCAGCCATCACCTTCGGTGTCGCCGAAGACGAGGCTTTTACTGAAAATGTCACTGAAAGGGATGGCTTCGCTTCACTGAAAGTTTGACTTTACTGAAAGCGAAGCGAGCAAAGCAAATCGAGCAGACTATTCCTTCCAAAGGCTTTCTTTGCCAAAGGCGAGGAACCTCTTAGCAACGCTGAAGCCGATTAATTTTTTACTTCACGATGCGAGGTGGCTCTCTAAAGAAAATTGCAAAGAAGATAATACCCAACGTACCGACCAATAAGAAGGTATAGACTAAAGCTTCCATAATAAAATTACTCAATTCTCGTTCTCAACGAAATGACTACGCTTCATCGAAAGTGAGGTTATCTCTTCTCAAGGCTTTTTCAACCATCACCATGAGTGTCGTCGATGGCTTCAGGGAAGCTGTCGCCTTCATTAAAACTGATAGATCACCATCGGTGTCGCCTCCGACGACGCTTTCACTGAAAGTGATAGATCACCCTCGCTCGCTTCGCGAGCGAAGCGGAGCAATCTTCCACCGAGCGGCCATGTAGACCGACTATACTGACTGTCGACGAGTCGTCGGGTCACCAATCTTTTGAAATGCACCAAATTCTACCTGCTCATCGAGATCGCTATCGATCCCTGCAAAGACATCTCGAAAGATCGTTCGTGCACCATGCCAGATGTGACCAAAGAAGAAGAGAAGAGCAAAGCAGAGGTGTCCAAAAGTAAACCATCCACGCGGGCTACTGCGGAAAACACCATCCGATTGCAGCGTTGCGCGATCGAATTCAAAAATTTCACCCAGTTGTGCTCGTCGAGCATACTTTTTGACTGTGGCAGGATCGTTAAATGTCACGCCGGTCAATTCACCACCATAGAAAGTCACCGACACGCCGACCTGCTCGATGCTGTATTTAGACTCAGCACGACGGAATGGAACGTCGGCTCGAACAACGCCATCTTTATCGATCAAAAGAACCGGGAAGGTCTCAAAGAAGGTAGGCATACGGCGAACAAAGAGCTCATTCCCATCTTTATCTTTAAAAACGGCATGTCCCAACCACCCGACAGCGATCCCGTCACCACTGTTCATTGCACCGGCACGAAAAAGACCTCCTTTGGCTGGGTTGTTTCCAATGTAATCATAGAAGGCCAACTTCTCTGGGATTTCCGCCCATGCTTGGGCCGGTGATTTTCCATCTGCTAGGCCAGCCTGAACACGTCGTTCGATTTCTTGTTGAAAAAAGCCGAGATCCCACTGATATCGAGTTGGTCCATACAGTTCAATCGGAGTTGCAGCCGATCCATACCACATCGTGCCTGCCACAACAAAGGCTGCCCAAAAGACTGCAGCGATACTGCTCGAAAGGACAGTTTCAATGTTTCCCATACGTAATCCATTGTATAGACGTTGCGACGGGCGAACACAAAGGTGGAAAAGACCTGCCAAGACACCTAAAATACCGGCTGCCATGTGATGAGATGCGATCCCCCCCGGATTATACGGGTCGAACCCTTCTGCACCCCATGAAGGCGCAACCGGTTGCACGCTGCCGGTAATACCGTACGGATCGGAAACCCAAATTCCAGGACCAAATAATCCTGTCACATGAAATGCGCCGAAGCCGAAGCAGGCAAGGCCAGAAAGAAAAAGGTGAATACCAAAAATCTTAGGAAGGTCCAATGCTGGCTCTTTTGTGCGTGGATCGCGAAACAGTTCTAAATCCCAAAAAACCCAATGCCAAATGGACGCCATGAACAATGCACCGGATAAGAGAAGATGAGCGGTGGCAACGCCTTCATACGTCCAGATGCCTGGATTGGTAGCCGTTTCTCCACTGATCGTCCAGTTACCCCACGATTCGGTGATCCCTAATCGAGTCATGAAGGGAAGAACAAACATCCCTTGACGCCACATTGGGTTCAGCACTGGGTCAGATGGGTCGAAAACAGCAAGCTCGTAAAAAGCCATAGAGCCCGCCCATCCTGAAACAAGTGATGTGTGCATTAAATGAACTGCAATTAAACGACCCGGGTCATTCAATACAACAGTATGGACACGATACCAAGGTAATCCCATAAGTCTAAAGAGAGTAAAAAATTGATTTCCTTTCTTTCTTTTTACAGAGTCACTACAATTATATCATATATTCCAGATCGACGACTCCTTCGCATAGCGACCAGTGCAAGCACAGCAAACAGACGCTTTTTCTCTCCTTAGTCTTCTTTCTAGCAAAACGTCCTTCCCAGTTCACCATTTTTTTCTAAATTTCTTTCATCAAAGGTGAGCTTTTATTTTTGATCGAGGGTCTGATGAAGGGAACTCGGCTTCGCCGACAGTGATAGCAAAAGAAAAAGAGACTCTTTTTTCTCGCTTCACTGAAAGTGACGCGAAGCGACACGATCACTTTCAATAAACAGTTTCGTTTCGGCTTGACTGAAAGTAATGGCAGCGTTTTCGTGTCAGCTTCGCTTCACCAGAGGCACTGATACCAACTTAAATGCTTGGACTGTTTCTCAGAGAGATCCTTCGAAAACGTTTTCGTCGAAGCAAGAGAAAAAATTATGTGCTCTAAATTATGAAATAACTTTGTTTGAAGCGCAATTTCGTTCTGATTGGACAGTGGTAAAAAGTGCCCAAAGTGAGAATTTCATTAATCCTGTAGAAAGTACAGCCGTTCACTATTCACCAACGATACAACCTGACATGGCTAAGTTTTTAGAGAAATCTAATCAATTTAGATTTTGTGGGGGAGAGTCTGATAGAGCTCTCTAAAATGTGTTTGGAAGAGCAAACCTCTATTCAGGAGGATTAGAGAAGGTAAATTAGTTAAGAGTTGATATTATTCAAACTGTCGTTTATAAAGAAATGTTCTTTTTCTTCAAGTTAAAACAGGCTCTCAAACAATTCTGGGAAGAAGCTGAGAGCCAATTAGAGCACGAATCAGTTTTCGTACACATATCTTCCTTCTTCTCACCCGCGAAGCGACGCAAAACGACGCCAAGCGGCGCCAAGTAACACAAAACGACATTTCGGTTTCAACGAAACTGGTTAGCCAAGTTGGTCAGCAAAGCTGGTCAGCAAAGTTGAAGCGAAGCGACGCCTTCACTGAAAGTTATGGCTCAGTTTCGTTGAAGCGAGCAGACGCCAATCTTGCTTACTGGTCTATGCTGCCTCTCCATCTAGAAAGTGGCCTCAAATCAGCAACAAGCAGAGCAGACCCATCGTAAAGATCGAGGCCAGTCCCCGCTGGAATTAAATCTCCACCGATGACATGTTGTTTCAATCCCCGTAAATAGTCGATCCGTCCCTCCGTTGCATGTCGAATTAAGACTCGAGTTGTTTCCTGAAAACTTGCAGCCGAAAGAAAACTGTCAGAGCGTGAGGCGGTCTTTGTAATGCCGTAGAGGGCCGGCTCATAGTGTGCTTTTTCTGCTTTTGGAGGAAGAGATCGATTGATTTTTTCAACAATGTCGAAGCTAATATACTCTCCCGAAAAAAGGGAGCTATTGCCAGGCATTGTGATCTCTACCTTGGATGTCATTTGTCGAATGATGATTTCGAGGTGTTTGTCTGCTATGACGACACCTTGGGAAAGATAGACCTTTGAAATTGCTTCCACTAAAATCTCTTGAATTTGTTCGACGCTCCGCCTGGCTGCGTCTTTCTCAGAAAGAGGTTGTCGATATTTATGTCGAGAGTCATATCGATAGAGTTTAAAAAACTCTGTCAATCGCTGCTGGACACCACCTTTAATTGGCCTGCCCTGCTTCGTTTTGGAGGCTTCAAAGAGTTGTTCAATCTTTGGAATTCCTTGAACGATATCATCAATCAACAATTGGCGATATGGTAAAGCTACAATGGGTGTGTTTCCTTCAATCCATTGTCCCCCGTCCGCATAGAATTGACCCCGCGCATAGGCTAGAATAGTTTCCGCTCGCCGAAGAGTGACTTCTTCTCTCCCTACTCGTATCACTTGCCCACTGATGGGGGCTCCCAGGCCGGAGGCAATCTCTTGACCGGCGTAAAGAAATTGACCAACGTAAACGATCGGCCTTCGACCCCTCGTTAAAAGATTGATTTGATCCCTCGCAGTGAAAGTAGCAGCATTCGTTCCCTCGGGTCGAGAGCAAAGCAACTTCTCCCTGCTGACCAGTTGACGTAGTATCTCACCCTCAAACTTCCTTTGCGGGGCAGGAGAGGCACTATTACCCTCGTTTCGCTCGCTTCGCGAGTGAAGCGACAACTTTGCTGGAGGCTGGGAGAGGTGCCATCCGATAGTCGGTGCACTTGGCGAAATGGTATATCCTTTTTCTAAAAAGAGGGTTTTCGATCGGTTGTTGTAGGCAACTTCTCCAAGAAGAGACCGATCATCGATCAGATGGCCCCCCTCTCGATGGAGGTGGTAGATTGTGACGATCGAAAGCTCACCTCGTCCCTCCCCTAAAAAAGGAAGCTCGCTTTTCCCTAAAAAAGGGAGTAGCCGGATAGACTTTTGGAGGTGTTGGTCGGCCTTTTTAGAGGAAGGTGATGGAAGGGGAAGCTTACTCTGCGTAAAGCGAGTTTTCACCCACGCATCGGCGAGGGGAAGTCGGCTTCCAGCGAGAATCCAAATCGCCTTCAATGGGCGCCTCGAGTAAAACTTCTTTTCACCTCCCTGGAGTTGGACTCCCGACTTGGTCGTAGCCACCTGTCCTGCCAGCTGCGCAAAAATTATTCGTATGCCTTCTACCGTCGTATTTGTCTCCGTCTCCATGGAAGGAGACTGGGCGAGTAAATGATCTTGTAAGACAGTTTCACCTTGTCGAACGAAGAGCACGGTGGATGCTTCCATCAACAGTCGGGTCTGATTCGTTCGGCTCGATCGACCCTTCCTTTCGTGTAGACCTCTTTTTTTCCAAACCTCCTCCAAAATGCATTTCCCCTCAACCTTGACTAAGAAGGCTACTCTTCCACTGGAAGTTCGAATCAAGAGACCTTGCAAAGGCCTTGGAAAATGGATAACTCCAGGATGGGGTGCACGCACTTCTTCCACTAGATGGCCGGAAAATACCCCCCCGGTATGAAACGTTCGCATCGTCAACTGTGTTCCAGGCTCTCCGATGGATTGTGCTGCTATAATTCCAACTGCATCTCCGACGGTAACAAGTTTTCGTTCACTCAGATTCCACCCATAACAGAGTTGACAGACTCCCTCTGAAAGTGAACATTTCAAGGGTGACCGGACAAGCACCTCTTTACAATGGAAGGCAAGTTTTTTGGCGAGGTTGTCAGAGATGATTTGATTTCGTTTTCCCAAAAAACCTTCTCCGGGCAGAGGAATGTCGGCTGCAAGGACGCGACCAGCGAGTCGCTCTTCCAATGAAACGATTGTTTTCTTCCCCGACTGGATCTTTTTGAGAAAGATTCCTTGTCGTGTTCCGCATGTCATCCCCTTAACGACAACGTGGTGGGCGACGTCGACCAATCGTCTCGTGAGATAGCCGGCATCGGCTGTTCGGAGGGCGGTATCGACCAATCCTTTTCGAGCTCCATAGCAGGAGATCATGTATTCCGTCAATGTTAATCCTTCCCGAAAGGAGCTCCGAATCGGAAACCCAACGATGCGACCCTCTGGATCGGCCATCAGCCCTCGCATAGCTGTCAATTGACGAACCTGAGAAATATTTCCTCTTGCTCCTGAAAACGCCATCATATAGACTGGATTTAAAATGTCGGTTGCTCGAAAATGATCGACCACATCCTGCCGTAACCTTTCACTAGTCCGGTGCCACGTATCAACTACCTGTTGAACCCTTTCGACGTCGGTGACATACCCCTCTCGACATTTCCGTGCCGTCGATTGAACCGCGTATTCAGCCTGTGAAAGAAATCGTGCCTTCTGGGGGGGCCGTTGTAAATCATCTAATCCTATCGAAATACCTGCCTGCGTAGCGAAGCTAAACCCTTTCTCTTTCATCTTCTCAACGATGCTGACAGTGGTAGCTGGCCCATTGTGTGAGTATGACCAAAGAATGAAGGCTTTTAGCCTCTTTTTATCAAAGCAATGATTAAAGAAAATATTGGTCGACGTCATGTCCATTTTTATAAAAAAGCATTCACTTAAGACCTAAGCAGCCAAACACACAAGGTATTGGTTCAGTTTTGCTTCAATTTCGCTGAATAGCTTTGCTTTTTATCCTTCTTTAAGGCGGAAGGCTTCGCTTTGCGTCAACGAAAGCTGAAAAGCTTCGCTGAGCAGACCTTCGCTAAAACCGAAGACTTCGCTTCGTTACAGCGAAGTTGACGCGAAACGACACCTTCCTAGGCCGGCACGGTGATATGATGCATTACAATTCTTCCAGCCGTCGTCCGAATATAGCGACCCACCAGCCTGCTTTTCTTGCCACTCTTTGCTGTAATCTTTTGCACCTCGGAACGAATCGAAAGCCGCCTTCCATTAGAATGAATTCGAATTTCAAGAGGTTCTTCCGAATTGGTTGGGCTTTCAAAAATGCCGGCAAATCGAACCCAAAGAGGGGTATGTAATGCCATACGGCGATTCGCATATGCGCCCAATGCATCCCCAACATTGGCGAAATAGGGTGCATTAGCGAAACTAAAATCATCGCATCGCATTGCCTTGCTTGTGAAGCGACTCCGGTCGAAACTGGTGAGATAGTAACATCCCAGCACCATATCTTGACTGGGGACTAGGTTCGGCTGCCCTGTGGCAGGTGACAAAATATGATTCGACGACCAGAGTAACCTCCATGCCTCTGCTCGAGCCTGAAAGGAAAGGGGGATGTGGACACCCATCTGGTCGCCGTCGAAATCCGCGTTGAAGCCAGCGCAAACCAAGGGATGGAGATGGATAGCACGACCTAGAACCAGCGTAGGTTGAAATGCTTGTATCCCGAGTCGATGCAAAGTGGGTGCTCGATTCAGTAGAACTGGGTGGTGTTTCATAACCTGTTCTAATATTCCCCAGAGCAAGCGTTGATTTCGTGCGATGTATCGCTTTGCCTTGGCGACGTTTCTAGCAAAGTTTTGCAGTAGAAGATATCGAATTAAGAAGGGGGAAAATAATTCGATAGCCATCTCTCTGGGCAAGCCACATTGATGTAAGTGGAGCGTCGGTCCAACGATGATGACCGATCGGCCTGAATAATCAACCCGCTTTCCTAGAAGATGATGACGAAATCGACCCATCTTCCCTTTTAAAGAGGCGGAGAGCGACTTCAAAGGTTGACCTGTATTGTGATCGATGACGGCCCCGCTACCACTACCCTTTCCATTCTCGATCAGCGCGTCGACCGCATCCTGAAGGGATCGCTTTGCAAGGCAGATCGTGTTGACATCCAAAATGGACAACTTTTCAAGGCTTTTATTGGCAAACAAAATCCTTCGATACAGTTTGTTGAGATCGGAGCTGGCAATGATGCCATCCGGAGTCTTTATGATGGGGCGTAGACCGGGCGGAAGAACAGGAAGATTGGATAATACCATCCACTCCGGCTTTCTGCCGCCCATCAGAAAAGAGTAGACTAGTTTTATACGACGCATCAGCCGTCTTCGCTCCTTTATCAACTTCTTCGTTTCGTTCCTTTGGTTTTTTATTTCTGCTCTGATTATATCCGCTGTTTCTTCCAGGTTAGAAATGAATTCTGCTTTTGGTGTTAATTGTTTTAGGGCTCCCCATGTACCTAGTTTCTGGTATAGAAATGGTGTCATAATCGACTTGCCTTTGTCTCCTAACCCTAATTCTAGAAGCTTTAAAATACAATTATCCTCCCTCCGATTCCGAGCGAAAAACTTGTTTATTGCTGTTTTTCTAAGGTAAGATGCTTTTGTGACATAAGCTTCTCTAATTGAAGCCACTTCTCTTTTATTATTGTACTTACTTACGAGCCCCTTTTTCTCGTTTAGCAACTGTACTTTGGTTTCTATTTTCTTTCTCGCTTTTTCATACCGTGTTTTATACTTTTTTTGTTTTTGTTTAGAAAAAAAAGAAAACATTCTTTCGTCATCAGAAAGAAAGACTATTTTTTTATTTCTAAAAAAGTGAAACTCTAATTCTTGACACTTTTCCTCAAAAATATTGTTCTCTAAAACGGAAAGCTGGGATAGCAGCTGCGGCAATAAGACGGGCAAATCCACCTTACTCAGGAGATAACGAATCGCGTCGCCTCCAGTGTGGCAAAGCACCTCCTGCGCCGCCTGTTGACGGTTCATCGGGTAAATCGTCAGTAGATCGGAGAAGCTGCTTTTCACGACCGGCCTATCGAGTCGACAATAGTGGATGATGGGACGGTCTTCTCTGCGAGCCGACTCCACCAAAAAGCGCAAGGTGTCCTCCCTAAGACTGGGGAGAGGCGTACAGAAGGGAGAGGTAGGAAATGTGTGAGACCTATTATAGACTCCCTCCAACGGCTCGTCTAAAGAGTGATAAAGGTGGCTTCCTGAGAGAATCTTATCAGAAAGTGGGAATTCATCGTCAACCAAAGGCAACACTGGCTCTTCCAAAGGCGACATCGCACCATTCGGAGCTTTCCCCCCCGATTCAAGGAAAAAAGTGTCGCATTTCAAAGAGTGAGAAGGGTCGCTTCGCTCGAGAATCTTCTTTGAAGGTGCGACTACACTCTTACCCACATGACGATACAGTACGTCTTCGCCAGGGTACAAAGGAGTCAAATCTTCGTCCGACAAACCAGACAGTGAGTCACAAGAGATTGGCTCTTCCAAAGGCAACATTCCATTATCATTTGGCATCCTTTCCGATTCAAGGAGAAAGGTGGTGCAGTTAATAAGATTTTTCAGCATTTCCGTTTCGACTCCCAAGAAATCGGCGATAGAGCTAGACTTTAAATCGGTGATAGAGCTAGACTTTCTTTGCCAATACCAAAGATGAGTAACGGCAGAAAATAATTGAATAAATCCTAACTGAACTCGCCGCAATGAAGAAGATGCTGGTTCCACCTCACAGATGGGGCAAACGAAGATGTGTCCCCTCCTCCTAGTAACCTCAGGTGGAGGTTTTGCATTGGGGCCGTACTTACCGCAGCTACAGGATTTATCAACCACCGGTCCAAAGAGTCGCTCACAGAATAAGCCATCTGTGATCGGTCTATGCGTCTTATACTCAACCGTCTCTGGATTTGTCACCTTCCCCACTATCGCTCCGGTCAAGAGCCTCCTCTCTGCCCATCCCCGAATCTGTTCCGGCGAAGCGATTCCAATACTAATATGGTGAAGGCGGCGTGTTCTTTTTGCGTCTAGATCTTCTTCCACAGGGAAATCGTCATCTTCTCCCGGAGGGAAATCGTCACACCACCTTTCTTTATACCAGACTTTTTTTTCTTTCTTTGATTCGTTTTTTTGAACCTGTTTCGAAGAGACGCCTTGAATCAAAGGCAAGGCCGTATTTTTTTTGTGCTTCTCAAAAAATTGATCAATCTGGTTGATCCTTTTACCCTTGAGGAGCCCCTGCTCATCAAGGCCAAGGTTGTAATCTTCTTTTGTGTCTTTTATAAGACCATTGATCTGCGCGATTTTCTCCGCAAGGTCGAGGTCGTCTTTTTTTGCGTTCTCTAAAAATTGCTTCCTTGGCGATCTTCTCATCGATCTTTTTTACCTCCTCGAAATGTGTTGGTTACAGAACCCATCCATCAGCAAAGCTAAAAGGGTCTAAAAAAAAAGGAGAATATCTTTCGCGCGCGAAGCGAAGCCTTCGGCGAAGACAAAGGTGTTGCTTCACTGAAGACGTCGCTTTGCTGCACAGCTTTGCTGACACCGTCGGAAAAATCCTGCGCGTCAAGGCTCCTTTTTCGCCTTCCCCATGAAGGTTGAAGGATTACTTTTCAGCGTCAGGAACGACTAGATTAATTTTCCCACCGGCATGCTGTTTCCCGCCAAAAATATTAATGTCCAGACAGAGGGATTGTAATTCGCGCAACACCATTTGAAATCCTCCCGATTTCCCCAATGGAAGCTCCTCCCTGCCCGATTGTTGGTTCTTTTCGACGATCCACTTCCATACCTCGCGTCGACCCTCGATGTCATCAGATTTTGTCGTCAAGATCTCTTGAAGTGTGTAGGCTGCCCCATACCCCTCCAAGGCCCACACCTCCATTTCACCCAGTCGCTGTCCTCCACCTTTTCCTCTTCCACGGACTGGTTGTTGCGTGATAATACTATATGGCCCCCTTGCGCGAGCGTGAATTTTTTCATCAACCAAATGAATTAGCTTTAGCATGTAGGCTCTTCCAACCGTCACAGGTTGATGAAAGGCATCTCCTGATCGACCATCAAAAATCCTCATTTTTCCTGGAAAATCCGGCCAAAAAAGCCATTCATGGCCGGTTCGTAATCTCGCCTGGTAAAGCTTGAGATAGACCAGACTTCTGGAAGCCTCCGACCCATACATCTCATCGAAGGGCGTGATCGAAAATCGTTGCTTTAAAAATCCTCCCGCCAGCCCTAGCAAAGCTTCAAACACTTGACCAACATTCATTCGGGATGGAACACCCAATGGATTAAGGACCATATCAACGGTGGTTCCGTCGGGCAAATAGGGCATATCTTGACGTGGAAGAATGGTGGAGACAATTCCTTTATTTCCATGCCGTCCAGCAACCTTATCCCCCACCTGAATCCTTTTCCTTTCCACAAGATGGAGCCGAACAGAGATAAGTTTGTCGGGTTCCCCGCGCTTCTCCTTTTGAAACTTCTTTTTCACATCAATTACTCGACCCTCAACCCACTTGGCGACACGGAGAGAAACATCTCGCGTTTTGAGACGCTTCTTTCTAAGGATCTCATAAGCCAGTCGTTCATACCCCGAAAGAGGTGGGAGTGGAATCAGCTTCACTTTACTCACCAGCAGATCGCCTGTCTCGACCCAGCTTCCAACCTGCACCACCCCATCCTTATCGAGAGAGGCTCGCTCGGCCGGCTGGAGATGTAAATTATGTTTGGTAATCGTGACCTCTTTCCTCTCCATTTCTTCGATCTGGGTCTCGTATTGTTCGATATGGAGCGAGGTATAAAGATCATCAGAAAGGAGTCGATCGCTCACGACCACAGCATCCTCAAAGTTATATCCATCCCACGGAAGGTAAGCAATCACAACATTTCTTCCCACAGAGAGTTGTCCACCTTGACTCGCCGCGCAGTCGGCCAAAAGATCGCCTGGCTGAACCCAATCCCCTTCCTGCACCCAAGGTCGATGACGGAGGCAGGTTTTTTGATTCGATTGCTGAAACGTCTGCAAAGAGTAAGAATCGTCACCTAAAGGCCATACCACCTCTTCTTTACCCAAAGGCCATACCAACTTTTCTTTTGGGCCCGCTTTCTCGCGGAACGAGGGAGGAAAGCAGAGATTAGAATACTTGATTTGACCCCGCTGTAAGGCGTAACCCAAGGCGAAGGGATTGAGTCGAGAAACGCCATCGCTTCGCTTGTTTCGATCGCTTGGCGAGGGAAGGAGGGGGTGGCCTTCTTTGATCTCGCTTCGCTCCTTTCGCGGGCTTCGCTCGCCAAGCGAGGGAGCGAGGGAGTAATATTGTGTCGCCTCGTTGCGTTTCGCTCGCTGGCTTCGCTTTGCTTCACGCGCAAAACTAGCGAGCGAGCGAAGCGAAGCCAGCGAGGGTGAGGAAAGTGTCTCGAAGGGCAAGGTTGCCTTCCAAAAAAGACGGGATTCGCCTCGTGGCCGATTCGACTCTTTCGCTTCAGGCAAAGAAAGCACGGAAAAGGGGGCAATTTTTATATCGAAGCCCCTTCCTAATGAGGCCCTCGAAAATCGTGGGATCCATCCCCTTTCTTGAAATCCTTCTCTTCGCGCGCTCCCTTTGTTTCGCGAGCAGTTGAGCCTTTGAACAATAATCTTCCTTCCACTGACATAGGAGACCCGGCCCGCTTTCTTTGCACCCACGATATGTCCCGACTCGGCAACGACCCGACCTTCAAGGCCGGTCCCAACGATGGGTGGCTCCACCGTCAAGAGTGGAACTGCTTGCCGCTGCATATTAGAGCCCATTAAGGCCCGGTTGGCGTCGTTATGCTCTAGAAAGGGGATTAATGAAGTGGCGATGGAAATCATTTGAATCCGTGAAATGCCGACATACTGGATTTTTTCTCGAGTCGTTTGGCCATAATTATCGCGCAAATTTTCACCTCGTCGGACAGGGAGGAAAGCATCAGGGAGAAGATGAGAACGAGAAGAAGCAATGTCAGCAGGAGCAATGCTGGCTTTTTCGTCCTCCTCTCTCTGTGCTGAAAAGAAATGGAAGCCCGCCCGCCGCTGTATTTGGCCCTCCTTGAGATGGTAATAAGGTGTTTCTAAGACCCCTTCATAGTCGACTCGTGTATAGACACTTAAGGAGTTTACAAGGCCTGCGTTTTTTCCTTCCGGCGTCTCGATAGGACAAATTCGTCCATAATGGCTTGGATGAATTCCCCGCATCGCCATGGCCGCCGTTTCGCGGCTGACGCCTCCAGGTCCTAAGCAACTGACACGCCGTTTGTGTGTAATCTCTGCTAACGGATTTGTTTGATCCATGTATTGAGAAAGTGGATTGGAACCAAAAAATTCACGCCAAGCCCCATCCAACGCTTTGGCGTCGATCACTCTTTTTAAAGAAATCGACTGCTCCACCCGACTTACTTTGAAACGAAGCAGTGTTTTTAAACGATCCAGTCCAACCTGAAATTGATTCTGTAACAACTCGCCACATGTCTTGACTCTGCGATTTTTTAAATGATCGATATCATCGACCAGCAGGTTGTTGTTTTGCACACGCCTTAAGTAGGTATACGCTAATTGAAGATCTCGAGCCATCAATTGCGTCGAACGACACGAGAGCACCGATCCCATCGCTCGATCCTCCAATTTCTTATCTAGGCGAGCACGTCCCAACCGTCCTAAGGTATAGGTGGCTGGATTTTTAAATTTATCGTATAGAAAAGCTCGCCCTCCTTGCCAACCACACGGCAACGCCCATAGAAAAAAGAAGGATGTCATCTCAGTCAATATATCTTTCTGTTCTTCGGTCTTTTCATTATTTATCCTTCCTTCCGCCTCGGCTTTCTCAGTCCATATACCCAATATTTCTTTTGTATCTTTCCATCCTTCTGCCTCGGCTTTCTTACTCAAGAGACGCAATGTGTTTACTGTATCCACTCTATTTTCCCTTCCTTCCATCTCGCGTTTGATTTTGTCAAACGCAAGGTAGGTAGCTAGGCTGCCCGTTCCTTTCATCTTTTTACTCCGAGCGCCCTTCTCTTCCTTCCTGACCAGGACAAGGTCCAGAGAATAAGAGGTGATCTTTAAGATTCTCTCCCATTCAGTAATGGGGTCAACATCACTTTTAGCAACGGGATCATCATTACTCTCAGTAATGGGATCGTCATCACTTTCAGTGATGTTGTCGCCATCCCCATCATTTAAGAAGTCGCCATCCCCATCATTTAAGAAGTCGCCATCCCCATCATTTAAGAAGTCGCCATCCCCATCATTTAAGAAGTCGAAATCCCTCTCAGTTAAAGGGTCGAGATCAATTTTAGCAGCGATGGCATCAACATCACTTTGAGTTGAGGAATCGAGAGCAATTTCAGCGATGGTCTCGAGAGCACCTTTCCTTTTAGTGATGGCCTTGACTTCACTTTCAGTTAAAGGATCGAGATCAATTTTAGCAGCGATTGCGTCGATATCGCGTTTAGTGAAAATGATGTAATCACGTTCAGTTAAGGGGCCGATATCCGATTTAGTGATGGCGTTAGCTTCGCTGACGCCATTACTAAATGAGGTGGGATCCTCTTCACTTTTAATGAAGTCGACAAAAGTACTTTCAAAATCGAGACGCTTCTGCACTATCGATCCTTCTCTTTTGAGAGCACGGATTTTCTGGAAAACGACCTTCATCTTTTCTCGAAGATGAAAGTCGTTTTCAGCTTCAATGAAGCTGACGATACTATTTTTGAAGTGGCTAAATTCCTGTAATAGCCATTCTCCTTTCAATATCGATTTTTCTCTTTTGAAAACCTTGATTTTTTCGAAGACAAGCTTTATCTTTTCTTGAAGTTCATCCAGCTTTTTCGTCGCATCTTTAATATCCCGGCCGTCAATGGTATCGGTCACGACTCGGTCCAATAGGTGGAGCGCCAATCTTTGTCGATATTTCCATGGAAGGCAAAAAGTCTCTTCTTCGCTGCAAATATCCATCTCAAAGGCGGCCATACTGTTGGAAAGAAGATGGTATGGAATCTTTGGCGTCCTTTTCAAATAAGCATAAAGCTGATTCTGCTCCTCTTTTTCCTCCTTTTTCTCAATGTTTTTCTCTTCTTCCTCCTTTTCCTCAATTTTTTCCTCAAGTCGAAGCCAACTGCCAGCAAGGGGTATCAAGTCAACAGAGTAAACCTCTCTTTCTCTTCCCGTCAATCGTCGATGAAAATAAATACCGGGGGATCGAACCATTTGATTGACGATAACTCGTGGGGAGCCGTTGATGATGAAGTGGCCACGCCTCGTCATGAGAGGAATACTACCCACCAAAATCCATTCAACTTCTTTTTCTGGACCCCCTTTCGCCACGATTTTTGCCGGCACATACAGTTTAGACTCATATGTTTTTCCCTCTAATATTGATTTCTTGATCGTGTAGTCGGGTGGGGTCAAGATAAAACGATTTGGATAAAAGATGATTTCAATCTCACCAGCCTTAGCAAAGATGGGACCCATCTTCTGTAACTCAGTAAGAATACCGACTTCTAAAAATTGTGAAAAACTTTTTTTTTGAATTTCTATAAAATCAGGAATATAAAAAGAACCATCCCGCCGAGTTGAATCTTTTACCATAGTCACCTGTCTCCTTCGTTCATGCTGATTCTACCATGCAGTGAGAAATCAATACAAATGTTCCCCTCGCATCCTCTTCGGCGAAGCGGAGCGCACTAAAAGCGAAGCAAAGCTTCCGCTAAACAAAGCTGGTCAGCAAAGGTAAAGCCAAGCGACACCTTCGGTGGAGCGGCACCTTTGGTAAAGATATCGTCATCTTCCATTAAGAGTTCGTTAAAATCCGACCCTTTATTTTTGATTAAGGTCTTCAACGATGGGAAGAGAGAATCATTGTAAAAAAAAAATTTGATGCTACAATGTCGTAGTAAGGAATATTTCATTGGGCGGCATAGCCAAGTGGTAAGGCAGAGGATTGCAAATCCTTGATTCCCCAGTTCAAATCTGGGTGCCGCCTACACATTTGCTGTTTCATCACTTTCAATGAAGCGACACGAGCCTCGCCATCATTTTTCGGGAAGCGAGGGCTGAACAGTGTTGTTTGACCAGAGAAATCGTTTCACGTGGACTGACTTTAAAAAATCAGGCTAAGAAGAAGGTGGCCGACGAGGAAAAGAGAGTCGAGTCGATCGTTGAAAACGACGTCAAGGATAAACATCATTCCTGTTTCTTTTGGCGCGAAAAGAACGTCTCGACAAAATTGACTCCTCAATGTCTTACTCGAAAAGCTTTTTTATTTTTTTAAAGAGTATTTTATTATAGATAAAAAAAGTAAGTCTTTACCTGAAGAAAGGTTTCAGCGAAGCTGTTTAGCGAAGCAACGTGAAATATCAATTTCTTCTCACATATAACATCCATACCGTCTGGCTACATAGACCCTTGCTTAATGCTGCCACTCGACAGTTCTGACATGATTTGAAAGGGTCTTCTACGGAGGTATGGACTTAAAAAGAATGGTAGCAGTTTTGTTGATGAAAATCAAATCTACCCCCCCCCTCGTCTCGGCTTCGGCAGAGGGAAAAAAAACCTGGTGACCCTGACTGTATACCCATCCTTTTTTTCTCCTTGCTGCGTCGGCAGTTTCTTTTTTTGCAGGGAATTATCCCAATCAACGGGTAGTTGAATCGAAACACTCTTCGCTTACTGCGGTGTTGCTTCGCTTCAGCTTTGCTAAACAGGTTTACTAAACAATTTTGTTGAATAACTTGGATTCGGTTAAGGCTTCGCTTCGTCTTCGGCGAAGCGAAGAGGAAAGAGCGAGAGTAAAAAAGCAAAGAAAAGTGAGTCCACCGCCATGGTGAAATGGGAGACACATGACTTTCAAAAAGTCAGGAAGCAATTCGTATCGGTTCGAGTCCGATTGGCGGTAAAAAATCTTTTTTTATCAAAGAGCACTACAGAAACCCTCGCTGGCAAAGCAAAGACTTTGACGAAGCGAAGCAAAGTTTCCCGCAAATAGAAGCTATTCAGCAAAGCTGAAGCGAAACGACTCCATCACTTTCAGTGAAGCCAAAACTGAAAGTTTTCACCTTCGGTTTCAGCGAAGCTGTTCAGCAAAGATGAAATTAAGCTAGTCAACCAAGCTGAAGCGAGCAATATCATTGATGGAAAAACTTTTTGATGTCGGGAATGAATTTTTTCACATCAAAAGGAAATTCTGAACTCCCCGGCCAAACAAACCCACCGCGGGTGGGTGGAATGATGTGTCGGTCCGACCACTCCCCCACAAGGTTTTCTGGCCAAGACTCGATTTCCCAATCATGATACTCACCGTCGGGATGAATAAATTGATCCAGTCGTTCCGCCACCTTTCCATCGATGGCGGAGGCAAGCGTGGTGGAACCATTGGAAAAAGATTCTGCCATCTTTCGAGGAAGTGGCCAGGCGGTAAACAATATTTTTCTACTTGAAAGGCAAATGGGAAATTCTACTCCATAGTAGGGATCAAGATTCTCTTTCCTTTCTCTGTGGGCCTGCGATTTAGAATCCTTTTCTGCCTGAGGAAAGAGATTGAGGCATCGAACGTACTCTTTAAACTCGTCTCCACTTCTTTCTTTGTCTGGTATCCGCATCCCACGGCTTGCCAAATATCGAGGACGGTATCGAGTTGTGATGACCAATCTTCGTAGCTGCTCATCCCAGCCGGCATAGAAGGGGGGTGAGGAGTTTTCTCTTTCAAGGAAAGGGGCAATGTTGTTGAGGAACACTTTTTTATTGGGGTTAAAAAATGGAGACACTTCCTCAAGAGCCGACGAAAATATAGTTGAGGGGGGCAAGGAGTGGAAGAGGGGTTGATCGAATTTTAAGACACGTTCTTCTTCCAAATTCTCTTCCGGATCTAAAGTGATTGAAAAAAGGCGTCGGACAACTTTCAATGTTCCTTTAAATTGATGGTTATAAACATGATCTGCATAGCTTTGTAGCCTGTCCTCATCCAAAGTCGTTTCGTTCTTCTGTTCTATCAGATAGTCTCGTAGGCTGTCACCCGATAAATAAAGAAAGTCTCGCAGACTGTCATAATAATTGGCAATGGCTTGACGTCGTTGAAAAAGCTCAACTTCCTGCTCCGAGGTAAGCGAATGAGATACGGGTTGTCTTGCCAAGAAAGTATCAATGTCGATCCTTAGGAGAAGATGATAGACTGGATTCTCATAAAATTTCTTTTTAAGGTATTTTTCTAAGTTGGTTGGTTCGGGGGTCTCGGTGAGAAAGAGAGGAGAAAAACCTGCTTCAACCTGATCAAAAAAATCGTCGAATAGCCTCTGCTCCTCCTCCCTCACCTTCCTACTCTCCTCGTCCTCCTCCGATTCTTTTTCATTTGCGTGCAAATCCTTCTCCTCCGAGTCCTGAATTGCCTGATACGTGAGGTCAAACCCCCTTCCCAACTCTTCCAAATCGGATTCTTCCTTTTCTTCGAATTCAAAAGTAGCCAACCCGTCGTTCTCTTCAAATTCACTATACCAGGGAAGAGAATCCTCTAACGAAGACGAAGAGTCACCCCTTTGCCTCCCGCCAAGCGACCGTTTAATATTCATCGATTCGTTCTTCTGAGTCGGCTTCTCATCGTCGACGAACGGAACTTCTTTGCTCCCTCCACCAAATAGATTGACCCACTTGGCAAAAGCTTTTCCTTTTCGACCTCCCGTCGAATATATTTTTCTATCCATTTTTCCTGTCCAATACTGTTCGCCTTGGTAATTTAGGTCTTCAAAAGTTTGCGGGGCGGCGGGCTGGAGATACCGACCCCCATCAAAGGGAGTCGCGTCGGTGTCAAGGCTTTGAAAGTTGCATGAAATGCCGAGGTGTTTACTTGTGTCAGCCATGCCAGCGGGAGAAAAGACAGTCCCCTGGAAAACTTTATCTTGAGGAATGAAGCCCATTCCTTTGGTGAAGAGATAATCGATGCCATAGTAGGGGATCGAAGCCAGACTCAACGCAGTCACCCCTACTAGAAAACAAAAATTGAGCCGATTGACCAGACGTGAAGTTGTCATTGTCGACAACCCAAGCCACCATTTTTTCAATATCAGGCCGATCAGCGCAAAGAGAAGACTAAAACAACAACTTCCAAGGAAAAAGCCCATTAAGTAAAGAGCATGGGTTCCAAGAGAGGAAAGTCGACTTGTTGCAAAGAAATTTTCGATATAGCTCGGATCGCTTGTCAGAGTTAGATTTCCAACGTATTGAAAGATACTACTCTGTTCACACCACGTTAAAAACAAATTGAGAAGGAAAAAGTTGATTAATGTCGACCTTTCTGACCACGACACAACTTTTATTGATGGCGCATGGCAAATAGTATAGATCGTTTGGAGCAAGACGAGCAGACCCACCACGTAATTAAAAGGCTCTAAAGAAAGCCAGGGGATGAGCAACCATCTCCACCCAAAGAGAACGGAGGCAAGGAAAAAAGACTGACCGACAATCGTTCCTAATCCAGCCGCTATCCCGGCCGGAATACCTTCCACTAATAATCGTCGTCCAGCAAGAAGATGAATAGCTGAGATGGGAAGAGAAACGAAAAGGCTATTTACAAAACCGAGAAAAAATTTGTTATGTAGAAAAGAAGGTGCCTCAAGAGGCCTTAATACGCTTTCAAAAATATCCAGAAAGAAAGACTGTTCTCGTAGCAAGGCCATTGAGATTGGCGGTTCCAAGTGAGGCAGGTAGATGACGTTACTTATCCATCGAAAGCTGAGCAGGTAAAAAAGACAGTATTTTAAACTTTCAAATAAATAAAGCAGGGTGTGCTGGAATAGAAAAAAAAGATTTCCATGGATCGACATCGAGTCATAGCTCTGATTTATAAAGTCGACATAATCTCGAACGGCGGTCACGAATGACATAGTGAATTCTCCAGAATGAAGATATTTTTTTTTTCGTCGTCACTGAAAATGAAGGCGAGAAAGAAAAGAGAAGTTTAAGCTATCACTGAAAGTGATTGCACGAAAGAAGAGAGAAGCGCATCCCCATCACTAAAAGCAATGGCAAAAAGATGAACTCCTTCTTTTCCTTGGCTGAAGGTGTCGCTTCACTAAAGGTGTTATTTTAGTGAAGGTGATGGGGGGGGAAATTGAAGATGACTTCTCTTTTCCTGACAAAGAAAAGACGTATTGACAGGCCGCCACCCCCCTATTGATGTCGGTCTGTTTATATTATGGAATGGTGCGGAATGTCGAGTAGTAAAAACTCAATAAGTATACACCGGTCACATCGTAATAGCAAAGGTTTTGTTTTTATGATTCTCTTAAGACTTGCCGCCCCTCGTTGCAGCGAAGCTGGTCAGCTTCGCTGCAACGAAACGACACCTTTGGTGTCAGCCCAGTTGTTCAGCAAAGCTTTTAACGAAGCTGAAGCGAAACAACATTTTGAGTGAACTTGATAGCAAAGGTGGTATAAGCGACAGCTCCCGTTTAAATCAAAAAAGAAGAGAAAAAAGGAAAGTTACTGTCCGAGGTGTCGATTCCAGGATTGAAACAGATTGACAGTCAAAAGAAGCAACAAGGAGAGAACGAGAACGACGGTACCGATTACCGTTGCGCTTTCGTACTCATACTGTTCCAAGTTTTGAAAAATTAAGACAGGAGCAATTAGGTCCTTTAATGGGACATTGGATGAGACGATTACGACCGAGCCATACTCACCGATAGCTCGAGAAAAAGACAATGTTATCCCCACCATGAGTGCTGGAAGAAGGGAAGGAAAAAGTATTCTTTTAAATGTCTCTAAGGGAGAGGCTCCTAAACACCAGGCAGCTTCTTCCAATTCGACATCAATTTCACGCAAAACGGGTTGTAACGTTCGGACAACGAAGGGAAAAGAGACGAAGACCATCGCGATTAAAATGCCAAGGCGGCCAAAAATAATTTGTATACCAAAATAGGCTGCCAGCTGTCCAATCCAACTTTGGTTGCTATAGACGGTCGCCAGCGTCAGCCCAGCGACGGAGGTAGGCAACGCAAAGGGGAGATCGACTGCTATGTCCAATATCTTTTTGCCCGGAAATTGGTATCGAACCAGGACCCACGCTAAAATAAAACCAAAAAAACCATTTAAGAGGGCGGCTAGAAATGCCATCGAAAGGGTCACTGCATAGGCTGACAGTGCGATCGGTTCTGTCGCTATGTGCCAAAAATCTGTCAATACCGTCTTTCCTGCCATCGTGAGAAGTGAAAGGATAGGAAGAATCAACATGAAAAGGAGATACAAAAATGGTGCTAGCCATAGCCAAAGGGGATGGTGTCTATTTTGGTTCATTGAAACTCCGTTCGGATTCATTCAGTATATAAAATATAGAGAGACAAATAAAGTGTGAAAGGAGGATGATCGACATATGCTACATGCTTTTTTTTACTACTTTCTTTACCAAAAAGCCCAAAGAGGCTTTCCCTTTCCCAAGGCGTCTTTGCGCTAAACTTCCATTTTGAACTACCACGGCTTGATGGCCACCGATTTCACTTGTATTACACCTTCTTTTTCTTTTATAGAATGCTTTTTATAAATTGACTAGACATTATGGATTCGCGAAGCGAGTGAGTAAACTTTTTATTAACAGCAATTAATGCTCGACTTTTTCCCTTGCGTCGAAATTAAAGGCGTTCGATTCTAGCAATTAGATCAAATCCTTTCTTCTTCAATTTACTTCCAACCGGAAGATTTACTAATCGATCTCTCATTGTACAAATTTAAGCTGAAGGTTTGACACCATCAAAAAGAGCTTCAAAGACACAGCAACGAGGGTCTGAGGAAATCAAAGGGGGGGGGGGAGTGATTTTCACTGTCAACCCCTCTTCCCTGCCTTTGTCCAAGAGTAGCATAAGGTCAAACAGCGTGTAGGACGTATTATTCAAATAAAAAGTGAGTTTTGTTGAGTAGCCACTTTTTTACGAAGGATAAAAATAAACACGAAAAGGGTATTTTTTCCTAGAAAACGTTACTGTCTCAATGAACTGGCGAAAAGTTGTTAGGTTGCTGAGCGAACTTATGATGATTACAATGCTACCTTCATTGGAAAACTTTTGATTTATCCCTCATTTCAAATGTATTTTCCAGGAGCAATATGAGCAATATGAAAGACTGTTTAAATAAATTTGGCTCTTTTTTGTTTGTTTTTAAAGACATTTTCCCTCTGAGAGTCAAGATGACGCTTCTCGTTTTAATTTCTCAACTAGGAAGTCTTTTTTGTTTCTTTGCGACTGATTTAGTAAGCGGTACAGGGGAATCGAACCCCTGGCTTCAGTTTGGAAGACTGAGGTATTACCATTATACGAGTACCGCCCATTAATAAAATAATACTGATTTGCTTTTTCAAAGTCAATTCATTTTTTTATGAGTCGACAGTGGGGTTTCTTGTTCTTCCATTGAAACAAGACTGAAACGGAGGAAAAAATTGACAAGAGTTGAAGACAGGAGGTATACTTAAAAACAGTATTGGCGGGCGTAGCCAAGTGGTAAGGCAGCAGACTGTGACTCTGTTATTCGCGGGTTCGAATCCCGTCGTTCGCCCTCCACTCAGCAACCCTTGTTTTCTACCACGGAACCATTTTTAACATCGATTGCTCTCTTTTGCTGCGTCTCTAGAAGGGCAAGAAGTTCTTCTTGGTTGAAGTTTTTAAAAACAAAGTCGTCGAAAAAGATCGCATCAAAACTGTCGTTATATTTCTTAAAGTCTTCACGGTTGCACATTGTGATCATTTTCCAGCCATTAAGATGCGCTATCATGTGCACAAAGCAGGTTTTTCCTGTTCCGCCGTCCCCTACAAAAATGCCGGTAGGCTGGTGATGATTAGTCATCCATTCGCGTATTGTTTCAGAAATGTTGAATTGATCGAAGCTAGTAAAAGCAGGTTCTTTTTTCTCCATTTGCATTTTTAAGTTGAGATCCCTTTTCTCTCTACAAACTTTGATCATTTTATCGAGGTTATATCTGCCCATTGCCTTGGACATATGATTATTCAACATCCACAGTTTCGCTTGATCTTGTCCATCTCTGTTGAACCTCATTTCAAATTCTTCATTAATGTCAAGTAATTTGCCGTTGGCAATGTTTTCTAAGTTGGTTTTGTAGTCACTTCCTTTACACACGTACTTAACACACTCGATAAAGTTATTTATCGCTGTATAGTTCTTCTGATAAACCTTTTCTCGATACTCTATGTCAAGTAAGTTGGGTTTTTTATACTCGTATTTTTTGTGTTCTTTTGCAATTAAGATAACGTGAAAATGGGCTCCTCCGTCGACATGCCTTTCCTTGGCTATCACGTAATTTTTAAATGTAAGTTTCTTTCTCAAGCTTTCAAGAACGTCTTCGTGCGTCATCTCCTCTGGCACTTGAGAATATGTGAGAAAAAGTCGACGGGCGCTAATTCGGCGAAAGGTCGGGGGAGGGCTTAGAGAAGCCTCTAGAGGTCTTTCTAAGCCCTCCAGCGCGCTTTCTAAAGGCAAGGTAAGTGTTTCTACCTCGGCTGGTTGTGTTTGCATTTGTTTTTGCGGAAAAATTCTAGAAAAAAAACTAGTCATTAAATTGATCTCCAAATTTAGCGGAAGTCGCGAAAAAACGACTGAATTGATAAAATGCTGGCGTACCTGGCGTATTGGCGGATGTGATAGCGAAATGAGACCACTTTTTTCTAAAGTATGCAGTAATTTAGCGGGTTCCTACGCGTTGCCGCGGGAATGAGATTCCCTCTGATGGATTGGGGGATAGCTGGCGAATAGCTGGCGGATTGGCGGATAGCGTTGTAGGGTGTTAGCCGATTCTGAAAGAATGCAAGAGTCTGTTATGGAAGCAGTTAGGCGAGGTCTGTCTGGCCGATCCCGAAGGGATGCCTCGATCTGTTATGGAAGGAGGTAGGCTGGCTGTTGGCCGATCCCGAAGGGATGCATGAATCTGTTATGGAAGCGGTTAGACGAGTTCCATCTGGCCGATCCTGAAAGGATGCATGAATCTGTTATGGCTGCTGTAGGGCGAGGACTCTGTTGAAATCCAATCCGTTTTGGGAGTGTTTGATCGGTTTTTGCGACCTGTGTGGTGGTAAAACCAAACCTCTCTGGTGGTGATACCATCCTCTGTTTCTGTTCTGGTAAGAGAGAGGATGGTGGGTTGTGGTAGATAGAATGTAATAGGCTTGGTAAGAGTTTTGCCCGTAAGATTGTCTGCTCTGTGTTAGTTCCGTAGGGTGTGTAGGTAATTTGGTGTGTCTAAAATCTGGTGGTTAAGCGTGTCTATAACCTTGACGGCGGGAAATATAATTCCTTTTTGGTCTCTGGTTTTAGTGGAAGGTACCCCGAAATGGAATTCAAGAAGCGCCTCGAGTCGTTTGGCGAAGATGCGAAGAGATAAAGGTATCTGTCTTTGCTCTGCGCAAGTGTCTAAATAAGCTTGGTAAATAGATCCTTCTCCGCTCAATCGCGTAGTGACGGCTGGGTCAATTCGGACATGGTGTACAATCCACTCGTCAAGAAAGGCGTGAAGAGGCTTAATTTTAATTAATAAATTGTTCATACAAGATAGGTGTTCAGCTTTGGCTAGGATATTCTTGTAAGACCAAGTAATCTTTTGGCCTGTAGATTCCCTGGTTTTAAATCGTGGGAGTGTGGTGTGCTTTTAAACTTGTCCACAATTTTTATTTGTTTTTTTTCTGTGATACAAGGGCTTCTCTTGTTTCGACTCAACCCTTTCTAGCATGCGCGGCATATAAAAGTGATCCCGGTTATATTCGGCTGAAAACGAGAGCAGCTTATAAGTAAACCCGGCCATAAGCAAGGTAAAACAGTTGTTTGAGACGTTTTGCAACCCCTTAGTTTGAAGGGTATATCGAAAAGCGGACCCGTAGGTCAAGCCGGCTAAAATAAGTGGAATTATTTGCACAGCCATAATGCATTGGATGCCCATATTATACGTTAAGGACTCTTTTCTCCGCATTTTATAACACTTCGCTACCCTCGAAAGGAATGGCAGAGCGCAAGGAAAGTCAATTACGGGAATGGTAGGCAGGTCATATTCCAGACACGTAACTTTTTTATGGAGATTGTTTTTATGGATACCATTCCACACCATTATGGAAGCAATTAAGATTAGCGAGGCGAAGTAATAGCTTTTAAAATATTGTCGCAAACTAAACCAAAGTAGTATCTGGTTTGTTTTCTTCGTTTGACATGCTTGTAAGTAGCGGCCTTCGATGAACACAAAAACTTTGGCCATCCCAAAGCAAACTGCCAAACCCAAGAACACAGATGGTAGCGAATTGAGAGTCATAATTCCCAAGGATGCGTGAATAGCGGTTGCAGCCCAACTATCAGCTTTCAAAATTAATCCTGAAACCATATCTTCGATGTGATCCAACGTGTCGCTCTGCTCCCCTAACGTCACAGTGGTTGTCGTACTACAACATTCTTTCACTGGCAGCCCTGTATCGACGAAGTAGCTTAGTCCTCCCATCTCCAGCTGAGCGCCTTGCTCACTTCTAATCTGATTTTGACCTATTTCTCTTACCCCGAAATCTCCCTGCCTACTACTCTCCATTACCCCGGGGGCTTCTCCCATCTCCAGCTGAGCGCCTTGCTCACTTCTAATCTGATCTTGACCTATTTCTCTTACCCCGAAATCTCTGGGTGTAGTAGTATCCATTACCGCGGGGGCTTCTCCCGTTCTTGGACACTCCCAATAAAAACCAGCGCCCGTTCCAGCGACAACGGATGTTGCGGGACAACCCGCTTCTTCTGGGAGTTCAAAACGCGCGACACTTAAGGTCACATTGTATGAAGTAGAATTGCCGACCATATCCATCAATCTTTCCAAGTCGGATTGGTTTGCTATTTCAACAGAGGTGACAGTGTGGTTCAATTCCCCACTATTATCTATTGGCATGCTCCTAGTTGTGACTTTAGAATTCAATTCACGCAAAGCCGCCAATTCAAAATTTTTTATTCCTTCCTCTCTCGAAGAAGAAGGTAAATCACGTGGTGGTGCAGGGTTTGGGGTGGAAGACGGCAAAGACGGCAAAACTGTTTCTTCTCTTTGTGCTTCCATCAATGATGGATTCGTTATTTCGTTTAAAGATAAATCACGTAATCTCTCTATTGTAGTGTTTAGTTCTTCCATATCTTCCATATTTAAATTTGTTTTAATCACCATAAATCGTATGATATTGATATAAAACTGACCAGCATGGCTGGTCAGCATTGCTAGTGGTCAGCAAAGCGGACCACCAGCAATGCTGAAACCATCACGGATGGTGTGTCGCTTTTCTTTAGCCTCGCTTTAGCTTCGTTTCACCTTCGAGAACCAGTTTTGCTAAAATTGAAGGTTTCGCTTCGCAAGTACGTCAGAGAGTTGGCTTATCCGAATTTTCCGGACGTCGAGGCAATCAAGAAAGCAGCATAGGTTAAAATATACCCTGCAGAGAAGTGTGCCAATCCGACTAGGCGGGCTTGTACGATTGAAAGAGCCACTGGTTTATCTCGCCAGCGAACCAATTGTGCCAATGGGGTTCGTTCATGAGCCCAAGCCAGCGTTTCGATAAGCTCTTGCCAATACCCACGCCATGAGATTAAGAACATAAAGCCTGTTGCATAGATAAGATGACCAAATAGGAACATCCAGGCCCAAACGGAAAGGCTATTCATTCCGAAGGGGTTATACCCGTTGATCAGTTGTGACGAATTTAACCAGAGATAGTCTCGCAACCACCCCATAAGGTAGGTAGATGATTCATTAAACTGGTTGACATTTCCTTGCCACAGGCCGAGATGTTTCCAATGAAAGTAGAAAGTTACCCACCCAACGGTGTTTAGCATCCAAAAGACAGCAAGGTAAAACGCATCCCAAGCTGAAATATCACACGTTCCTCCACGTCCCGGTCCATCACATGGGAAGCTATATCCGAAATCTTTTTTGTCCGGCATTAATTTCGAACCACGAGCATCGAGAGCACCCTTCACGAGAATTAGGGTAGTTGTATGAAGACCTAAGGCAATGGCGTGATGGACAAGAAAGTCACCGGGGCCGATCGTTAAAAACAACGAGTTATTGTTGTTATTGATGGCATCAAGCCAACCGGGCAGCCAGAGCGTTTGACCTCCAGAGAAGGCAGGACTTGTCGATTCCGACAAGAGAAGGTCGAATCCGTAGACCGTTTTTCCTTGAGCAGCCTGAATCCATTGTGCAAAGACGGGCTCGATCAAAATTTGTTTCTCAGGTGTTCCAAAAGCTTGCATCACATCGTTGTGAACATAAAGGCCCAACGTGTGAAAGCCTAAAAAGAGACTGACCCAGCTCAAATGAGAGATGACAGCTTCCTTATGGTCTAATAAACGGGCCAACACATTTCCTTTATTCTGCTCTGGATCGTAATCTCGAATAAAAAAGATGGCTCCATGTGCAAAGGCTCCACACAGAATGAAGCCCGCGATGTATTGATGATGCGTATAGAGCGAAGCTTGTGTCGTAAAATCTTGCGCCAGGAAGGCATAGGGAGGGAGCGAGTACATATGTTGTGCCACCAAAGAGGTGATCGTTCCAACGCTAGCCAATGCCAGACCCAATTGAAAATGCAACGAGTTATTGAGAGTATCGAATAACCCCTTATGGCCTGCTCCTAATCCACCGGCTGGAGGTGTATGGGCATCCAAAATCTCTTGGAGGCTGTGACCAATTCCAAAATTAGTTCGATACATGTGACCTGCAAGGATGAAAACGGTTGCAATCGCTAAATGATGATGCGCGATATCAGTCAACCAAAGACTTTGTGTTTGCGGATGAAATCCACCAAGGAAAGTCAGTATGGCGGTGCCGGCACCTTCCGACGTAGCGAAGAGATGGTTTGGCGAATCCGGGTTTTGTGCGTAAGCTGCCCAATTCCCAGAAAAGAAGGGAGTCAATCCTGCTGGGTGTGGCAGCGTAGTTAAGAAAGTATCCCAACGAACATGCTGTCCACGAGATTCAGGGATTGCTACATGGACCAGGTGACCGGTCCAAGCCAACGAACTCACACCAAAGAGACCAGCCAGATGATGATTAAGACGAGACTCCGCATTCTTAAACCATGCCAAAGCGGGTTGAAAAGCGGGTTGCAAATGAAGCCAGCCGGCAAAAAGAAAGAGAGCCGCTAACAGGGTCAAAAAGATGGATCCTTGGAAGAGGTCTTGATTTGTTCGAAGACCAATCGTGTACCACCATTGGTAAAGGCCGGACGTTGCGATGTTAACAGGCCCTGTTGCTCCACCACGTGTAAACGCCTCGACGGCAGGCTGCCCAAAGTGAGGATCCCAAATTGCGTGTGCGATGGGGCGAACGTGAAGAGGGTCCTGCACCCATTGTGGAAAGTTTCCTTGCCAGGCGACATGGAATAAATTACCCGATGTCCAAAGGAAAATGATCGCCAACTGCCCAAAGTGGGAGGCAAATATTTTTTGATACAAATTTTCCTCAGTGATGCCATCATGACTTTCAAAGTCGTGTGCCGTCGCAATTCCATACCAGATTCGACGGGTAGTTGGATCTTGTGCAAGACCTTGGCTAAATTTTGGAAACTTGGTTGCCATAGTCGTTTAGAAATCCTCCAGTTCTTAAAAAAATAGGTTCTATCCCTCGCTTCACCGAAACACTGACGGTGTTCACCGACGGTGTCGCTTCTCTTCAGCTTGGTTGAACAGCTTGGATAAAAAGCTTGACTGAACAACTTCGTTGAACAGCGAAGCTGAAACCAAAGGTGTCGCTTAGCGTCAGCTTCGCTGAAGCCAAGCGACGCTATCACTTTTATTGAAGCGAGGGCAGGAAGGAGCCCGCTGACCCTTCCTATCCGACGGCGATGATTCGTGCCAGAAAGAATGACCAAGTAGTCGCAATGCCTCCGAGAAGATAATGTGCTACCCCCACTGCACGTCCTTGTGTGATGCTTAATGCGCGCGGTTGAATGGCCGGCGCGACCTTTAATTTATTATGAGCCCAGACAATTGACTCAATCAACTCTTGCCAATAGCCACGACCACTAAAGAGAAACATCAAACTGAAGGCCCATACGAAATGGGCTCCTAGGAAGATCAATCCATAGGCGGACAGGGCCGATCCGTAGGATTGGATAACCTGTGACGACTGTGCCCAAAGAAAATCTCGAAGCCATCCATTGATCGTATTTGCACTCTGCGCAAAGTTTCCCCCCGTAATGTGTGACACGCTGCTACCGTTCACTGTCCCCCAGACATCAGATTGCATTTTCCAACTGAAATGGAAAATAACGATCGAAAGCGCATTGTACATCCAGAAGAGCCCTAAGAATACATGATCCCAGGCAGACACTTGGCACGTTCCACCACGACCTGGGCCATCACAAGGGAAACGGAATCCTAAGTTTGCTTTGTCTGGGATTAATCGAGAGCTTCTTGCATAGAGAACACCTTTCAACAAGATAAGCGCGGTAACGTGAATCGTAAAGGCATGAATGTGGTGAACTAAGAAGTCAGCCGTTCCCAACGGAATCGGCATCATTGCTACTTTTCCACCTACCGCTACAAGATTCCCACCCCAAGTAACGCTAGTCGATGATAATGCATTCGGCGCGGTTACCTGTGGAGCAAGGGTATGTATATTTTGAATCCATTGCGCAAAGACCGGCTGAAGTTGAATGGCGGTGTCGGAAAACATGTCCTGTGGTCGTCCCAGTGCACTCATCGTATCATTATGAATGTAAAGGCCAAAACTGTGGAATCCTAAAAAAATACACACCCAGTTGAGGTGGGAGATGATTGCATCCCGGTGTCGAATCACACGATCCAACAGGTTGTTGTAGTTATTGGTCGGGTCGTAATCACGAACCATGAAGATAGCAGCATGCGCACCGGCCCCAACAATGCAGAAACCACCGATCCACATGTGATGCGTAAAGATAGAAAGTTGTGTCCCATAGTCGGTTGCCAGATATGGGTAAGGAGGCATCGCATACATATGGTGTGCCACGATGATCGACAATGAACCGAAAAGAGCTAGGTTGAGTGCCAATTGCGCATGCCAGGAAGTCGTTAATATTTCATATACCCCTCTATGTCCTTCTCCAGTAAAAGGACCCTTGTGAGCTTCTAAAATCTCTTTGATACTGTGGCCGATACCCCAATTAGTCCGGTATTGATGGCCGGCAATCAGAAAGAGAACGGCAATCGCAAGATGATGGTGCGCTTGATCGGTCAACCACAACCCCCCCGTTGTCGGGTTTAAGCCACCTTGAAAGGTTAAAAAGTCAGTATATGCTCCCCAATCGATCGTAAAAAATGGAGTTAACCCCTTGGCGAAGCTTGGATACAGCTGCGACATTAATTCTCGATTTAAAAGAAATTCATGAGGAAGTGGAATCTCTTTCGGATCAATGCCTGCATCCAAGAGCTTATTGATTGGCAGTGAAACATGAATTTGATGGCCGGCCCATGCCAAGCTTCCCAATCCCAAAAGACCTGCCAAATGGTGGTTTAACATCGATTCCACGTTCTGGAACCACTCCAATTTTGGAGCAGCTTTATGGTAGTGAAACCAGCCAGCAAAGAACATAGCCGCCGCCAATACAAGTCCACCGATGGCTGTACTGTACAACTGCAATTCGCTGGTGATACCGCCGGCACGCCACAACTGAAAGAAACCGGAAGTAATCTGAATCCCTTGGAAGCCACCTCCGACATCGCCATTCAAGATTTCTTGGCCGACGATTGGCCAGACGATCTGCGCGCTGGGTTTAATGTGTACTGGGTCACTCAACCACGCCTCGTAGTTGGAAAATCGTGCTCCATGAAAATACATGCCGCTCAGCCAGATCAAGATAACACCTAATTGACCAAAGTGGGCACTAAATACTTTTCGTGAAATGTCTTCCAGATCACTCGTATGACTATCAAAATCATGCGCGTCGGCATGAAGATTCCAAATCCAAGTTGTCGTCGATGGACCCTTCGAAAGAGTTCTTGAAAAATGGCCCGGCTTCGCCCATCTTTCAAAGCTCGTTTCGACTGAGTTTGAGTCGACTACAATCTTCACCCTTTTTGCTTCCTCCCTTGGTGGACTAATTGTCATCGATTTCCTCCTAAAAAACAAATACTGTCACAGAGACTCCTCCTGAGTGAACCTATTGCAGAGGAAAGATTCCCAACGAGAAGGCATCCAGTCGCTGAAACCAAAGGCGTCGCTTCGCTGAAACCGCAGGTGTCGCCTCACTTTCAGTAAAGCGACACCTTCGTTGATGCAAGCCCTCCCTCATCTCAGAAAATATGTCTCTTTTAATAATACCACGCCAAAAAAGTGCCGTCGGGGTTGGAAACTATAGATTATAATTCTGAAAAAAAAATGAGCTATCTCAACGATGCGATCAAAGGCAGTCAGCCGAACACCACCCTCTAGTTGAAGTGGGACGGCCGAAAGGATAATGGATCGGGTTTCAATGGTAGAAGGGAGCCAGAGAAAGAGGTGAAGGTATTCTAAACAGCTTTGCTGATCAGCTTTTGCTGAAATCGAAGGTCTCGCTTTGCTAAAGCCCAAGTTGAAGCGAGGCGACGCCTTTATTTTTAGCAAAGCAACACTTTGGGTTCAAAAAAGGCCTATTCAGCTTCGCTGTTCAACGAAGCGATACCAGAGAATCGCTTCGCGAGGCGTTGCCATCGGCAAGAAGGAGAAAAAAGGCGTCGACTTGGTGTCTTTTAAAAAAAGAAGAACTTTGTATTAGGAAAAAAGGTATGTTTCGAGACGGCAGGTTATATAAAGTTTTATAAAACGAGGTCGGCCATGGTAAAATAGGAATCGATGGTATTTGGTTTCAGCGAAGCTGAAGCCTTCGGTTAAAGCTTCCCTTCAGTAAAAGGAGTGGATGACAGAGTAGGAATCGATGCCATCCCTTTTCCAGAGACCTATTTGAGGGTGGATGATATCTACCTCCATTCGATGGGTTTGATCTCGCTGCGAGAGAAGTGGCTGAGAGTCAGTCAGAGAAAGCTACCTCTTCCACCGAAGGTGAGCAAGGAAGACACCTGAGTCCCCATCGCTACCAGTCTTTTCCTTTTAAAGCGACATCTTCGCTGAAACCAAAGGCGTCGCTTCGCTTCGCCGAAAGCGATGCGAGATGCTGTTTTCAAATTTCCTCTCTTTTCCAATTTTCTATGGTCGAACCCCTTTTGTCCGGCATTGTACTGGGATTAGTCCCTGTCACGCTGGCTGGATTATTTGTCACCGCCTATCTCCAATATCGACGTGGTGATCGTGTCACCAATTCGCTTTAGTTGTCAGCCTTTATTTGAGACCGACAAAGAGGGATCGTTTCGCGTCAGCTTTGTTGAACAGTTTTGCTGTTCAGCTTCGCATCAGCGAAGCTGAGGAGTGAGATGGCTTTTATTTTACTTTATTTTTCATCACTTATGATATCTCTTCTCAGCTACGTTGGGTTTCTTACCCTTTTTTTAGTCGGCACGCTAGTTATCTATTTGGGGCTTTTAAAAATACGATTGATTTGATCACATCCGGTTTCCGTGCTTTTCCGGCAGTGGCGCTTCGCTTTAGTTTTGCAAAATAGCTTTGCTAAATAGCTTTTCTCAAGTTGAAGAGACCGCTTCGCTGAAGTCGAAGCAAGGCGACACTTTCACTAAAACGTTGCGGAAAGAAGTTAGATACTTAAAAGAGAGCTTATTTTTTTTCCTATGCGTCTATAATATATAATATATTATATTAGGCAGAGCCAAAACATCAAATGCATAATGCCAGGGAGTAGCGCGTCACCAAAGGTGATCACCAGCGGTGTCACTTTGCTGAACAGTGTTGCTGAGGCCAAAGGTGTCGTTTCACTTTCGCAAAAGTGCCGCTTCTCACCTTCCGTGTGAAAAAAGTTAGTCAGCTTCGCTGAGGCAGTAAACACTTTTTCCTGGAATGCAACGGCTGGCTCTTTTCCTTTCTTTTTATTTGGAGATTTACGATATGACTATAGCCATCGGTAAACCTCAAGAGAAACAAACTTGGTTCGATAAGGTTGATGACTGGACACGCCGTGAACGATTCGTTTTCGTTGGATGGTCGGGTCTACTTTTATTACCGTGTGCCTACCTTGCTTTAGGAGGCTGGTTTACAGGGACAACCTTTGTCACCTCTTGGTATACGCATGGATTGGCAAGTTCTTATTTAGAGGGTTGTAACTTTTTAACGGCCGCCGTTTCAACTCCGGCCAACAGCATGGGGCATTCGTTACTTTTCTTATGGGGTCCAGAAGCACAAGGCGACTTTACACGTTGGTGTCAATTGGGTGGTCTATGGCCTTTCGTTGCATTGCATGGGGCATTTGGACTGATCGGTTTTATGTTGCGCCAATTTGAGCTTGCTCGCTCAGTAAAACTACGTCCCTACAATGCGATTGCCTTTTCGGCTCCGATAGCCGTCTTCGTGTCGGTTTTCTTAATCTATCCGTTAGGTCAATCAGGTTGGTTCTTTGCTCCAAGCTTCGGGGTTGCAGGGATCTTTCGATTTATTCTCTTCTTCCAAGGCTTTCATAACTGGACATTAAATCCATTTCATATGATGGGTGTGGCAGGGGTTCTTGGGGCTGCATTACTGTGCGCTATTCATGGAGCAACGGTTGAAAATACGTTATTTGAAGATGGGGATGGTGCAAACACATTCCGTGCCTTCAATCCAACGCAGGCAGAAGAGACCTATTCGATGGTCACAGCCAACAGATTTTGGTCACAAATCTTTGGAGTAGCCTTCTCAAACAAACGATGGCTCCATTTCTTTATGCTTTTCGTTCCGGTCACTGGTCTTTGGATGAGTGCAATCGGTGTGCTTGGTCTAGCGCTAAATTTACGAGCATACGACTTCGTTTCACAGGAGATTCGTGCTGCCGAAGATCCAGAGTTTGAAACCTTCTATACAAAGAACATCCTCTTAAACGAAGGTATCCGTGCATGGATGGCTGCGCAAGATCAGCCACATGAAAAACTTGTATTCCCTGAGGAGGTTTTACCACGTGGAAACGCTCTTTAATGGCGCATTAGTTGTAGGTGGTCGTGATCAAGAGTCGACTGGCTTTGCTTGGTGGGCAGGAAACGCTAGACTGATCAATCTGTCAGGAAAACTCTTGGGTGCCCACGTGGCACACGCAGGGCTGATCGTTTTCTGGGCAGGTGCGATGAATCTGTTTGAGGTAGCTCACTTCGTGCCAGAGAAACCGATGTACGAGCAAGGGTTAATTCTTTTACCCCACCTCGCGACATTGGGGTACGGTGTTGGTCCAGGAGGTGAAGTGATCGACACATTCCCTTACTTCGTGTCCGGTGTGCTGCACCTGATTTCGTCGGCTGTCCTGGGGTTCGGCGGTGTGTATCACGCACTGGTTGGTCCTGAAACGTTGGAGGAATCGTTTCCATTCTTTGGGTATGTGTGGAAAGACAAAAATAAGATGACGACGATCCTAGGAATTCATCTGATAATTCTTGGCATCGGTGCATGGCTTCTAGTCTGGAAAGCACTCTATTTCGGTGGAGTATATGACACATGGGCACCTGGAGGGGGTGATGTTCGTACCATCACAAATCCAACAATCAGTCCAGCTATCATTTTTGGATATCTTCTAAAATCACCTTTCGGAGGTGACGGATGGATTGTCAGCGTAGACAACGTCGAAGACATCGTCGGTGGACACATTTGGATCGGAACACTCCTACTCTTCGGAGGCGTTTGGCACATACTTACAAAACCATGGGCATGGGCACGACGCGCTTTTGTTTGGTCAGGTGAAGCATACCTTTCATATAGTCTTGGAGCGGTAGCCTTGATGGCCTTCATTGCATGCTGTATGTCGTGGTTTAATAACACAGCCTATCCAAGTGAATTTTATGGACCAACCGGGCCAGAAGCTTCACAATCACAAGCTTTTACCTTCCTTGTTCGAGATCAACGTCTTGGAGCAAATGTTGCGTCGGCACAAGGACCGACCGGTCTTGGGAAATATTTGATGCGATCTCCGACCGGAGAAATCATCTTCGGTGGTGAAACAATGCGGTTCTGGGATTTTCGTGGTCCGTGGTTAGAACCACTACGCGGTCCGAATGGTTTGGATCTCAGCAAACTGAAAAGCGACATTCAACCATGGCAAGAACGGCGTGCAGCGGAGTATATGACACATGCACCACTTGGCTCACTTAACTCAGTGGGGGGTGTTGCAACGGAAATCAATGCCGTTAACTTTGTTTCACCTCGGAGTTGGCTCGCATGTTCTCACTTTTGTCTAGCCTTCTTCTTCTTTGTCGGCCACCTATGGCATGCAGGACGAGCACGTGCTGCCGCCGCCGGCTTCGAAAAAGGGATTGACCGGGATAACGAACCGGTATTATCGATGCGTCCTCTAGATTAAACCTCTTTTCCTCAGCATCGCTTTCTACTTCAATCAGGGACTAAGTCAAACCCAATCGAAGAGATGAAAAGATGACTCGTTTCTGTTCTTCGGTTTCAGCTTCGATGAAGCCGAAGAACAGAGAGGAAGAAAAACGAGAAAATCTTAAATTAAGAAATGGATGTTCAAAATGAAACATTCATTATTAGCTGTTGGAGCGAAGGCATGCGTTTTCTTTGTATCATTTTGAGTGATGCCTTAGCCGAAGGCGGTATGTGGGTTGGAAGGGATGCCGACACAGGCAGATCGTAAAAACTTTGAATTGAAAAATGGCTACACAAACTAAAACAACCTGTATTATCTCCTGGGGAGATGAGTTAAGTATCCCCATTGTTTTGATTACGAATAAGGAAGGTGGATGGCTACCTCCAGAAACCTTTCCAAGAGGTCTTATCAAACCGATTATCAAAAATAAAAAACTTCGAAAAAGATTTTTCCAAGCCTGTTTCGGGTCCGTTTTTGTAGCTTTTAATCTGCTTTTCTCGCCTTCTCGGGTTCGAGCAATGCAGTCTAGTGAAGCCCAGGCAGTCGTTTCGCAGGCAATCCTTGAAAGGCCGACCAGAGAATACCAGCTGAGAGAACAGGCATCAACTGATGAAGTCAGAATAGAGCTTCTTTCCAAAAGAAGACGACATCTGCTTTTTGCTATTAGAAAAAATCCTCGTGTATTGGGCTGCCCGAGAAGCTTTGACTGGTCACTGCAAGAAGTGAAGGATACTTCCTTCTACCCCTACTACCGTTCCCACCCTACCATTGAGGCGGAAGTTATCGAAAGGGGAATGAGAGAATATGACCCTAACATCATACCCCCTTC